>NPIF01001243.1_pt1 | contig 31007 bp, 30 predicted proteins | sample 8637461 | NCBI WGS metagenome assembly NPIF01 (sample SAMN07420641, study PRJNA396082) | bioreactor metagenome | isolation source: sample BR12 brine-fed electro-methanogenic bioreactor BR | place: Japan: Kochi | collected 2016-12-09
TAGTAGCCCTTGCTGAAGATATCCATCAGGTCGAACACGCGCTGGTTGACGTTTTCCAGGAAGGTCGCATACTGTGGACACAGGGCTGCCATATCACTGTTGCGCGATACCTCAAAGGCTTTGTTCCACACCACCACGCTGCCCTGCGCGCCGATCTCGCGTGCAAGCTGCTCCAGCAGGGCGGGGGCAGGGTCGCTGAGGGTAGTGTGCAGGAATGCATGATGTTCAGCTTCTTCCCCCGGTGCTTCAACGACATGCAGCGAATATTGGAAGGTGATGTGTTGGTTGGGGTGGTAGCCATTAAAAGCAGGCAGGGCGGGGTTGCAGGTCTCGTAATCCAGGAAGTAGAGTGGATAGACCAGTTCCTCCAGGCTGCGGTGGATGGCATCTCGGTCGATGAAAGGTTCTCCTGCCTGTACCGTGTCCACGAAGGCGCGCTGGCGCTCGGAGAGGGTGAAATCTGCAGGGATGTCCTCCACACGTGTGATGCCTCTCTCTTCCAGCAGGCGCGCTTTGTTCTTGTGCAGGCGGCTGATCTCATAGATGGGGTGCTCCGGCAGGTTGGGGTGGCACAGGCCGGGAAATGGGCAGGTACGCGGTTTGCGGCAGCTTTCTATGGCTTTGGGTTCATGCTGCTGCAGCACCGCGCGGGCTGGCAGCAGGCTGCTCTCCAGCTCTCCCTGCAGTGCGCGCACCGCTTCGCTCAGGTCTTCACACAGGAACAGTTCCCCAAGGTCCAATTCTCCCTGGCGCTGGTATTCTGGGTTGAGGTGCACCAGGAATGCGTGACCGATGGGCAATTCCTGGCAGGCGTAAACCTGGAAAGCCAGGTCATACAGGTCTTGTTTATCAGCACGGGAACTGCTCTTGATCTCGTACAGGTCAAAGCAGCCGGCTTGCGGGTGGTCGATGAGCGCATCGGTGCGCGCCAGGAAGACATCGCGCTGGTAGGTGCGCTGGCGCAGCAGCGTCCCCTGCTCGTACCCCGGCAGGATGTGCTCCTCCAGAAAGGTGTACGCCAGTTTTTCCACCACCTGCCCCTGCTGCCTGCGGAAAAGGTCCATCGCGGAGGGTGGCTTGGGCTCTACGTCGTGTGTGAGCGCCCACATATGCAGCGGGCAGTCCAAATATGAAATAAATTGGGTTTTATTCAGTGTTCTCTGGGTCATTTTTTCCCTCTCATCTGATTATAGTGTAGTTTTTATCCATAGATGTTGTCCCGTTAACACTGACGATGGATGTAATAAATGAGTAAAGTAGTATTGACAAAATGTAAGAAATACTATACAATATGGTAGAAATAATATACATGGAGGGCTGGTATGACACAAACTAGAGTGCGGGCATGGTTCACGTTGGGGATATGGGGACTGGTGGGCGGGCTTTTCGCTTGGATATTCTTCTGGCGGGGAGGGGCGGCTACTTTCCCCTATGATTCATTGCGCGTGTTGATGGCTGCCATCATCCTAGGACTGGGTTTTGTGGGGTACCTGGTGATGCTGCGCCAAACGCGCACCGCCTGCAAGCAGGATATCGTATGGAAAGATGAACGCGATGAAGCCATCGCACACCAGGCCAACGAATTGGCGCTGGTGGCGGTGCTGGTCTTTGTATTCCTGGTCAGCATGGGGCTGTACTTGAGTTACGAGAGCAGCGGCGCACTTCCGGTGGGCTGGATGTGGGCATTGGCGTATGGTTGTGCCTGTTTCGGTTTGGGTGCCCAGGCGTTATTCACTCTTGTACTATATGGAAGGATGGATTTGGATGCCTAAAGAGAAGATCACCAATCAGATCCGCCGCTTTCGTTTTGAACACGGCGAGATGACCCAACAGCAGTTGGCGGACCTGTGCGGCTGTACACGTCAGACCATCATCGCGCTGGAAGCACAGAAGTATGTGCCCTCCCTGGCGCTGGCGTTCAAGATCGCGCGTGCTTTTGGGGTGAAGGTTGAAGATGTATTTGCTTTACCTGAAGAGGTTTAGGAAGGAAAGGAAGGATTGAGATGAGATCGAGAAATAAAGATAGATATAAGCTTTATGATCATCCCTGGATGGCCGCTTTTGTGGTTGTGCTTTCTCTCGTGGTTGCCTTCATCATCAGTATTGTCATATTTAACGTTTTGCGATTTCCATCGCAAATGTACTATCGCGTTCCGCTGCAGCTGACGATCCCTTACTTGCTGTTGATCTTATTCATCTATCCGCGCTTGTATGGATTACCTTCAGGGTGGCGCGGGTTGTGCTCTTACCTGGCTGAGATCCGTCTTTCCACCATCAAACCTTTACTGCTGCAGGTCTTGATCGCAGTGGTGTGCGTGGGGCTCTGGCTGCTGGGTTTTGCGGTCTTTTCACTCCTTCTCCGTTTGATCGAGGGGCTGCCATTCACCGCTACCTTTTTCAGACGTGTCATTACTTTTCATGGGATTTTTCCGCCCGCTTCGCAGGGCTGGATCATGACCATTCCCAGCATTTTTGAAGAAGTCATCTTCCGCGGCGTGCTGCTGCGCACATTTGTCCGTAAATATTCCCGCCGACTGAGCATTGTGGTGACAGCATTGGCTTTCGCGCTGATGCACCTTTTCAATCTGATCAACCCAATGGAGTTAAGCTTTATATTGTCACAAGTGGTGATGGGAATCGGACTGGGGATCTTTTACGCCAACCTGGTCCTGGATACTGACAGCTTGCTGCCCGCCATGCTCTTTCACTACCTTGGAAATTTCTTTATCTATTCTTTCTCTGCCTATCTGCAGAACAGCCTCAGCCAGCCTTTGGGTCAAATCCTGATCACGCTCTCTTCATGGGTGATGGTTCCGTTGCTGGTATGGGTCGAGAAGAAGCTTACGAAAAGCATAAAAAAAGACAGCATGCAGCCAGCATAATTGTGATGTTTTTTCGAGGAAAATTATTGCAGATACCTTCTATTGATTAGAGACACTCCCCCAGGTCGCAAAGGTTGTTCATGTTCTCGTCCGTGTAGCGCCGGCATAAGCCTGGATAGGCACAGCCCTTGGGACAACGCACCAAACAGTTAGCGGGGGTTGCTGTAGGGATGAGTTGGGCTGCCTGGGACTCCATCTCGGATTGGATGGGATCAACGCTGGGGGTTGGTGTGATAAAGGATGTCTCCTCACCTCTACCACCTCTGTTGCGGCGCTGGGTGTGCACCTGGGGCTCTGCCAATGCTGTTTCCATGTCAGCTTGTGGTGTGGGGGTGTTGGTCGGGATGGGCGTTTTTATCGATGTTGCTTCTTCTTTAATTATTGCACTTTTCGCCTGTGTGAGCGAAGAGAGCGTGTTGCGTCCACCGATCAGGATCGCAGCCAGGGACGCTGTACCAACGGTTCCCATCAAGCGCAGCATATCCCGGCGTGCCATTTGCTGCGCATTAACTGCAGGTAGGGCGGGAAGCGCTGCTGCAGTTTTTTGTCTTCGAAATATCTTGCGTGCAGTGGCGGCTATCCAGCGCACGTGCAGCGCGATCTTGAGCAGAAGCGCCAGTAAGGTGGTAATGGAGCCGATCACATGCATATTGCGTACAAGTAGATAATTCTCAAGAGGCAGATCGAACCAGGAAGATATCAACAAACCGGTCAACAGGATGCACTCAAATCCGAGCAGCAGGATCAGGTCGATCGCAAAACGCAGACGCTGCTGACCAATGCCTTTTGTGTAGAAACGTTTGAGGATGTTCACCACCCATTTCCAGTGACGTAATAAATGGTAGACGGCTAGAACGCAAATGAACACTCCGCCCCATTGGTGCAGCGGCAGTCCGGTCATATCCAGAAGAAAAGCCAGGATGAACCCGACAAAGAGAAGGACATCTATCCACCAGTTGATCTTGTTGTTCTGTTTCTTCATAACTTTACTGACATATTTATGCCATACATCGTACTTTCATATTGTGAAGATTTGATGAATATTGTGTTAACGGGTTGTGGAATTGTGATCGAAATTAGAAATTCAATCTGGATCACTGATTTTCCTCTTGCGAGGTGTATATGCCATCTTCATGTAAACATTCCCCCTTACAAGCTCATCGAGCATCTGAGCCAGGCGTTTATCACGCGTGCTTTGCCGTTTTGCGCGGGTTATCCAACCGATGTAATCATTCTGCTGGTAGGGTGGGCGCTCCCTGTAGGATTTCATCAATTTATGCCGAACTAAGGCTTCTCGCACGAAATCTGGCATAGGATGGATCTCTCTTTGTAGACGTGAAAATGGATTCTCAGGCATGGCAGTTTCTCTCTTTATACTACCCCCAAACGGGATAGTGTATTCATTATACGGACGGATAAGCCATAAAAAAACCACGTGAGCAGTGCTCGCGTGGTTGTGGAAATGATGCCCCAGGAGGGACTCGAACCCCCAACCTAGGCGTTAGGAGTGCCTCGCTCTGTCCATTTGAGCCACTGGGGCATTTCCTGCCCGAATTATAGCATCGAGAAAATAGGCTGGCAAGAAAAGAAGCTGCCGAGACCACCGGCAGCTTTGGGAGGGATACCACCAACTACCCTTCTAGGGTTTGCAGCATAAGGAGGGATACGCTGCTAGCCGGTGGTGATACCATTACTAATAATGGTCTTTTGGTATCTAGGGGATATATTATACCTAAAATGTCCGAATTACTATTAACAAAATGATAGATTTGCATAGGAAGTATCTTTCCTTTTTAAGCTGTTAGTGCTTTTTTATGACTATAATTCGAGTAATAAATTCTCATCAAAAGGATGTGTATGGCTCAAGCATATTATCGTAAATGGCGACCGGCAACCTGGGACCAGGTGGTGGGGCAGGAGCCGATCGTGCATACTCTGCGCAATGCGGTCACCTTACAGAAGCAGGCGCATGCCTATCTCTTCTCTGGACCGCGTGGAACAGGAAAGACTTCAACTGCGCGCATTCTGGCGAAGGCGTTGAACTGCACCGATCCCCAACGAGAGCAGCGCCCCTGTGATCAATGTGAGAACTGTAAGGCGATCAATGAAGCGCGCTTCATGGACCTGATCGAGATCGATGCAGCCTCGAACACCAGCGTGGATGATGTGCGCGATTTGCGCGAGAAGGTCAATTTCTCACCCACCCAGGGTAGTTTTAAGGTCTATATCATTGACGAAGTCCATATGCTTTCTACGGCGGCTTTTAACGCGCTATTAAAAACGCTGGAAGAACCTCCCAGCCATGCCATTTTTATCCTGGCTACCACCGAGATTCACAAGATCCCTGCCACGGTCCTCTCGCGCTGCCAGCGCTATGAGTTTCGCCAGATTCCATTAAATTACATCATCGCATTGCTGCAGCAGATCGCAGACAAGGAAGAACTGCAGTATGAACCGGATGCACTCTCGCTGATCGCCCGCCAGGCGACCGGAAGTTTGCGAGATGCCATCTCGCTGCTCGACCAGATCGCCTCGACCGGAGATGCGGTATCTATGGCGCTTACCGAGTCGGTGCTTGGCACCACCTCTGACCAGAAGGTGGTTGATATGCTGGATGCGCTCATTCAACACGAAGCCAATGCGGGTATCACGTTGCTGCATGAGGCATTGGATAGCGGTACGGATGCGCGTCAGTTTGCCAACCAGGTGGTCAATTATTTGCGCTCCATGCTGCTGATCAAGGTTGGTAATGATGGAGATGTGGAAACCACACCCGATGCCAAACAGAAGATGCGCGAACAGAGTGAGATGATTTCCATCCAGGATCTGACGGAATGGATCCATTCCTTCAATCAGGCGCTGTACAATATGAGCGCTCGCTGGCAGCCAAGCCTGGCGTTGGAAATGGCACTGGTGGAATGTGTGGGCGCGGACGTCGCTGTTCGCACAGAAATGATAAAAACAACTGAAAAGCGCAGCGAAGAACCTGCTTCCAAAAAAAATGTGAAGTCCCAAGAGCCTGTTGTCAGTAATCCACCAGAAGAAGAACCTTCCTCTACGGCAGCAGTTCAACTAGAAGAACAAGTGGAAGAAAAACAGCTAGAACAGGAGTCCACAGAAGAAGAGGTTGCCCAACCTGAAGGTTCTACTGAAAATGCATCTGGAGATGAAGCTGCACCTTCCAAGGATGACCTGCTGTCCCGCTGGAAGGAAATTCGCTCGCTTGTACGCAAACAGAAACCTCAGACGGCAGCTTTGTTGAATTCCTGTAAATCGATCAACCTGGAAGGAAAGCGATTAAAATTAGGGTTTGAGAGTGACCTGCTGCGATCCAAGATGGATACAGACATCAATCGAGAGGTCACCCGTGAAGCTATTCAGGAGTTGTTGGGTATTGATGTGCACATCGACTGCCAGGTGGTGAAGAATGGTCTGAACAATCATATCGATCAAGCCACAGAAGATCACGGCAGCCTGGTGAAAACCGCTCTATCACTGGGCGGCGAGATTAAAGAGAAGGAGTAATAAAGGTAAATGGCAAAAGGTTTAATGAATTCAGATAATCTACTGGGGCAAATGCGCCAGATGCAGCAGCAGTTGAAGACAGCCCAAAAGGAATTGGAAAAAGAGGAGATCAGTGCTGATATCCGCGGGGGTGCGATCCAGGTCACGTTCACAGGGGCGCAGGTTTGCAAAGCGATCCATATCGACGAAGAATTATTGAAGACGGTCGACGCTGCGACGCTGGAAAAACTGCTGCTTGAGGTGACCAACAAAGCACTGGACAAGGTCCGCAAACAAGCTGTCAAGAAGTTGGGCCCTATCGGCGGATTGGGACGCTAGAAAGGGTACGATGGCACTTCTTCCCGAACCACTGCAGCGTTTGATCCTGGCTCTGGAAAGACTGCCGGGTGTGGGTCCCAAGACCGCCTCACGCCTTGCATTTTTCCTGTTGAAAGCCCCCGACCAACTCTCCGCAGAACTGGCAGAGGCATTGCGGGGTTTGCGCCAGGCGACGGGTGTTTGTGAAACTTGTTTCAACATCACTCTGGCGGGGCAGAAACAATGTGATATCTGCTCTGATTCCGAACGCGATGAGGATGTCATTTGCGTGGTCGAAGATCCGATGGATGTTCTGGCAATTGAACGAGCTTCCGCGTTTCATGGGAAATACCATGTGCTGCATGGAGCGCTTTCACCCATTGAAGGTATCGGACCGCAGGATCTACGCATCCACGAGCTTGAAGAACGGCTCAAGATTGGAACAGTGAAAGAGGTTATCATTGCGACCAATCCCAGCATGGAGGGAGATGCTACCGCCCTGTATCTTAAGAAGCAGTTCCAACCTTATGCAGTGCGTGTGACGCGCCTGGCGAGGGGGTTACCGGTCGGCGGTGATCTGGAATACACCGATCAAACCACCATCCTGCGCGCGTTGGCAGGCAGGCAGGAAATGTAACTGTATAAGAATATTTCGCGTGGTGATTGCCCTATTGCTGGCTGGTAACTTCTGCTTAGGGTGAGATGCTTCGCTGTGCTCTGCATGACGTGTCTATATGGTTTTTGGTGTATGGACTGACCTGTAGATTTATTTTTCAAAGTCGTTATGCAATCCTACTTTTCAAGCAATTCACAGCTCAAAGGGTGTGAATTCAATGAAACCAAGGCAGTTGCACTGAGAGTTCTCAATCATTGGTAAGCGAATGGATCGAGAAAAATCTAGTGAAGCTTTAAGAATGTTTTAGCTAACAAAATGATTTACAAAAGGAGGCTCCACAAATATGAGAGCCTCCCTTTTATTTTTTTTTCGCTGTGATCCAGATCATCTATTCCCATAAAAGACCGAAAGTTTCCACACGTATGCGCTGTTTGGTGGGCGTCAGGCGGATCTCCTCGATCCCATCTTCAATGGCATCCCAGTCGTCCGCGAGCTGTGCCTTTTTATCATCCCATTCCTGCTGCACCAATGCCAGTTCTTCATTGTAATCACTCAACACTTGCTGTGCTTCTTCCAGCTTTGCCTGCGACTCCTCCAGCATGCGTTTCTTGGTGAGGGAACTGGACAATCCTGTTACCTTCTTCTTGGTCAGCAGCGAGAGGACAGCCTGTCCACCTTTGCCCAGGAGTTCTAATTTGCGATTCTTGACGGTGGTCTCGTATTTTTCCACGCGCAGTTTCTGGCGGTCGACCTTGTTCTGTGCACGCAGGATCTTTGCTTCATATTTAGTATTAAGCGCGTCCAATTTTTCTTTTTTGGCTTCTCGCGCTGTCTCTTGGACGCGTTTTGTGAAGCTTTCATTGTCTTCATCGACTTCTGAGAGCAAACTCAATTTCTTATGCCTGTATACTGACAAGCTGTCGGTCTCATAGATCCACTGCTCGAATTCCTTTTCCTGGGTCGTCCACCATTTGGTGTCATGCATCCATTCTGAGATCTTTTGCTTGTCGAAACCTTTAGCAGCAGCTTCGACTACATCAGCATGATCGAAATCGTCCACTACAAAAGTTTCCCAATCCAAACCTTTTTGGGGTGGGTTGGGCAGCACAACGGTTACCGTGTGGCTGGCGTTGACAGCCGGACTGCGCGAATAGAAGCTCACCTCTGCTCTTGCTAATAGTGAGGGGTTGGCTTCCGCGGCGATAATCCCTTTGCGGGAATATTCCTTTGCAACCGTTGGCGTTGAACTGCTTGGAGTTGGAGTAGTGGAATAGGTTGCAGCATTCTCCTCCTCGCTGATTTCTTCTATTGGTACGGATGCATTCACTAGCTTGTTCAGCGCTGGCACCTGCCGCAGCGAGAGCGGTCCGGTCAGATAGTTCATGACCCAACGGGTATGGAAGGTGACGGGTTGTTTCTCGTGCACATTCTGCAAGAGAAAGACGCGTTTGCCGAGCGAAGAGATGGTCTTGTCCATTTGCGCGCGGCTCGCCCCGCCCGAGACGCTTTCCAAGCCGTCCAGCAAGCGCTGTTTATCCTGGTCGGTCTGTAAACGTCCGATCATCCATGTGCCGGCATTGGAAAGGGCTTTGTAATCGACGTCGATCGGATTCTGGGTGGTGAGCACCAAACCCAGCCCGAACGCACGCGCTTGTTTGAGGAGGCGGATGATGAGCGGTTTGGATGGGGGATTTGCGACCGGCGGCAGGTATCCCAGGATCTCATCAAAATAGAGCAATGCCCGCAGGCTGCCGGTACCGCTCTGCTTGCGCATCCAGCCTTCAACTGCGGCAAAAAGTAGCGTGACGAAGAACATGCGCTCTGTGTCATCCAGATGTGCGAGATAGAAGACGCTGTGACGCGCCTTGCCCTCGGGTGTATACAGGATCTGCGCTATATCCAATGCCTGTCCTTCGATCCAAGCCTGGAAAGAAGGTGACGCCAGAAAATTATTCAGCTGTAGTGCCAGTTCATCGCGGTCCTTCTTTGGGTAGAACTTCTCCAGCGGGAATGCGCCCAGTTTGGTGATGGGTGGGGTCTGGATGAGTTCGATCAAGGTTACCAGGTCCAGATGGACCTTATTTGTCCAACTGTACTCGACGATGTTGGCGAGTAAAATGTGTTCGCGTGAACGCAGCGGGTCAATGTCTTTGAATCCTACCAAGGTTAGCAGCGCGGTGACGGTCGAAGCGATCATCTCTCGCAGGGTTTCTTCATTTTCCTCCCAATCCATCTCAGGGGGATTGAACGAGGTGAGAATGTCAACCGGGATGCCCTTGGAAGAACCAGGTGTATAAATGGCTCTGTCCACACTTGCCTGTAATGCCTGGATATCTTCTTTACCGAGTTCCCAATCTTGCAGGCCATTCTTCCATAGTTTGGCAGTCTTTTCTGCGATCTCTGCAGGGGTCTTGCCTTCGCTGCGGGCCGCGTCTGGATTGATCCATGGCTCGAAATCCGCTGGCTGCAAGTCTGGGAAATGCAGCATCAGGTTGGTAAGGTCTCCCTTGGGGTCGATGATGATAGCCGGGATGTTCTGTAGAGCAGCTTCTTCCAAGAGCCCCACACACAAGCCGGTCTTACCCGACCCGGTCATGCCTGTCACGATAGCGTGGGTGGTCAGGTCGTCCATATCATACAGAAGAGGTTGATCTTTGCGGATCTCTTTCTTCTTCAGGTCATACATTCTCCCCAAATAGAAGTCTTTCTTATCTCGATTTACCATAGCTCACCATTCTGTCTTTTGATACCATTATTGTATATGGATAAACTAGCTCTTGCTAGGGATTTCACAAACATACAGGTGTGGATATAATCAAACCATAGATGAAGGATAAAGATGACGATCGATTTTCATAGCTACACTCTGAAGATTCTCAATGGGAAAGAATCATCGTTGCAGGGAATGTTCCTGGCACAGGCTGGAAATCTGCAAAGCCACCGGCATCGTAAAGGGGAGAATCTTGCGCTTCTGGTGGATGTAGACAATGGCACCGAAGAATACCTGACGACCCTGCCTGAAACCCTGACCCGAGCAGGAAAGACATTCTTTAACACCCCTGGTTCGGTCACCAATGCCATTCAGCAAGTGGCTGCTATTATCAATCAATCTCTGTTGAAGTTCAATCTTGAGCGGGAGGATGGAGAAACAGCACTGGCGGCATTGAACGTGGTGGTCCATCACAAGGGATCGCTCTTTATTGCTCAGGCGGGCAGTATGCACACGCTGCTCATCTCAAAGGATAGTTATACTCACTTCAGCAGCGAAGAAGTTCAAGAGCGAGGTCTCGGCTTATCCCGCCGATTTTTCTTGAATTACAAGCAAGCTGCGCTTCACAGTGGAGATCTGATCATCCTCTCCACCTCCTTGCCGGATAGTTGGGGACAAGATTATCTACAAGGCAGCAGTGCGTTGAGCATGCAGGAGGCGCGCCGCCGGCTTTTCAACCAATTAAATCAGGATATCTCTGCGGTCGTTGTCAAGTGTCGTGAGGGCAGGGGAATAGCCCAGCTTGAATCATGGGGAGAGGTTATCCCTTCAAGCGAAATGCTGGAGAGGAAGGAAACACCCTCTCAGGAAGAGGAACCAGACTCATCCGAAGTGGAAATAAAGGCGGAAGAATATCCTGAACCGGTTAGTGAGATGGATTCCGTTGAACAAGTTCCACAAACAACTTCTATAGAGGACGAGGAGCAATACACCCAGATAGATGAGATGGATTCTACCTTCCCGGCAGGCGCTGTTCGCCCGGGGGAGACAGAAAGAGCTGTTCCTGAACCAGTCCAGCGAGAAAAAGCGACAGTGCAGCAGGCGCCAAGACCACGCCGGAAGAAGAAGACAATTGGCATTAACTTCCTAAAAGGTATCACTTCATTCTTGAGCAAGATCCAAACCAGCTTTCAGAAGATCGGTGGGCGCATTGCCCCAAATGCTGATCCCATGCGCGGAAAATTCTCCACCCAGGTATTGAATGTGATCGTGGTGGCGATCCCCCTGATATTGATCGCTGTAGCGGTTTTGGTGTATGTATACAGTGGCCGTCGCGAACAGCACAAGACCTTTCTGGATGAAGCCCAGACCTATATCTCACAAGCAGCAGATCTCGAAGAGACTGACCAGCAGCGCGATTACTGGACCAGGGCGTATGAATCCGTGTTGAATGCGCTGGATTATGGCGATAGTGACCTTGCAGATAGTCTGCTGGTGCAGACTCAGACCATTCTGGATGATATGGACCTGGTCACCCGCCTGGATTTCCGTCCGGCGACCACCTCGCAATTCGCGCAGGATGTATCCATAACCAAGATCAAGAGCAATGATTCGGGCATCTATTTATTGGATGAGAACAGCGGCTCCATTTTCCGCGCAGAAAAAAGCTCCAAGGGTTTCTATGATGTGGATGGGCGCTTCCAATGCAGCCCGGGAACCTATGGTGTGGTCACGGTTGGCAAGATCATCGATTTTGCGATGCTGCCGACCAACACCCGTGGATATCAATTACTGGCGATGGATGCGGGCGGCAATTTATTGTACTGCCAGCCTGATGAGGATCCGGTGGAGGGTTCCATTATTCCGCCCGAGGAGGAATGGGGGCGGATCGGTGCATTCAGCCTGGATGAATACACGCTCTACGTGGCAGATGTGGAGACCGACCGCATCTATAGTATTTCAGGACGAGATTTTGAGATCAACGCGATGGCTGGGATCGTCTTCTCCAGTCATCCCCGCGATTATTTGGGCACCGAGGAGATCGACTTGGGTGGATTGGTGGATATCATCGTCAATAAAGAAGATGTCTTTATCATGCATTCTGATTCACACATGACCACCTGCCAGTACAATGCCTACAGGCAGGGCAACCCGACCGAATGTCTGGATCCTGCACCATATGGTGACAGCCGTATCGGGTACGAGAAAAATCCTTTGGTTTATTTTGATACGGAGTTCTCCGTCATTCAGGAGACCTTCTATCCCAATGCAGCTTTTTATATTCTGGATAGCGCTTCATCGGCGGTGATGCAGTTCAGCAGCCAGTTGAATCTGGAACGACTGCTCAAACCACAGCCCAGCAAGACCTATCCGCTTCCTGACAAGGCGATGACCGGATTGGGTGTGACGACAGACAAGGAGATCTTCCTGGCATATGGCAACCAACTTTATGTCGGTGAAATGCCTTGATCCACTGCTTGGGGCATTTATAGGACTTCTATAGCCGAAAGGATACGCGTTTCCAGTTTCTTGCCGATCCCTGGCAGGGCTTGTAATGCTTTCTGTTGTGCCGCGCTTTTCAATTCTTCTAATGTGGTGATGTGCAGTGTTTGCCAGATGCGCCGGACTGTTTTAGGTCCCACACCTGGGATGGTGAGCCACTCCAGCAAACTGGGTGGGACTTCTTTTTCCAGTTTATCCAAGAACTGTAAATTTCCGGTTTGGTTGATCTCATCGATCTTTTTCGCGATCGCTTCTCCAACACCGGGGATGGTCTTCAAAGTGGGGATGTCCATCTGCTCCAGGGTATCTGGATAGATGCGAATGCTCTCGGCTGCGCGTTGGTAGGCATTGGTGACGTACGCGTTTTCCCCTTTGATCTCCAATAATTGTGCGATCTTCTGAAAGATACGTGCGATGTTATCATTATCCATGAATTGATTATAACGAAAAGGAAAGCGATATGAGCACTTCACCCCTGATGCAGATCCAAAGGCCTACATTGATGATCGACATGGAAAAGGCTCGCCAAAATGTGGTTTGGATGAAGTACAAAGCTGAACGAGAGCAAGTTCGCTTCCGCCCACATTTCAAGACGCACCAATCGCATGCTGTGGCAGCGATCTACCGTTCGCTCGGGGTCAGTGCCATCACGGTTTCCTCTTTACAGATGGCGCGTTATTTTGCAGAGGATGGTTGGGATGATATTCTGATCGCCTTCCCATTGAATATTCGTGAGATGGGAGGTATCAATGCACTGGCAGCTCAAATTCAATTGGGCGTCCTGGTGGATGGGATCGAAAGCGCACGCTATTTACGGGACCATGCAGAGCACCAGATAGGAGTGTGGATAAAGATCGATACCGGATTGCATCGTGCTGGTATCTGGTGGGAGGATGCAGCGGATGTTCAGCAAGTGATTGCGATGATCTCTTCAAATCCAAAATTATCGCTGCAGGGTATCCTGACCCATGCCGGGCATACCTATCATGCCCAGGATGCACACCAGGCACAGCATATCGCGCTGCAAAGCAAAGAGGCCATGCTGACTCTACAGGGGGTTCTACAGGAACAGGGACACCCGGATCTACAGGTATCTATAGGAGATACGCCTGGCTGCCGGCTGCTGTCTGACTTTTCTGGAGTAGATGAGATCCGTCCCGGTAACTTCATATTCTACGATCTGGAGCAATGGCATATTGGCGTTTGCGGGGATGTTGAGATGGCTGTTGCGTTGGCGTGTCCGGTCGTCTCGCGCAATAGGCAGCGCTCTGAATTGGTGCTCTATGGCGGATCTATCCATTTTGCCAAAGAAACCATCTCATATCAAGACCAGCAGATCTATGGCATGCTGGCAAAGATGAAGGATGGCAGGTTCCAGGGCGTCCAACCTGAAAATGTGGTCATTCAGACCACCCAGGAGCACGGTGTGCTGCGGGTGAGTGAGGAATTCTTTTCTAGAACGCAGATCGGGGATGTGGTATTGGTGTATCCGGTGCATTCCTGCCTGATGGTGCAGGCAATGGGCACCTATATGGATATTGCTACAGGTGAGAAGATCCCAACCATGGTCACACAGCACGAAGATTGCGTATAGATAAGATCAACCCAGGATGATGGTCAAGGGCACCGGGATGAAGATCAAGACGAAAATGACCAGCATCGCTACACCCAGAATCTTGCGCTTGCTGTCTAGCTGGGTGATATCATCCAGCGGTTCAGCATAACTGCGCCCCATGAAGAGTGCCAGGACACCCCAGAACCACCAGGTATTCCAGAAGAAACCCAGTAATGCCAGTGCGGCGATGATGAACGGCAGCACGCGCTTGGAGGTTTTCGTTCCAAACACCGATTGCAGGATATGTCCGCCATCCAATTGTCCCACCGGGATCAGGTTGAGCATGGTCACGAACAATCCTGCCCAGCCTGCCCAGGCAACTGGGCTCAGCATGACGTCCAATCCTCCCCAGGCGATCGGTTTTCCGGTGAAGAAGAACTGCCCCCAGTGCATCAGCAGCGCAATGCCGCTTTTTCCGACTGGTTCAGGCAGCCATTTTCCGAAGGTGACGAACTTGAGGAAGAGATACAGGAGCGAGTTTCCCTCCAGTTGGTAGCCGCTGCCGGGTGCCAGGCTCATGGGTAATGCTTCAACTGTGGATAGGTTCAGACCGATCAAGAGAACGATGATGGACACCACCAAACCGCTTAACGGTCCGGCAACCGCGATATCGAAGAGTTGTTTTTTGTTGCGGGGTAAGGAGCGCATATTGATGAACGCGCCCATCGTCCCGAAGGTATTGAAGGGGAAGGGGATGAAGAAGGGCAGGGTGACATCCACCTTATGTTTTTTCCCGGCGAAATAATGACCGAATTCATGCGTGCCCAGGATCGCCAGCAGGGATACTGCAAATGGCCAACCATTCTTGATGAGGATCAGGATCGCCTGCCAGGCGTTCGCTGGCAGTGCTTCGTCCAGACCATACATCCCGCCTGTAAAGAGAACGCTCATTAAGGTCAGGATGAAAAGCATCAGGTTCATGCGCGGATTCTGTGCTTTGGGTTTCTTTCTTTCAGGCAGCAGCAGGATCACTTGTGAGTCCTTACGCTGACGAAAGACGACCATTAATCCCATGGGTTTAACGGCGTGTTCGATCTCTATATAAGCTTTCTCGCTGTCGCTTTGCTTTAATTGTCCGGTGAATTGAGCGATATAGGGATGCTGTGGATCGGGTCCATAGGTCACGTCGCGAATGTCAAAATGAGGTTCCACGATCGTGAAGAGTTCTTGATGGGCATAAGTCATGGTTCAATCCTGAGTGTGTTTTGGGTATTGTATATGGAAAATGGCTCAGTTGCCATTAGAAATTTCTTAATCAGGCGGGAATGGATGGGAGTCGAACCCACCACGACCTGCCTAACAGCCCGTCACCGATTTTGAAGACCGGGGGATCCACCGGGACCCTGCCATTCCCACTTAAAGCATATCGCAGAGCGTTCAGGTTGTAAAGCAGATCATATCTTCAAGGTGCTAGTGTGACTTTTTGAATGCCCCTAACCTGGGAGAAAGCTGCACCCTGGGAGATATAGCGGTGGACCATGTCAGCATCTCTGACGGTCACACCTGCCAGCAGGTCCACACCATGCTCAAAGAGCAGGGGTGTCAGTGGTGTAGTGGGACCCATCATGATCTTGTAGGCACCCGGTCGGCACATGGCGATGTAATCCTCGGCTGCTTTTGTGATGAGCGTGTTGCCTGTCATCGCCAGGATATCGGCTTCTGCCAGCAGTGCTGGAGCTTGTTCTGGGCTGTATTCTCCTGGTCCGGGTTGCAGGTCGATCACCCACACTTCTTTGGCTATATTTCGCAGTTTCTTCACAAATGGGAAATGTCCGATCATGGCGATCTTTTTCCCTTTGCCTTTCTGTTCAAGCACTTCCGCGATGTTGATCTCGGTTACATGCTGGGTTGGTAGTTCCAATAGGGAGTTGATGGCTGCCATTCCTATTCCGGCGGCTAGGGGATTCGTAGATGTGCTCATCGCCGCCAACTCGAGTGCGCTTTTATTGAGCAGATTTCCTGCTTCTTCCAATAATTCTTCACCATGCGGTTTGCAGCTCGTCATGGTCGAAGCCATGCCGGAATGTTTGCTGGTTATCAGGATCCAGTGTGCGCTAACTTCGATCCTGGTGACCGGGTGGTCGTACTTCAATGTGGCAAGAATATCTGAGATGATTCGATTCATTTCCAACTCCTCCCCTTGATTTTAAAACAAAAAACCTCCCAGAAGGGAGGTTTTTTATGATCTTAGTCAACCAGAACGATATCCACAGGGGTGGCGTTCATCAGGTTGTCAGAGATTGGGCATCGGCGATCAACCTCTTCGATGAATGCAAGCTTCTCTTCTTTGGTGAGATCTGCATCGACTTTCATCTCGACCTTGAAGCCTGTGAACCCGGCGCGATCTTCTTTGTTCTTACCGCGCAGAACATCCAGATTCAATTCACCTTCGACATTTACTTCAATGTCACGGAGGGTGATGCGTTTTTGGCTTGCGACGATCTTGGCAATTGTGACCAAGCAGCCAGCCAGGGAAATAAATACATAATCCAGGGGGGTGGGACCTTTATCGGTTCCGCCCATGGCTGGGGGTTGATCGACATAAGCGGTGTGTGCACCGGCTTTTGTCTCGATCAAGAAACCATCTAAACCTTTCGCTGAAACTTTAACGTTCTTTATTGCTGCCATTGCTACTCCTTAATTAGTAATAAGATTCTTTAACCGCGCAATTTTACCAGCCCAAAAGGAGTTTGTATATATTAGTAAAAGGGTATATATTTTTTTCTAATGATGGATATGAAATAGAAATTAAAAGAATATCCACGGGAAAAGGGCGTACAGGGTGGGTTGCAGGAGAAGCATCATGTACGCCAGCCCTATTCCCAGCAGCCATCCAACAACAATATCGCTGATGTAATGTACTCCCAGGATAACTCTGGCGAAACTAACCAGGAACACCCAAATGGTCAGGACGATTGCCAGCCCAGTCAGATCCAACCCCCAACACAATACCGCTAACATGGCAACGCGCGTGGCATGACCGGATGGAAAGGAATGTGGATCGCTGTTGCGGTAGATGGCACCCCAATCGCCGCTGGGGCGACTGCGTTTAATGAGGAATTTGATGCCCAGCACCAGTGTCGCCTGGATGAGAATGGCCGCAGCCAGGAATGCAGCGTAAGTGTGCCATGCGGATCTGGAAAACAGCCAGATGAAAAAGAGAAGCGCCAATAAGTACCAGGAATCGCCGGAATGGGCGAAAAACCCCAGGATCGCATGTTTGACCTTGTTGTTATCAAGCTTGCGCAAATTTGTGGACCATAGAAGGTCTTTTTCCAAGAGGGTTTTGACGACTTTTTTCATTTTTCCTATCTCTTTACAACAAACTGGCACCATTCTAACACTTTTTGTTTTTGAGTTTGGTTCATAATGCTTCGGGGTACGTTATCATTAAAGCATATCGTAGGAGGTCAACGGTGATAAGGTTGTACCAGGTGGACGCTTTCACACAAAAGCTCTTTTCGGGGAATCCTGCAGCGGTGTGTCTGCTAGATGGAGCCAAGGACGCATCCTGGATGCAGTCCCTGGCTATGGAGATGAATCTCTCGGAGACGGCTTTTCTACGCTCTATTGGTGAAGAGTACTCTCTGCGCTGGTTCACCCCCACCACCGAGGTCGATCTATGTGGACATGCCACGCTGGCCAGTGCCTGGGTGTTGTTCAGCGATGGATTTCATGCAAGGGAAATACCCATCATTTTCCACACACGCAGCGGTAGGTTAAGTGCGCGTTGGCAGGATGATTGTGTGGTCTTGAACTTTCCCGCTTTCCAGTCCATTGTTCCATCTAAAAATGACCCTTTGCTGCAAGCATTGGGGATCTCCAATGGCAGAGTATGGGATGTCGAGGATCATCTTCTGGTTGAGATGACTGATCCGGGAGCACTGCGAAAACTGGAGCCGGATTTTGCGCAATTGAAGAATATTGGAAAGGGGGAGGTTGCCGTGACCTGTCTCTCGGATGATGAACATTATGATTTCATCTCGCGCTTTTTTGCACCGGGATGTGGGATCGATGAAGACCCGGTCACTGGATCAGCTCACTGCAGCCTGGCGCCATTTTGGATGCAGCGGATCGGGAAGAACCCAATGCGGGCGTATCAGGCATCCAGCCGTGGTGGCAGCCTGCTGGTTGAGGTAAAAAATGACCGTGTGGATCTACACGGTCATGCGGTCATAGTTTTCAAAACAAAGCTGCTGTAGCAGTGATGATCACTTCTTGCGGTGCCAGACACCCGTCCACTCAGGTAGGATCTGCCATTGTTCTTCTTCGATCTTTTGGGATAGTGCTTCTCCAAAGAAGAAAGCGGTGTTTTGTTTGGCTTCTTCAACAGAAGTAAATTTATAATCAGTGCGTACTTCTTCTCTGTTGAAGCCCCATTTCTCTTCCAATTGTTGGTAATACTTTGCCAGGTCCTTGGTTGGAGGTGCCGGTATCTCTTGCCCGGTGCCCAGTGTTTCCATGATCATGACTGTTCCAGCGTCCTTGGTCACACGCAACATCTCCCCTACCACAATATCAATATATTCTTGCCATTTCTCAGGATACCAGGCGCAAAAATGCCCGGCTGCCCATCCGGCGGTGGTCAGGTCTGCCCATGCATCCCTGAAAGGTAGAATTCGGATATCCCCCTGCGCGATATCCCAGGCATCTCCATTGGCTATCATTTGTGTTCTTTGCTCGAACAACATTTGATAGCTGATGTCCAGCGCCACCAGGTTTGGTTTAAAGGGTTCGAACAAGATCGGTATTCTACCGGTCCCGCTGCCAAGATCAATGATGCTGGCATCCTCTAATCTTGTGATGCTTTCAATAGTTGACAATAAATTGTTCTCATGATCCTCAAAACTGATCATCTGGTGGTATTTATCGGCTTTGTTACGGTAGATTTCAATAAAATGGTCCATTCCGGGATCCTTTATTCTATTCTGTGTAGGTTTCTAATTTGATATTGGCTAATTTCTCAAGCACCGCAATGATCGCAGAGTTGTCCAGGTCTGCCATATCCTCCTGCAGCATGGCCTGATAGAGCTGGAAGTTGATGGCTGTCAGAGGCAGTGGAACCCCAAATTCTTTTGAGGATTCCATCACGATGTTGAGATCCTTCGTTTGTAAACCGGCTTTAAAACCCGGATTGCGGTTGCCAGCGAATAGACGATCGGGTTTATTATCCAGTGTCCAGCACTGTGCGGCGCCATTCTGGATCGCTTGTATCACTTTGCGCGGGTCAGCTCCCGCTTTCTGGGCAAAGACCAGCAATTCACCCATGGCGACCATCTGCGCTGCGACCATGATCTGGTTGGCGGCTTTGGCGATCTGCCCGGCGCCACAATCTCCAACATGTGTGATGGTCTTGCCAACAGCGTCCAAAACGGGGCGCACTTTCTCCAGCGCTTCGCCGGGACCGCCCACCATGATGGCTAACGTACCTTTGATCGCACCGATATCACCTCCTGAAACAGGAGCATCCAGGCTCAACACACCTTTTTCTTCAAGGGCTTTGGCGATCTTGCGCGCGACCATGGGCTTTATGGTTGAGTTATCCACGAAGATCATACCCTCATGCGCCCCTTCCATAACACCATTTTCCCCAAAGACTACCAGCTCCACATCCGGCGAATCGGGAAGGTTGGTGAACAGGACGTCCACTTGTTCGGCTACTTCCCTGGGATTGGATGCGGCAGTTGCACCTTCTCCAACCAGTTCTTTTACTGCTGCCTGGCTGCGATTATGTACAACCATATCAAACCCGGCTTTCATGATATTCCGTGCCATGGGTTTGCCCATGATACCTAATCCAATGTATCCGATCCTCATGCAAAACTCCTTCATTTTGTTTATAGTTCGGTCAAGTCCAAATCGAGTAGAATCTTTTGTAGATTATAAAATGAAAGTACTCAATTATGCATTCACACAATCATGTTAACGATCATGTAATAAAGAATATTCGCCTGGCATTCGTGCTGAACCTTCTCTTTGCTATCGCTGAATTGGTGGGAGGTCTTTATATCAATTCTGTGGCAGTACTCGCGGATGCCTTGCACGACCTTGGTGATAGCATCTCACTTGGAATTTCCTGGTATTTTGAAAACCTTTCAAAAAAAGGGAAGAACGGGAAATATTCGTATGGTTTTCGGCGTTTTTCACTGTTGGGGGCTGTCATCAACGCCATTATCCTGGTGGTTGGATCTCTTCTTGTCATTCAAGAAGCGGTCAAGCGGCTCGCAAATCCAGCGGCGACGAATGCACGCGGGATGGCGATCTTTGCTGTTGTGGGGATCATCATCAATGGGATTGCTGCTTTACGCATGCAAAAGGGAAAGACCATGAATGCGCGCGTGCTTACCTGGCATCTGTTGGAAGATGTGCTGGGGTGGGCGGCTGTGCTGGTGGTCAGTTTGGTCATGCTCTTTACAGATTTGCCCATCCTGGACCCATTATTATCCATAGGATTATCGCTTTTTGTGCTCTACAACGTTAGCAAGAACCTGCTGGAGACAATCGCGCTTTTCTTGCAGGCGGTACCCGCTAATGTCAATATTGAAGAGCTCGAAGGACGCATCAAGAAGATGGAGCGTGTTTTGGATGTGCACCATACACATGTCTGGTCACTGGATGGGGAGCAGAATGTGCTGACGACGCATATTTTGCTGCAGGAAGGTTCGAAAAGCCCCGAGATCCGAAAAATTAAGAAGAAGCTGCGCGAGATAGCGGCGGAATATCATTGTGATCACACCACGGTCGAGTTTGAATATAAAGAAGAAGACTGCTCCATGCCTTGCTAGAATCTTCTGGCAGGGCGCAACCTATTCGTGATTACTGCGTATACATTTACAAAGAACGAATTTTGATTGTAATAGGACGGTGTATTATGGCGACAAAAAATGAAAAACCTGAAGAAAAGCCAGTTGAAGAAAAAGTAGAAGAAACACAGCCAAAAGCAGAGAAAGCAGTGAAACCTGCTCCAAAACCAGCTGAAAAGAAAGCAGCAGCCAAAACGACGGCAAAGGCAAAAGCTGAACCGGTGAAAAAGGAAACACCAGTACGTGAACCGCTGGTACCATTCCTCAGCGGTCCCATTTTGCTGGGTGCCGGGCTCCTCTTATTGGGTGTGATCCTCCTCGTAGGTGAACTGCTCAATTTCCGCTTTCAAGCGGTGATGTGGCCTTTCATCTTCATAATTCCTGGCGGGATGATGTTCATCTCGGCGCTCAATGCGAAAGATGGTCGTGGCGAAAGCCTGGCGATCTTCGGTTCCATGACGATGATGCTGGGCGTCATGTTCTTCTTCCAGCAGACGTTGGATATGTGGGCAAGTTGGTCCTATTCATGGGCACTGCTCGCTCCAACCTCCATCGGTATTGCCCAGATAGTGTATGGTAAACAGCGGGATCGTGAAGGGCTTGTTAGGAATGGGAAAAAGCTGGTTGAAGTTGGGTTGACGCTCTTCGTCGTTTTCTTTGTGTTTTTTGAAGTTCTGTTGAATGTCAGTGGTAAGAATCTGATCCCATTTGATCTTCCCGCTTTCCCGGTGGCGCTCATCTTGTTGGGTATCTTTGTGATGGCGCGCACACTCTTCCGCTCCAAGTGAACCAAAAAAGCAGGTGCACCGTCCATGCACCTGCTTTTCCCTATTAACCAACAACTCGTATAATTGAAATAGGAATTTTTCATTTAGGAGAAGATATGAATCTTGTATATCTGGCAGTGGGAATTGGGATGCTGGTCTTTGGCAGGAAATTATTCTGGTTATTTACCGGGGGCATTGGATTTATGCTGGGGTACACGGTTGCGCCAAGGTTGCTGCCCAACCAGTCCTCAAATGTGATCCTGACCATCGCGGTCATCCTGGGTTTGCTGGGGATATTCCTGGCGATCATGATCAAGACTGCTGCTATTGGACTTGCAGGTTTTGCTGCGGGCGCATATATCGTCTATTCTGTTATGCCAATGATCAATTTCGATCTTGGCAATTTCTACTGGTTGGTGGTGATCGCAGGGGGTGTGCTGGGGGCAATCCTGGCAGGCACCATGTTCGATTGGGCGTTGATCATCCTCACATCAGCAAGTGGGGCGATGCTGACGGCGCAAACCCTCGATCTTACCTATCCACTCTCAATGGTTGTGCTGGTTGTCCTCCTCCTGATCGGGTTGATCGTTCAAGGTAATATGAAAGCAAATGATTGAAAATCCACGTATAATTGTGCAGACTTTACCTTTGAGGAGATAACATGAATTTAGGCACTATCCTGGACGCAATCAAGATCTGGGTGGAGGGATTGATCAGCTCCATGGGGTATACCGGATTGGGGATCACCATGTTCCTCGAGAATGTATTTCCCCCAATACCTTCCGAGATCGTATTACCGCTGGCCGGCTCACTCACCCTGACCGGTCGATTCACCATCCTGGGGGTGGTGTTCTTTGGAATGCTTGGCTCATTAGCTGGCGCGTACCTGTTCTATGGCCTTGGAAAATGGTTGGGTATTGAAAATATTCGTAAATTAGTGGGGAAGATCGGTAAGTATATGTTGATCACTGTAGAGGATTTTGATAATTCTCTGGATTGGTTCAACAAACATGGTGAATTGGTCATCTTCTTTGGACGAATGGTGCCCATCATTCGCAGTCTGATCTCCATCCCTGCCGGGGTGGCTTCGATGAATATGGTCCGTTTCACAATATTCACAATTGCAGGAACATCCTTATGGAACTTCCTATTGGCATATGGAGGAAAGCTGCTTGGTCAACAGTGGCCTAAGATCGCTGATTGGATCGGCACCTACCAGAATGTAGTTATCGTGTTGGCCGTTGCGGCAGTTGTCGTTTTTGTGGTCATGCGATTACGCAAGATGAGGAAAGAAAAAGCAGTAAACTGATAAAAATTCCATAATTGGAAAAACATAACCTCCTTGATAGAATAAAAATGAATATCGAGGAGGTTTTTATTATGAAAAGGCAAAGATATTTACCCTTTCTGATCTTCCTGATTTCATTGATGATGTTGATCCCAGCCTGCGCCCCCGCTGATGCTCCACAGGACGCACAAGAACCACCCACCGAGGTACAAGAAGATACTCCCGCCACCGAGACAATTGAAACAGTGGAAGAAGCAGAAGAAGCAAAAGAAGTCGAAGAGCCACCAACCGAGATGGAACTATTGATCGAAGTGGATTTCACGACTGAAGATGGACGGACATTGCAGGGTACCTATTATCCGGCTGGAATAGATAATGCTCCACTCGTGATCTTGATGCACTGGGCTCCTGGAGACCAGAGTGACATGGCTGTGTTGGCAGCCTGGCTGCAAAACCGAGGGCTGCTGGATACGCTCACCGTGGATGCGGCAGGAAAACCATGGCTGGATTCTAGCTGGTTCCCTGCCATCTCTGCTGAGCGGACGTATGCAGTGTTCACATTCACATTCAATGGTTGCCAGGGGGGATGTAAATCCTTCGATCGTGAAAAGTGGCTGCTGGATGCCCAAGCAGCTGTCATGTATGCGGTGACACTTGAGGGAGTAGATCCAAGCAGAGTTGCGGTGATCGGTGCCAGCATTGGCGCTGATGGGGCTGCAGATGGCTGTCTCTATCTGCATGAGATGGATGCGGGAGATTGTCTGGGTTCGCTGTCGCTTTCACCTGGGAATTACCTGACATTACCCTATGCCGAAGTGGTTGCAAAACTTGTCACCATGGATCCTCTTGTGCCGGCCACATGTTTGTATGCTGTCAATGATGTGGAGTCCGCAGTGGCTTGTGAAGCGGTGGAGCCTGTGCAGGGTTATGAAATGGTTCAATATCAGGGTGCTGACCATGGGCTTATGCTGGTTCAACCGGGGCTTGATCATGAAACATTGGTCATTCTCTTAGATTTTTTGACCGTCACTATAGATTGAATGTAGGGTTTTCTATTTACGAAACGATTTTGGCGCAGAAAACGTATATAAATATAGTAGATCAATCATTAAAGGTGGTGAAAAATGACACGGTCAAAGCTCTTTGGCAAAATCTTGAATCCTATAGTGAATACGGTTCTGCGCTCACCCCTGCATCCGCTGATGAGCGAGCATTCCGTTGTTCTGGATTGTACGGATAGAAAATCAGGAAATACAAGATCATTTCCTGCTTACTATTACCGCATGGGCCGCAAGATATTTATCCTGGTTGAGAAGTCAACTGAAGGATGGCGCAACTTACGCGATGGGGCGAATGTGAAACTGACCGTCAAGGGAAAGCATGAATCGGGTTGGGCAGAGTCAGTAAGTACTGAGAAGGAGATCAATACTCATCTTTACACACTGCTTGAGATGATCCCGGAGTTGGAATCAGAGCTTGACCTAACACGGGACGTAAAAGGAGATTTTGCTGATAAAGATATCAAAGCGCTGCATGACCAGTATGGGATCGTGAAGATCAAAGTGGCGGGAGTATAAACTATGCATATCTATCATATTGTCCCTCTTAACGTCTGGCGTGAAGCTCTGGAACAAGGGCAATACACGGCCGATTCTCTGGAGTCAGAAGGATTCATCCATTGCTGCACAGAAGAACAGATCCAGCCGGTCAAAGATGCCTGGTTCGCTGGTGTTAGCGATTTGATCCTGCTGGAGATCGATACAGACTTGCTTACATCAGAATTGAAGCTGGAGGATTCGCATGGGACGGGTGAATTATTCCCGCATATCTATGGCCCACTGAACCTGGAAGCTGTGTTGCGCGTGACCATGTGCTCTTGATAGAATAACCCTATGAATAGAAAAGAGATCGGAGTACAGGATTTTTCTGTGCAAGCTGTTTCAGTTTGGGCACAGCGCTGGATATTGTTGACCAGTGGTGATTTTGATAAAGGGGAGTTCAATGCCATGACCGTGGCATGGGGCAGCATCGGTAATGTTTGGAGCATTCCCTTTGTACAGGTCTTTGTACGGCACACGCGCTACACATTCGAGTTTATGGAACGCTATCCTGGCTTTACGGTGTGCGCTTTCCCTGATAAATATCGAGATGCACTTAATTATTTAGGAACGAGTTCGGGTCGGGATTCAGACAAGATCAAAGAATCGGGTCTCACACCACAGCGTTCTCACTACGTGGGCGCACCCTCGTTTGAAGAGGCGGATCTGTGTATTGAGTGCGCCAAGATGTACTGGCAGGACCTGGCGCCAGATCAATTCCTCGATGCGGAGATCGATCGCCACTACAAGAACAAAGATTACCATCGCGTTTATTACGGGCGAATTAAAGGCATTTTTCAAGCCTGAGAGAAGCGGTAAAAAAAAAGGGCACTGGTTTGATTCAGTGCCCTTTTTCTTTTGCAAGTTTACGGACTATAAAGCTTCGATCTGTGTGCGCAGTTTCTCTGCAGTTTCCTGGTAAGCCGCTAGGCGATCACGTTCTTTCTGTACAACTGGCGCAGGGGCTTTCTTGGCAAAATCAGAGGCAAGCAGATTTTCAAGGCGCTTGAGTTGTCCATTTACCTCTTTCAATTCCTTTTCAAGGCTTTCTCGCTTTTCTGCCGATAAACCCTCGGCGCTGATATGAGTGAAGAGTGTTGATCCGGAGGTTGGGAGGGAGGTGGAGGGATATTGTTTGTATTCTTCCCCTTCGGGGAGTTCTTTTGTCATATGCAAGGTACTCAGGTTGCACAGCGCACAGATTACTGGGCTGTCTTTTTGCATTTGTTCTTCCAGGGTTGAGGTGACCAGGGTCGCTTCCAGTTCTTCTTTGAAAGAAGTCTTGTTTTCCAGGCGTGCATTGCGGATGGCTTTGACAATTTCCATGATCCCGCTTTGGAAATTAGCGATCGCCGCCTGTTCCCAGTTCTCCTCTTGCATGCTCTCTGGCCATTCAGCGATGATCAGCGCTTCTGCCCAATCCCCTGCAACACTGATATCCACACCGCTTGCTAGAACCGCTTGCTTTAATGCCTGCCACAGCTCTTCGGTGACAAAGGGTGTGAATGGGTGCAGCAAGCGCAAACATTTATCCAAAACACGAACCAGTGTCAGGGCAGTGTAATACGCACGATCGCCGCCTTCAGCAAGCTGTAATTTCGCAAGTTCGATGTACCAGTCAGCGAACTCGCTCCAGAAGAATTCGTAGATCTGCCGTCCGGCTTCACCGTATTGGTAGTTGCTGAACAGATGGTTCACCTCTCGGACGACCGCACGCATGCGGGCATGGATGAATTCATCCGCGCTCGTCCACTGAGGCTCATTGTTGGGTTTTTGCGGTGTTTTCTCAAGGGCGTTGATCACGAATCGACCTGCGTTCCATATCTTGTTGGCGAAGTTACGGTTGGCTTCTACCTTCTTTAAGCTCAGGTTCATATCCTTACCAGGAGTTGAACCGACCAGGAGAGTGAAGCGCAGTGCATCGGTGCCCAGATTGTCCATCACCCCCAGTGGGTCAATAACGTTGCCTTTGGTCTTACTCATCTTCTGCCCGTCCCCATCGCGAACCAGTCCGTGTAGATATACGGTCTCGAAGGGTGGTTTTCCGGTGAATTCGATCCCGTCCATGATCATGCGCGCCACCCAGAAGAATAGGATATCGTATCCGGTCTCCAGGATGGTGGTGGGGTAGAAGTACTTATAGTCGGGAGTCTCTTCGGGCCAGCCCAGGGTGGAGAAAGGCCACAACCCTGATGAGAACCATGTGTCCAATACATCCTCATCCTGGTGGATGTTTGTTGAACCGCAGTGGGCGCATTGGGTTGGGTCCTGGCGGGCGACGGTTACCTCATGGCAGTCGTCACAATACCAGACCGGGATGCGATGCCCCCACCACAATTGGCGGCTGATACACCAGTCCTGGATATTTTCCATCCAGTTGTAATAGACCTTGGTGAAATGATCGGGAATGATGGTGATCTGCCCATCCTTAACGGCTTTGAGAGCTGCTTCTGCCATGGGTTTGATCTTGACGAACCACTGTGTGCTGATCATGGGTTCAATGATCTCTCCGCCGCGTTGCGAGCGGGGTACGTTCAGCATATAGGGCTCTTCTTTGATGACCAGCCCTGCGTCTTTCATATCCTGCCAGAGTTTCTTGCGGCAGTCAAAGCGGTCCAAATTCTCATAAGGACCACCGTTCTCATTGATGGTGGCGTCCTTGTTGAGGATGTTGATCATCTCCAGGTGATGGTTCATACCGATCTCGTAGTCATTGGGATCATGAGCAGGGGTGATCTTGAGCGCTCCGGTTCCAAATTCGCGGTCGACGTATGCATCCGCGATCACAGGCACTTCGCGGTTTAGCATGGGTACCAGTACTGTCTTCCCGACGAAATCCTTGTAACGCGGGTCTTCTGGATGTACAGCCACGGCTGTATCACCGAGAATGGTCTCTGGACGGGTGGTGGCTACCGGAATGTAATTCCCTGACCCATCTGCCAGCATATATTTGAAGTAATATAACCAGCCGTTCTCCTGCGAATACTCCACCTCAAGGTCAGAAACGGCGGTTTTGAGATTGGGAGACCAGTTGATCAAACGCGGTCCGCGGTAGATGAGACCCTTGTCATATAAACGCACAAAGGCTTCTCGTACAGCCACAGATAATCCTTCATCCAGCGTGAAGCGTTCTCGCGTCCAATCGCAGGATGCTCCCAGGCGTCGAATTTGTTGGGTTATGTGTCCGCCATACTCTTTTTTCCATTCCCAGGTGCGTTTTTCGAAAGCTTCGCGTCCGATATCATCGCGCGTTTTGCCCTCTTTAGCCAGTGCTTTTTCGACCTGTAATTGGGTGGCGATACCAGCGTGATCGCTGCCTGGAACCCAAAGTGTGGGGGTGCCCTGCATGCGCGCGTGCCGGATCATCAAGTCTTCCATCGAGATGAACATGGCATGCCCAAGGTGCAGTTTCCCGGTCACATTGGGTGGGGGAATGGAAATGACGAATGGTTTCTTGGTCGGGTCGAAATCGGGTTTGTTGGGATCGTTGCTGGGTTGGAAATAACCGGAATTCTCCCAGAAATCATATATTCTTTTCTCAGTGGCTTGAAAATCATACGCTTTTGCAAGCTCAAATTTTGACATACCTTCCTCCATAATAAATAAAAAATCCTTTCATCCAGAGGACGAAAGGACTACTCCTTGCGCGGTACCACCTCACTTCGCATGTTATGCGCTCTCATCGGAACGATCATTCCGGTTGCGCTGTAACGGGCTTACCCGTGCTGTTCTACTCTCATACTTGATTTCTTCAGCAAATCCTGATCAGGCGACTTCGAATCTTTCTGGGCTGTGGAGCCTTTCAGCGTATGAACTCCTTCTCTACCAGCCTTCTAGATCTACTATTCCTGACGTTTGTGCCCCGATTATACAAACATCAAAACTGTTTGTCAATTGAATGGGGTGGGGTGAGCAAACAGCAATTATCTTGGTAAGATTAAAAGATATGAAGAACTATATCCGTTTCCTTATGCTGTTCTTTTTCGTGTTGAGCGGCTGTACGACTCCAACTTTACAGTCACCTACACCCACGATGCTGGATGAGATCGCTTCGGTGACGCCATCTCCAACTGCTACCCGCGTTCAGGCTACTGCTACGCCAACAGAAACCCCCATTCCGGCGGGCATGACCGTGCTGCGTTTCTGGCATCCATGGACTGGCGAGAAAGCGCGTTATCTGGAGGATATGGTTGCTGAATACAATACGCAGAATACAGAGAACGTGATGGTGGTAGTGACATCTGTTGCAGATGAGAATTATCTGGAAGAGATCGTTTTGGAAAACATGCAAGAAGATGAGTTGCCCGATATTCTCATTGCTTACTCTGATAGCCTGCTGGATTTTTACGAAATGGGTATACTGCGAGAGTTGGATGATCTGGTGTCTGACCCTACGCTTGGTATTGCTGAAGAAGAAGCTCGTACTATCCCCACCGCTTTTTGGACACAGGATGTGAACGAGGACAACCGCTATGCGATCCCATTCGATTATGACCTTCAGTTCCTTTTCTACAATCAAACCTGGGCGCAGGAGTTGGGCTTTACGGAACCTCCAACCACTCCGGAGGAATTATTGAATCAAGCCTGTGCAGCTGCACGCGCTAACGCGTTTGATGGGGATGATGAGAACAATGGAACCGGGGGATGGATATATGATACAGAAGCGCCGGTGATGTTGAGCTGGATGCAGGCTTTTAGAGGTGGGAAGTTTCCTGAAGAGGGGCGAACATTCGATCTGACAACAGAAGAGAACCAGGCTGCACTTGAATACCTGCGATCCATGTACCAGATAAACTGCGCCTGGACAGGGCGCGAGGATACACCTTACCGCTATTTCTCGGGGCGTTTTGCCCTTCTCTACAGCGGCAGTCTCTCGGATTGGGAGCGGCAGCGGATGATGGATGAGATCCAGGACAATACGGATGAATGGACCATCATTCCCTATCCGGACCGTTCGGGGAATCCAATTGTGAACGCTGTACAATCGTCCATTGCCATCGTCCCTTCTGACGCAGAAAGGGAATTGCTGGCATGGAACTTCATACGCTGGATGATGCAATCAGAATTTCAGATAGGGTGGGCGAAGGATACATATTCCACACCCTCGAACCTGAGCACTTTACAGCAGCTGCAGGACTTCATGGAAGCTGACTCCGCCTGGCAGCGGGCGATACAGTACCTGCCGTTATCCCGACCATTACCAAAAGCTGGGTATTGGGGAGTATTGGGGTATCTTTTGGAAGATGCTGGCTGGCAGTTATCCCTGTATAATACGACCCCAGCCGATGTATTGACCATCCTGGAGAACATGGAAGCAATCGTGAATGAGGTAATAGAAAGCAATGAGTAATGCAAACAATGTGACAATCTACACCGATGGAGCTTGTGATCCTAACCCGGGCAGAGGTGGTTGGGGTGCCATCATTCTGCGAGATGGGAAAGAAGAAGTACTTAAAGGGCGGGAACGTCAGTCTACCAATAACCGCATGGAACTTACTGCAGCTCTAGAGGCGCTCAAGGCAGTTGAAATGGAGGATGCTGTCATTCTCTATACTGATTCACAGTATCTCAAACGCGGCATCGAGGAATGGATGCCCAATTGGATCGCTCGCAATTGGCGCCGCAAAGGTGGTAAATTAGCCAATGTTGACCTGTGGAAGGCACTCGCATCTGAGATAAAGAAACATGACATCACCTGGAGATGGGTGCGCGGGCATCATGGTGATCATTATAACGAGCGGGTGGACAAAATAGCCCGCAAAGCAATTCGTGGAAAATAAAAAAGATGCTAGAGTTTTCTAGCATCTCAAGAGGCGACGACGGGACTCGAACCCGTGATGAGGGTTTTGCAGACCCTTGCCTTACCAGCTTGGCCACGTCGCCATAGGGTGGATTTCAATTATAAAGTGAGCGCTGTTGCTTTGTCAACGAAGAAAGCGAAACTCGTAGAGAACAATTCTTTCAGCCAACAAAAAAGCGCAGATCTGTTTCTGCGCTGTAGAGCGGGCAACGGGAGTCGAACCCGTAAACCTCTTCCTTGGCAAGGAAGCGTTCTACCAATTGAACTATGCCCGCGTAAGTGGCATGATTATATTCGGCTTTAAAAAAAATGTCAACTCATTTATGTAAATAAAGTAAAATGCAAAGATTTGCAAATAAAACATTCAGGATTATAATCTTGTGGATTGGAAAATTATAGCTTATTTATCGATGAGGTGAATCTTGAATCCTTGGCGTGATTACTTTGAACACTTGGCGGAAGAATGGGATGCGATGCAGCGCGGAGATCGGCAGGCAGCCATTGACCATCTGCTGGGGGTGATCGATGAGCAGATCACTCAGGGTGGGAATGTTCTGGATGTTGGAACAGGTACAGGAGCTATCATCCCCTTGTTAAAAGACCG
>NPIF01002849.1_pt2 | contig 30809 bp, 24 predicted proteins | sample 8637461 | NCBI WGS metagenome assembly NPIF01 (sample SAMN07420641, study PRJNA396082) | bioreactor metagenome | isolation source: sample BR12 brine-fed electro-methanogenic bioreactor BR | place: Japan: Kochi | collected 2016-12-09
GTTTCGAGTTTCGGGTTTCGGGTGCGCGCTGCGCACCATTCACCCCATGACACGCCGCCGGTGTGCAATACGCACCCTACGAGAGGTTAAATCCTGGGTTGTAGGGTGCGCATCGCGCACCATTGGGTTCGAAACTCGCAACTCGCAACTCGCAACTCGAAACTGCCGTTACCGCACCACCGCCACCGGGCAGCTGGACTGTTGCAGCAGCGGCAGCAGCGCCGCGGCGTTGCCGCCCACCACCAGCATGCGGCAGTGGTGGCGGCGGCCTGCACTGATGAGTTGTGCCGGACTCAGGTCGGGCAGGACCTGGTAGTGGGCGCGCAGGTTGCGGGCGGCGAGCTGCGCGGCAGCGGCCGGACGCAGTTGCTGTGCCTCGGCGGCGGGCAGCAGCACCAGCAGGCCGTCGTCCTCTTCCGCCATGTCCGCCGCGGTGTCGAGGGCATGACCGGCGGCCTCGCTGCCGTCGAAGGCGGCGAGCACCGGTGTGGCGCCGGCGGGCTGCCGGCGGGTGCTGTCGCCGGGCCGGCCCAGCATGACGATGTCGGTGGCGCTGCTGGCGGCCAGGGTCGCGGTCAGCGCGCCGCGCTCGATGCGGAAGGTCCACTGCACGCTGTGGCGCAGGGCGTGATTTTCCAGCAGGCGGCGTACCTGCTCCGCCTGGGCGCGCAGGTCGCGCTCCAGTTGCGCGGACTCCAGGCGGCGCGGCGTGGCCGAGGTGAGCGATATCTCGCGCGCGAAGGGCAGCTGCGCCAGACGCAGCAGGTCGCTGTTTTCCACGAACACGCCCTGCAACGTGCCCTGCACCAGGGCCGCCAGCTGTGCGGCCATCTCCAGCGTGGAGGCATCCTGCGCCGAGTCGAGGGCGAGCAGGATGTGGCGCACGGCGCGGCGGGTGTCTTCAGTCGACATGGCGGGGCGGGGCATCGGCGTCGCTGGTGTCGGGCGGCGGGCCGTCATCGTGCTTGTCTTTGCCGTGGTCGCCGAAGCTGGCGCGGATGTCGGCCATTTCGCTCAGGCGCTGCTGCACACGGCCGTTGATGCTGTCTTCCGGCCAGTTGCCGTCCGCATCCGCCACACCGGCCTCGGCGTCCAGCAGCAGGCCGAGGGCCTGGTCCACTGTTTCCACCGCAAAGATGCGGAACTTCTGTTCCGCCACGGCCTGCACCACGTCCTGGCGCAGCATCAGGTGTTTCACGTTGCTGGCGGGAATCAGTACGCCCTGTTTGCCGTTGATTCCCTTGAGACGGCAGACGTCGAAGAAGCCCTCGATCTTTTCGTTGACGCCGCCGATGGGCTGTACCTGGCCGTGCTGGTTGACCGAGCCGGTGACGGCGAAGGATTGCAGCACCGGCAGCCCGGCCAGCGCGGAGAGCAGGGCGCACAGCTCGGCCAGCGAGGCGGAGTCGCCGTCCACCATGCCGTAGTTCTGCTCGAACACCAGGCTGGCGGACAGCGCCAGCGGGTGCTGGGTGGCATAGCGTGCGGCGAGGAAGGAGGACAGGATCAGCACGCCCTTGGAATGGATGGCGCCGCCCAGTTCCACCTCACGTTCGATGTCGACCACATGGCCCTCGCCGATGTGCACGGTGGCGGTGATGCGCGAGGGCTGGCCGAAGGCGAAGTCGCCCATGGACAGCACCGACAGGCCGTTGATCTGGCCCACTTGGGCGCCGTCGGTGGCGATCATGATGGTGCCGCGGCGGATCTCGTCCTGCAGCTGCTCGCGCACGCGCGATGAGCGGTGGATCTGGTGATCGATGGCCTGCTCGATGTCGACGGCGCCGACCACTTCGTGGCCGGCCTCACCGGCCCAGTAGTCGGCCTCGCGCAGCACGTCGGCGATGGAGCGCATGTGGGCGGTGAGGTGCTCGGTGTCTTCCACCAGGCGCGAGCCGTGCTCGATGACGCGGGCCACGGCACCACGATCAAATGGGCGCAGTTTTTCCTTGCGGGTGAGCGTGGCGATGAGCTGGGCGTAGATCTGCTTGTTGTCGTCGGTACGCGGAATGCGGCCCTCGAAGTCGGCGGCCACCTTGAACAGTTCGGCGAAGTCCGGGTCGTATTCGTGCAGCAGGTAGTAGGTCATGCGGTCGCCGATGATCACCACCTTCACGTCGAGAGGGATCGGCTCCGGTTCCAGCGATACGGTGCTGACCAGGCTGAGCATCTTCTCCAGTGATTCGATGCGGATCTCGGAGGAGTACAGCGCGCGTTTCAATCCTTCCCAGGCGAAGGAGTGGGTGAGCAGCTTGTAGGCATCCACCAGCAGGTAGCCGCCGCTGGCCTGGTGCAGGGCACCGGATTTGATCAGGGTGAAGTCGGTGATCAGGGTGCCGAACTGGGCGATGTGTTCGGCGCGGCCCACCAGGTTGAGATAGGTGGGGTTGTCCAGGTAGACGATGGGCGCACCCTCGGTGTCCTTGTTGTCCACCAGCACGTTGACCTGGTAACGGTGCAGCGATTCGCCCTTGCCGTCGGGCATGCCTTCGGCGCTTTCGTCCCTGTGCACGAAGTTGCGCACGTTATTGATCACGTCCTGTTCCACGGCGGCGAGGTACTCCACCACCCGCGGCAGGTCGGTGTAGCGCTGTTTGATCTCCTCGATGAGATGATTGACCGCCGCCATGGAGGTTTCGCGGTTGAGATCCTTCACCTTCTCCCGCGTTTCCTTGCGCCACAGCGGGATCTGGCGGATCAGGGCCTGCAGCTTTTCCTGCAGGGCGGCCACGATGTGTTCGATGCGTTCCTGTTCTTCCTTGGGCAGCTTTTCGAATTCATCGGGACCGAGTACCTCGTCGTCCTTCATGGGCGCGAAGGCGAAGCCCGACGGGGTACGGAACAGCTTGACGTCCTGTTTGCCGGCCTCCTCTGCCAGGGAGCTGAAGTCCTTTTCCTGGTGTTCCTTCAGTTCCTCTTCCAGGGCCTGGATACGGCTGCGGTATTCATCGCCTTCGAAGGTGGCAGGCAGCACGACGCCCAGCTCCTCGACCAGCTTCTCCATGTCGTGCTTGAGTTCCGTGCCGCGGCCCGGCGGCAGGCGCAGGGCGTTGGGTTTGTGCGGGGTTTCGAAGTTGTTGACGTAGCACCAGTCATCCGGCGTCGTACAGGCGCCGGCCTTTTGCTGCAGGAACTGGCGTACCAGGGTGTGCTTGCCGATGCCCGGCGGCCCCATGACGTAGAGGTTGTAGCCTTCGCGGCGGATATTGACGCCGAAGTGTACTGCGCCGATGGCCCGCGCCTGACCGATGACCTCGCTGAGGTCAGGCAGCTCGGCGGTGGTCTCGAAGCTGAACAGGCCGGGGTCGCAGCGCTTGTATAGTGCCTCGGGCTTCAGCGGTTCGGGTTTGCTCATGGCGATCCTTTTGCAGCTTTGTTTTAACCGCAACGCGGTGCGCCTATATGGGAGCCCGATTTATCGGGCGATGGCGCCTGTCCGGGCGCCGTCATCGCCCGGCATAGCCGGGCTCCCACATGCAAGCGAACATTCGCGTCCTTGTGCAGCGAGTTACTTCCCGCTGACTGTCTCAACCCACCTTGGGCAGGTGATCCAGCGCCTGGCGGATGGCCTCTTCAGGATAAGCATAGTCTTCCAGTTCGCCGGCAAAATATTTGTCGTAGGAAGCCATGTCGAAGTGGCCGTGGCCGGAGAGATTGAAGAACAGTGTCTTGGCCTCGCCCGAGGCCTTGCATCGCAGCGCCTCGTCGATGCAGGCGCGGATGGCGTGGCAGGACTCCGGGGCGGGGATGATGCCTTCGGCGCGGGCGAACTGTACGCCGGCCTCGAAGGTGGCCACCTGCGGCACGGCCACGGCCTCGATGATGCCTTCGTTGTACAGCTGAGACACCAGGGCGTTGTCGCCGTGGTAGCGCAGGCCGCCGGCGTGGATCGACGGCGGCATGAAGTCGTGGCCCAGGGTGTACATCTTGAGCAGCGGCGTCATGCCGACGGAGTCGCCGAAGTCGTAGGCGTAGTGGCCGCGGGTCAGGGTGGGGCAGGAGGAAGGCTCCACCGCCACCAGGCGCACGTTCTTGCCCGCCGCCTTGTCGGCCAGGAAGGGGAAGGCGGCACCGCCGAAGTTGGAGCCGCCGCCGCAGGGGGCGAAGATCATGTCCGGGTAGTCGCCCACCTTTTCGAACTGCTTCTTGGCCTCCAGGCCGATGACGGTCTGGTGCAGGATGACGTGGTTGAGCACCGAGCCCAGGGCATAGTTGGTGTCGGCGCGGGACGCCGCTTCCTCCACCGCTTCGGAGATGGCGATGCCCAGCGAGCCGGGATTGTTCGGGTCCTTTTCCAGCACGCTGCGGCCGGCATTGGTCATGTTGGTGGGGCTGGCGAACACCTCGGCGCCCCAGGTCTGCATCATGGAGCGGCGGAAGGGCTTTTGCTCGTAACTCACCTTCACCATGTAGACGCGCACCTGCATGCCGAACATCTGTCCGGCCAGCGCCAGCGACGAGCCCCACTGGCCGGCGCCGGTTTCGGTCACCAGGCGCTTGATGCCGGCTTCCTTGTTGTAATAGGCCTGGGCGATGGCCGAATTGGGCTTGTGCGAACCGGCGGGGCTGACGCCTTCGTACTTGTAGTAAATCTTCGCCGGGGTGCCGAGCGCCTGCTCCAGGCGGTGGGCGCGGAACATGGGCGACGGACGCCACATCTGGTAGATCCTGCGCACCTCTTCCGGAATCTCGATCCAGCGCTCCGCCGACACTTCCTGCCCGATCAGCGACATGGGGAAGATCGCCGCCAGGGCATCGGGGGTGATCGGCTTGCCGTCCGGCCCCAGCACCGGCGACGGCGGATTGGGCATGTCGGCGACGACGTTGTACCAGTGGGTGGGGATTTCGCTCTCGTCGAGCAGGATCTTGGTCTGGGCCACGGTGATACCTCGTTGTTATGACGGGCGGGAGTCCGGGCGCGTGCGCGGCGCCGGTCGTGCGGTTTTAGCCCATGAGGCGTCGCGGCGTCAAATCGGTGCGGATAAATGCGGAAAACGCAAAGAGCGGGCGGCCCGGGGCGGGAATGGGTTACCCTACGCCGCATCCATCAGACATCATCTGTTTCAGCGCCCGGCCGGGCGTTGGGAGGCAACACGTGATACTCGATACCCTGGAACATGCCGGGCGCTATACCGCCCTCCATCCGCTGTTTGCGGCCGCGTTCGACTATTTGCGCGGCCTGCCGGCGCAACCGCCCGAGAGCGGGCGCATCAACCTCGACGGCGAGAAGCTGGTGGCGATCTATTCCGCGGTGCCCGGACGCGCGCGCGACCAGGCCAGGCTGGAGTGTCATCGCCGCTACATCGATGTCCAGTACGTCATCGCCGGCTGCGACGAAATGGGCTGGGCGCCGCTGCCTGCCTGCCGCCGCCCGGTGGCGGCGTTCAGCACGGAGAAGGACATCCAGTTCTTCGACGACGCCCCCTGGAGCTGGGTAGCCGCCGCCGCCGGCAGCTTCTGCATCTTCTTCCCCGAAGACGCCCATGCGCCGCTGGTCGGCAACGGGCACATCCACAAGGTGGTGCTCAAGATCGAGGTTTGAACCGATGCCACCGCCTTCTGGGAGGCGTCAGGACCAGGCTGATGGGGTGGGCTGATGGCTTGCGTTACACCCGTCCTAAGGGACTGAATGCAAGGGGGAAGCGATGGTGCTATGCGGGAACCTGCCAGACATTGTTGCGGGCAATTTCGTCATGTATCCACTCCGGATCCATATCCGCACCGTTAGGCCATGTGAGGGCCCCGAGTTCGAGACGCACCTCACTGAACAACTGCTCGTCTTTAAGTGCGGCAAAGATACCGGCCTGGTTGCCCGTGACCAGCCGGGACATATCAACTATGCCCGTGGTGCCGTCGTTGCAGGTGACGGACAGGCAATAGCCGGGCAGCACTTCGACGCTGCGTATCCGCCAGGGGGCCGCCGCCTTTACTCCAGCGGGGCGATAGTCTTGGGCAACTGCTTCGTTTGACATAGCTCCCAATCCTCCGTCAGTTCGCTGCGATGCTGCGCCGCCCATTCCAGCACCAGTGCCAAGGCCCGCCGGGGCAGGTTGCCCTTGATGATCTCCAGGGTACGAATATCGATCAACGCCTCGTATTCGCCGTAGAGGGCGTGGAAGTGAGGCGGTGCGTGCTCCCGCCAGAACATCTGGATAACGATCCCGAAGAACTGGCTGATGGTTGGCATGAACCGCCTCCTTGCGGGTTAGTCTAGCAGCTACCTGCTGATGGGCTTGTAGCGGATGCGCTTGGGTTTGGCCCCTTCCTCGCCGAGGCGGCGCTTTTTGTCGGCCTCGTATTCCTGGTAGTTGCCGGCGAAGAACTCCCAGTGCGAATCGCCTTCGCAGGCGAGGATGTGGGTGGCGATGCGGTCGAGGAACCAGCGGTCGTGGCTGATCACCAGCACGCAGCCGGCGAATTCGAGCAGGGCATCCTCCAATGCACGCAGGGTTTCCACATCGAGGTCGTTGGACGGTTCGTCGAGCAGCAGCACGTTGCCGCCCTGGATCAGGGTGGTGGCCAGGTGCAGGCGGCCGCGTTCGCCGCCGGACAGGTTGCCGACGATCTTCTGCTGATCGCCGCCCTTGAAGTTGAAGCGGCCGAGGTAGGCGCGGCTCGGCATCTCGAAGCGGCCGACGGTGAGGATGTCGGCGCCGCCGGAGACGGCCTCGAACACGGTCTTGTCGTTTTCCAGGCCCTCGCGGCTCTGGTCGACGGAGGAAATCTTCACCGTCGGGCCGATGTCCACGCTGCCGGCATCGGGCTGTTCCTTGCCCTGCAGCATCTTGAACAGCGTCGATTTACCGGCGCCGTTGGGGCCGATGATGCCGACGATGGCGCCGGGCGGGATCTGGAAGCTCAGATTGTCGATGAGCAGGCGATCGCCGAAGCCCTTGCTGACGTTGCTGAACTCGATGACCTTTTCGCCCAGGCGCTCGCCGGGCGGAATGAAGATTTCCTGGGTTTCGTTGCGGCGCTGGTATTCGACCGAGTTGAGTTCCTCGAAGCGGGCGATGCGCGCCTTGGACTTGGCCTGGCGCGCCTTGGGATTGGAGCGCACCCATTCCAGTTCCTGCTTCATCGCCTTCATGTGGGCGTCTATCTGCTTCTGTTCCTTCTCCAGGCGTTCTTCCTTCTGCTCCAGCCAGGAGGAGTAGTTGCCCTTCCAGGGAATGCCGTGGCCGCGGTCCAGTTCCAGGATCCACTCGGCGGCGTTGTCGAGGAAGTAGCGGTCGTGGGTGACGGCGACCACGGTGCCGGGGAAGCGGGTGAGGAACTGCTCCAGCCACTCCACCGATTCGGCATCGAGGTGGTTGGTGGGTTCGTCCAGCAGCAGCATGTCGGGCTTGGACAGCAGCAGCTTGCACAGCGCCACGCGGCGTTTCTCGCCGCCGGACAGGTGTTCGATCTTCGCCTCCCAGGGCGGCAGGCGCAGGGCGTCGGCGGCGATTTCCATCTGGTGCTCGATGTCGCTGCCGGCGGCGGCGAGGATGGCCTCGTATTTGGCCTGCTGTTCGGCCAGCTTGTCGAAATCGGCGTCCGGTTCGGCGTAGGCGGCGTAGATCTCCTCCAGCTTGCTGCGCGCCTCGGCGACTTCGCCCAGGCCCGCTTCCACCTCTTCCTTCACCGTCTTGGCGGCATCGAGCTGCGGCTCCTGCGGCAGGTAGCCGATGCGCACGCCGGACTGCCACTGCACCTCGCCATCGTATTCCTTGTCGGCACCGGCCATGATGCGCAGCACGGTGGATTTGCCCGAGCCGTTCAAGCCGAGCAGGCCGATCTTTGCGCCGGGGAAGAAGGACAGGGAGATGTCCTTGATGATCTGCCGCTTGGGCGGGACGACTTTGCTCACGCGGAGCATGGACATTACGTATTGGGCCATGGCTGTCTGCTGTCGGGGTGGGAAGGCGAAGGCCGGCATTATAGCCGCCCTGCAATTTGCAGGGCAAAGCGCGGCGGAAAAAGGCTTGTGCGGTGCCGGCCGCGGTCATAGGATGGCGATCCGCAGTGTTCCAGCCCGGATGAACGGATCGAGATGGACAACACACGCAAACCACCGCTGGAAACCGCCGCCCCCGATGCCGATGCCGCCGATCTGCGGCAGTTTGCCGACGCCATCGACGAAGCCTTCTGGCTGGCCGACTGCGCCGACGGCCGCCTGCTGCACACCAACCCCGCCTGCGAACGCCTGTGGGGACGGCCGGCGGCGATCATGTTCCACGACCTTCCCTCGTTTCTCGCCACGGTGCACCCCGAGGACGTGCCGCGGGTGGAGGAGTGGCTGGCGGCGGCGGGTTGGAGCGGCCTGGACGGCGAATACCGCATCCAGCAGCCGGACGGCGCGGTGCGCTGGGTGCGCAGCCGCACCTTTCCCCTGCGGGATGCCGCCGGCCGGGTCTGCCGCTGCGCCGCGCTGTCGAGCGACATTACCGAAACGCGCCAGCTGGAGGCGCAGAGCAAGCAGATGTCGCGTGCGCTGGAGCAGACCGCCGATGCGGTGATGATCACTGATCGCGACGGCATCATCGAATACGTCAACGCCGCCTTCGAGGACGTCACCGGCTACGCCAAGGCCGAGGTGATCGGCCGCAGCCCGGACCTGCTGCGGTCCGGCTTTCAGGACGCGGCCTTCTATGGCCAGCTGTGGCAGGCGCTGCTCAACGGCCTGCCGTTCAGCGACGTGTTCATCAACCGGCGCAAGGACGGCGAGCTGTATTACGAGGAAAAGACCATCACCCCGGTGCGCGACGAACAGGGCAACATCACCCACTTCGTCTCCACCGGCAAGGACATCACCCGGCGGCTGCTGGCGCAGCAGCGGCTGCACCGGGTCCTGCACTATGACGCCACAACCGGCTTGGCCAACCGTATCCTGCTCACCGACCGGCTCAGCCAGGCATTGTTGCAGGCGCGGCGCCTGGGGCTGGCGGTGGGCATACTCCACGTCGGCTTCGATCTGGCCGGCCTGTTCGGCGATGAGCAGGGGCGGGTGACGGAGGAGCGTTTCCAGGGGCTGCTGGCGCAGCACCTGCGCGAGGTGGCGGCGGAGGGCGACACCGTGGCGCGGCTCGGTCGCGGTGAGTTTGCCATCCTGCACAAGCATGCGCAGCACCTTCCGGCGACCGAGCCCATGGCGCGACGTATTTCTCTGGAATTTGCCCAACCCCTGCGCCTGGACGGCTACGAGCTGTTTCTTACCCCTGCCATCGGCATCAGCCTGTTCCCCGGCGACGGGGAGGAAACCGAGGATTTGCTGCGCAAGGCCGAGATCGCCATGCGCCAGGCGCGCGAACGCGGTGAGCAATATCATTTTTACCACCGCGAAGGGCCTGCCGGGGGGCACCGCGTCAACGGCTGAGTGCGCGCTGCGCGCCCCGCAGGTATGATAGGCGACGCAGGCATGCCGCCCTTCAGAACCCCCGCCGCCTGCCGATAGCGGGATCAATGAGATTGGGTACAGAATGTGTGGGGCCGGGGCCGGGGGGGAATCCGGGCTGCCGGGGCAGGGAGTTGCGAATAATCTAATAAAGCTGCGGCGGCACATGCTGCGCGCCACAGCAGCAACTGAGGTAATACATGAACAAGTCGTCCGCCACCCGACAGATGTCCGTCCAGGCCAAAATCAATCTCGCGCTGTTGCTGGTCTTCGCCCTGGTCATGGCGGCGTCGCTCATCTTTGCGGCCAGTACGGAAAAGCGCCTGGTGCTGGACGTGGTGGAACAGCAGACCAAGGACGCGGCCGATTCCTACTTCGACAGTATCAACACCATGATGCTCACCGGCACCATGGCCCAGCGCGACGTACTGCGCAACAAGATACTGGCGCGCCCCGGCGTCATCGACGCCCGCATCATCCGCGGCGAAGGCGTCACCAAGGTGTTCGGTCCCGGCAACGAAGGCCAGGCACCGCAGGACGACCTGGACCGCCGCGCCCTGGGTGGCGAGGCCATCATCCAGGTGACCGACAACGGCGACGGCCGCGTTCTTACCGTGGTCAACCCGATTCACGCCGAGAAGGATTACCGCGGCACCAACTGCCTGATGTGCCACCAGGTGGAGGAGAATTCCGTCGTCGGCGCTGTGCGCATCAGCTACGCCCTCAAGGCGCTGGACGAGGAGGTGGACCGCAACGTGCTGATCTCCGCCGCCATCCAGCTGCTGCTGCTCGTCGCCGGCCTGGTGGTGATGATCTACACCGTGCGCCGCGTGGTCATCAGTCGCATCAACGCCATGCGCGGAACCATGGAGGCCATGGCCCAGGACGAGGATTTGAGCCGCAGCGTCGCCGTGCACGCGGAGGACGAGGTGGGCGCCATGGGCCACGCCTTCAACCGCATGATCGAGAAATTCCGCCGCAGCCTGGAGGCCGTGGCCGGCGCCACCCGCCAGCTCAACGAGGTATCCGACCGCGTGTCCGACGTGGCCGAGGAGACCCTCAAGGTGGTGATGGAGCAGCGCAGCGAAACCGACATGGTCGCCTCGGCCATGAACGAAATGTCCGCCACGGTGCAGGAAGTGGCGCGCAACGCCAACCAGACCGCGGCCGCCTCGCGCGGCGCCGACGATGAGGCCAAGAACGGCGCCTATGTGGCCACCGAGGCGCTGGGCGGCATCGAGGTGCTGATCCGCGATATCGAGAACGCCGCCAAGGTCATCCAGAAGGTGGAGAGCGACAGCACCAACATCGGTATGGTGCTGGATGTGATCAAGGGCATTGCCGAACAGACCAATCTCCTGGCCCTCAATGCCGCCATCGAGGCGGCACGTGCCGGCGAGCAGGGGCGCGGTTTCGCCGTGGTGGCGGACGAGGTGCGCACCCTGGCCTCGCGCACCCAGAAGTCCACCGAGGAAATCCAGACCATGATCGAGCGCCTGCAGGGCGGCGTGCGCGACGCGGTGCGCGCCATGGAGGCGGCGCAGACCCGGGCCCAGTTCGGTTCCGATCAGGTGGAGAAGGCGGCGGAAAGTCTGGGCATGATCGCCGGCGAGGTGGGCACCATCACCGACATGAACACCCAGATCGCTACCGCTGCCGAAGAGCAGAGCCAGGTGGCACACGATATGGATCGCCATATTACCGGTATTGCGGATCAGGCGCGCAGAACCTCCGCGTATTCAAAGCAGTCGGTTGAAGTGACCAGCCAGATCAGTGGTTATGTGGAAAGTTTGTTGAAGGAAGTCAGTCGGTTTGAAACCAATGTACAGGGTATCGACCTGGGTGCTGCCAAGGCGGCCCACCTGTCCTGGAAAACACGGCTGCGCAGCTTTCTGGATGGCAAGTCAAGCCTGACAGAGAAAGAGGCCGTATCGCATATGGATTGTGCTTTCGGTAAGTGGTACTACTCGGAAGGCAAAGAGAAATATGGCAGCCTGCGCGAATTCACCAGCATTGAATCACCGCACGAGAAGCTGCATGCACAGGTGAAGGAAGCGATTCGGTATCGTCAGGCCAAAGAGTTTGATCGTGCTGAAAACTGCTACGATCAGGTTGCGGCCATCTCTGCCGAAATCGTACAAAAGCTGACGGCGCTGGAAGACAAGGTGCAGCAGCGTAAGTAATAGATAAACTTGGCTGAGGTGAAACGCCCCGCACTGCGGGGCGTTTATGTTCTGGAAAAGGGTTGCTCGCTCAGGCTTTCACAACCCAGAAATTGGTGGATAGTTGCTTCAGGTTGCGTGACAGTCCTGCCATCTCTTCGGCCGACAGCTGTGTCTGCCGGCCATCGCTGAGGTTGTTTTGTGCCACATCACGGATCAGTCCCACGTTGCGCTCGATCTCACCGCTGACACTGAGTTGCTGCTCCACGGCAGAGGCAATCTGCGTGTTCATGTCCGTAATCTGATTTACCGCTGCGGTAATCTCCTGCAGTGCGTCTGCAGCCTGCAGTGCCCTCTCAACGGTGTGGCGGGCCTTGCTCTGACTCTGACGCATGGCATCGGTCGCGTTGCGAGAGCCGAGCTGTAGACTTTCCAGCAGCGTTTGGATTTCACCGACCGACTCCTGGCTGCGTTGTGCCAGATTGCGAATCTCTTCGGCTACCACGGCAAAACCACGTCCATGTTCACCGGCGCGGGCGGCTTCGATGGCGGCGTTCAGTGCCAGCAGGTTGGTTTTTTCGGAGATGCCGGTGATGACTTCCAGAATGCCATGGATGTTATCGCTGCTGGTCGCCAACTGGTCAATAACGCCAGTGGCATTTTCGATTTCGTCAGTCAGAGACAGGATCGCTTCGCGTGCATCGGCCATGACGGCCTGACCGTTACTGGCGCAGGTATTGGAGCCCTCTGCACTGACCGCTGTCATCTGTGCATGACGTGCGACCTCCTCGATACTGGCGACCATCTGGGTGACGGCCGAAGCGATCTGTTCCGTTTCCGATTGCTGGTGGTTCAGTCCCTGGCTGCTGCGCTCAACGGCGGATGCCAGCCGTTCGGCATTCTGACCCAGCTGCTCGGCACAATCATTAATACGTCCGGCAATTGCACGGGCTTCTGAGCGCAGACGGAACAGAGCGAACTTTAGCTGGCCGGCTTCATCGTCGCGGCCGGTGTAGATACGCCGTGCCAGTGCATCATCAGAGACGCTTTTGCGTGTCTGCTCAATCACCTGGTGGATAGGCTGTATGATCAGCATAGACAGCAGGCTTGCCAACATGGCGGCAATCACAATCGCTGCAGTGCCATCGGTGCCGGCAACACCCGATTGGTGCAAACCCAGTGCCGCCAGTGTCGCCAGTATACCGGCCCCCAACAGTCGCCAAGGCAGCCGTATGCGGCTGGCCAGGCTGGGCTTGAACTCTTTTCCGGCCGACAGGCGAGCATATAGTTGACTGGCTCTGGCAATCTGTTCTGGCTCGGGACGGGTACGCACCGACTGGTATTCGATGACCTTGCCATCCTCGGTGATCGGCGTGACGTACGCGCTGACCCAGTAGTGATCACCGTTTTTGCAGCGGTTTTTCACAATTCCCATCCAGGAGTTACCTGTCTGCACCGTATCCCACAAGGACTGGAAAGCAGCCTGGGGCATGTCAGGGTGGCGTACGATGTTGTGGTTTTTGCCTAACAGCTCATCCTGGCGGAAGCCACATATCGTGATGAAGTCCTGATTCACGTAGGTCACCTGACCTTTAAGGTCGGTGGTGGAGAGGATGTTGGTGTTGTTGGGGAACTCAACCTCGCGGTCGGTAATGGGCAAATTCTTTTTCATGGCACCTGTTATCCTTATTATTGCCGTATGGTCCCTCACGAACCTCCGACTCACTATAGATTACCTACAAACTGTGTGCCAAATAATTCATGTATAAAAAAAGCGGCTTCTGTAAGCCGCTTCTGTACGTGCTGTTTATTGTACGTTGATCAGTCTTTGACCACATCCACGAAGTACGCATCTCTGCCGTTTACCTGCTCACGTACGAGGCCATGAACATCGGTCTCGAAGCCAGGGAAGCGAGAGTTGAAATCGCGTGCAAACTGCAGATAGCGCACGATGGTCTTGTTGAAGCGTTCGCCCGGTACCAGCAGCGGGATGCCCGGTGGGTAGGGGGTCACCAGCATGGCAGTGACGCGGCCTTCGAGGGCGTCGATGGAAACCCGCTCTACCTCACGGTGCGCCATTTTGGCCCAGGCATCGGCCGGTGTCATGGCCGGTTCGATGTTGGACAGGTACATTTCGGTGGTGATGCGAGCCACATCATACTGCTTGTAGACGTTATGAATCTCGGTACAGAGATCACGCAGACCAACGCGCTCATAGGTGGGGTGACGCTGGGCAAATTCGGGCATCACACGCCACATGGGCAGGTTCTGGTCGTAGTCATCCTTGAACTGCTGAAGTTCGGTCACCATCGAGTTCCAGCGGCCCTTGGTGATGCCGATGGTGAACATGATGAAGAAGGAGTAGAGGCCGCTTTTCTCAATGATAATGCCGTGCTCAGCCAGATATTTGCTGACGATGGCGGCTGGAATGCCGACTTCGTCGAACTCGCCTTCAAGATTTAGCCCCGGTGTAATGATGGTAGACTTGATCGGGTCCAACATGTTGAAGCCAGAGTCGATCTTGCCAAAGCCGTGCCAATCATCGTTGTCATGGATGATCCAGTTGTCACGGTCTCCCAGGCCTTCCTCAGCCTGCACATCCGGCCCCCAGACCTTGAACCACCAGTCGTCTTCGCCAAACTCCTCGTCCACCTTGTGCATGGCACGGCGGAAATCGATCGCTTCAAGCAATGATTCTTCCACCAGAGCCTTGCCGCCCGGGGGTTCCATCATGGCAGCGGCCACGTCACAGGATGCAATGATCGCGTACTGCGGGCTGGTAGAGGAGTGCATCAGGTAGGATTCGTTGAAACGGTGGGTATCCAGCTTTCGGCTGGTGCCGTCCTGTACCAGAATCTGGGAGGCCTGCGACAATCCTGCCAGCAGTTTGTGAGTGGATTGGGTCGCAAACACCAGCGTTTCGTCCGAGCGTGGACGATCCGGCCCGATGGCATGCATGTTGTGATAGAACTCATGGAACGATGCGTGCGGCAGCCAGGCCTCATCGAAGTGCAGGGTGTCGATGGTATTGCCCAGCATCTCCTTGATCGTTTCCACGTTGTAAACGATGCCGTCGTAGGTGCTCTGGGTAATGGTCAAGATACGTGGCTTTTTGTTCTTCGCCTCGCGGGCAAAGGGGTTGGCCTCGATCTTCTTGCGGATGGTTTCAGGGTCGAATTCACTTTTGGGAATCGGACCAATGATGCCGTAGTTGTTGCGGGTCGGCATCAAGAACACTGGGATCGCACCGGTCATGATGATCGAGTGCAGAATCGACTTGTGGCAATTCCGGTCGACTACGACGATGTCACCCGGCGCTACGGTAGAGTGCCACACGACCTTGTTGGACGTGGACGTGCCGTTGGTGACAAAGAACAGATGATCGGCATTGAAGATGCGTGCGGCATTGGACTCACTGGCTGATACCGGGCCGGTGTGGTCCAGCAGTTGGCCCAGCTCTTCTACTGCGTTGCACACGTCGGCGCGCAGCATGTTTTCACCGAAGAACTGGTGAAACATCTGGCCTACAGGGCTTTTCAGAAAGGCAACACCGCCTGAATGGCCGGGGCAGTGCCAGGAGTAGGAGCTGTCACTGGCGTAGTCCATCAGCGCCTTGAAGAAAGGCGGGGCCAGGCTTTCCAGATACTTGGTCGCTTCGCGAATGATGTGGCGGGCCACGAACTCGGGTGTGTCCTCGAACATATGGATGAAACCATGCAGTTCGCGCAGGATATCGTTGGAGATATGGCGTGAGGTGCGGGTTTCACCGTAGAGGAACACCGGAATATCAGCGTTGCGCTTGCGCACCTCACCGATGAAGTCACGAATTGATTTCAACGCCTTATCCACATCTTCATCGGAGCCGGAACCGAACTCTTCGTCATCGATGGACAGGATAAAGCAGGAGGCCCGACTGGCCTGCTGTGCGAATGATGTCAGGTCACCGTAGCTGGTAAATCCGACCACTTCCATACCTTCGCGACTGATCGCTTCAGCCAGATCCCGGATACCGGAACCCGAGATGTTTTCGGAGCGGAAATCTTCGTCGATGATGACGACGGGGAAACGAAACTTCATGCACACATCCTGCAGGTTGAGGGCGGTTCCTAAGAGCTCAGGTCAGCAATTGTAGCAGTGGCAGGGTCAGAGTAAAGCTACATCAACGGTCCTGCTGACCGGCAACTGAGGGACGCTTGGCCATCTGGCTAAGCCACTTTTGCAGGTTTGGCAAACTATCATCGACCTGTAGTTCCAACCGAGGCAGGAAGCGGCACAGGACCCAGAGCGTGATATCGGCGATACTGAAATGCTCTCCGGCAACCCATGAGTGGGTACTCAACTGCTGATCCACAACAGGCAGAAAGGCGTTTACCCTTTTTTGTGATTCCTCTCCCCAGCTTTTGATACAGTTTTCCCGGTCACTGAAAAACCCTGTCAGGTTGCGAAATGCTTGAAAAGCGGGCACTAAACCCTGTAATTCTACTATCCGCTGCCACATTTCAACGCGGGCCTGCTCCAGTGGCGTATCGCCAAACAGAGCCTTGTCGTTGGGTGTAATGGCGTCAAAGTAGCGACAGATTGCAAGGCTTTCGCAGATACAGGTGCCATCATCGAGCTCCAGCACCGGAATCAGCCCATTGGGCGCTTTCTGTAAAAACGTCTTGGTACGGTTTTCGGCGCCTTTGGTATCAACCTGTTGGCGTTCCACTTCGACTCCCAGTTCTTTGAGAAAAATGGCAACACGCAGAGCGCTCGGGGTGGCAGAGTTTTCAAGCAGTTTCATGTTGGGCCTCTGTATTGTTGTTATTCGGCAATAATTAAAACTGTTCACGACACGGGTTCTGGTCAACACTATCGCCGACATACAGTTTATGCCAGATGCATTTTATTCAGGCGAGTCAAAATACAACTCGCTGTCGGGAGTTAATCTGAAATGATCGTTCGCAAGCGCCCGGGCGCCATCGGCCTGATGCTGGCCTGGAAAGGCTCGGTTGTACCTCATGTGTTGCCTCATATCATTCTGGTCGGGCTGTTCGCTCTTGCCGTTACCTGGGGCATGAGGCGGCATTATCTTGATGGGGTTGTCGAGTACAGCCTGTTGCCGTTTACTCTGATCGGTATAGCCCTGTCGATACTGCTGAGCGTGCGCAATACCGCAACCTATGACCGTTGGTGGGAAGCCAGAAAGCAGTGGGGGCACATGGTGTATGAAGTGCGCAGCCTGGCGCGTGCCAGTGGTATCTATTTGGCAGACGGGGAGCGTCGACACCTGCTGTCATGTGTACTGGCGCACAGTCACCTGTTGCGGGGGCAACTGCGTGGCGAAGATGTACGTGATGATCTGCCACCGGATCTGCCGGCTGAAATGATCAATATGGCGCTTTCGAAACGCAATCCGGCGGAGTTCATGCTGCAGCAGGCGGGGTTACAGGTTGCTCAGGCGCTGCAGTCGGGACAGATCGATACCATCGCGGCGGCGGCCCTGGACCGTCACCTGCATGAATTGGCAGGGATTCAGGCTGCATCTGAGCGGATTGCGCATACACCCTTGCCTTTTGCCTACACACTGTTGGCACATCGGACAGCCTATATTTACTGTTACCTTCTTCCGTTTGGGTTGGTCGGTGCCGCTGGCTGGTTTACCCCGGTGTTTTGCGCCATCGTGGCCTACACGTTTTTTGGGCTGGACCGACTATCCGAGCAACTGGAATTTCCTTTCGGGCGTGAAAGTAATGACCTGCCATTGGATGCAATATGCCGCATTCATGAAATAAGTATCGCAGAAGCGTTGGGAGAAACCGCACCTGAGCTTCTGCAGCCTGTTGAGTTTCTGCTGCAGTAACCCCGGAACCTAGTTAACCAACGAAAAAGCCGGCTCAAGAGAGCCGGCAGTGAGCCGTGACCGTTCAGGCCCGAAGGGGGTAAGGCGTGAACGGCTACGCTAGTCCATTAGAATTTGACGCGCATACCTGCCAGGTAGCCCATGTCGGCGCCATCTTCGTCAGAGTCAGCGATTTCCGCAAACAGGCTAACGTTTTTCTGAGTCGGGAACTTGTAGGTTACGTTGGCGTACCATTCAGTGATGTCGTCTCCGGCATCAAAGTCTTCGTTAACCATACCGATAGCCATGCTGGTAGTGCTGGCGACCGGGAACGACACGGCAATGTTGTACAGATCAGCAATTTCATCAGTGCTGCTGTAGTCAGCTGCGAAAGTAGCAAAGCCGGCGTCATAAGAGGCACTGACACCCCAGGTGTCATATGAATCGGCACCGATCGCTTCCTTTGCGTTCTGATAGGCCGCTGCCAGTGTCAGATCACCAAGGTTGGTGGATGCGAAAAGATCGAAATACTCACCGTTTTCGCTGTCTTCACCTTCGGCATCCATCTCGTAGGATGCAACCAGGTAAACATTCTCCAGCTCGATGTCCATACGGATAGTGTCATCACCGTCGGTAGACATGCCATCGAAGCGGTCTTCGCTTACGGTTTTCAGTTCGTAGGCTTCCTCGATACCGAACTCGTCAGATGCAAAGTTCTGTTTACCGAAGGAAACAGATGTGTTCCCGAAGGCCAGGCCCAGGTAGGCTTCTTCAAGCTTGCTGCCATCCTGTTTGTCTTCAGCGGCATCCTTGAAGCCGAAATCAACGCGACCAAAGGCTTTCATATCGTTGCCCAGGTCGTAGCTGACGTAGTTTTTCAGCTCCAGATCATCGAACTCGATATCAGCGTGTTCGTCTTCGCCAATTTCCTTGCGCAGCTGAACCTGCAGGTCACCGTTCAGCTTATAGGTAAAGCCATTGCCTTCATAAACAGTAACAGCGCTGGCGGAGCTGGCAGCAGCGGAAACTGCAACAGCCAGAAGAAGCTTTTTCATGTGCGAGACTCCAATAAAAGAATAGTAAGGGTGAGGTTTACTGGCTGGATTTAATCCAGCTCTTGAATTTATTCCGTGTTTCCGTACTGGCCTGCTCATACCAGAACTGCAGCATTTGCCCGACCATTTTCTGGTCAGCATGAATGCCACTTGAAACCGGCTGAGCAGGTGTTCCTTTGTTGAAACTGTGTGTTTCGGTATTTAAAGAGACCATGGCTGCTTCAGCAGAAGAACTATTAAATGCCTTGAGCTCTTTTTCATAGTCACGTGCCAGCTGGAAACCTTCTTTCTCCAACTTGCCAAAATCAAAAGGAATGGATTTTCCATCAGTATTTTGCAAACGCCAGTTGCCCGATTCATTGAATGCTTTAAGACCATATCGATTGGATATTTCAGGCGCGTGAACACTCACAGTGGTGTCGTTGGCCGTAAAGCTGATAACAAAAGTATCACTCTTTTCAAGGATGTAGTCGTCAGCTGACTGTGTTATTTCGGCAGTGTACTCGGCAACGATCTGGGATCTGCCATTCTCTGCGGTAATATCAGGGGAATCAGAAAACAGTGTGCCTTGATCAATAGCCTTACCATTGACCGCCAGAATATTTACACCTGATCCGGCAGCGATCTTGATATCTGCATACACCATGGAAGGCATGATTGAACAGGATATCAGCAGCGGTAAGAGTATTTTTTTCATGTATGTACCTGTAACTCGGTATCTGAAAGTTGAGGTGCATATTATTTTTCAAATGTTACGCTGCTGTTTCAGTTGTATTAAGGTTTTTTATTGGCTTTGTAATCTTTTTTAAATGTTATCTTGGTATACGGTTAAAAAGATTTTGAGTGTATGGAATCCAACCCCTTCAAAGGAAACCGTTCAAATGCTGTCGTTAACCTCTCGTCTTTCTTTGCTTGCATTGGCTGTCGCCGCTTCTTCCGGCGCGCATGCAGAACAGTTCAATCGTGTAGCCAGTTTCCCGGTCAGTCAGAACTTGCCGGCCGACAACTGGACTCAGGAAACTTCGCCTGAAATCATCACCGCAACGGCCGACGGGCAGACGCTGGTCTACTCGGACAGCCCCCGTGGCGGCCTTGGGTTTGTCGATATTCGTGAAGCGGAGCAGCCAAAGCCCGCAGGCTTTCTGGCACTGGAGGGTGAGCCTACCTCTGTCAGTGCATTGGGTAATCTGGTTGTGACCGCTGTGAACACGTCTGAAAGCTATGTAAAACCTTCCGGTTTTGTGGCGCTGGTTTCACCGGACCGGATGAAAGTGATCAATCAGTGCGAACTGGGTGGACAGCCTGATTCAGTGGCGGTTTCAGCCGATAAGTCGCTGGTTGCCATCGCAATCGAGAACGAGCGCGATGAGGATCTGAATGATGGACAGATACCGCAATTGCCGGCAGGCGACCTGGTCATCCTGGCGGTCAAGGACGGAAAGCTGGACTGCAACAGCATGAAGCGTGTTGACATGACAGGGCTGGCCGACATCGCGCCTTCAGATCCTGAGCCGGAATTTGTCGACTTTAATGCTCAGGGTGAGATTGTGGTGACACTGCAGGAAAACAATCACTTGGTGATCGTTGACGGCGCCAGCGGCAAGGTGATCAACCACTTCTCAGCGGGCAGCGTTGATCTTGAGGGCATCGACACCGAAAAGGATGGTGCGCTGACCTTTACCGGCAGTTTGAAAAGCGTGCTGAGAGAGCCTGATGCGGTCAAGTGGCTGGACAATGAGCGCTTCGTGATTGCCAATGAAGGCGACTATCAGGGTGGCGCGCGCGGTTTCAGTATTTTCCACAATAGTGGAGAGTTGCTGTTCGAGTCGGGAGCGGCCTTTGAGCATGAGGTGGTACGTGCCGGCCACTACCCGGACAAGCGTTCAGGCAAAAAGGGCAGTGAACCTGAAGGGCTTGAAGTTGCCCGTTTTGGTGATGATACCTATATCTTCGTATTGTCTGAGCGCGGATCGGTGATGGGAGTCTACCGAGATACAGGTGCTGAACCTGAGTTTGTGCAGTTGTTGCCGTCCGGTATGGCACCGGAGTCAGCCATTGCGATCCCTTCACGTGGCTTGCTGGCCAGTGCCAACGAAAAGGACCTGGTGGAAGAGGGTGGTGCGCGTGCACATGTCATGCTGTTCAAGTGGTCAGACGCACCTGCCGCTTATCCTCAGCTGATTTCAGAAAACGACACAGCGGGAAATCCGATTGGCTGGGGAGCCCTTTCAGGGCTGGCTGCAGACGACAAAGAGCCTGGTATTGTCTATGCCGTCAATGACAGCTTTTACAAAAAGCAGCCTCGTATATTCCGTATAGATGCGACTGAGCACCCCGCCCGTATTACCGCTGCGATCGATATCACCCGCGAAGGTAAGGCTGCCGGCAAGCTGGATCTCGAAGGGATTGCGTTAGACGGTAAAGGAGGCTTCTGGCTGGCCTCTGAAGGCAATGTCGACAAGGACGTTCCGCATGCGATCCATCATGTGAATGCGGCGGGCGAAATCACCCGTACCATTGAACTGCCTTCACAGTTGCTCAAACATCAAAGCCGTTTCGGTGCGGAAGGGATCGCCCTGGCAGGCGATACGCTCTGGATTGCAATGCAGCGGCCGTGGGGTGATGACCCTGATCATCATGCGAAACTGCTGGCCTATGACCTGAAAACCGGTCAGTGGGGTGCCGTACATTACCCACTGGAGCAGGTAAGCGAAGGCTGGGTAGGGCTGTCAGAGCTGGAACTTCACAAAGACAGTCTTTACGTGATTGAGCGTGACAACCAGATCGGTGAAAAAGCATCCATCAAGCGGCTCTATCGCATCGAACTGTCAGCTCTCAAGCCGCGTCCACTGGGTGAGGCGCTGCCGGTTGTATCCAAAACGCTCGTACGTGACCTGATACCCGATCTGAAGAGCCTTAACGGCTATATCACCGATAAGGTTGAAGGCTTTGCAATCGATGTCAGTGGCAAAGCTTATGTGGTAACGGACAACGACGGTGTGGATGACAGTTCAGGTGAAACGCTCTGGTTGAAGCTTGGTACTCTCTGAGCCGGATGAAGCCACGTGTTCAAGGGCTGCCTTCGGGTGGCCCTTTTTGTTGTTACCGCGCAACATACAAGCGTTTTGCTGCAAATGTCGGCACTTTTGAGACACTAGAGCACTGTTTGGGTTAGCGCTACAATCGTTCCCGTAATGGATTCTGATCAATTAGTGATCAACTTATCGGGAGGGTTCACCATGAGCACCGACAGCAAGAGTTCAGTTAAAGACATTAACCGTCACATCCGCAAATATAACCTGATTACATTGCCTGCCACGCTGGTTATCGGGTTTGGCATCTACCTTCTGTTTACCGGCAATGGTGGCCAGTTTCACCCCTTGCTGGCGGAGCAATCGTTTGTGATCAAGATGATGCTGGCGGCAGGGGTCATTGAATTGCTGGCCATGAATCGGTTGGCAAAACTGAACAAGCTTAAGCATGTTATTCTCAGCAACCACAAGCTGGACCGTCGCCACAAAGCCTTTCACTGACAGTCCTGTCAGCAAACAGGGGGCTCGAATATGGTGCGCACGTCAGTCATATGACATTATCCGCCTGTTTTAACTTGAGCGGAGCTGGCGCGTGCTGCAGACAGAAAACCCCACTGGGTGTTGCCCTTTGTGCGGCAGTGATGACCTTTACCCGCTGTCGTGTAAAGAACGACTATATTACCGTTGTCGAACCTGTGAGCTGGTGCATTTGGAGCCTGCGCAGAGGTTGTCTGAGCAGGCTGAAAAGGCTGTTTATGACGATCATGAAAATACGGTTGATGATCCCGGGTATCGCCGCTTTCTGTCACGCGCATTTGATCAGGTCAGGCAGCAACTGCCACCACCCGCCAGGGGGCTCGATTTTGGCTGTGGCCCGGGGCCTGCTCTGGTCGAGATGGCACGTGAAGCCGGCTATGAGATGTCACTGTATGACAAGTATTACCATCCTGACTTGGCGTCTCTGCAGCAATCGTACGATTTTATTACCTGTACCGAAGTGGTCGAGCACCTGGCCGACCCCCTGACCGTTCTGGATCAACTCTGGTCATTGCTGACTCCGAACGGGCTGCTGGTGCTGCAGACCAAGCGGGTGCTGGATGACGAGCGCTTTCGCAGCTGGCACTACCGCAATGACCCTACCCATATCACCTTCTTTGCTGAAGCCAGCTTTCGCTGGCTGGCGCAGCACTGGCAGGCGAGCGTTAGTTTTCCCCATGCTGATGTGGCCTGTTTCAGTCGGCTGATTCGTGGATCAACACCTCGCTGAGCTGATCGTTTCCATCGGTGCCCATCTGCTGTTGAAAAATGCGGTTGCGCCCCTGATGCTTGGCTTCATACAGCGCCTGATCAGCACGACCGATCAGATCGTCGAGGCTGCGATCCTGCTCTGACTGCTCTGCAATCCCGATACTGGCCGTAACCTCAATCAACCGGCCGTTCAGCGTCAGTTGTGTAAGGCGGATCTGCTCAAGCAGTCGGGCAGCAAAGCGACCTGCATCCTCCAGGTTAGTATCAGGCAACAAAACCAGAAATTCTTCACCGCCCCAGCGCGCCGCCAAGTCACCCTCGCGTACCGTATTCAGAATGCACTGGCCCAATTGACATAACACCCGGTCACCGGCTGCGTGACCATGCGTGTCATTGCACTGCTTGAAATGATCGATATCCAGCACTACGGCACTGAGCGGGCGGCGCCGACGATTCCCGGTTTGCCAGTGGCTCTCGGCCAGACGATAGAGCGCACGACGGTTATTGAGCAGCGTTAAAGGGTCTGTATTGGCAGCGTGCTCGGCCTGAATCTGTTCACGGTGTACATGACGTATGCGCGCCGCAAGCGCCAGTGCCAGCAGGGTGGCCTCGGCCAGCATGCCGATTTCGGCGGCGCGAAAGCTCCATTCCCTGAAGGGCAGATGTCCTAATACGGCCAGTGTGGTAATGACGGTGCCACAGGTGCCAGAGATAACGGCCAACAGGTAAAAACGAGCACTGACACTGCCTTGTGTGACCCGGCACAGCCCCATTAGCAGCATGAGGCTGGTGAAGACCAGCATGAACATAAAAGCGGCGCTCAGTGCGACCAGTTGTGAGTCCATCAGCCAGCCTCCAGTGAGGCTGAGAAAGGCCAGAGCGGCCGCAAGCTGTACCACCCGATAGCCACGGGAGCAGTACTGACGTATATGCAGAAAACTGCTGGCAAACAGGAGTCCGCAACAGCCGAACAGGATCATCAGTGTTGGCGGTGCCCAGCGTTGCCATTCGGTGGCTTCACTCCAAAACCAGGCCAGGCCATGGCCCGAGTAGGCCAGGTTAACCAGCAGGAATGAGCCCAAATAGAGCGCATATAACAGGTGGTGACGGTCTCGAATACCAAAGAACAGCGCCGTATTGTAGAAGATCAATGCCAGCAGAAAGCCATAACTCAAGCCGTAGCTGGTCAAGCGGAGCAACGGGAGATGTTCCAGCTGTTCGTCATCCAGCAGGCGCAACGGTAACAGCATCGGGTCGGGTGTACTGATTCGCAGCAGCACAAGGTGCTCACCCGGGCCCAGCTCCAGTGGAAACAGAAACCCGGTCAGTAATGGGTTGCGATTGGCAAATGGCTGCAGATCTCCCGCCACAACCTGGTGGTGTAACCGTGGGCCGCGGTACTGGTACAGCCGTATCTCATCCAGCCAGGCAGTATCCAGCAGAAGGCTGCGCTCCAGTTGACTGCCGATGTCATTGTGCAACTTCAGGGCAATCCAGACCGGTTTGCTGCCCAACCCGAGCGCCAGTGTGTCGGCATAGGGTGTGAATTGCCCCTTGTGCCAAAGTTCTGCAGCCGTGGAAGGGTTCAAGCGGGGTCCTGTTTCGATCAGAAAAGCCGTGGTCAATTCAACTGTGGCGGTATCCGCTGAATGGGCAGCAATAGCATGTGTGCTCAGTGAAATGGGCAGGCAGAAGCAGAGCAGCAGTACAGCCTTGGACCACATATTGCACCCGAAGAATTGGAACGGGAGTTTGATTATAGGCGAAAAATCGGAAATTGCAGTTGAAGAGAGACATTATTTTGCCTGTATGGGGTGGTATTCAGTTGTCTTTTTTTAACAAATTTGCTGCCGGAAATTGTCATGGCGGAGCATCGCCTGCTGATCCAAACTAAGGTCATTCCCTTATTGGTCAGCCACGACAGGTGGCACTAACCCTACAAGCGACAGGTGAGAGCAATGGATTTCAAAAACGTACCCGCAGTTGTTACCGGTGGTGCATCCGGTCTGGGTGAAGGTTCGGCCCGTGCACTGGCGGCCGCTGGCGCCAAGGTTGCGATTTTCGACCTGAATGAAGAGCGCGGTCGCCAGATCGCTGAAGAGCTGGGTGGCATCTTTGTCCGCTGTGACGTGTCTTCGGCTGAAAGCGCGGAAGCGGCGTTTGCGGCGGCGCGTGAAGCGCATGGCCCCTGTGGTATTGCCGTCAACTGTGCCGGTATCGCCCCGGCGGGCAAGATCGTCGGCAAAGAAGGCCCGATGCCGCTGGAGGCGTTCAACAAAGTCATTCAGGTCAACCTGGTGGGCAGCTTCAACATCATACGCCTGGCCGCCGCCGAAATGGCTACCCGTGAAGCCAACGATGACGGCGAACGTGGCGTGATCATCTCCACCGCGTCCATCGCCGCCTACGAAGGCCAGATCGGGCAGGTCGCCTACAGTGCATCCAAGGGCGGCGTGGTGGCCATGACGCTGCAGGCGGCCCGTGAGCTGGCGCGCAGTGGCATTCGCGTTAACACCATCGCACCCGGCATCTTCATGACACCGATGATGGCCGGTTTCCCGCAGGAAGTGCAGGACAGCCTGGCCGCAACCCTGCCGTTCCCGCAGCGTTTGGGTCGTCCTGAAGAGTACGGCATGCTGGTGGAACAGATCGTGAAAAACCCGTTGCTGAACGGCGAAACCATTCGTCTCGACTGCGCGCTGCGCATGGCACCGAAGTAAGCGAGGATCGAGTGATGAATGCAGCCGTAATCGATACCGAAGAGCTGGACCTGTTCCGCGAGATGGTGCTGCGCGCACTGGAACGTGAAGTCGCGCCGCATTATGAACAGTGGGAACGCGAGGGTATTACGCCGCGTGCGCTCTGGAATACGCTGGGCGAAGCGGGTCTGCTGTGCGTGGATGTGCCCGAAGACCACGGCGGTTGTGGTGTGCCCTTTGAGTATTCGGTCATGCTGGTCACCGAAATGGCTCGACTGGGCTACGGTGCCCTGGCCACCAATGTAATGGTGCACTCCGATATCGTGGCCCCCTACATCGCCCACATCGGCAATGACGAGCAGAAGAGTCGCTGGCTGCCGGGCATGGTGTCCGGTGAGGTGGTTGGTGCCATCGCCATGACCGAGCCGGGGGCCGGCAGTGACCTGGCGGCGCTGCGCACCACGGCGGTACTGGACGGTGACGAGTATGTGATCAACGGCTCGAAAACCTTCATCACCAACGGTCAGCACGCCGACATGGTGATCGTCGCTGCCAAGACCGATCCGGCGGCCGGCGCCAAGGGTGTCAGCCTGTTTCTGGTGGACACCACGCTGCAGGGCTACGGCAAGGGCCGCAATCTGGAGAAGATCGGTCAGCACAGCGGCGATACCTCGGAGCTGTTCTTCGAGAACATGCGTGTGCCCAAATCGGCCCTGCTGGGCGAAGAGGGCAAGGGCTTCATGTATCTTATGAAGGAGCTGCCCCGTGAGCGTCTTGTGATCGGAGCCATCGGTGTTGGCGCCGCCCGCGGTGCGCTGGATATGACCATCCAGTATGCCGACGAACGCACCCTGTTTGGCCAGAAGCTGAAAGAACTGCAGAACACCCGTTTCCGCATCGCCGAGATGGAGACCGACTACCGCGTCAACAAGGCGTTCATTGATCAGTGCATCAGTGAGTACTCCCGCGGCGAGCTGGATGCGGCCACAGCGTCCATGGCCAAGTACACCGCCACCGAAATGCAGTGCCGCGTGGCTGATGGCTGCCTGCAGCTGTTCGGCGGCTATGGCTACACCACCGAATACCCGATCTCACGCGCCTTTATCGACGCCCGTGTGCAGCGCATCTACGGCGGCACATCCGAGGTGATGAAGGAAGTCATCGCGCGCTCGGTGCTGGGGCGGTAACGGAACGGCCAGCCGAATAACGGATCAGAATATTAGCGACTTAACAGGAGCAACAAGATGTCAGACAACAGCATTGTGATTCTGGGCGCGGCCCGTACCCCCATGGGCGGCATGATGGGCGCATTGAGCGACGTGCGTTCACCGGACCTGGGTGCGGTGGCCATCGAAGCAGCCATCGAGCGTGCCGGCCTGCAGCCGAGCGATATTGATGAAGTGATCATGGGCTGTGTTCTGCCCGGTGCGCTGGGTCAGGCCCCGGCCCGTCAGGCGTCTCGCAAGGCCGGCATCCCGGATGCGGCCGGTGCCACCACCATCAACAAGATGTGCGGCTCCGGCATGAAAGCGGTGATGCAGGCCCACGACCAGATCAAGGCGGGCAGCGCCAGTATCATGATCGCCGGCGGCATGGAAAACATGAGCCAGGCTCCCTACATGCTGCCGAAGGCCCGCTCGGGTATGCGCATGGGGCACGGTCAGGTGCTGGACTCCATGTTCTTCGACGGGCTGGAAGATGCCTACGAAGGCGGCTTGATGGGCGTATTCGCCCAGCGCTCCGCTGACGATTACAACATCACCCGCGAAGCGATGGACGAATTCGCCATTGGTTCACTGAACAAGGCACTGGCCGCCATCGAGAACGGCTGGTTCAAGGACGAGATCGCCCCCGTAACCATCAAGGGTCGTGCTGGTGACACCGTTGTTGATACCGATGAGCAGCCGGGCAACGCCCGCCCGGACAAAATCCCGCAGCTGAAGCCGGCGTTCAAGAAGGACGGCACGGTGACCGCGGCCAACTCCAGCTCCATCAGCGACGGCGGTTCCGCCCTGGTGCTGGCCACTCAGGCCGAAGCCGACAAGCGCGGCCTTAAACCAGTAGCGCGTATCGTGGCGCACTCCACCCACGCCCAGCTGCCGGCCGAGTTCACCATCGCCCCGATCGGCGCCATCCAGAAGGTGCTCGACAAGGCGGGCTGGACTAAGGACGAGGTGGATCTGTACGAGATCAACGAAGCTTTCGCCGTGGTCTCCCTGCTGGCGATCAACGAACTGGGCCTTGATGCCGACAAGGTCAACGTCTACGGCGGCGCCTGCGCCCTGGGGCACCCGATCGGTTCCTCCGGCTCACGCATTCTCGTCACGCTGCTCAACGCCCTTAAGCAGCGCGGCCTGAAGAAAGGGGTTGCATCCCTCTGTATCGGTGGTGGCGAAGCGACAGCCGTCGCAGTTGAGCTGCTCTGATCAGTATTGCCTGGATTACATCTCTGCCCTTGGCTCTTGAATGAGAGTAGGCCACCTTCGGGTGGCCTTTTTTTGCGTGGAGTTCAGGTATCACCGTATTAGTCTTTTTGGGTGTTGCTTTGAAGCTACATATTGGTAAAGTCTAAAAATCCACCAGCAGGAAGTCGGTGGCCGCAATGACAGGGAAAAGGGGATGGGTCGATGGCAGGGATGGTTACAGCAGTTCTCTCACTATCGATCGCTTTCTTGAGCCGTGTTTGCTCCCTTGCCTGTTTATGTGTGCTACCCGATCCGCGTGATGGTATGCATGGGAATACCTTTTTGTCTTTGGGCCTGCTATGAAAATCAAGGTGTTAGCTGGTTGGCTGAGGATTAAAAGGTATACCCGCTAATAATTATTATGAGGTTTACTATCATAAATAGGATGTTAGATTTAAACCGAAACTGAAACATTGGAAAAGGAAGCCAGCATGGCGGAAGAACAGAAAGAAAAAGCACCAAGAAAGAATAAGAAGAGGCTAAACCAGTCAGATGTACCTGCATATTCACTTGAGCACGCAATGCGAGTTCCTGTCGCCGTGTTTGAAAATTACGCAGGTGGTCCAACCAAGCCAATAGATGTTGCCGCCGCCATGGATCTTCTTCCGACATCCTCACAGTTTAGAATGTTAACCGGCTCTGCTATTGCCTATGGGCTTACGGATGGCGGAGCACAATCTCAGGAAATTTCTTTAACAGATCTAGCAAATAAGATCCTTCAGCCGCTTGAAGAAGGTATTGATCTGGTTGCTAAGCGAGAAGCTTTGTTAAAACCAAGAATTATAGGTGAATTCATCAACAAATATAATGGTTCACCTATCCCCAAGGATCAAATAGCCCAAAACGTACTTATAAGTATGGGAGTTCCTAACGAGAGAGCGTCAGACGTTCTGGCACTCATCTTGGAAGGCGCAGAAGGCCTGGGTCTTATTACAGAGATCAAAGGAAAAAAATACGTTAATTTGTCATCTCCGAAAACCCCAGCTTCTGCGCCTATCCCTGAGGTCGATGAATCTGAGTACGAAGATGAAGATGTCAGTACGAATGAAGCATCACTGCCAGAGGCGTTAAATCCAGTCCCAACACAAACGGTATCTACTACAGTATCTATCAACAAGAAAGTGTTCATAACTCATGGACGAAATAAATCATTCATCGAACCAATAAAGAAGCTTCTTAGTTTTGGTGAAATGGAAGCTGTTGTTTCTGTAGAGAAGCAGTCCGTATCGCAGCCAGTGCCAGAGAAAGTCATGAGTGACATGAGGGAGTGTGGAGCTGCAATTATTCACGTGGAAGATGAGTTAACTTTATTGGATAAAGAGGCCAAAGAGCATGTCATGCTTAATCCAAACGTCTTAATAGAAATCGGAGCGGCAATGGCACTTTATAAAAAACGATTTATTCTGCTAGTTAAGGATGGCGTAAAACTACCAAGCAACCTTCAAGGGCTTTATGAAGTACGCTATACGGGCGAAAACATGGATGGCGAAGCAACCATTAAATTACTTGAAGCAATTAATGCCATGAAGGCAGAAAAAATCTAACAAACAAAGGCAGGCGGACGCAAAAGACGCGCCGCTGCTTTGGGTGTTATAGAAAGACTTTACCCAAAAAATGAGAGATTAAAATGAAGTTGAAAATTACTATACTAATTCTAGCAATTATGATGCTTGGAGGATGTACCAGAGCACTGGTGGCAACATATGAGCCAGGGGTTGAGTTAGAAAAAAACGGAATTTCTGGTGAGAAAATAGCTGTTTATCAGTTTGAAGACTCTAGATCATGGGTCGATTTAAACGATGAAAAATCAAAAAGTTTTATAGGAAAGCAAGGCTCTTGGAAGTTTGGTTTGAAGTACGAAAATATTGAATTCCATCCGGTTTCTTTGATTCTTCAAGATGTATTTATAAAAGACTTTAGGGAAATAGGTGTCGACGCATATAAAGGAGAAGGCTCATCTTCCCCTTCGTATTCTTTAAAAGGGAAAATATTGAACTTTGATTTTGAAAACGAAACTGGTCTTTGGACAGTAACAAGCCGTCGACATGTCTCATTGGCTCTGACTCTCACTGACATGGAAGGCAATGCCTTGTTTGATAATGAATTGTTCAATGAAGTTAGCAGGGAAAATGAGGGAATGGGAGTTATGCATTCTACTAACGTAGATAAGCTCATGAAAGAAGCGCTAAAAAATGTGGTCGTTAGTGTCATAAATCGCACTAATACAGAACTTTCTTATCTTGGTTTAAAAAATATTAGTGTCAGTTTAAATGGTGTCATTATTGATATGGATATGTTTTCAAATAATTATGCAGAGCTATCCATAGATTGATATAGCTATAACAAAAAAAGCTCCAAGCGACCGCTACAGCGGCGCTTGGGCATGGTGTTAACCATTTAATTGAGAAAGTATTTGAAAAGGATATTTTCACTGCTCGCAGTGGGCATTGTTGCGGTGGTATTAACGTCTGATATCGGATTGGTAATAAAGTATAATCAAAACCCAGACGCTTATTCGTTGCTGAATGATATCTCATTTATTCATTATTTTATCTTCGTTACAAACGGGATTCAGCTTGCACTAGCCAAGTTGCTGTTCTCGGCCCTGCTATTCGTGTTGTAGACATGGCGAGCAATTTACCCTGCAAAAATATACTTGCTTGCATATATTAAATATCTGTATTCATTTGTTTGGTTTTTAATTAACTCACTCATTTTGACTGGTATTGTTGGGGTATTACAATATTCGGTAGGTCTTCCCTTAAATCTTTATGACTTCACCCTACTGTTTATAAGCACTCATTTTGGGTTGCTTGCGCTGGTTGCCATTGGGATGCCCTTGATACTGCTGGGGCTTCCAAGGTTACACAATCGCTGGATTGTGAGGAATTATCCATACAAGTGGCTGTTGCCGTACACTGTAGTTCCCCTAGGGAAGCTACGAATAAGTC
>NPIF01000363.1_pt1 | contig 30735 bp, 28 predicted proteins | sample 8637461 | NCBI WGS metagenome assembly NPIF01 (sample SAMN07420641, study PRJNA396082) | bioreactor metagenome | isolation source: sample BR12 brine-fed electro-methanogenic bioreactor BR | place: Japan: Kochi | collected 2016-12-09
AGTCCCAGCCATCTTTACCCACAGGTACTCCCATGATGTCCTTTTGCAGATCCAATGCCGGGGTCTCGATCCACAATTCGCCCATTTCTTTGTATTCCTTATCCAGGGTTTGCATAGGTAGCGTTGTTATTCTGCCGGGTGCAAAGCCTGTTTGCGGCAGAGCAACATCCCCATCTCCTGGGTCAGCGGACGTTTGGTCGATGTTGAATGCTACCAGTTCATTACCCATATAATCATCATTCTCATCGATATACCCCGCTCGCGCAAAGATCAAATTGTCATATACAATCGCTCCTTGTGCATTGATCGCAAATGGTGAGGTTGAATCATCGGTTGCCTTGGTGACGTCACTTCCATCGAAACAGTAGATTACACTGTATGAGTAATTGAGATCGTCGGCGGAATAATACAACTCTCCATTGTAGACGACCAGACTGGAGGGGGATGTACTGTCACTACCAGGCTTGAGGTCTTCTACCAGGGATGCTGTGCTTCCATCATATTTCCACAATTCCCATCCATGTGAACCGTCATTAGCAGCGAAGTAGAGTTCTCCACTGTATACCACGCCGCTGAACTCCATGTCAATTGCATCTCCGCTGGGGTTGATCCCACCACCCGGAATGGCATCTTCCACCATGCTGATGGTCGTGCCGTCGTATTCATACAATTCGGTGCCGTTCGTGCCGTCGTTGGCGCTGAAATAGAGATTCCCGTTGAACAGTGTATATCCGGAAGGATTGGCGTCTGAAGCAAAAGGCTCCGCGTCGCTGGCTGTCCCGGTGTTGATGTTGCTGATACGAGTGAAATCTGTTCCATCGAACTTCCACACCTCGCTGCCATGTTCGTCCCCGCAGGCCGTGAAATATAGCGCTCCATCATAGACGGTCATCTCACGCGGGTCGAACTGGCGTCCATAAGGAGGTGTGATGTTGCTGTCGCGGGTGACGGCTGTACCATCGTAATGATACAGCTGATATTGTGAACCATCCGAAGCAAAAAGGTTGAAATATAAATTCCCATTATAGACTTCCAGGCCAGTGGGGCTGATCGTGTCGACACTGGTCACGTTCGTACCGTCATACTTGACCAAATGCCAATCCGAACCATCATAGGCGCGGTAATACAGTTCATTGTTGTACTCGGTCGCTTCCAGGGCATTACCATCCCCGCTAGGGTTGAAGTCGGTGATCATCTCAGTGACGGTGCCATCATAGCGCCAGGCTTCGTTGCCGTGCGTGCCATCATTCGCTTCGAAGAACAATTCCCCATTGTAGACCACGAAGCGATGGGGATTGCCATTGGAATTTCCGGGGTTGATGTCCAGGATCAACTGCGCCTCAAGTTGGGCAGCAAATATCGGGATCACAGTAATAAGAAGCAGGATGATACATACCGGAAGAATAAGTAATGAACGTTTTTTGTGCATGTTTCCTCTTTTTCCGCCCTGTTGCGATGGGTGGATTTGATGTATTTGCCTTTAGTATTATAGAAAATTAATTTACCAAAAGCAATTGGTACAAGAAAAAAAACTTAGTGTTTTGGTTTGCCAAGGATAATTGGTTCAATATGACAACAATATTCATTTGATCTAAATTTCTTTGTCTCTTTATAAAAAGGCCTCCCCTATCGTGTTGGTCGATAGGGGAGGGAGGAGAGATTTTCATATCCCGGCCGCTTGCTCAAAAGAACGACCGAGGATATAACGAAAGAATAAGGAGCTAGATTTCCTGATGACGCCTTTCATGCAGGAAGGGCGCGAATAACAATCCCACCAGGCTGATAGCAGCGCTGATCAGGAACACACGTTGGGTTGCCAGGCGGTCAAGAAAATAGCCTGCTCCCACGCTGGCCAGAGCTGTAATGGAATACATCAGTCCAAGAAAGAGCCCGTTCGTCAGTGATCGATCTTTCGGGAAATTCTCTTGCAGCATTGCCATGAAGGTTGGGATGAGCATGAATGCGAAGAAGCCAGTTGCTCCTACCAGGATCAATTGCAAGACCAGGGGGCTGATGGTCGCTCCAGCCAGTGAGAGTGCGAAACCCGCGATGGCAATCGCGATCACCCAGCGTGCCCCGATGCGGTCGTAGATATACCCAGCGATGTACTGCCCGATCACACCCGCCCCAAAATAGATGGAAACTGTTAGACCGGATACCCATAATTCGGCACCCTCTTCCACGACAAAGATCGGGAAATAGGCGTAGGCGCTGGCGCGCGCTAGGGCACCAGTGATGATGATGCCTAGAATGGGCAGGAATTGTTTGGCGATCAACGCATAATCGCGCTTGATCGGAGCCTCATCATCAAACGTCTTTTCTTGCATCACCTGCTGGCTGGTATTGTTGTATCGCTTCCAGATCGCTAACAGGAAGATAGAGGTCGCCAATCCAAGTATTGCTAAATAAGGAGCTTTTGAAGGTCCTTCCAGGCTCAATATCCAGGCGATCAGCATTGGTCCGATCATGAAGGCCACTTGCCCGGCGATATTCCAGATCGCCATAGCTCTTCCCAGTGTCTTGTTGTTAATATTTCCAACGTCGGCTGGTCCGATGGCGTGATAGAAATAGATGGCGACACCGCCCAGGATCAAGACAAGTAAAAGGAGATAATAATTTGGAATGATGCTGAGTGAGCTCATGCATAATCCGGTTATAACGGGCGCCAGGAACATATATTTACGGATATCTTTTCGATCCGCGATCCTCCCGATGAGAGGCATGGTCAGGGCGCATAACTCCACTGCCAGGGATAAAAATCCAGCCTCAACCTTCAAGAGGTCTAGTTTCTGGATGAGCACCGGCAGGGTCGGGGCGAAAAATGATAAAAAGAAGTCCACAGAAAAATGGGCAGTGACGTGAAAGAAGGTTCCCAACCTTTGGGTGATCTTGATCTGTTGTTCTTGATTTGTTGTAATGCTCATAAAATCCTTGTTTATAAAAGTTCAAGCAGGTTGAAACGCCTGCTTGGCATATTGCAAGATAATATTTTGTTAGGATCGACTGTAAGGTTTACACAAGATTTCGTGAACTTCGAATTTCGTGAAATCACTGAAAGCAGCAGCTGTCGCGACGATGGCTGTGTCAGCGCCGCGGTGGGTGCCACCGATCGCCAGCACTCTGGCGCCTGATTTCACATATCCCTGGGTCGTTGCGATCATGCAGATCTCGCACACCACCTTGAAGCCCTCACTCACACGACGGAAAGCATCCGCGATGCGTGCGGCTGTCCTCTCCTTGGTGAATACGCTCATCGCGCCCATCGGAGTTCCCCAGGTCACGCTGCAACCAGCTGCTGTTAACTTATGACAGGTCTCGGTGTCCGGGCTTTGCTTGCCTTCAATGACCTCACCTACTACGATGAGTTTTTCTGCTATTTGTGGGCAGAGTTCCAGTGCCAGAAGGGCAGTGTCGCCATAACTGGAGGCGAGGAGGATGGCTTCGATATCGCCTTTGGCAAATCGTTCTGCGGCGATCTTCAATGTTCTTTCACTGTTCTGTGCTCCACCCTTTTCGAAATACAGGATCTCAGACATGGGTTCCTCCTATTGGAGTGATGCTTCAATGATCTCAAAGAAGCGTTCACGGTCGATCGATACACCCACTTCAACGTTCTTGGGTTTGTTCTGACGACCCGTGATGTCGGCAACGGTTCTGCCGCGAGTGAACGTACCGTTGAGCTCGATCTCAACATTCATGGCTTTGGTCTCGACCACTGTGGGTTCAATAGCGGCCGCAACAGCACAGGCATCAAAGATGATGCCGCCTTTGCGATAGGATCTGCGCGTCTGCAGGTCGATGATGATATCCATGATCTCTGCAGCAGCTTTTGCCCATTTTGTGCCGATACCTCGAAATCGCTGCACATCCGATTTCATGAATTCAGCCATCTCGCATACTTCCAGTCCGATCATCACGATCGGGATGCCGGCGCTGTAGACGATGTGCGCTGCTTCCGGGTCTGCCAGAATATTGAATTCTGCAGAAGGGGTCGTATTTCCTTCTAGATAGGCTCCACCCATGGTGATGATCTGCGGGATCTTATCTTTCAGCCGTGGTTCGATCCGGAGCGCCAATGCAAGATTCGTCAGGGGGCCGATTGGCATATAGATGGTGTCATCTCCCTCGCCGCTCATGTAATAATCGATCAGAAAATTTACCGCGTGTTTTTCCTGCGGCTGGATATCTGATTTTGCGAAAGGCAAACGTACGATCTGATCGCCCGAACCCGCAATGATAGGGCCGATCAAAGGAGAGTCTGCACCCACGTACACCGGGACATCTGCTAGATCTCCTGCTGAGAGTAATTTCAACGTGTTCTCGAGGGTCGCCTCAAGAGGGGCGTTCCCATGCACTGGCAGCACCGCCACAAATTCGAGGTCAGGATGGTGCCCTGCCATGAGCATTGCAACGGCATCATCGCAGCCGGTATCTACATCTAATATGATCTTTTGTTTCATTGCTTCTCCGCTATGTTTTTTTTACTAATGTGCTGATTTCTTCTTATTTGCGAAGGAGGTACAAATTCTGTACCTCCTTCGACGTTTTTGCTACTGATAAGGATGGGTTTTGAACTGCTAAGGGATATTACCCATCAAAAAAGATTGATTTATTCGTTGCCTTCTGCCTGCAGGGCTTGTGCCTGTTCTCGTTGGTAGCGTTTCATGCGTTCCACTGCAGCGCGTTTTTGCTGCACAGTGTACAGCGCCAGGGCTGCCACGGTGACCAGGTAGGGGATCATCTGCACTAACTGTGAGGGGATGTTCAGCGAGCCAAGCTGGTTGGCGATCGCGTCTGCGAAACCGAACAGCATGGATGCTAATAAGGTCCCAACAGGTTTTCGTGCGCCCAGGTGAACTGCTGCGATACCGATCCAACCTCGTCCAGCAGCCATTTCACGCTGGAAGAGCTGCAAATATGCCATGGAGAGGTTCATACCACCCAGGGCTGCGAATGCGCCACTGATGCCGAGGGCGATCAGGCGGGTGGTCTTCACATTGATACCCAATGTGGTTGCGGCTTCGGGGTTTTCCCCAACAGCACGCAAGTGGGTGCCAAAACGGGTTCGATATAGGAACAGGTAGACCACGATCACCAGCGCGAACGCGATATAGGTGAATGCGGGGTGACCGCTCAGGATTTCTCCCAGGTATGGGATGTCTTTCAACAGCGGGATGTGCAGTTCAGGTACTGAAAGGCTTTTTAATGTGGTTGTGTTGCCTTTGTCGCCGGTCAGGATGTACATTAAGAAGACTGTGCTTCCGGTGGCGAAAAGGTTGATACCAAGACCAGCGATAAACAGGTCTGTATCCAGATAGAGGTGGAAAAAGCCCAGGATGAGCGCCACCAGGATGCCAGCCACGATACCCGCCAGAATAGCAATCCATACATTTCCGGTGTACGCAGAGACGATAACGCCTGTGAAAGCACCAATGTTCATGATACCTTCCAGAGCCATGTTAGGAACACCGGCATTGGTTGCGATCAAACCACCCAAAGCAGGGAAAATGATAGGTGTGCTGATGCGGATAACGCTTGCAAGGAATAATGTACTGAAAATACTGCGAATTACGGTTTCAAGTGACATTTTATGCTCCTTCCTTCTCGAGTTTCTCTACTTTGTTGTTCTTATGGTTGTTGTTCCCGTTTTCTTTATGGTCTGAGATGCGTTCTTGAATGGTCGGCAGTAATCTTTCAGCTGTGACCAGCAGGAGCACCATAGCCTGGATGACCAGTACCAGTTCACGAGAAACGTCTGATGAACGTTCCATGACATCTGCACCGGCTCGCAGGTATCCATATAACAGACCGGCGATCGGAACTCCCAATGGGTTGTTGCCTGCCAGGATGGCGATGTTGATGCCTTCAAAACCAAGACCGGAAGACATACCCATGATGAGGCGGTTGTGAATTGCCAGGGTGAGATGGACACCAGCTAACCCGGCGAAGATACCGCTGACTGTCATGGACAAGATGATGGTGCGGTTCACGTTAATGCCGCCGTATCTGGCAAACTTCTGATTGGAGCCAACTGTTCGCAACTCATACCCAAATGGGGTCTTGTAGAGCAGGTAGTAGGCGACGATGACGGCTATGATGACGATGTAAACCATTACCGTCACACTGGTCTGCTTCATCCATAAGTCTCGGATCCCTTGTAAGAAAGGTAAGTTGGGAATAAATGTGGGTAACCGCAGATCTTTTGGGATCATGTCAGAGCTAACGGAACGTGAGTTCTCATGCATGATGAAATTCTTGAGTACGTATTCAAACAACCTGAGAGCCACTGTGTTCAAGAGCAGCGATGTGACCAGCTCGTTTGCGTTGAAATACGCTTTTAGCAGAGCCGGAACGATACCCCAGGAGAATCCTGCGATCATCGCGGCTAAGAATGCCAGTGCAATGCGTGGGAAGGCGGGCAGTGGAACATACAAGACCACCACTCCGGCTGCCATAGCACCCAGTAACATCTGCCCTTCAACACCGATGTACCATTGGCTGGCATTGAAAACGATACAGATCGTGAGACCCAGCAGGATCAAGGTCAGCGATTCTTCCAGCCAGTCGCCAATTCGGTTCAGACGCGATAACGGTCCGAGCAGGAAGGATTTATAGGCACCAATTGGATCTTCGGAGACGAATAGGGTGATGATGAATCCAAGACCCAGACCGATGGTTACGGCTAATAGGATTCGTAATACTTCGCGAACGCTTTTGGATCGAAAGAACTCTTTCATAGCATTTTCTCCATCTCTTCGGGTGTTTGTTGCTTGATGCCCAGCATATACAGCCCCAGTTCCTCTTCGGAAACCTTGGCTGCATCCGGGAACACGCCCGTGATCTTACCTTCATACAGGGTGACGATGCGATCGGATAAGCTCATCACCTCGCTCAGGTCGGCGGATACAAGCAATACTGCGATTCCTTCCGTGCGCTTTTCCACCAGTTGCTCGCGGATGAATTCTGTTGCACCCACGTCAATACCACGAGTGGGTTGTGATGCGATCAAGACTTCAGGATCAGATGAGAATTCTCTTGCGACGATGACTTTCTGCATATTGCCACCAGAGAGTGAGTTCACGGGTAGGTCGCCATTTGGTGTGAGGATGCTGAATTCTTTGATGAGTTCTTTGCCCGTATTCTCCACCAGTTTATAGTCCAGTACCACACCTTTTTTGAAGGGTTTGCGATAATAGCGGTCGACGATCAAATTCTCGTTGATGGAAGCTTTGACTGCGACCCCATTGGTGAGGCGGTCTTCCGGGATGTGCGAAACACCTTCTTCGCGGATCTCTCGTGGATTGTGATCGAGAAGATTCTTGCTGTTTACAACAACCTCACCGCTGTTTGCTTTCCGCAATCCGGTGAGTACTTCTACTAATTCGGTCTGACCATTTCCTTCTACGCCAGCGATCCCAAGGATCTCACCCGAATAGAGATTGAAACTTACACCACGCAGAACGGGGCGTCCGGTCTCGGAAATGTAGGAAATATCCTTGATCTCCATCCGCTTTTCGCCGCGCTTCATAGGTGGTTTAGATATATTCAGGAAGACTTCGCGCCCAACCATCATGTTTGCCAGTTGTTCGCGGGTGACATCCTTCGTATCGATCGTACCGATCATTTTTCCCTTCCGCATGACGGTGACGCGGTCGGATATCTCTTTTACTTCCCGTAATTTGTGTGTGATGAATATGACGGTTTTCCCGTCCTTGACTAATTTTCGTACAGCTTTAAAAAGATCTTGTGTTTCTTGTGGGGTCAGAACTGCGGTTGGTTCATCCAGGATCAAGACCTCTGCTTTACGATACAAGGTCTTGAGGATCTCAACACGCTGTCGTTGACCGACGTTGATGCTGTCAACAACGGCATCTGGTTGGACGTAGAGACCAAAATGATCGGATAATTCCTGTGTGATGCGAGATACTTCATCTCTATCAATCAGCCCATTCTTTCTTGGTTCTCCACCCAGGACAACATTTTCTGCGACGGTAAAGGATGGGACCAGCATGAAGTTCTGATGAACCATACCGATCTTGTTGCTGATTGCATCGTTGGAGGAATTGAATTCCACAGGTTCGCCATTAATGAGGATCTGACCATCGGTTGGTTTTTCCATACCATATAGGATCTTCATCAATGTGGATTTGCCTGCCCCATTTTCCCCTACCAGTGCGTGAATCTCGCCTTTGTTGATGGAAAAGTTCACTCCATTGTTCGCAACAACGCCATTACCGTAGATCTTTACGATATTCTTCATTTCTATCAATGGCTTCATGGGATCTCTCCAATACTTTTTTAATAAAAGAGAGCAGGGGAGTACCCCCTGCCCTCTTCGTTGAACGATTTTTTACTCGAAGACAGTGTCGATGACGATGTCGCCAGCCAATACGGCTGCTTCAGCTTCAGCGATCTTGTCTTTTACTTCTTGGGGAGTGTTCTCTTCGTAGTACTTGTTATAGGCAAGACCAACGCCATCGGGGATACCGAGAGATTCGTTGGTGCCGAAGGCGAGATTACCCTCGAAGTACAGTTTGAAAGCACGATACAGTGACTTGTCGACGTTCTTCAGCATGGAGGTCAAAATGCGAGCTGCTTGATCAGGATTGGTCTCTTCGATGATCAATGCCTGGTCAGAGTCAACGCCGATAGCCCATTTGCCGGCTTCTTCAGCTGCGTAGAATACACCTTCACCGGTGCCACCAGCAACCTGGAAGATGATGTCAGCACCCTGTTGGTACATGGTCAATGCGAGTTCTTTACCCTTGGCAGGATCGCCCCAGCTACCAGCATACTGGATGAGGACGTTCTCTTCGGGGATGCCAGCATCGCCAGCACCCTGGATGTAGCCAACCATGAAGTCGTTGATGACGGGGATGTCCATCCCACCAACTGCGCCAACGATACCGGTCTCGCTCATCAAGCCTGCGTACAGACCTGCGAGGTAGGAACCTTCGTTCTGCAGATACAGAACGGCGTAGATGTTGTCATAATCGCCTTCGTCGAAGGGGATCGGGTTGTCGAACATGATGAATTTCTTCTCGGGGTACTCAGGAGCAGTCTCGAGCAGGATTTCCATCAGGTCGCCGGAACCGAGGACGATGAAGTCCACAGTGGGATCCTGAACGGCGTCCATGAATGCGGGTTCCCATTTGGCGGGATCTGAGCCAGCTTCGCTGGTGACCAGTTCAAAACCGAATTCTTCAGAAGCCTGTACCAGACCACGGTGTGACGAGTCAATGAATGACTTGTCGCCGAGGGTACCATTAATCAGGTGTACGACCTTCAATGGTTCTTCAGCAGCAGCTTCTTCCACAACAGCTTCTTCAGCAGCAGGTTCCGCGGCGGCGCCACCGCATGCAGCGAGCAGCATACCACCAAGGATGACCATACTTACTAACACTAAATGTTTTTTCATTACTTTCTCCTCAAAAGTTAAGTTTGTTGGTTTTTGATCTTTCTGTGTTCAACAATTTTTCTCTCAGCTACCTCCTTATGTATGAAAAGATTTTCGTGTTTAAACCAATCGAGAAGTTGATTCTCGATCAATTAAACCGACATTTACTCGGATGGAGCGCACCATTTTTTCTGGGTCCCGCATCCGATCCATGAGGCAGTTGACTGCCTCGTCAGCCATCTCGATGATAGGTTGTTTTACAGTCGTCAGAGCCGGGTTGATGAATTGAGAGATGAATATGTCATCAAATCCGATGATGGATAGGTCTTTTGGAATTTGGATTCCCATATTGAACGCAGCCCGCATCGCCCCGATCGCGATCAGATCGCATGAGGCGAAAATGGCTGTGGGTGGGTTTTCCATTGCTAATATTTTCTGTGCAGCTGAAAATCCGTTGGCAATGGAAAAATCGCCCAGGAAGATGAGGGATTCATCCACTTCGATCCCGGCTTTGCGCAATGCCAGGCGATAACCATCCAGGCGTCCTTCACTCGGTGAATATTCGCGCAAACCCGCGATGCATGCGATTTGGCGATGCCCCAGCTTGATCAGATGGTTGACGGCTATCTCGCCGCCCTGGATATTGTCCACGGAGATGGAGTCGATCTCATAACCGGGATACTCCATGTCCACCAGGATCAAAGGGATGTCTTTATCCATTAATTTGTTCAAACGGGAGGGTTGAATGGAGGAGGAGACCACAATGATCCCATCCACCTGTAGTTCATGCAAGCGGTGGATGTAGAACTCTTCTTTTGCGGCGTCTCCTCCAGAATTGCATAGGATCACACTGTAATTTTGTAAATTGGCGAGGTATTCAACGTGTCTTGCCATCTCAGAGAAGAATGGGTTTGAGATGTCCGCCACGATCAATCCCATCGAATTGGTCTGTTTTCTGCGCAAACTGCGTGCTACCAGGTTGGGCTTATAGTTCAATCGCTCCATTGCTGACAGGACTTTTTCCGAGAGTTCGTCGCTCACATAGCGTGTTCCGTTGATCACGTGACTCACGGTGGAAACGGACACTCCAGCTTTCTCGGCGACCTCTTTTATGTTAGCGATGACTACCTCCATAAATACGATTGCGCAAACGTTTCGACCATATTAGCATATCCAAAGCCAAATTACAAGGATATTTGTAATGACTTTATTCAAACTATTAGGAACTCATCTATGTGAAATAATGTTCAACTCTGCTAAATGATCTCCAGGGCAGACTCAAAGTCAGCAATGATGTCGTCAATGTCCTCAACACCTGCAGATATGCGGATCATGCCGTCGCGGATGTTCATCTGTTCTTTTTGTTCGGGCGGAACGTCCAGGAATGCCATGGTCGAAGGTACCTGCGTGGTCGTGCGAACCCCACCCAGGCTGGCGCCGAAGGTGCATAATTCGAGACGATCAAGCACTTTGACAGCAGTTGGTTCATCCGGTACTTCGAAGGTTAACATCGCGCCAAACTTTGGCAGCAGTTTTTTCGCGATCGCGTGTTGTGGGTGCGATTCCAAACCGGGATACCAGACCTTGCCAACTTTTTTATGCCCATCCAGGAACTTGGCTAATTTCATGGCGTTCTGGCATTGGCGTTCAACACGCAAGTGCAGGGTCTGCAAACCACGCAGCAGCAGCCAGGCGTTGAAGGGGGAGAGTGCTCCACCCAGTTTGGTCAGAGTCGACCAGCGGATCTTCTCGATCTGGTCTTCGGGCAGCAGATCGGAGCGCATGATGATCGCACCGCCCAGGGCATCGTTATGCCCGTTGATGAACTTGGTTGCCGATTCGACCACGATGTCTACGCCCCATTCCAGTGGGCGGAAGACGTATGGACTGGCGAAGGTGTTGTCGCAGATCACCAGGATGCCTTTTTCGTGGGCTAACTTGATGATGGCTTCCATATCGGGGATCTTCATGGTCGGATTGGCGATCGTCTCAAAATAGATCACACGCGTGTTCTCTTGGATCGCCTTCTCAACATTGGCGGCATCCGAAGTGTCAACGAAGGTAGTCTCCACACCGAAATCGGTGAAGCGGTGATCGAGGAATTCATGTGTGGTGGAATAGGTCGTCCAATCAGCCACGATGTGATCGCCGGCTTTTAACAGGCCGAATAGGGTAGTAGCGATGGCTGCCATACCCGAAGCGGTCGCCAGGCAGGCGTCACCTTTTTCAACCCAGCACATCTGTTCTTCGAATTTGTATTCGCTTGGGTTTCCACAGCGGGAATAGATGTTCACCGACTTGCGAGCGCCATCCAGTACCTGCTGGTAGATATCAGCTGTGTATTGGAAATTGCTCGACATGTAAATCGGGTCGTTGATTGACATCGATTGTGGGTCGGGGGGATAATAAACGATCTTGCTATCAAGTGATAATTGTTCACGCTTTTCTTTTTTCATCTCATGCTCCATTCCGTATTTATAAAGCACTATTTTTACTTGATAATTTGATTTTTTACAATGTTCCTGAATCATACCCTAAAAATGTTTCTTTCATTCTTTCCATATCTATATGGAGTTTTGGTTTACATCTGTCCTGTTTTGAACATCTGCCTTCCTTGTCATGTATAATTCTGTGTACTTAACATCTTGAGAATATAATACGTTTAGGAGTTAACAGTATGGATACGAAGATCTGGCACAAATATTTTCCCGGAGCGATCACAGCGACAGACGAGAACGGCACCATTACCTATATGAATGATGCTTCTCGCGTTCGTGAAGAGATGCAGGTTGGTTATGATCTGGTCGGTCATAATGCCATCACCTGCCACAAGGAGCCCACACAAACCAAGGTGCGCCAACTGTACAAGGACCAGGTCTTCAATATCTATACCATCAAGAAGGATGGCAAGAAGCAAATGGTCTACATGGCGCCCTATTTTGTGGATGGTGAATTCAAAGGGATCACCGAATTGGTCCTCGACCTGCCTGATGAGATTCCCCATTTTGACCGGGATGCAGAAGCAGAAAAGCGTGCTAAATAGATCTGGGACGTTCACAATGCTGCTGAGGAGTATGCCTGCTAACTTTCGAGTCTGATCGTGTTCGCTAGCGCCATACTCCTTTTTGGTTAAAAAACTGATATAGTAAGGCCCATTCTCACGTGTACATTTACTTGTACTTTTTCATACACTAAACTTCAACAGAATTATCTTTCAAAACCATGAGTATGAGTGATGCTATCTGTTATTGGAATAGTGATGATCTACTTTATGAAAGGATAGGTGTAGCATGGCAAAACAATATCATATCCAATTGGACGAGGGCGAATGCGCTCCCTACGTCCTCCTTCCGGGTGATCCAGGGCGGGTTGCGCTCTTCGCCGAGACCTGGGACGAGGCGCATAAAGTGGCGGAGAATCGGGAATATGTCAGCTATAAGGGTGTCTATAAGGGCGTCCCCATTTCCTGCACTTCCACCGGCATCGGCGCATCTTCCACCGCCATCGCGGTTGAGGAACTTGCGCGAGTTGGTGCAAAGGTCTTCCTGCGCGTGGGCACCTGCGGTACGTTCCAAAAGCAAGTTAAGGATGGCGATATCGTCATCTTCGACAGCGCTGCACGCTACGATGGCGCCTCAAAGGCTTATGCTCCCCTGGAATATCCCGCGGTCGCTCATCATGAGGTCGTCCAGGCTTGTCTGTCTGCGGCTCAAGAATTGAATATCCCCCACCATGTTGGCACCACCCGCACCCATGATGGGCTCTATGCGCGCCACGCTGAACCCGGCGCATCCTTCAACGATTACTGGCAGTCGGATTGGAAGGATCATTACGCTGACCTGCAGCGCATGGGCATCATGGCTTCGGAGATGGAAGCCAGCGTCATCCTCGTTTTGGCAAAATTGTGGGGCTTGCGAGCCGGAGGTATGGCGGTCTCGGTCATCAATATGATCCAGCCTGAAGTGGACGAGAGTTATGACCCGACCAGGGATTTCGATCAGTCCACGCAAAATGTGCGCCGATTGGCGAACATGGGCAATGAGGTCATGCGCATATTGTATGAACAGGATCAGAAAAAGCAGGCAAAATAATTACTAAAAGTCTTTTACAATTGCCTGTCTTCAAAATGAAGATCAGGCGCAGTGAAATTATTAGTAGAGAATTTTAATTAGGAGAAAAGAAACATGAGATCTATTTGTATTAAAAGTGCGGCGGTGCTCTGCCTCGATGCGAGTGACCATATTTATCGTGATGGATACCTGGTCATCGAGGACGATCGTATCAGCGAGATCGGCTTCCAGAAGGATCTGTCAACCGCACGAAAATTCGATGAGGTCGTGGATCTCGGCAACCGCCTGGTCATGCCTGGCCTGGTGAATGCCCATACCCATTCCCCCATGACTCTCTTCCGCGGCCATGTGGAAGGACATACCCTCTTCACCCTGGATGGCTGGTTCAACACCATCCGCGTCCTTGAATTGGATATGACCCCTGACATGATCGCTCCGGGCGTGGCTGTTTCGTGTGCTGAGATGATCCGCACGGGTACTACCTCTTTCATCGACCAATATTTCTGGATGGACCAGGTCTATCCGGAAGTGCGCAAGAGTGGCTTGCGCGCGGCCCTGGCATATGGCATTGTGGAACTCGGTGAGGAATCTGCCCGCACACGTGAGTTGCAAGCCGCATCCAATTTTCTGGATGCCCTCAGTGGTGACCCGCTCCTCGATGGTTGGGTGGGTCCGCATGCTTTCTTTGTTGATAATTCTGAAGAAGCTATGCGCCTCGAAAAGGACTTGGCGCAAAAACACCAAACGGGTTTCCACATCCATTATGCCACCGGCGAGGAAGAAAATGATTACTGCCGCGATAAATACGGGCACTCCGCCATCCGCCAGCTGGCGGAAATGGGAATGCTAGACCATCCCATCGTGGCGGCGCACAGCATTGCCTTCCCGATGGAGGATGTCGACCTGGTCAAGGATAAGCCTTTCACGGTCGCCTTCGCTCCTTCCAGCGGTATGCGCAATGCCGCCGGGTTGGCTCCGCTGCTCGACCTGCGCAAAGCTGGTGTCAACGTTGCCCTCGGCACCGATAACGTCACCAATAACAACAGCTATAACATGTTCAAAGAGATGGCGCTCACCGGCAAGTTGATGGCGCTCATCCATCGCGATGCGGACGCCATCCCAACCCGCTATATCCTGGAGATGGCGACCATGAACGGCGCCCGCGCTATGGGCAAAGAAGACCAGATCGGTTCTCTCGAGAAGGGGAAGAAAGCTGACCTGATCGCGTTGGACCTGGATGAGATCGGCTGGGCTCCTTTCGGTGGGCAGGATTTCTATGCAGCGCTGGTGTATGCTGTCAGCGGTTATCATGTGCGCGATGTCATGGTGAATGGGCACTGGTTGTTCCGCGATAACAAATTCCTTACAATTGATTACAAAAAAGCGTGTGCAGAGCTCGAAGCCAAGCATACGCAATTGATGAACAAGATCGCAGCCAATAAGGAGAACGCATGACCAGAAAATTCGTGATCGATACAGATGCCGGTGTGGATGACGCACAAGCCATTTTGCTCGCTCTCGCCCAACCTGATGTTGAGGTAGTCGCCTTTACTACGGTGAATGGCAATGTGGATGTGACGAAAACCACCGCCAACGTCCTCAAGGTTTTGGATGTGGTGGAAAAGGACATCCCTGTTTACCGCGGTTGTGAAAAACCGCTCGTCTATCCCGCCTATCATGCCTCTTATGTGCATGGTGAGGATGGCTTGGGCGATTGCGGAATCCCTGCCTCAAAGCGCAAGGCGCAGACCAAGCACGCCGTCCAGGCGCTCATCGATCTGCCATCCGAGTATGAGGGCAAGCTCGATCTGATCGCACTGGGTCCGCTCACCAACCTTGCTTCTGCTTTGCAGCTTGACCCAACACTTCCAGAGAAGTATGGTGAACTGACCATCATGGGCGGCGCTATTTACGCCAAGGGCAACACTCATGTGACCGCGGAATTCAACATCTACGCCGATCCCGAGGCAGCCCATATCGTTTTCGAAGCCTGGGACAAGGTGCGCGTGCTCTCATGGGAAACCACCATGGAAAATGTTTTCACCGCACAGGATCTGGAGCGTTTCTTCTCTATCGATACACCCCGTGCTGCCTTTTTCAAAAAGACCAACCAGAAGATCCTCGATTTTGTACGCAGCCGCTTTCACCAGGAACTGCTCTTCGCTCCCGATGGGCTGGCAGCTGCGGTTGCCATCGATCCAAGTATCATCACCCGTTCGGAAGAACATTACCTCGCTGTGGAATTGGATGGCAAACTCACTCGCGGCATGACCTGTGTCGATTGGTGGGATACCAGCGAAAAGGCTCCCAACGCAGAGCTTGTCCTGGAGTTGGATCGTGATAAATTCGTTCAGATGATGGAAGCTGGATTAAAGTAGTCATGTCAGCTCTCGACCTTACCCAATTGCTCGATCATGCGCAGGCGAATGTCCAGCCCATGCTTGCTTTTCTGCAGGATCTTGTCCGCATCCCATCCGTCAATGGCAGGGACTCTGAGAACGAGGTGGCGCAGCGCGTCGCACGTGAGGCGCGCAATTTAGGTTTGGAGGCGCAGCTCATCGCCAAACACCCCGATCACACCAATGTCGTGGTCACCCTGGGGAAGGGCAGTACTTCTTTTGACTTGATCGCGCATATGGATACGGTCGCTGAGGGCGATCATACTTCCTGGAGCTCGCCGCCTTTCGAAGCCGCTGTTGTAAATGGCAATATGATCGGGCGTGGGACGGCAGATAATAAAGCCGGGCTGGCGTGCGGGTTGTATGCCATGCAGCTTCTGCGCGATCAGCAAATGCTAGATCTGGATCGTTATCAGGTGGTTCTGGCAGGCGTGGTGGATGAGGAATCCGGCGCCTGCAGTGACCTGGGTGTGCATCACTTGCTGCAGGAGGGACTGCTGTATGGAAAGGGTGCTATTTACGCCTATGCCAGCGATATCGTTTGCATCGGGCACCGCGGTCTCATCCGTCTGGAGTTGACCGCGCGCGGCGAGTCTACCCATGCCGGTCTGGCGGAGTGGCATCAACGCCGCCGAGGCGTCAACGCTGTTTCAGGTCTGGCGGATATCCTGCTCCGGCTGGAGCGTTTGCAGATCCCCGTCACGCCTGTTCGCGGATTTGAACATCTCGGATGCACCATCACCCCCGGCACGCAGTTCAGCGGCGGCAACTACCCCAGCGTGGTGCCTGAAAAAGCCGTTGCCATGGTCGACATTCGCTTGCTGCCTGGGCAGGATGCTGGTCATGTTCTGTCAGATGTTCAACAGGTCATCGATACGGTCATAAAAGAGAGAGAAGGGCTGTCAGTCACGTCAGAATTGCTGGTCAACATCCCCGGCGCTGCCATCGATTATGAACATCCTCTTGCCAATATCGCCCAGAAACATGCCCATCAGTACATCGGCGGCGCATGGGAGAAGCGCGGGGCGGGTCCTGCCAATGAGGGCTATATGCTCATCGGTGCTGGCATTCCAACGCTGTGCGGTTTCGGCCCCACCGGAGGCAACGCGCACGCGCCCGACGAATGGGTCAGCGTGGAAAGCCTGCCGCGCACCAGCGCCATGTTCGCTGCCATCGTGCAGGAGTATTTATCGAAGTTTAATTGAAATTTTGCTGAATAGTAAAGAGAGAGCGGTGCACTCAAATCACCGCTCTCATTTTTTTTATCGAAGTTTATTCCTTTTTATAGGTGCTGATCTTGAAGGGGGTATATAGGGGGCAGAAAGCCACCAGCGACGTCAGCAGGAAAACTCCCGCCAGCACCAGCAGCACGATACCCAGCACGCCGCTCACCATTCCACTGAAATACAGGTAGGCGAACACCGCCGCCAGCACAGTGCGGATGATGCGATCGGCGTTGGACATATTGCGTTTCATGATTCACTCCTTGAGTAGAAATGTGCTAGTTATTTTTTGCGCCCTGCGCGATCCAATCATAGAATAACTGAATGGTCTCATCAGGCAGCTTGCCGCTGGGGGGCATGACGGGCATGCCATCAGCAGTCAACGCTTTGTACAGCATGCTCTCTTCCGGATTTCCGGGAACCACATAACCCAGGATGTCTTCGTAGCTCTCCAGGAAAACCCCGCCTGAACCGCCGTGTGCATCCAGTGCATACATTTCGATCACAGGCCAGATATCTTCGCTGAAACTGACCTCTTCTGCCATGGAGGAATCCATTTCCTCGCTTTGGCTTTCCTCGACTGCCATCTCTTCTTCGGCAGCCGGCATGGCTTCTTCAACCACAGGTTCTACAACTTCTTCCACTGCTGCTGCGGGGGCACATGCTGCCAGTACCAACGCGCCGAAAAGAATGAATGATATTAATTTAATTTTCATTTTATATTCCTTGTTTTTATTCATATTAACCGCCAGAATAAATATGAAATATATGACAAATATTAATACCCGGGAGCTTTCAATACGCTTTTTATTGAAAGCAGAAGGCTCAATTCATTCTTAATGTAGAGTGTAGGATTGTATAGAGTGTATGTGGGGTAGATTTGTAAAGAGAGGATTATTAATTCCTCTCTTTATATTCTTTCTTAATGTATTGCTATTCGATGGTGGTCAGGAATTTTCGCGCCATTTCCCCCACATCAGCTTCGCTGGAGATGCCTGTCCAGATATCACCAGGTCGTACAATGTTCGCCACCACGATATTGGCGCCGTTGAAGATCGCGCTGCGTGCCCCTTTCACGTCAATTCCACCCGCAGCCGAGATAAGCACGTCATATTTACTGCGCAGACGGTTCACATGCCGGTATTGGATCAGTTTGCCGCGGTTGTTCTCTTCATCCCGCCCACGGTGGAGAACCACCACATCGGGCGGCTTTTTCAATCCCATGATCACCTTGAGCGGGTCCTTCATCCCGACTGTGTCCATCATCGAGACCATGTTGTAGGTCTTGCAGGTGTCGATCACCAGGTCCAGGGTTTCCTTGGGTGCGTTGCCCAGGACGGTGACCGCATCCGCGCCGGCACGATACACCATTTCCACTTCGCCCAGTGCGCCGTCAGCGATCTTGATATCTGCTACCAGGATGCCCCGCCAATATCGCCGGATGAGAGAGACGCCTTGCATCCCTTCCCGTTTGATATAAGGTGTTCCTGCTTCGATCAGGATGCGCGGATGCTGCGGTATCACCGGCAGCACCCGATCTACCATCCAGCGGTCATAGTTGAAGGCGATCTGCAGATAGCGTGTTTTGCTGTCTAATCTCTTTCTCATTTTTTCGTGGTCAAGCCCAGGCGTGATATGGCGTCACCTATCTCCCAGGGCATGAACATGACGATCTTCTCCGATGGGTCGGCAGCGATATCGCGTAGCGTTTGCAGGGTGCGCAAGTGCAGCGCTCCACTGCTCTTTGCCAGGTTCTCTGCAGCCTGGCGCAGGTTCTCAGATGCGGAAAGTTCACCCTGCGAAGCAATGATGACCGCCCGCCGGTTGCGTTCGGCCTCAGCCTGCACAGCCATGGCGCGCTTCATCTCAGCCGGGAGTTCGATCTCCTGGATCTTGATCGATTCCACATCCACACCCCAATCGCTGGTCTCGGAATCGACGATCTCTTTGATACTGCCTGCTACTTTTTCTCGTTCAGTCAATACAAAGTCCAGGTCGCTGTTTCCGATCACATCTCGCAGCGCCGCCTGAGTATACTGGCGGATGGCAAAGATGTAATCCTCGATCTCTATGATCACTTTTTCCGGGTTGATGACTTTGAAATACACTACCGCGTTCACCAAGATGGGAATGTTATCCTTGGTGATAACCTCCTGCCGTGGTACTTCGGCAGTTTTCAAGCGCATATCCACTTTGCGCATGGTCTGGATGAAGGGTATCAGGAAGGTCAAACCGGGATCGCGCACGTCGCTGAATTTACCCAGTGTGAATACAACCCCGCGCTCATACTGGTACAGCATGCGGATGCCAGATGTGAGCAGCGTCATCAGGAAGATGAACGCAACTACGAAGAAAATAATTGTTCCTATCATGTTAATTCTCCTTATCTCCTTACTTAACATTGTACGGACGATTATTAAAATCTATATTAAATCCGCGTTAATTCGTGTCTGATGACTGGAAAATTGCTAGAGATTTGCATATCTCTCCCGCAGGACTCTCGCGACTTGTATTCCCAGATTTGTTTTTATATACTGTATTAATAGTCACTCATCGCGGTTTCTTCTTTTTGATCGACAAATCCAGAGTTTGTGAGAAAAAGATGATCAACCCACATCCAGCTCTACCTGAATTTGAATATTTCCGACCTTCAACCTTGCAGGAAGCAATCCATTTCCTGCAAGAACATGCTTCCGACGCGCGTCCATTCCTGGGCGGGACGGATTGTCTGGTTGCTTTGCGCGATAAGAAGATCCAGCCCGCCTTTTTGGTCGATCTCAAGCATATCGAAGGGCTCAAAACCCTTTCCTTCGACCAGCAGACTGGGCTTTCCATCGGCGCAGCCGTTTCGATGAATGAATTGCTGGCACTTCCGGAAGTTAAGCAGCACTACCCGCTCCTGGTGCAGGCCGCCCGCCAGGTTGGGAGCTATCAATTGCGCTCTCGCGCTACCGTGGTGGGCAATATCTGCAATGCTTCCCCCTGCGGGGATACGATTGCCCCCTGCCTGGTCTATGAAGGTGTGCTCCATATCGCCGGACTGGATGGCGAACGAATGATTCCGCTGCTGGATTTCTTCACCGGACCCGGGCAGACGGTTCTGCAAACGGGCGAGATCGTCACATCTATCCAGCTTCCCATACCCCCCACTGGGACGCGTGGGGTGTATCTCCCCATCGGTCGCAACGCCGTGGGTGACCTTGCTCTCGCCGCGGTGACTGTGCTCGCTTTGCCGGACGCACAACAGGTATCCGGTTGGCGCTTCAAGATCGCCCTTACAGCCGTTGCTCCCACCGTCATCTTCGCCGAGGAAGCCCAGCTCATCCTGGCTGAGGGACCTTTAGATGAGGCGACCTTCGCCAAAGCCGCGCAAGCGGCGGGCGAAGCTTGCCGACCGATCGATGACATCCGCGCCAGCGCGCGCTATCGCCAAGAGATGATCGTTTCACTCACGCAAACCGCCTTGCAGGAAGTTTGTGCACCACAATAGGGATTTATAAAGAGGAGCGTGCTATGGCTGTACATACCATCCACATTCGCATCAATGGCAGGGAGGAGGAGGTGCGCGTGAGCAGCCAGCTTACTTTGCTGCGGATGATCCGCGAAGAACTGGCACTCACCGGAACCAAGAATGGTTGTGAAGCGGGGGAATGCGGTGCCTGCACGGTGCTGCTGAACGGTGAACCGGTCAACAGCTGCATGGTCCTGGCGGTCGAATGTGACGGTGCGGAGATCATGACCATCGAAGGGCTTACCGAAAGTGGTGCGCTGGACCAACTCCAGCAGACTTTCATCGAGAAGAATGCCATTCAGTGTGGTTTTTGCACTCCGGGCATGTTGATCTCCGCCTATGCCTTGCTGCAGCGCAATCCCGATCCCACCAAAACCGAGATACAGGAAGCATTGCTTGGAAACCTCTGCCGCTGCACTGGATATGAACGCATTATTTCAGCGGTTGCTGCTGCGGCAGGAAAATGACAGGAGGCAAGCGTGGATAAGAAACAGAAGATACCTTCTCTGGTCGGTTCGGATGTACGCCGTGTGGATGTGCAGGAGAAAGCCAGCGGCGCTGCGCTATTCACCGATGATATTCAGTTTGGGCCCAATCTACTGCATGCGCGCATCAAACGCAGTCCCCATCCGCATGCCCTCATCCGCTCTATCGATGTCAGCCGGGCGCGGACACTGCCCGGTGTCAAAGCTGTTGTGACCGGCGAGGATTTCCCGGGCAAAATGGGGCTCTATCTCAAAGACCGCAGCATTTTCGCCACCGATCGGGTGCGCTTCATCGGCGAACCGGTGGCGGGGGTGGCGGCGATCTCCGAACAAATCGCTGAAAAAGCCCTCGACCTGATCGAGGTGGAGTATGAACTGCTGCAGCCCATCTTCCATCCCATGGATGCCATCAAACCTGATGCACCTCTCATCCATCCTGATCTTGGTGAATATGAGGTGGCGAATTTCATCTTCCCCAAACCCGGCACCAATATCTCCAACCATTTCAAGGTGCGCAAGGGTGATCCGGCGGAAGTGTGGGAAAGCTGTACCGCATTAGTCGAGCGCGAATACTACATTCCCCATATCCAGCATGTACCTCTTGAGACTCACGTCGCGGTGGCGCAGGTGGATCATGCTGGCAAGATCACCCTCTGGTCGAGCTCGCAGTCGCCTTTTGCCCAGCGTGATCTCATTGCGAAGACGCTCGATCTCTCACCAGCTGATATCCGCGTCATCTCTCCTTTTGTCGGTGGTGGGTTTGGCTGCAAGGCTGGGGTCACCATGGAGGCGCTACCGATCGTGATCGCCATGCAGGTCAAAGGTTATCCGGTCAAACTGCGCCTGAGCCGAGAGGAGGAGTTTTACACCAACTTCGTCCGCCAAGCGCTGCTCATAAAGCTCAAGATGGGATGTGACGCACAGGGGAATATGCTCGCCATGCACAATACCATGTACTGGGATGGTGGCGCATCCACCGAATATGGTGTCAATATCACTCGTGCTGGCGGCTATTCCTGCAGCGGGCCCTATGATATTCCCCATGTCTGGGCGGACAGCTACTGCGTGTATACCAACAAGACCATTGGCGGTCCGTATCGCGGGTTCGGCATGTCCGAACTGCACACTGGCATCGAGCAGTGTGTGGATGAACTGGCGGAAGCCATTGGCATGGACAAGGTGCAGTTCCGCCTGCGCAATGTGGTGCAGGGCGGGGATATCCTCGCAACGGGTATGCAGATGCATCCCACAGGCATCGCGGAGTGCGTCCGCAAGGTTGCCGATGTGGTGGCGTGGGACCAGCGCCCGCAGCCCTCTGATTCCCACAAAAAACGCGGAAAGGGTATCGCCCTCATGTGGAAAGCGCCTGCCATGCCTCCCAATCCCGGTTCCAGTGCAACCGTTAAATTGAATGAGGATGGGACCATCCTGCTGGGAGTGGGAGGACAGGAGATCGGGCAGGGTTCTTTCACTGTCGCTGCCCAACTGGCTGCCGCAGCTATGGGCATTCCGGTCGAATGGGTGCGCATTTCCAAACCGGTCGACACCGATTATTCCCCTTATGAGTGGCAGACCGTTGCCAGCCGCATTACCTGGTCGATGGGCAATGCCATCTTGTCGGCGGTCAAGGATGCACGCCAGCAGATCTTTGAGATCGTGGCGCAGGCTTGGGATGAGGAGATCGAGGATCTGGATATTATGAATGGGGTGGTCATCTCAAAGCGAACCGAGCGCGAGATCCCCCTCAAAGATTTTGCGGTATACGGTATCCCCAAAGATAATTTTGATGGCTGGATCGGCGGTCCCATCTACGGGCGCGGCAGATTCATGCCCACCTATGTGACCGGGCTGGACAAGGATACCGGGCAGGGCAAACGGGCGGTGGTGCATTACACCACCGGCGCGCAGGCTTTTGAGATCGAGATCGATACTCGCACTGGAAAACTGGAGGTGATCCAGGCTGCTGCTGCCTTTGACGTTGGCAAAGCCATCAACCCAGACCTGGTGCGCGCACAGATCGAGGGCGGATTGCTGCAAGGTCTCAGTTCTGCCATCTTCGAGCAAATGGTGTTCGAGGATGGTGCCATGCTCAACCCGAGCTTTGTCGATTACCGCATTTCTACTACTGTCGATCTACCGCATGTGGTGAAGACTTTCATAGTGGAGGTTCCGCAGGATGACGGACCCTTTGGAGCGCGCGGCATCGGCGAGCATTCCATGGTGCCAACCATTGCTGGTATCGCTAATGCCATTCAGGATGCGGTGGGTGTGCGCCTGCCGGGACCGCCTTATACAGCCGAAAAGATCTATCTTGCTATTAAAGACCATCAGCAGAAAGAATAAAAAGGAATATCGTGCAGACAAGATCACTTATTTTAGAGAACCAATACCATGATTCGGTCGTCCTCATGCGCGTTTCCCAACAGCTCAAGGAGCAGCCCGAGGTGGAGGATGCCGCCCTGATCATGGGTACCGAGGTAAACAAGGAATTGCTAGCGCAGGGGGATTTGCTCACCCAGGAAGCCAACAGCGCTCAAGCCAATGACCTGATCATCGTCGTCAGGTGTGAACAGGATGCAGATGACCTGCTTGCGTTGGCGCAGAAACTTTTGGTTGCCAAACAACCCGCAGCCGCAGCTGGCACATCCGCTCCCTCGACGCTGCGCTCCGCGGTGCGCGCTGATCCCGATCTGAATATCGCCGTCATTTCTGTGGCAGGTGCCTATGCGGTGCGCGAGGCGCGCGAAGCGCTGGCAGCCGGGCTGCATGTGCTTCTTTTCAGTGATAATGTCCCCTTACAGGACGAGATCGCGCTGAAACGTTTTGCGGTCGAACGCGGATTGCTGCTCATGGGACCCGGTGCGGGAACTTCCATCATCAATGGGGTGGGGCTGGGTTTTGCCAACGCACTTCGCCGTGAGCACATCGGCATCGTTTCCGCTGCCGGAACCGGATTGCAGGAAGTGAGTTCGCTCATCACGCAATATGGCGGTGGGGTTTCCCAGGCGATCGGTACAGGTGGGCGCGATCTGCATGCTGAAGTGGGGGGACTTACCTTCTTCGCTGCCATCCAGGCGCTGCAGGCAGATCCTGACACGCATGTGCTGGTGCTCATCAGCAAACCTCCCGCTCCAGAAGTGGTGGAGCGCCTCGTTGACCATCTACAGGGTTCGCAAAAACCGGTTGTGCTCTGTCTATTGGGCGCGCAAGAATTGGGTGAAGATAGTGAAAATCTGCATTTCACAGCCACACTGGAGGAATGCGCCCAGCGCGCATTTGCTCTGGCGGAACCCTCATCCCCCCGCATTCCTTCGCTTACCGATGACGATATTTTGATGAAAAATGTCTCACGCAAGCGAGCAGGTCTCCTGGCTGACCAGCGCTATCTACGTGGTCTGTTCTCAGGTGGAACATTGTGTTATGAAGCGCAGGCTATCTGGCGCAATATGCTGGAGGAGAAGGTTTACTCCAATGCTCCCATACAAAAGGATCTCCTGCGTTCCGATGCGGATCGCTGGGGCTGCCATTATGTTGTTGATCTGGGAGAAGAGGAGTTCACCAAAGGACGTCCGCATCCCATGATCGATAATACGCTGCGTATTGAGCGCATGTGGCGGGAAGCCCGCCATCCCGAAACGGCGGTCATCTTTTTCGACATGGTCATCGGCTATGGAGCTCATCCCGATCCGGCAGGCGAGATCGGGGAGGCGATCCGCGATATGCGTCAGGAACTGCAGCTTAAGGAGCGTGAAGTTATCTTTGTCGCCTCTGTTACCGGTACGGAGTTTGATCCGCAGGGACTGACAACAAGTCGTGAGATCCTGCATTCGTCGGGGGTGCTGGTGTGCAGCAGTAATGCACAGGCAGCCCGCCTGGCTGCCAGATTGGTGGAGAAACGATAATGAATACGAACAAGAATAGTAAATTCCAGATCGATCTGTTCAGGGAAAATGTTCATGTATTGAATCTTGGCTTGTATGGAATGGCGCAAGCCATTGAACAGCAAACCATCCCTGTGCAGCAGTTGAACTGGAAACCTCCACAGCATCTCTATCCGAGTTTGCTCTACACTCGCGAAGGCATTTGCATTGAAGATGCCAATGATGAAGTTTGTGATCGCATCATCCGTTCTGGGGCTGTCCTTACTGGGATGGGTATTGCCCGTGATGTCATCCCCGGGATGCATGACAGGTTGATCCTGCACGCTGGTCCGCCCATCTTATGGGATCGCATGTGTGGTCCCACGCGCGGCGCCATCATGGGCGCCTGCATCTATGAAGGCTGGGCGGAGGATGAGGCGCAGGCAGAGCAGCTCGCTGCTTCTGGTGAACTGGATTTCTCCCCCTGCCATCACCATGACACCGTCGGACCTATGGCAGGCATCGTATCGCCCAGTATGCCGGTTTTCATCGTAGAAAACCCTGTTTTTGGAGTGCGTGCCTATGCTACCCAGAACGAAGGATTGGGAAAAGTCTTACGCTACGGTGCCATGGGAGCGGAGGTGTATGAGCGTTTGCGTTGGATGGAACGTGTTCTTTACCCCACTCTCTCACGTGCGCTGGCATCTCTTCCCGATGGCATAGATATCAAAAGCCTGATCGCGCAGGCTCTGCATATGGGCGATGAATGCCATAACCGCAATCGTGCCGGCACCTCACTTTTCCTGCGGGCCATCACTCCCGCACTGGTGCGTACGCAGCGTGATGCGGAGGAGACAGCGCAGGTTATCGAGTTCATCCATCACAATGACCACTTCTTCCTTAATCTGAGCATGGCTGCTGGCAAAGCTACCCTGCTCCCCGCACAGGATATTCCCGGCAGCACAGTCGTCACCGTCATGGCGCGCAACGGCACTGATTTCGGCATCCGACTCGCCAGCTTGCCCGAGCAATGGTTCACTGCCCCGGCTGGTCGTGTGCAGGGTTTGTATCTCCCTGGTTTTTCCGAGCAGAATGCCAACCCTGATATTGGAGATAGCACTATCACCGAAACAGCCGGGTTTGGCGGGTTCGCCATGGCGGCAGCTCCAGCCATCACTCAATTCGTCGGCGGTAGCACCGATCAGGCGTTGCAGACCACCCTGGAGATGTACGAGATCACTCACACCCAGCATCGTGACTACACTATTCCGGCGCTGCATTTCTCCGGTACGCCCCTGGGGGTGGATGTGCGCCGTGTGGTCGAGAGCGGTATCCTTCCCAAGATCAATACTGGCATTGCTCATCGCGAACCGGGCATTGGCATGGTTGGGGCGGGTATCTTGCGGGCGCCCTGGAATTGTTTTGAAGATGCATTCAATACATTTATGAAGAAATTTTGTTGAAAAAGGAGTGAAGATGAAATTCATAGATCTGACTATCCCGCTCGGTATTGCTACCCCTGCCTGGCCTACCTATGAACCGCTGCAGGTTAAGTATTTCAAAAGGCTGGCGCCCAACGGCGCTAACGGACAGGTGCTCACGCATTCCAACCATCTTGGTACCCACCTGGATGGAGAGATCCATTTCTTCACCGCCGGGAAAGATATCGCTGCCCTCGCTTTAGATTTCCTGGTGCACGAAGCCGCCGTCGTGGATCTCTCCGATTGCTGCGGTGATTACGATGTCTACACATCCCAGATGATCGAAGAGCGTGTGGAAGTGAAGGAGGGCGATATCCTCATCATCCACACCGGCTACCATCACTTTGGTTGGGATATGCCCACCGCGGATGAGATCCGCTATATGGTCAAACATCCCGGGCCTGACCGTGAATTCGCGGTGTGGGCGAAGGAAAAGAAATTGCGCTGGATCGGAGTGGACTGCGGTAGTGCGGACCATCCCATGAATACCATCATCCGGGACTGGATGCCGCGTCAGGCACGTGAAGCGGATCATGTTTTCCGCAAGAAGCAGGGTATGCCCCTGGCAGAGTTCTTTGATGATAGCAAGTACCAATTGATGCACATCGAGATGTTCCCGCATGGGATCATCCATGCCGAATGCTTAGGGGGTGAGATCGACCTGCTCCTTGATCGGCGAGTACAGTTGGGTTTCTTCCCCTGGCGTTTTGTAGATGGAGAATCCAGCATTGGGCGCTGCGTTGCCATGCTGGAGGATGATGAATACGAACTTCTGATGAAAAAGAAGGAAGAAATGCCCAAGACGAAATTTGGGGATGTGTATGACCCCGAGCATGTTACCCGTATCAACGATCTGACCCGGGAAAACATGAAGTGACCCACAAGATTTAGAGAGGAGGTTGCCTATGGCGGTTGATATGGAATTAGAGGCGGTGCTGCGAGCACCCGAACTGGAAATGGCGCCCTACCCGCCCAAGTACATCACGCTTGCCAACAGTAAGAAGATGGTGGTGCGGCAGGTGAGCAGGGAGGATGTCCCCACGCTGCTCAAAGCGGTGCGCCCCACGCTGGATATTCCCCGTGATTATTATGATATTGTCGGGGCGCGGCTATATGCGGAATTACTTGGTTGGTACCGCTATCGCGTGCGCAATGAATATTGCCTGGTGGGACAGGTGGATGGGTATGTGGTAGGCATTGTCAATGGACGTATGCTGAACAAGGATGTCGGCATCAGCTTCCATACTCTCGCCATCGATCGTGGTCTGCGCGTCGGTGCGCATCTCTTTGCTTCCAAGATGGAGCACCATATTGAGTATCTTGGGCAGAAAGAGGTCTGGATCACTGCCGAAAGTCCCATCGGTTTTCGCCGATGGATGATCGAATATGGTTTGATCAAACAGGAGGATGTGCAGCACGAACTGGGGGGCGCAACATCCTATAAACTGACCCGCGATCTTTACTTCGAGACCAAGCCGCGCCTGGTTGCAGGTACACGCCCTGTTCCCAAAGCGCTGTTGGACAAGGCGCTGGAAGAGATCCACATCGCCGATGAAGATGCCATCACCGAGAAAATTTGTGGTGTGAAAGGGAGGTGAATATGCGCGCAGTAGCTATCATCGGGATCGGAATGATCCCCTTTGGAAGGCGTAACGAGGACTCCCTGCTGGATCTGCTGGCATATTCCTCTCTGAAAGCCCTGGACGATGCGGGTTTGCAGGAAGGGACGGTGGATGCGGTCTATGTTGCCAATATGGGGGCGGGCATTTTGCAGCACCAGACTTCCGTTGCCAGCGCCCTGGTCGATCGACTCAGCCTGTTACCCGCTGCGGCGGATGCGGTTGAGAACGGTCCTGCCTCGGGCGCTTCTGCCATCAAGAATGGTGTGTTGGCGGTCGCTTCTGGCTATTATGACACCGTACTCGTCGCTGGTGGCGAAAAAATGCGTGAGGTGGTCGGCTGGAAAGCCACTGATTTTGTGGCGACTATGACCCATCCCGAGGTGGAATATCCGTATGGTGTTACCCTGCCGGGGATGGCGGGCATGCTCACTCGCCTTTATATGGAAAAATACGGGCTCACTCGCGAACAACTGCTGGCGGTTGCCATCAAGAACCAGCAGATGGGTGCCCTCAACCCGAACGCCCATGTCAATATGCTCATCACAAAAGAAGGTATTTTTGATCATCCGGATGCGGTCGTCAACAACCCTGTCGCGGCAGATCCCTTGCATCTGTATGATATGTGCCCGGTCAGTGATGGTTCGGCGGCGGTGGTACTTTGTCCGCTGGAGAAAGCCAGCCAGTATACCCAGAAGACTCCCATTGTGGTTGCTGGCTTTGGGCAGGCGACCGACACCCATACCTTGCAGGAGCGTGATGACCCCACCGATCTAAAGGCGGTCACCCTCTCCTCTCAGCAGGCGTTCACGATGGCGGGGCTTACACCGCAGGATGTGGATGTGGCGGAACTGCACGATGCTTTCACCATCCTGGAGATCGTTGAAAGTGAACATGCTGGTTTCTTCAAGAAAGGCGAGGGTGGGAAAGCTGTCGAAAAAGGTGAAACGCAGTTAGGCGGCAAGATCCCCATCAATATGTCCGGTGGTTTGAAAGCGCGCGGGCATCCGGTGGGCGCCACAGGCGTGGCGCAGGTGGTGGATATTGTCTCGCAGCTGCGCCATGAACTGCCGAAAGAACGCCAGGTCAAGAATGCCAAGATCGGCTTCACCTTGAATTTTGGCGGATTCGGCAACAATGTGGTCGCGTTTGTGTTGAGGAGGGCAGAATGAGTGAGATGAAAGAGATCACGGCATATCAATGCGAGCAATGTGGACGCATTCACTTTCCTTACCATGATCGCTGTCTTGACTGCCGCAGCAGACAGTTCAAGGAGCTGCACCCCGCTGGGAAAGCCAAATTACTGGCTTACACGCAGATCTTCAACCTGCCCTGGGGTTTCGACACACGTTTTCTCATCATTGGTATCGTGCAGTTCGAGAACCAGGTCAAGGCGATGGGGCAGATCCGGGCGGATTCATTGGAAGGTATTAAGACGGGTATGACCCTCATGCCCCTCTGGGCGCCGGTGCGCACTGTTGCTGGCGAAGATGTGTTTGGCTTGGTATTGAAACCTTAGCTTTATCTTCTTTTTGGCAGGTAGAGCGCCAGCAGCATGCCTGCCAGTGTGGCAATTCCTGAAGAGCTGCCAAAGGAGAGCAGCTCTTCTGTTATTTTTTTCGGTTCCCCATCGCCATCGGCGAGATAATGAAGCGCATTCAATATGCGTTCGTCTGCACCGCCCTCAACGGCACACTCGATCAGACAAGCGCTCAGACTGGTCGTGCTCTCTCTGGCAATTTTGGCTAAGTCTTCGAAGGCTTTCTTTTTTACTTCGCCCTGGTAATATCTGGTGAGTATATACCCGCATACCAGGTCATCGCCTTCCGGGGTCAGACCGTTTCCTCTGCCCAACTGCTGCTGCAAAAAATGCAGGTTTGAATCGTTGTGTTCTGTTTCATTCTGGTAGAGGTCTACCCAAAACTCTTCCAATAGCATTTTTTTCTTTTCACGGATAGAGACTGACCTCTCCGCTGCTATCTTGAAGAACTTTCCATGTTGGTTCTGCGTTGGCATCTTAACGATGATCCCACTCAGTTTTTGTATCCTGATCTCGATTTCTCGCAGAGTATCCATGGGTATCTGAAAGGGTTCTGGCTTCCACGGGATGATGTGCTCCGGTAGGGTAAATGAAATGTCTGATGTACGGATTGAGGGCAAATGGATATCTACTTGCTGCCCGATTTTGAGCTTGTGTTGTGGAAGTGCATCAATGTTCGCGGTCAATGGACCATGGAAGCGCTGTGCGCTGAGGAAGACCATATTCTGCTGATCCACCAATAGAAAAATTCCCTGCGAGGTTATTCCAAGGACAGATGCGGATTGTGCCTCTTGCAGGGCTTTCATTCCCCAATGACCGATCGAGCGAATTGAAATTTCAGATCGCATGCTTCAATTATGTATTGAATTAGATTGAGGAGCAAGTCCTCTCGTACTTGTTCTGTATTCAACCTTCAATTGTTCTTGTAATGCTGAGCGCAGCGAAGCATCTGATAGGGGTAGGCGGGATCGGAATGATTAATAAAAGGACGAGAGTTGTTGGTTTTGGGTATGTATGGGAGCGTTGTTTACAATATGCCGGTTGTTGACTCCTACTACATGACAGATTCTTCGGTCGCTGCGCTCTCTCAGAATGACAATAAAAAGAGCCTCGCAATCCTGTCATGCTGAGCGTAGCGAAGCATCTGATA
>NPIF01003598.1_pt1 | contig 30677 bp, 20 predicted proteins | sample 8637461 | NCBI WGS metagenome assembly NPIF01 (sample SAMN07420641, study PRJNA396082) | bioreactor metagenome | isolation source: sample BR12 brine-fed electro-methanogenic bioreactor BR | place: Japan: Kochi | collected 2016-12-09
GGCGACTGCGACGACACGCGCGCGAGTGTGTACGCCGGAGCCCCGCAGATCTGCGACGGGTTGAACAACGACTGCAACGATGCGGCGTGGCCGAGCGTGCCGGCGGACGAGGTCGACGACGACGAGGACGGCTTGGCCGAGTGCGCGGGCGACTGCGACGACACGCGCGCCTCGGTCTCGCCGAACGCCGACGAGCAGTGCAGCAACATGCGCGACGACGACTGCGACGGCAGCATCGACGGAGACGACCCGGATTGCGCGAGTGGCTGCCCCGACGCCGACTTCGACGGCTACGAGGACAGCGCCTGCAACCCGGACCCGGGGGCGGGTGGTGGCGACTGCGACGACACCGATGGGGCCGTGTACCCGGGTGCACCGCAAATCTGCGACGGCCTCAACAACGACTGCAACGACACCGCATGGCCTGCGCTTCCGGAACCCGAGCTCGATGGCGACGGTGACGGCGTGCGCAACTGCGCGGACAACTGTCCGGGGCTCGGTAACGCAGGCCAGGAGAACGCCGACCACGACGCGCACGGCGACGCGTGTGACGCGTGCCCGGCCGACCCGCTCGACGACTACGACGAGGACGGCGCGTGCGGCGATGCCGACAACTGCCCCTTCGAGGCGAACCCGGGCTGGACGGACCAGGACAACGACGGCATGGGTGACGCGTGCGACACCTGCCCGGTCAGTCAGAACGAAGGCCAGCCGGATGTCGATGGAGACGGCGTCCAGGGTGTCTGCGACCTCGACGAGGACGGGGACGGGACGCCGAACATCCAGGACCCCGACGCGGACAACGACGGCATCCTCAACGACGGGGACGCGAGCGGACACGTCGGCAACAACCCGTGCTTGCCGGGGCAGACCACGAACTGCGACGACAACTGCACCATCGCGCCGAACCCGGACCAGGCCGACCTCGACCTCGACGGGACAGGGGACGCGTGCGACAACGACGACGAGCGGCTCGCATACAGCGTGGTCCACTCGGCGCGGTCTCTTGGTAGCGTCTGGCCGGTGATCGCGTGGGAGATCGAACGCGGGGTCTCGCGCTACGACCTCTACCGCACGGAGCTCGCTGCCGCGGGCCCGCCGGTCAATGCGGGCGACTGCTATCAGTCCGACCTCGCCGCGCGCTTCGCGGTGCTCTCGGACACGGTGTCGCCTGGCAAGGGCTACGGCTATCTACCCGCGGCCGCACTCGCGGGTGGGTCGGGCCCGCTCGGAGCGAGCAGCGGGGGCGCCGTGAGGGAGACGGGAAGCGCGTGCCCGTGACCGTACTCCGCAACGACGCCCTCGCAGGGCAAGGGTGAACCCCTCCCCACGTCGTGGTGCGCGAGTCTGCGACGTCGGTCCATCGTGACGTTCTTGACGACGCCTCACGGAGGCGTCGCTACGCCAGCTCGCGATCGCGCTCCGTAGCGACGCCCTCGTAGGGCGTCGTCAACAGCGACTCGCGCCATCGCGAGCGAGGTCAGCCGCACCTGCCGGTCGGACAAGGTTCGGGGCACAACGTCGGAGGCGGAGTGCCTTCACCGACGGAAACGGATCCTGGGTCGCGATGGGATTCAAGTGACGCGGTAGTACCAGGTGTTGCCATCGCCCGCTGCGCCCGTGTCCACCCACTCGCTCTCCGCGCTCGCTTCGGCGAGCACGGTCGGCGCCGTAAACGTGGGGCTGGTGTCCTTCTCGACGCGGTACGGACCCTGGCCGCCGGCCCAGGCGAGGTGGATGTCGTTGCCCTGGCGCCAGACGCCCGCCTGGATGACGCGCTGGTCCTGATGCCGCGCGACGACGGCGCCCGGGTCGAGAGTGGACTCCTTCCCGTCGATGCCGCCGTTGTTGTTGATCGTGTCCCGCGCGTCGAGCAGGTAGGTGCGCAGGTAGCCGGGCAGGTCGGGGTCGTGCGCCGGGTCGCCCGTGATCGGATAGAGCACGTTGCGGGCGGACCACGCGTCGAGCGCGACCGGGTCGAAGCCACCGACGAGCATGTTGCGGCGCGTCGTCGTATCCGGCGGGTAGCCGCAGAGGCTCGCGTGGGCGACCCAGATGTGATCGAGGATGTTGAGCACGGGCGCGCGGCCCAGCGTGAAGAACTCGCCCATGATCTTGCCGGCGTGGAAGGGGTCGTGATGTGGCAGCGGCTCGTTGTAGGTCGTGATCAATCCGTAGATGTGCTTGAGGCAGCCGGTGACGTTGAGATCCTTGTGGTCCTTCATCGTCGGGATGTTGATCCACTTCAAACGGGCGCTGTCGTGGCTCGAGCCGGTCCAGATCCCTTCCTTGAACTCGACGCGGGTTCCCTGCGGCGTCTGGAAGCAGGGGTAGGAGATGTTCGCGAGGGTGCGGTACCCCTCCGTGACGTGATCGTCCGCCTCGATGAAGGTCGTGCGGATGCCGTCGAGAAGGCGCGAGCCGACGCGCGAGTCTTGGAAGACCTCGTCGACGAGGTACTCGAAGCTGTGGGCCTCGTTCTCCGCGTTCGCGTGCACTTCGCGCGTGCCGCCGTCACACCCCGAGGTCGTGTCGCAGTTCAGCGAGCCGCGCCCCTGGCCGTTCTCGACGATGACGACCTCTCCCGTGAAGCCGTCGGGGTGGTCGAGGATCCGCTGGATCACGCCGCGTGTGACGTCCGTGTTCGTGCTGCCACGGTATTTCCACTGCGCGTTGACCTTGATCAGCACGGTGTCGGCGGGGCCGATCATGCCGGCCGGGCCCGCGAGCGGGTGCCCCGAGCTCGCTGACTGATAGAAACGGCGCCCGTTGGCGGCGAGCGAGAAGAGCAGGCTCTCGACACCGGGGTGGCGCTGGCTCCCCGCGAAATCCGGCACGGCGACGTGATGGACGCGATGGAGCTGAGGTTGCGGCCCGTCCGCGCCGAGAGACAGCCGCGAGGACGCGAGGGCCGCGCCGGATAGCGGGACCAGTTTGAGGAAGGCGCGGCGATCCGCCCCAAGTGGCGACTCGGACATCGATTCCCCTCTCTCCGCGGCCGAGGTGCCCAGAGACTCCCGAGAAGCGTCCCCCCGGACGCCCCCATCCCACGAGTCTTCACACACCGACCACAGCAGCCCGCTCGTGACCCATAGCGGGACCTTTGGCGGTGTTATACGGCGAAGTGGACATGTCGTCAGCGCCAATCTGTCCGGTATGATGATCCCGTCGAGGAGAGGGAGGACGAAGGGGACCTAGCGGAGGCGACTCAGCCGTGCGGACACATCAGGACCTGGATTTCTGCGACTACCTGGCCGAGTGCGGCCTGTTGGACAAGGCGGAGGCGGCTGCCCTGCGCAGCGAGCTCCCCGAACAGAGTGAGCTCCTTGGACAGATTCTCATCCACGAGGAGCTCCTGACACTCACCCAGCTCATGGTGTTGCTCGACCGGCAGGCCTCTCTGCCCGGCTCGCGCCTCGGCGAGCTCGCGGTCCGCGAGGGGATGCTGAGCGAGGAGCAGTTGCGCCGGGCGCTCGATCGCCAGGCGAACACTGTCCCGCACGCGGCCGAGGCGCTCCTGAGACGCGAGCTCGTGCCGCGCGACCGCCTGCTAGAAGCCCTGATCGGCTACACCAAGCGCCTCGAGTCAATGCGCTAGCTTACGGGCGCGGCACCATCTCCTCGACGAAGCGGGTCAGCGCTCCGTTGAACGCTTCAGGATCCTCGAGCTGGGGGTAGTGACCGCAGCCCTCGAGCACCACCGCGTCGAAGTCCGGCTGCAGCTCCCGGTTCCCGGCGAGGTTCACCGGGTTGATCTCCCCGAAGATCGCGCGGATCGGGACCTCGGCGGCCCTGAAGCTCTCCTCGAAGTCGTAGTCGAAGAAGCTCGCGACGACGTCGGCTCCGAGCACCGGATCGAAGCTGCACATCCGCTCCTCGATCGATGCGTAGAGCGCCGGGTCAGTGCCCTCGAGCAGGAGCGCCTTCACCATCTCCTTGCACATACCCGGGAAATCGCCGCGCAACTGCTCGACGTAGGCCTCGAGCTGTTCGCGCGGCAAGATCCGGCGCACGTCGTGGAGCGTGTCGACGGCGATGACCCCGCGCACGACCCCGGGGTTCTCGGCGGCGGCGGCGAGCGCGACGGGCCCCCCGAGCGAGTTGCCGACGAGGATGACTGCGTCGAGCTCGAGCGTCGCGAGGACCGCGGACACGTCGGCCGCGAACGCGTCGATGGACCAACTCTCCCGTCCCTTACCCGACGCGCCGTGCGCGGCGAGGTCGAGCGTCACGACGCGGTACTCGTCACGGAACGCATCCACCTGAGGATCCCAGAAGCTCTGGTCGGCGTAGCCGCCGTGGATGAAGACGAGGGCGAGCTCACCGTCTCCGGTCGCGGTGTAGGCGATGGGGACGCCGTCTCGCGAAGCGACGGTGCCGCTGACGGACTCTGAAGACTCAGCGGGAGTGGCGGGGGCGGCGGGGGGCGTCGTGGTGGGCGTGCAGCCAAGGAGAATCGCCGCGGAGAGCAGAACGAGCGTGAAGCGAGCGCGCATCGTCACCTCCGGTTTGGATTGCCGGCCAAGTATAGGGGCAAGGCGACAGGGGAATCGCAACCATCGAGGATCCAGCCGGTCACCCCAGCCGGTCACCCCAGTCGGTCACCCAAGGCGCAAGACGAGTGGGGATTCCGCGCAGGTTGGGACGGTCGACTCCTGCCGAGCCCAAGGCCAACAGATGCGAGAGGAGTCGACCGTCCCGCCCGCACCGAGCGCGTCCAATCGATCGCCCCGATCAGTCATCACAAGGCCGGACTGAGTCGGACATTCGCGCCTGCCGGGCGACTTCACACAACTTCATTCATCCGAAAAAGGCCAGCAAGGAGGCCAGGGTAGCTTCCTCTTGCGGCACGTCGGAGGTGGTGACGAAGCCACGCCCCAGCGCCGAAGAGGTGACCATGAACAAGTCGCGCGTTACCCCGCTCCTCGCCATTGCCACACTCTTCCTCGTACTCGCAGGAGGGCCGGTATGGGCGGCGGAGATCCGTGTCCAGGTCCTCGACTCCAAGGGCCAGCCCATCCCCAACGCAGAGCTCTACCTCGGGACGAATGGGCCCGTGGCCAGAACCGACTCCGAAGGCCGCTTCGTTGTCCCCGATCTCGACGCAGCGCGATACACGCTTCGCGTCGCCGCCGAGGGCTTCGCGGTCGAGACGAGGAGTGTCGAGCTGGATGTCGACGAGCAGCTCGATCTCGTGTTTCGCCTCGCACCGATCGTCGCGCGCGAGTCCGTCACCGTCTCTTCCGGCTACTCGATCCTCGGCTCGGGTACGGACACGGGGATCGCGATGGGCAGCAAGGACATCGAGAACCTGCCTCACTTCGGCGACGACCTCTATCGGGCGATCGGCGCGCTGCCCAGCGCCAGCTCGAACGACGTCTCCTCGAAGTTCGGGATTCGTGGAGGATTCGCGCGGGAGAACCTCGTGCTCATCGATGGACTCGAGGTCTTCGAGCCCTACCACCTCAAGGACTACGAGGGCGTGACGAGCATCTTCGACCCGCGAGTCATCGGTGGAGCGAGTCTCTACCCCGGGGCGTTCTCCGCACGCTTCGGTGACCGGGCGAGCGGCGTTCTCGAGATGATCCCGAAGGCGCCGAGCACACGGTACGTCAACGTCGGGGCGAGCCTCTCGGGCCTTTGGCTCGGTGGCGGCGGCCCGCTCGCGGACGGCAAAGGCTCGTGGATCGCGTCCGTGCGGCGCGGCTACCTCGACATCGTGATGAGTCTCGCTGGAGCCAACGACGACGAGGACGAGAAGGAGGAGCCGACCTACATGGACTTCTTCGGGAAAGTCCACTGGTGGCTGACGCCGCGGCAGAGCGTCTCGTTCAGCGCGCTCTTCGCCGACGACACCTTGAGCCTGGAGGAGAAGGAGGACGACGAGGACATCACGGCGGAGACGAGTTACGGCAACTGGTACGTGTGGGGCACCCACCAGGCGTTCCTCTCTCGCCGGCTCAGCGTGAAGACCGTGCTGGGTTTCAGCCACCTGGACCAGGATCGCGACTCCGTGGGCATCGATCACGAGGATCGATTCCGCATTCGAGACGTACGCGACACCGAGCTGCTCACGCTGAGTCAGGCGTGGGACTTCGAGCTGACTCCGCGCCACGACCTGTCGTGGGGATTCGAAGTCCGGCAGTACGACTCGACCTACGACTACGAGAGTGACGTCGAGCTTGGGCGCGCCATCCCCGACCCTCGCTTTCGTGAGCCGCTCGGCGCCATCGACTTCGCGGGCACCTTCGAGAACGACTACACCGCGGCGTATCTCACGAGCCGGGCGAAGCTGACCAACACGCTGAGTTCCGAGATCGGGGTGCGGTACGAGAGCATGAGCCTGACGGACGAGAGCCACCTCGGGCCCCGCCTGAACTTGCGCTGGAGCCCCAACAAGAAGAACAGCTTCACCCTTGGCTGGGGCCATGTGTACCAGAGTCACCGCTCGGGCGAACTCGACGTGCAGGATGGCGAGACCGAGTTCTACGAGGCGGAGCGGGCCGAGCACATCGTGGCGGGCTACGAGCGGGACTTCGCCGGAGGGTGGTCGCTCCGGGCGGAAGCCTATCGACGAGAGACGAGGGACCCGCGCGTCCGCTACGAGAACCTCTTCGACCCGCTCGGTCAGTTCCCGGAGGCGGCCTACGACCGCGTGCGCATCGCCCCGACCCGGTCCACGTCGCAGGGCATCGAGCTCTTCCTCCGCGCGCCGTCGAGCGAGCGTTGGTCCTGGTGGGCGAGCTACGTGTACTCCGAGGTCTTCGACCGCGTCGACGGGCGGGATCAGCCCCGCAGCATCGACCAGCCGCACGCGCTCACCGTCAACGTGAACTACAAGCCGGGCCAGCGCTGGAACTTCAACGCGCTCTTCAAGTACCACACCGGTTGGCCGACGACGCGGATGACTGCGGAGCTCGTCGAAGGCCCGGGTGGGAGCGAGATCGTCCCGATCGTCGGACCGTTCTACGACGAGCGCCTTCCGGCCTACCACCGCATCGACCTGCGGGCTTCCTACACGAAGCCCCTGCGTCGACACGGGCGCCTGACCTTCTTCGTTGACGTGCAGAACCTCTACGGGCGGAAGAACCTCAGCGGCTACGAGTTCGACAACGGCTCGTTCATCCCAGAGCCCGACGGGTCGGTGCGCGTCGTGCCAGAGGTGGAGGAGTGGCTCGGGCTGATGCCCTCCTTCGGTATCGGCTGGGAGTTCTGAGTGGTGGGGGCTTCGGGCGTGACGGGCGGACTGGCTACGACGGTTTCCCGCTCGAAGGGGAGGACTTGCCAGCGCTTGAACTCCCGCAGCTCCCGCTTGCCGATCTTCCACACGGGTTTCCCCAAGGTGAGGTGATGGGGGCCGGCCTCGAGCTGGCTCAATGGAACCCTCGTCACGAAACCGGGTTGCATCGTTGCGGGGTGCTGCGTGGCGAGCCAGCGAAGCTCGGGAACCGGCTCGTCGTCGATGTGGAGCTCGAAGAGCTGAGGCACCGCGTGCGGGCCGGGGCCCCCCAGTGAGGGGCGAGCGTCGTGCAGCGCCGGATCGCCCGCGATCACCTTCAGGGTGTGCTCGTCCTCGGCGTACGCGGCGACGAAGAGTTCGAGCGCGTCCTCGGCTCGGTACGAGGCGAGCGTGGCCCGGTCGACGCGGAGCTTCGGATTGCGTGTCGATTCGTAATCTGCGGGATCGAGTGTCGTGAGTGGTTGCTCTTCCTCGGCGACGGCGTCCGCGTCGTTGACGAACGGGAAACCCGTGATGCTGTCGTAGGAGAGTGCGGTGACGGCGAGGAACAGGACGAGGAACGCGGTCAAGGTGCGCCCGCGGCCGAGGTTGCTGACATAGATGGTGAGTATCGTGGAGAACAGCGATGTATCGAGCCACGCCTTGAGGCGGGACTCCTTCCACTTGGTCCCGAGGAGGATCATCGCTAGCAGCGTCCCCCCGAGGACGAGAGGGAGGACGCCGAGGAGAGTGATGGTCCGGATCATCGCGCGATCGAGGCCTACGAAGAAGAGCGCGATGATCGGAGGGGCGAGCAGCAGAACGCCGAGCACGAAGATGATCGACGCGAAGATGAACGAGAAAAGGAGGCTGCAGAGCTTCTCGAGGCGGACGATGAAGTGGGCCGGGCTCGGGAAGTCGATCGCTGCATGCTCTTTGGGGAGGCGTGCCCGGTTCACACCGTGGGGATAGACGTAGCTCAGTCCCACGAGCCCGGTCCACAGCCCGCGAAGGGCGAGGTGCCCGAGCAGGACGAGCTTGAGCCCGACGAGCCAGGCTATCGATATGGCGTAGAGCATGCGCGCGTACGCGTCCCAAACGCCGTAGTCCTGTACGAGCATGCCGAAGAAGTTGTAGACGGCATCGGGGATGAGGAAGAGGAAGGTCAGGGTGAGACCGGAGATGAGGATCTCCGGTTCCCAGCTCTTGTTCTGGACTTCGACCAGCCACGGAGGAGTGTGCTCGTCCATCGACTGCTCCCTCCTGCGCGGGTTACTGAAAGGTGGCCATGGGACTGCCGCCGAGGATGACACCCCCACACCCAGGACAACCCGCGACGGGGCCGATCATATCAGCGCGCCGAGCCGGGATTGCTCCTTGCGAGGCGGTGCGTCGTGACTCAACGCCGGCGCGCGGTGGAGGTGGTTGACCGAGAACGCGCTAGACTCGTGCGCCGCGGAGGCGTGAAGGACGAGGTGGCGTGTGAAGGAACGAGGCCGGAATCTCGCGCTCGGTACGCGTTGGGAACGACAGTCCGTGTTGGTGTCGCGCATGTTCGCCGCTGCGGTTGCGTTGGGCGGCCTGCTGCTGGCCGTCTTGCTCCGGCGCGACCCGGTACTGTCCGTTCTCGCGATGGGTGGGGGCGGGCTCGCCGCGTGGGGTGCGTGGTGGTTCGCTCTTCGCGCGCTTCGGCGCCGGCGTGCCCTCGTCGCCGCACCGTTCCCTGCCGAGTGGGAGGCAGTGCTGGCGCGCGACGTCGCGTTCTTCCGTGGCCTCGAGCCGGCGGAGCAGGAGCGTTTTCGAACGGAGCTCAAGGTCTTCCTCGGCGAGAAGCGCATCACGGGCATCCGGATGCAGCTCGACACGCGCATCCGCGTGCTCGTCGGAGCGAGTGCGGTCATCCCGATCTTCGGCTTTCCCGAGTGGGAGTGGGGCGAGGTCCGCGAGGTTCTCGTCTACCCCCGCCGCTTCGATCTCGAGTTCCAGATGGACGGGGACGCGAAGCGCATCATGGGCATGGTCGGGAGCGGGGCGATGGAAGGCGTCGTCATCCTGGTGGCGCCCGACCTGATCCACGGCTTCACCAACGCCGGGGACAAGGGCAACGTCGGTGTCCACGAGTTCGCCCATCTCGTCGACAAGCGCGACGGGCGCATCGACGGCGTGCCGGGTGTCGGGCTCACCCGCGAGTGCGTCGGGCCGTGGCTCGAGCTCGTGCGCCGCAATATGCGCGAGATCGAGACCGGAGACTCCGATCTCAACCGCTACGCGCTGACGAACGAGGCGGAGTTCTTCTCCGTCGCCTCCGAGTACTTCTTCGAGCGCCCCGGCGTGATGCGGGACAAACACCCCGAGCTCTTCGCGATGCTCGAGCGGGTCTTCGCGCAGGACATGGGCTCGCGGGTGGGGGCCCTGCGTCGCGCGATCACGGCGCGGCCCAAGCGGCTCGGCCGCAACTCGCCTTGTCCGTGCGGGAGTGGCCGCAAGTACAAGAAGTGCTGTCTCGACAAGTCCTGACCCGGAGCTGCTAGGCTCCGTTCAGGAACAGAGGCGAACCCGGGCCGAGCGGAATCCCGAACAGGTACCACACGATCAGGAGCACGCTCCAGACGATCAGGAAAGTCACCGTGTAGGGGAGCATGGTGGCGATGACCGTTCCGATTCCCGCCTCGCCCTCGTAACGCTTCATGAACGCGACGATGAGCGGGAAGTAGGACATCAGGGGCGAGATCACGTTCGAAGCGCTGTCGCCGACGCGGTATGTGGCCTGGACGAGCTCGGGGGAGTAGCCGAGCAGCATGAACATCGGGATGAAGACCGGCGCCATGATCGCCCACTTCGCCGACGAGCTTCCCATGAACAGGTTGATGACGGCCGAGAGCAGCACGAACGAGAGGATCAACGGGATGTGGCCGAGTCCCGAAGCCTGCAAGAGTTCGGCTCCTTTGATCGCGAAGATCAAGCCGAGCTGAGTCCAGCGGAAGAACGCGACGAACTGCGCGGCGAAGAAGCAGAGCACGATGTAGATGCCCAGCGTCTCCATCGACTTCGCCATGCCATCGACGGCCTTCGAGTCGCTGCGTAGCGTCCCGGCGCCGAGGCCGTAGGCCAGCGCGGGCACGAGGGCCCCGAAGAAGATGAGGGGCACGATGCCCTGGGTGAAGGGTGAGCGGATGAGCCCGCCCGTTTCGGGATCGCGCAAGAAGCCGGCCGAGGGCACCGTACCCGCGAGGAGCACGAGGGTGAACGCGAGCAGTGCGAGCGCGGCCCACCAGAGCCCGCGCTTCTCCTTGCTGTCGAGAGGACGCAGAGGGTCGTCGTCGCCTTCGTTCTTCGCGGAGCCGCGGTACTCGCCGAGCCGCGGGAGCACCCAGCGCTCGGTGACGACCGTGCCGGCCACGGCGATCAAGAAGGTCGAGGCCACCATGAAGTAGTAGTTGCAGGTCGGGTTGACCTGGTAGCCCGGCATGATGATGTGGGCGGCCTCTTCGGAGAGCCCGGACAGCAACGGGTCGAGCGTACTGAGCAGGAGATTCGCGCTGTAGCCGCCGGAGACTCCGGCGAAGGCTGCTGCGAGGCCGCCGAGAGGATGGCGGCCGACCGCGAGGAAGATCATGGCGCCGAGCGGGACGAGCAGGACGTAGCCGACCTCGCTCGCGGTGTTCGAGAGGATGCCGGCGAGCACGATCACGAAGGTCAGGAGCTGCCGGGGCGCGGACAGGACGAGCAGGCGCAGCGCGCTGCTGATCAAGCCGCTTCGCTCCGCCACGCCGATACCGAGCATCGAGACGAGGACGGTGCCGAGCGGTGCGAAGCCCGTGAAGTTGTCGACGGCCTCCGTGAGCATCCGGTGCAGGCCGCTGAGCGTGAACAGGCTGACCGGACGCACGGTCTCGCCCGTCCCGGGGTGGACGGCGGACCAGCCCGCCCACGTGGCGACTCCGGAGAGGACGACGACGAGCAGTGCCATCGTGGCGAAGAGCGTGGCGGGGTGCGGGAGCATGTTCCCCACACGCTCGATGAAGCGCAGACTACGGCCAATCGGATCCCATCGACGTGACACGGCGTCCATCCTTCCCTGCGAGAGATCCGTCCCCGAATCGCGCGACTGACTAGTATGTTATGTTGGCATGTCGCATCTGCGACGTATTTCGGCGGGCCCTCCGATACTCGCATGGCTCGCGCTGCGCCAAAAGGGCCTTCTTGGGGTCTTCTCGCCGCCTCTCACACCCCTCCCGGAACCGTTCGTACGGCGCGGGCGCTTGACCGGTAACCCGGCCGAGTCAGATTGCGTTCGCTCGCGTGCCTACCCGGGATGGCGTGATGGAGAATCCTCATGGAGTTTCGAAGGTCGAGCTGGGTCGCACCAATCCTCGTTCTGCTGGCAGGTGCAGCGGGCGCATGGGCTTCGACGCCGAGGGACGAGGCGCGTGAGCGCGTGTCCGCGGTGCTCGACGCGTACGCCAAGGACGGCGTCTTCAGCGGCGTGGCGTTGGTCGCGGATGCCGAAGGCGTCCTGCTCGAGAAGGGCTATGGACTCGCCGACAGGGAGTGGGGCATCGCGAACGCCCCGGAGGCCCGCTACCGCATCGGTTCGATCTCGAAGCAGTTCACCGCGATCCTGGTGCTCAGCTTCGCTGCGGAAGGACGCCTCGATCTCGACGCGCCGCTCAATACCGTGCTGCCGTGGTACCGAGCGGACACGGGAGCGCGGGTGAGCGTCCGTCAGCTCCTCGGACACACCTCGGGCCTCGAGCGCCAGGGAGTGATGCGCATGATCACGGGGCGCCCCGGTCGTCCCATGCCGCTTCGCGAGGAGGTCGAGGAGTATTGCAGCGGCGGATTCGAGTTCGAGCCAGGCAGCGACTTCGCCTACAACAACGCCGGCTACCTGATCCTGAGCGCACTCGTCGAGGAGCTCGGTGGGAAGCCGTACGCCGACGTGCTCGCGGAGCGCATCCTCGAGCCTCTCGGGCTCGCCGACACGGGGCTCTACGACCCCGGCAAGCTCCTTCCCCGCCGCGCCAAGGGCTACGAGCTGGTCGACGGTGAGGTGCGCCCGGCTCCTTTCGTCCACGCGACGCTCGCGTCGGGCGCTGGGGGGCTGTATTCCACGACGCGGGATCTCTACCGCTGGGATCGCGCGCTCTACTCCGACGCGTTGCTCCCGGCCGAGCTCCTCGGGAAAGCGTTCACGCCGGGCCTCGGCGAGTACGGCTACGGCTGGTGGATCAGCGAGGAGCCCGTCGGCCCCGGCGGCGCGCCGCGCGTCGTCATCCAGCACCCCGGTCAGGGGGACGGCTTCTGGTCGACGTACTGGCGCGTGCCCGGAGAGCGCAGGGCCGTGATCCTCATCGGTAACCTCGGGCGGCCGCCGCTCTCGGAGATTGCATCGCGCGTGCTACTCGCGATCGATGGCGGGCACGAGGGCCGACGTTGACGTGCGTTTCGTAGAGGGTCGTGCCGTTCGCTAGCGGGTCGTTCTCGTCGCTGAGGACGTAGCGAACGCTCGCGGAGCTACCCTCGATGGTGACGGCGACGTAGCCGGGGCGAGCGATGAAGTCGGGCTCGCCGTCGCCATCGTAGTCGTACTGCGCGCGGAAGACCTTGCGGTGAAGCCAGCCGGGCTGGACTGGGCCGTTCGGCTTGCCTCCTGCGACGTAGAGCACCTGGTGCTCACCCGGCTTCCGCCCGGCGGCGAAGACGTGGTCGTGCCCGTAGAACACGGCCTGGACACCGAACTCCTCGAACCACGTGTGGAGCAGCTCCTGTTCGCCGAGGAAGGGGCTCCCGATCTGCGAGTCCGTGGTCGCGCGCAGGCCCCCGCGGCCGTAGGCGTAGCAGGGCCCGGTGAGGTCGAAGCCGCCCGCGAGGTGGTGCATGAACACGAAGACCCAGGGCGCCTCGGCGTGTTGAAGCGTGTCGTGGAGCCAGTCGAGCTGAGCTTGGCCAAGCGTCCAGTCTCCTGGCTCGCGTGGAAGGTCCTCCGTGGCGCTCATCACGTCAAGGATGATGAACAGAGCGTCACCCGCCCTGAACGCATGGTACTGGCCGTGCCGAGCGCCGGAGTAGCGATCGCTCGGATTGCCGAGGAGCTCCAGACGTGCGCGGCGGGAGCGGGACGCCGTGCCGCTCCAATGTCCGCAGTGGCCACCGTCGTCCTCGAAACCCGCTTCTCCGTCGTGATTGCCGAGGGTGAGGAAGACCGGCGTCGTGGCCGTCAGAGGCGCGAGGAGCCTCAGGGTCTGGCGGTACCGCAGCTCGGCTTCGCGTGTGGAGCTCACGGTTCCTTCGCCAGCGCTCTCGCCATCGACATCCGCCCGCGGACAATACAGGCAGTGCGTCATGACCTCGTCGCCGCCCAGAACCACGAGCTGGGCCCCGAAGTGCGCGATGTTCTCGAGAGTCGTGCCGAAGTGACGCGTCCGCTCGTTCGTTCCGTAGAGCGTGTCGATGCTCCACGCCTTGTAGATGTGGGAGTCCGTCATGAAAGCGAAGCGGAGCTCATGACCGCCGAGATGGCGGAAACGATGGATCGGGCGAACCCCGAACGGTGCACGGTTCGCGACGCGATACGGATACGGCAGGGCGGGAGCCGCCGCGCGGCAACGGACCCGGTACTCGTACTCCTCGCCAGGCCAAAGCCCGGACAGCAGGAAGCGCAAAGGCTCGTCGGTTTCGGCTCGGCGTCGCTCCGTGGCGGTCCAGGCCTTCTCGCCGAGAAGCCGGTATTCGACGAAGGCCTCGGTGGGGGAGCCGGTGTGCATCGAGACGAGCGTCGAGGAGGCATCGGGATGGAGGAGCATCTCCTCGACGACGAAGGGCAACTCGCAGGGTGGCGGTTCCCTCGGCGGGATCTCGACAGTGAGTTGAGCGAAGCCGGAGCTCGTGACGACGGCGCACGCAAAAAGGGCGAAGATCCTTGCCAACACGCCACCCCCCTAGGCTGCCAGCCATGACGCGGCGCAGCCCAGGGGAGCCCTTCGTTCCTTGGAGTGTTGGGCAAGAAAAAAAAGGGCGAATTCGAAGCTCTGGCTGGAATGGCCGAGACAACTCGGAGTCCTGGCCAAGCGGGGGCGGGCCACGTCGAGGCCGAAACGCGGGCCCGCAGCCGAGTTTCTGAGCGCGCCGAGAGTTCAGACGCGGAGGCGCTCTGCCACGAAGTCCCAGTTGACCAGGCGATCGAGCCAGGTCTCGATGTAGCGCGGCCGCGCGTTGCGGTAGTCGATGTAGTAGGCGTGCTCCCAGACGTCGATCGTCAGCACCGGCTTCAGCCCGTTGCGCAGCGGGTTGTCCGCGTTGGCGGTCTTGACGATCTCGAGCTGGTCGCCGCGCGTTGCGAGCCACGCCCACCCCGATCCGAACTGGGTCGCGGCAGCGGTGGCGAAGCGTTCACGGAAGGCGGCATAGCTCCCGAAGGTGGCCGTCAGCGCATCCGCGACGGCGCCCTCCGGCGTGCCGCCGCCCCCTGGGCGCATGCACTGCCAGTAGAAGCTGTGGTTGTAGACCTGGGCCGCGTTGTTGAAGACGGCGCCGTCGGCATCGCGGATCAGGTCCTCGAGCGAGGCATCGGCCCAGGCGCTGTCCTCGACGAGGCCGAGGAGGTTCGTCAGATAGGCCTGGTGATGCTTCCCGTAGTGATAGTCGATCGTCTCGGCGCTGATGTGCGGCGCGAGCGCTTCGCGGTCGTAGGGCAGCGGGGCCAGTGTCGTATCCACGTGCGGTCCTCCCGTGAGCAGGCGTCGCGGGCGGGAAGCCCGGCGGACGCGTGGGCTCCGTGCGAGCTTATCGCTTACGGGAGGTGGGCTCAGGTAAGAAGGAGGACGTTGGTCGCGCCGAGGCCGCCGTCGCGCGCATGGGCTGGCCCGAAGGCGAGGACGTGGCGGGCGAGCGGAGGCTCCGTGAGCCAGCCGGGCAGGGAACGGCGCAGGGTCCCCGAGCCCAGCGCGACGTTGCCCACGCCGGTGATGATTTGCACGGCGCGGACGCCATCGCGCCGCGCAGTGTCGAGGAAGCGCTCGAGCTCGTGCTCCGCGGCGTCGCTCCTCTGGCCGTGGAGGTCGAGGGTGCGCTCGATGGCCACGACACCTTGGCGGAGTCTCGATAGTGCGCCCGTCGAGCAGCCAGGCCGGTGGCCGAGAAGCGCGTCACCCACGGCCTCCAGGACGAACGCCGACTCTTGGGGCGCGGAATCTCGAGTCGCTGGGACGGCGGGTGCGGCCCCTTCGTTGTTTCTTCGGGAGCGCGCATGTGTCCGCGGAGCGCCCTCGAGAGGGTGGGTCCCCGACATCGCTCGCTGCCACAGCTCCGCCTCCGGCTCGGGGCCGTTCGGGCGGGGATCTCGCTTCTTTCCACGCTTGTCACGCGCCATGAGATCACCGTAGCGGCCGGGCCTGGGGATCGCAAAAAACGCGGCTTCGTTGAGGAGGCTCCGGGCTGCTAGCCTTTCTCGTGGAGGTCCGTTGAGCGTTTCCGCGATCGATCCAGGCCGGTGTCCCCTCTGTGGGCGCGACAACCTCTGTGGCGCCCTGCGCGGTGCGACGCAGTGCTGGTGTGTGGGAGTGACCGTCTCGCCCGCGGCGCTCGCCCGTATCCCCGAGCGGGCCCGCGGCGCCGCCTGCCTCTGCCCGGAGTGCGCGACGGGCGACGTCCCCTCTCCCTGTGTGAAGCGCTGCGAGCTGGACGGTGCACGCGCCACGTGCCGCGGCTGCGGCCGCAGCGGCGCAGAGATCGAGAGGTGGCCGCGTATGTCGACCGAGGAGAAGCGCGCCGTGCTCGTGCGACTCAGGGCGCGCGAGACGGGGGAGTCCCATGAGTCGTGAGAGGCATGTCTTCCTGCTTCGAGGAATCAACGTCGGGGGCAAGAACAAGCTCCCGATGAAGACCCTCGTCCGCATGTGCGAGGAGCTCGATTGCCGCGAGGTGTCGACCTACATCCAGAGCGGCAACGTCGTGTTCACGCCGCCTGCGAAGCTCGCGACTCTCCCCGCTCGCCTCTCGGAGCGCATCGAGAGCGAGTTGGGGCTTACGGTGCCCGTGATCCTTCGCTCGGCGAGCGAGCTCGCAAGTCTCGTCGACCGCAACCCCTTCTTGGCCGAAGGCGCCGACCCGAAGACCCTGCACGTTGCCTTTCTCGCCGACGAACCGAGCGCCGAGGCGGCGCGGCAGCTCGACCCCGACCGTTCTCCCGGCGACCGCTACATCCTCAGCGGGAGCGAGATCTTCTCCTGCTGCCCGCGCGGCCTCGCGCGGACGAAGCTCAGCAACGACTACTTCGACCGGACGCTCGCGACGACGAGCACGGGGCGCAACTGGCGCACCGTGCTCGCGCTGATCGAGCGGAGCGGGTAGCGCCTAACCCGGATTCTCAGCCGAAGGGCTCATGAATAGTCTGGGCTAGGGTGCGCTCCCCGCGTTCCTGGACTCGATGAGATAGAAGCGTGAGCGCGAGCGGGTTGCTTCGCCGAGCGCGAGATGCCACGTCGCGCTCGCGCTGGCGTCCTTGATGAAGGTCCCATCGGGAGTCTCGGCACCGAGGATGTGATAGAGGCTCGCGGCGTCGTGCTCAGGGTCAACGGCGGGAGCGTCCCAGCGCAGCCGCAGGTCATCCCTCTCTCGAGTGATGCGCAGCGAATCCCCGACCGGGTTCGGCGGGTTCTCCGAGGGCGCGATGAAGTCCTCGCACTCGGGGTCGAGCGCCGTCAGCGTGACATCGTCGAGCAAACCGTCGACGACGGTTTCGCTGCGCGCCGCGTCGGTGACGACGACGCGCACCCGCATCGTCGCGCTCAGGTCGCTCTCCTGGAGGTGCACGACTTGCGTCACCCAGCCGCCGTACACGCGCGCGAGCGTATTCGCGGGTTGCCACGTTTCGCCGTCGTCGTGGCTCCATTGCACCGCACAGCTATCGATGTCCCAGCCGGTGCCCTCGGCGTAGCACCACAGCCAATAGCGAAGCTGGGCGCGCCGGTGCCCGGTCGCGTCGATGCGCGGAGAGATGGCGATGGCCGTGCCTTCGTCCGAGCCGGCGCGGTCGACGTCGTGGTCGGCCGCGTTGGGGCTCGCGGGCGAGTTCCCCGTGACGAGGCATCGTGTACCCGACTCCGAGTGGTCGTCATCGGGTTGGGCGAGGCGCCCGCTCGCGTAGGCCTCGACCGGATCTTCGCGGACGAAGTGACCGCTTGGCGAGGTGCCCGAAGTGCTCCAGCCCTGGTCCGTCTCGAAGTCGTCTTCGAAGAGCCGCTCTTCTCGGGTGTCACCGACCGGCAGGTCGAGGCGCGTCGTGCTCTCTTCGCCGTCGTCCCACGTGAGGCGTAGCTGCAAGCTGGCCCAGCGCCCGCACGCGCCATCGACGGTGAAGCTCAGATGCGGCGCGGCGCTCGTGGCCGTGGCACCCGGCGCAATGTCTCCGAGCTCGACGACGGTGTCGTGCAGCGTGAGCACGTCGTTCTCCGAGCCGAGAACCACGCGGACGTTGCTAGCGCTCGCGCTCTCGTCCGTGTTGCGCACGGTGATGCGGAGCCCGACTCGCTCGCCCGGGTCGAGGCCGCCGTCGCCGTTTCCCTGTTGGGGCGAGGGGTCGAGGATCGTCGTCGTCTCGACCTCGAGGCGGCCGCCCATCGCCTCGTACGCGGCGACGACGTCGATGCGCCCGTGGCCGAAGTGAGGGTCGAATCCCGGGTCGCCGAGGTCGTGCGCGCCGGCAGCCAAGGCTTCCAACAGTGCGTCACGGCTCAGCGTGCGTGCGGACATGAGCAGAGCCGCGGCGCCGGTGACGTGCGGTGCGGCCATCGAGGTGCCGGACTTGTGGACGTAGCCGGTGGGAATGTCGAGGGAGCGTACGGAGCCTCCCGGCGCGGCGAGGTCGGGCTTCGCGAGGCCAGGGGGGTACGGGAAGTCGCCGAACTCCGGGACGTTCTCCCAGGTCGTCGGGCCGACGCTCGAGAACGACGAGCGCGTGTCGTCCTCGTTCGTCGCGGCGACGGCGATCGCCGCGGGCACGTCGGGCGGCGTCCCGATGGAGTAGGGCGGGTCGTACGCTTCCCCGGCGTTGCCGGCCGCGGAGATGGTGACCGTGCCCATCGCGAGCAGGTTGTCGATGACGCGGCGAATCGTCGCGCGGTCGGGCTGCTGCTCCTGGTAGTAGCCCCACGAGGTGTTGACGAGGTCGGCGCCCTGCTCCGCCACGTACTCGAGCGCCTGCCAAGACTCGAAGTGCGTCACCTCCTGCGGGTCGTGACGGACGACGATGATCTTCGCGCCCGGGGCGACGCCGGTCGCGTCGCCGGAGCTCCCGTCGCCGGCGATCGTGCCCGCGACGTGTGTGCCATGGCCGTCGGGGTCGTTCGGGTCGTTGTTCCAGCCGTGGAAGTTCCAGCCGATCAGGTCGTCGACGTAGCCGTTGCCGTCGTCGTCGATGCCGTTCTCGTCGTCCGGGTCCATGACGACGCCGTCGCCGTCGAGATCCTCGCCCGGGTTGACCCAGATCCGCTCTGCGATATCCGGGTGCGTGTACGCGACGCCGGTGTCGACGAGGCCGACGAGCACGTCCTCGCCGGTCACGCCGAGCTGCCAGAGCTCGGGCGCGCGGATCTTCTCCACGCTCCACACCGGCGTTCCGGCACGGGTGGACGCGCGTGTCTCGTCGCCGTCGTGCGGAAGCGAGGTGTCGAGCCAAACGCCGCGCGGCTCCTCGAGTCCGATGCTGCGCACCTCCTCCCGCGCTGCGAGCGAACGAATCAGCGCGGGGGCGAGCTCGGCGCTGATCGCATTGGCTAGCCAACTGACCCGAAGCGGACCGTGGACGCCGCCTCGGTTTCGCGCGTCGTGAAGCTGGGCGAGCAGAGGCGCCTGGCTGCGCTCCGCCGTGCCGGTGAGCAGGCGGTGGACCGCGCTCCGGCGTGCGGCGTTGCGGGGGCGCATCGTCAGGCGCGCGAGCTCGACGGGATCCGGCTCGGCGGCGAGGACGATGCGTACCGGAAGACGCGTCGTCGTGTCCGCGTTTGCGAGCGCGGCCGTGAGGAGCGGGCCTAGTTTCGAGGACTCGGGCGAATCCGCGCTGATGCACGGGACGATGAGAAGGGCGATGGAGAGCGTGGCGAGACGGCGCAGCATGGGAGGCTCACGGTACGAAGGAGAAGGTGGCCGTAAGCTACCGCGAAGGGCGGTACGCGTCCGCGAGAATCGATGAGCTGCCGGGTAATGCGCGCGCTCGGCAGAGTCAGGGATCGATACGGCGGTGCTGCCCAGGCGTGTCGAAGAGCGTGACCGCGCTCAGCTCGCCCTCGAGGAACTCCCGCGTCGCGTCGATGCGCTCCGGATCCGGCTGGAGATGCATCCCGACGACGTGGCGCGGCTTCAGGTGCTCCCGGACCAGGTCGAGCGAAGCCGGCGTCCAGCCTTCGAAGAAGAGGATGTCGAGCGGGCCTTCCGCAAACCCGTGGTCGGCGAACAGTTCCGGATTCTGGTCGAGGAACGCGTCTCCCGTATGCAGGATGCGGATGCCTCCGAATTCGACGTGATAGGCGAGGTTCTCCACGTTCTCGTGCCGGTTGCGCTTCTTCCCGGTCTCGGGGTCGTCGACCATGTACCGGCCGTGGCGCAGGCGGGTGGCGGTGACGCGGATCCCGCCGAGCTCGACGGTCGTCGACGCGAAGAGCTGGAGATCGATCTCGTGGATGCGCGGCGCGAAGGCGGCGTCCCAGGAAGAGTGCTCGCGAAGGCGGGCGACAGCTTGCGAGGGCGCGATGACCACGGCGTCCGCGTTGTTGCCGAGATGCCCGAGAGTCAGCGCGGGGTCGAAGTGATCGAGATGCTGATGCGTGACGAGTACGACGTCGATGGCGTCGAAGGGGGGCTCGGCAGCTCCGAGTTGCTTCCGCGTGGCGGCATCGGGGACGTGGCACCAGGAGATGCGGTCGTCCCCGAAGATCCCGTCGATCACGACTTTGTGTTGTCCTGCGGTGAGCAGGAAGCCCTCGTTCGCGATGTAGTGCACGTCGACAGCCGGAGCGCCGGCCGCGCTGAGGCCGAGGGTGAGGAGCACGAGAGTCAGGCCAGCGACGCGTCGAAGCATGGGTTCCCCTTTCTTCGCACCGTGCAGCTTACTCTGGGGTGGTGGGCGCGAGGGTTGGGGTATTGCGGCGTTGTGATGAGCGGTCAGCGAGAAGGGATCGGAGCCAGCTTCGCGAGGCGCCGCGCCCTGAACGCCGCAACGGCGGCGGCGAGGGCCACGAGTGAGGCGAGGGCCACGGCGATTCCTGCGAAGACCCACGGCGCTGGCCAGGCGTGGTACGGGAAGAGAGTGAGCCAACGCTTCGCGGTGTATGCGGCGAGCGGCCAGGCGACGAGTTGAGAGACGACAACGGCGGGGAGCTGCTCCCGGCCGAAGTGCCGCGGCGCCATCGCGGCGACGCCGCCGAGGCTGAGCGCTGGAATCAAGAGCGCGAGCGCGGAGAGTCCGAGCATCAAGCCGGCCGTGTTGCGCTCGGCGTCGAACTGAGCGTCGTAGCGAGTGGCCAGGGGAGTTGCGGCGAAGGGGCGCTCGGGCAGGATCCCCTGCCACGCCGTCCTCAGCTTGGCAATCGCATCTCCCGTGCTGCCGGGAGCGAGGCGCACGAACAGGGCGCGCAGGCGGCTGGGGTTCGCCTCGATGAACATCGGGGGCACGACGCGATGCGGTGAGGAGAAGTGAAAGTCCTCGACGACACCGACGACTCTCCACTCGCGATCCCCGAGCCGGACCGTCCTACCGAGGGGTTCACTCCAAGCGCATCGACGCACCGCGGCCTGGTTGACGAGAGCTTCGGGAAGAGGCGGCGACGAGGAGGCGGGCGCGCGCCCCGCGTCGAGCCCTATGCCGAGGGTCGTGAGGTAGCCGTCGTCGACGCTCATGCGATTGAGCATCGTGCGCGGACCCGGTCCGCAGTCTTCGGCCAGGAAGCTCGCGCCACTGGGACGCTCGCCCGGAACGTGAGACGCCGCGCCGACATCGAGGACGCCGGGCACGCTCGAGAAAGCCTGCTCGAGCGCGGCGCGGGCGGCGCGCGATGGCCCGTCCCGCAGCGGGACGACGAGGACATCGTGTTTCGAAAAGCCAACCGGGAGGGCCTCGAGGTGTCTCACCTGGCTCACGACGACCGCGGCCGTCGTGCAGGCGAGCAGTGCGAGGCCGAGCTGGGTGCCGAAGGCAGCCCGGCGGAGCGTGGGAGCCGAGGCCCAACGCGGAGCCGTCCCGGCGAGGAGTCCGACGACGAGCGCGAGCGCGAAGAAGCTCGGCAAGAGCCAGGGGAGCTGCGCGAAGGGAAGATCGGGGTGGCGCTCGGCGAGCGCTCCGATGCCCTCGGCGAAGGCGACGCGGTCCGCAACGAGCCAGGGTCTGAGCGCGGAGTAGAGCGCGCGGGCGATCGGCAGCGCGGCCAGCAGGGCCAAAACACTGAAGAGCACCGCCTCGGCGAGTCTTCGGTGGGCGGGGTGGGCCAGGCCGTCGTCCGCAGCGGCGCGGTCTCGCCGCGTCACGCCGAGGCCGATCAGATGCAGGGTCGCGAGGGTGATCAGTGCGAGGGCGATCGCACTGAGCAGCGCGAGGTGGGCTGCGTTGCCGTTCGGAGCGAGCTCGTGGCGCAGGTTCGAGCGGAGGTGGATGTCTCCGAGTCGCTGCAAGAAGTAGTGGACGGGCACGTCGAGGCGCTCACGCGCTAGTTCATCGAGTCGTGCGGCGATGGCCGCGGGTTCCGCTGCCGGCCGGAGCTTCACATAGGTGTAGTGCAGGAAAGGGGACTGCCACGAGAGGACACGCGCCGGGTTGCGGCTCTCGACCGTTGCCATCGAGCAGAGCGCGTCGAACACGAAGTGCGAGGGGCCGGAGGGCTCCCGGAGCACGCCGGTGATGCGGTAGGGCTCGTCGTCCCCGACGGTCAGCACCCGTCCGAGCACCTCGGTCGTGCCGAAGGTGCGGTGGGCGAACGCGGCGGTGACGACGACTGTGTAGGGGTCGGTCAGCGCCGTCGCCTCTTCACCGCGCAGCCACGGGTACGTGAAGACCTCGAACACCGCTTGGTCGGCGAAGAGGAAGCGCTCCTCGAAAGTGCGGCGCTCCTCGTTGCGGACGAGAATCTGCCCCCGGGGTACGAGGCGCGCGGCGGACTCCACCTCTCGGAAGCCGCGGCCGAGAACCAGCGCGGGAGCGGCGTTCGTGGTCGCGATGCGTGCCGGCTCCTGGCCGAGCGTCAGCTCCGTCGCGACACGGTAGATCCGCTCCGAGTCGGCGTGGTGCCGATCGAAATGGAGCTCGGAGACGACGAAGAACGCGACGATCAGGCCCATCGCATAAGCCGCGACGAGTCCCGCGACGCTCAGCGCCGAGTATCCCCGCTCGCGTGACAAGGTGCCGATCGCGTCGCGAAACGCGAGCCGCGCCTCGAACCACCCGTGTTGCGCGGCAGCGCCGGCGTGGGCCCCGACCGAGCGGATCGTCTGAGACCAGTACCAGAGCGCGGCGCGGGTTTTCCCGTTCTTCTCGAGCTCGCGAAGGTGGAGCTCGGCGAAGTCGCCGAGCACGGGTTCGTGCAGATCCTCGGGGAGCGCGAGCTCGATCAGGACACGCGCGAGACGCGGCGCGGGCGCTGCGGAGGGTCCGCCAGGCACCTCAGTCTCCCGGTGAGCCGAGATTGGGGGCCAGCTCCCAGAGTCGCGCATGGATGCGCTTGAGCTCGTCGAGCGCGCGGACACCCTTCGGTGTGATCGTGTAGAAGCGCTTGCTCATCCCGCCCCGCTTGGGGGTGGCTTTGCCTTGGCGCGTCTTGAGCATGCCCTTGCGGACGAGGCGGTCGAGCGGGACGTAGATCCCTCCGATCGAGATCTTCTGCTCGGCGACTTCGGCGAGGTGATCGCGGATGGTCACGCCATACGCGTTGTCGCCGAGGTTGCACACGGCGAGAAGGATCATTTCCTCGGTGCGGCTGAGCAGGTCCATGGGTCGTCCGTTCTCTCGAAGTGCCTCTGGATTATAGGCGGGGGACACCGTTCCACCGGGAAGGGCAGCCGCTCGGTCGGTTCCGTGGGGTTCAGCGGTTTGGTGTTTTTATTCTAAACCGTAGAATGAATCGTGCCGCTGAAACCACGGGAGAAAGCACGGTGCTCCGTCACTATCTGTTGGTCGCGCTCCGGAACGCCCGCAAGCGCAAGTCCGCCACCGTCATCAACATTGCGGGCCTCGCCATCGCCATGGCGTGCTGCATTCTCATCCTGGTCTTCGTGACCGGGGAGCTGCGCTACGACGCCTACCACACCAATGCGGAGCAGATCTGCCGCCTCGCGTCGAACCTGACCCTCGGTGGAACGCCGAACGCGATCGCGACGACCAACGCTCCTCCGGGCCCCGCGATGGTCGAGGAGTTCCCGGAAGTCGTGGACGCGGTCCGGCTGCGGCCGATGGGCAAGCAGCCCGTGCGCGTCGAGGATCGCCACTTCTACGAGGAGCGGATGCTCTACGCGGATGGCTCGATCTTCGACGTCTTCTCGTTCCCCCTGACCCGGGGAAACCCGGACACGGCGCTGGCCGACGCGTTCACCGTCGTGATCACCGAGGAGATCGCCGAGAAGTACTTCGGCGACGACGACCCGGTGGGGCGCACGCTCGAGATCAACGGCCGCCAGGAGTTCACGGTCACCGGCGTCCTCGAGAACGTCCGCTCGGACTCGCATTTCGTCTTCGACATGCTCTTCTCGTTCGAGACGCTGCTCGCCCGGAACCGGGAGATGATGGAGTCCTGGTCGAGCCCGTTCATCCACTACACCTACCTCCAGCTCACTCCGGGCGCGGATGTGGGCGCCCTCGAGCAGAAGCTCCCGGCTCTCGTCGAGAAGCACATGGGCCAGGGCCTGCGCGAGTACGGCGCGGCGCTCGAGTACTTCCTCCAGCCGCTCTCGCGCATTCACCTCCACTCGGACCTTCGGCACGAGCTCGCGGCGAACGGCAGCTTCGCCGTCGTCACGATCTTCATCAGCATCGGCGTGGGCTTGCTCCTGATCGCCTGCTTCAACTTCATGAACCTCGCGACCGCGCGCTCGGCGACGCGCGCGAAGGAAGTCGGCGTCCGCAAGGTGCTCGGCGCGAGCCGAAGCGAGCTGATCCGGCAATTCCTCGTCGAGTCCTTGCTCGCGAGCCTGATCGCACTCGGCCTCGCGCTCCTGCTCGCGCACCTCGCGTTGCCCTGGGTGGGCGACCTGATGGCCGCCGACAGCGTCGCGCGCGCCGAAGGCTCGGGGGCGATGGCCGAGCGCGTGCTCACGATCGACTACCTCGCGATGCCCTGGCTCCTGCCGGCCTTCCTCGGGCTTGCGATCGTGATCGGGCTCGTCGCCGGGAGCTACCCTGCGTTCTTCCTCGCGTCCTTCGACCCCTCGCGCACCCTCAAGGGGGGGTTCCGCGGCGCGCGTGGGAACGCGATCTTCCGGCGCGCGCTCGTCACGCTGCAGTTCGCGCTCTCGCTCGTTCTCATCATCGCGACCGGCGTCGTGCTCCTGCAGCAGGGGCACCTCCGCACGGTCGAGCTCGGCTTCGACAAGGAGCACGTGGTCGTCATCCCCGTGATGGATCCGCGCCTCCGGGCTTCGGTGCCGGCGCTCGAGGAGTCTCTTCGGGCCCTGGGTTCGGTGAAGGCAGCGGGAGCTTCGTCCCACGTGCTCGGCGGGCGCCCGAGCGGCGCGTCCTTCGCTCCCGAGGGCTACCCCGAGGGTGAGACGGAGATGATGGACCGGATGATCATCGACGCGCACTTCCTCGAGGCGCTGGGGATGAAGCTCGCCAGGGGTCGTGGCTTCGACGAGGAGTTCCCCTCGGACGAGCAGGAATCGATCCTGATCAACGAGGCGGCGGCCCGGAAGTTTGGCTGGGATGACGCCGTGGGGAAGACGATCCGTCCTCCGGGTGCGCCCACGGGCAAGACGGTCGTCGGCGTCGTCCGTGACTTCCACTTCTCCTCGCCCCACCGCGAGATCGGCCCGATCCACATCGAGAAGAACGCGCGCATGTTGCGCAACGTCTACGTGCGCATCGCGGCCGAGGATGTCGCGGAGACCATCGACGCGCTGCAAGCCCAGTGGGTCGAGTTCGATCCCTCTCGCCCCTTCGACTACTTCTTCCTCGACGAGTCCTACGACCGGCAGTTCCAGGCCGAGAAGAACCTCGGCACCCTGTTTACCGCGTTCACTGCACTCGCGATCCTCATCGCCTGCCTCGGCTTGTACGGAATGGCCGCGTACGCGGCGCAGCGGCGCACGAAGGAGATCGGGATCCGCAAGGTCCTCGGGGCGAGCGTGCCGGGGCTGGTCCTCCTGCTCAGCCGCGAGCTCATCGCCCTGTGCCTCGTGGCGAACGTCGTTGCCTGGCCCGTCGCGTGGTTCCTGACAGCGCGTTGGCTCGAGCGCTTCCCCCATCGCGTGGAGCTCTCGTTCGGGCCGTTCCTCGCCGCAGGGCTCGGGATGCTCGTCGTTGGTCTGCTCACGACCTCGCTCCAGTCCGCGCGCGCCGGGCTTGCCGACCCGGTCGACACGCTGCGGGTCGAATGATGGAGGGGATGGATCGGCCCATTGCCTCGGGGAAAAAGAGACGCCGCGCGATCGTGATCGGTGCCGTGCTTGCCGTGCTCGCGCTCGTCGTCGTCGCCGCCACCCTGCGGCCCCGGGGGGCAGCCCTGCGCACGAGCGCCGAGAGGGTCGTCATCCAGACGGTCATGGAGGGCCCGTTCCAGGAGTTCATCCCGGTCAACGGCTCGGTCGTGCCCGTCGAGAACCTCTTCCTGGACGCGGTCGAAGGGGGCCGCGTCGAAGCGCTCTACGTCGAGGCCGGCGCCCGGGTCTCCGAGGGCGACCCCATCCTCAAGCTGAGCAACACCAATCTGCTGCTCGACATCATGTGGCGGGAAGCGGAGCTCTTTCAGCAGAGCAACAACCTCCGCAACACGGCCCTCCTGATGGAGCAGACCCGGCTCGACCTCAGCCGGAAGATCGCCGACATCGACAACCGGATGAGGCAGCAGCAGCGCACGCTCCGCCGCACCGAGGAGCTCGCGCGCCACGGCTTGGTCGCGCAGCACACGCTCGAGCTTGCGCGCGACGAGCTCGAGCATCTCGAGCGCGACCGCGAGCTCGCCACGGAGAGCCAGCGGACGGAGCTGGAATTCCGCGCCAACCAGGTGAGCGCGCTCGAGGCGTCACTCGCCCGCATGCAAGAGAACCTCGCCGTGGTCAAGGGCAAGCAGGAGGAGCTGACCCTGCGCGCGCCGGTCGCCGGTCATCTCACGGCGCTCGATGCGGAGGTGGGTCAGTTGAAGACCCCCGGCCAACGCCTGGGGCAGATCGACGTGCTCAGCGGCTTTCTGGTGCGCGCGAGTCTCGACGAGTACTACATCGACCGCGTTCACGTGGGGTGCCGCGGGCACTTCGAGCACCGCGGAGCACGCCACGACGTCGTGGTCGACAAGGTCTTCCCAGAGGTGCGCGAGGGGCGCTTCGAAGTCGAGCTCGGCTTCGCCGGGCCACCGCCGGAGGGTGTGCGCCGCGGGCAGAGGCTGCGGACCCGCCTCGAGCTCGGAGAGATGGAGACGGCGACCTTGCTACCCCGCGGCGCCTTCTTCCAGAGCACGGGTGGAGCTTGGGCCTACGTCGTCGAGGGCGACGCCTCCGTGGCCGTGCGGCGCCCAATCAAGCTCGGCCGCCAGAACCCCGAGGTCTTCGAAGTCGTCGAAGGCCTCGCCGTCGGCGAACGTGTCATCACGTCGTCCTACGAAGGGTTCGGCGACGTCGAGCGCGTGATCTTGGATTGAGCGGCTCCGGCCGCGATGACACTGAAACAGCGAGGAAGGACCGTGACCATGATCAAGACCGAAGGTCTCAGGAAGCTCTACCGGACGGACGAAGTCGAGACGACGGCCCTCTGCGATGTCGCCCTGACGATCGAAGCAGGCGAGTACGTTTCGATCACTGGGCCCTCGGGTTGCGGCAAGTCGACCCTGCTCAACATCCTCGGCCTGATCGATCGTCCCTCCGCGGGCAGCTATCACTTCCTCGGCGTCGATGTCGCCAAGCGCTCCGAGCGCGAGCGCGCGCAGCTCCGCAAGGAGAAGATCGGCTTCGTCTTCCAGAGCTTCAATCTCATCGACGAGCTCACCGTCGCGGAGAACGTCGAGCTGCCGCTGCTCTACCTCGGCAAGAGCAGCGCGGAGCGACGCACGAAGGTGCATGAGGTGATGGAGCGCATGGGGGTCGCCGCACGCGCCAAGCATCACCCGCAGCAGCTCTCGGGCGGCCAGCAGCAGCGCGTGGCCGTCGCGCGCGCCCTCGTCACCGCCCCGAAGCTGATCCTCGCGGACGAGCCGACGGGAAACCTCGACTCGTCTCATGGAGGCGAGGTGATGGGGATGCTCGCGGACCTGCACGACGCCGGGACGACCATCGTGATGGTCACGCACTCGCGCGAGTACGCCGAGCAGGCCGGACGCATCGTTCGCCTCAAGGATGGGAGGCTCCAGTAGTAGCCAGGTTCGCAGCTTAACCCCAAGACATCGCGGGACTTGCAGGGAGGTGCGGCGCCTCCCGCGGGAACGCCGTCTCAAACACTGCTAGCATGTTCGTCCCCACGGAACGTTTTCGAACCCATGCGAAAAGAGGATGACGAACGATGAGTGTTCTTGCTGGACGGGTGGCGATCGTGACGGGCGCGGCGCGCGGAATCGGGCGCTGCATCGCGGAGCACCTTGCGGCTGACGGTGCCGACGTGGTCCTCGTCGATCTGGACAAGGATTCGATGGAGGAGACGGCCAACGCGATCAAGAGCATGGGCCACGACGCCCGCCGCATCGCGCTGAACGTCGCCGACGGCAAGGCGGTCGATGCGGCTATCGCCGAAGTGATGGAGCGCTTCGGCCGGATCGACATCCTGGTCAACAACGCGGGGATCACGCGCGACACGCTCCTCATGCGCATGAGCGAGGAGCAGTGGGACTCCGTGATCAACGTGAACCTCAAGGGCACCTTCCTCTTCACCAAGGCGGTCGCGCGCCCGATGATGAAGCAGCGCTCCGGCGTGATCATCAACATGGCCTCGGTGATCGGCCAGATCGGCAACGCGGGCCAGGCGAACTACGCTGCCTCGAAGGCCGGCGTGATCGCCTTCACCAAGTCCGTCGCGCGTGAGCTCGCCTCGCGTGGCATCCGCGTCAACGCCATCGCCCCGGGCTTCATCCAGACCGACATGACCGACGTCCTCCCGGACAAGGTCAAGGACGAGATGATGAAGTCGATCCCGTCGGCCCGCCTCGGCACGGCCCACGACGTCGCGCACGCCGTGCGCTTCCTCGTCTCGGACGAAGCGGCGTACGTCACGGGTCAGGTGCACCGGGTGTGTGGCGGGATGGTGATGTAACGCCGAACCCACCGATCGACGGCGAGGACCTCCCCCGGGAGGTCCTCGTTGCGTCAAGCCCTCATCGCTGGGCGGCGAGAGCGTCGTCGAGAGCCTCGAGGAAGCGCGCGCGCTCGGCGCGGAGCTCGCCGAGGAGGCGCACGAACCGTTGCCGCTCGGGCTCGTCGTCCTTTGCGGCCTGTTCCATCTCCCTGGCTACGCGAGAGAGGCGTTGGGCGCCGAGATGCGCACTCGCGGATTTGAGCTTGTGGGCGCACCGCCCCGCCAGGTCGAAGCGCCCCTCGCCGATACTGGTCTCGATCTCGGTCAGGCCGAGTTCACTCTCGTCGAGGAACTTGTCCGCCAGCCTGCCTAGCAACGAGCTCCCCGAGCTCGCGCCGATGCGGACGAGCTCGCCCAACACCTCCGTATCGAGCACCGGTGTGTCCGGAGCCACCGTGTCCCGCCCCCCTGTGAGCTGAGCCGTGTTGCCAGTGGCTGCGGCGTCGGAGGAGGGTTCGGGGCTCGTGCCTTCAGGACTGCCGACCCATCGGGCCACCATCCCGAGGAGCTCGACTTGCCGGAAGGGTTTGCTCAAGTGGTCGTCCATTCCCGCTGCGATGCACTCTTCGCGCCGCGTGGTGGCCACCTCGGCGGTCAACGCGACGATGGGGACTCGCCGCGCCCTTTCTTCGCTGCGTTGGGCTTCCTCTCGTCGAATCATGCGCGTGGCCTCGAGGCCGCTCATGCGCGGCATCTGGAGGTCCATCAGGATCAAGTCGAAGTCTTCGCTGAGATGACACTCGAAGCCCTCGACTCCGTCCCGAGCGACCACGACCTGCAACCCGGCTCCGACGAGCATCTCCGACGCGACGGCCACGTTCACGTCGCTGTCCTCGACGAGCAGTACACGTCCTTCGAGCGGGCCCAGAATCTCGCTCGGATCACCGCTCGCGCTGCTCGAGCTGAGGCTGTTGCGATCGAAAGCTCCGAGCCGCAAAGCGTCGAGAAGTTCCCGTTCGCGCACGGGCTTGCCCACGGAGCGCCCGAGCGCCGAGATGGACACCTCGGCGGCACGCCGACGCCGATCACCACGGGTGAGGAGAACCCATCGAAGTTCACTCGCTTTGGCGGCGAGTAGCCTCTCCAGCGTGTTCGTGTCGTCGAAGACGTTCTCGTCCACCACGAGCACGGTGTTCTCCGTGTCGATGCGACCGAGCATCAGGTCGCCCGCGACCTTGCGCGGGTCGTCGTACGCGAGGACTTCGAGCTCGTGGCGAGAGAGCTGTTCCGCGAACAGGCTGGTGAGGAGTGGGTTTCTCTCCAGCAGCAGGATCCGCGCACAGGGCAACGCATCGTCCACCACCGCAGTCACGTCCTCCTCGGCTGCGGCGAACTCGAGCGGGACGACGACTCGGAACTCGGAGCCGCAAGCCACTTTGCTGTCGACTTCGATGCGGCCGCCCATCAGAGCAACGAGCTGCTGGCAGATGGAGAGACCAAGTCCGGTTCCGCCGTATTTCCTCGTCGTCGATCCGTCCTCTTGAGCGAACGACTCGAAGATCCTCGCGAGCGCTTCCTGCTTGATACCCACGCCGGTGTCCGCGACGCGCAGTTGAAGCTCGACGCGGTTCTCCTGGAGCACCGTGCATGAACAGCGCACGGTGATGGCACCGGTCTCCGTGAACTTGATCGCGTTGCTGATCAGGTTGAGGAGCACCTGCCTCAGCCTGCTCGGGTCGCCGATCAGCGCCATATCCGCGAGCGCGTCGATGGCGACGCCGAGCTCGAGCCCCTTGCCGTAGGCCTGGTCGGCGAAGATCTCCATCGCATCTTCGACGACGTCGTGAACGGAGAACGGAATCGCCTCGAGCTGGAGCTTGCCTGCTTCGATCTTCGAGATGTCGAGGATGTCGCAGAGGATCGCGAGCAGCGAGTCACCGGAGCGGCGTGCGGTGCGCACGTAGCGGTGCTGCGCGGCGTCGAGTTCCGTGCGAGAGAGGAGCTCGAGCATGCCGAGAAGCCCGTTCATCGGCGTGCGGATCTCGTGGCTCA
>NPIF01002767.1_pt1 | contig 30550 bp, 22 predicted proteins | sample 8637461 | NCBI WGS metagenome assembly NPIF01 (sample SAMN07420641, study PRJNA396082) | bioreactor metagenome | isolation source: sample BR12 brine-fed electro-methanogenic bioreactor BR | place: Japan: Kochi | collected 2016-12-09
GAGGGCGTCGCTACGCGATGCGCTGATTCCTCGGACCGTTTTGAGGGCGCCCTACGAGGGCGTCGCTACCCCGCGTCGCGCAAAAACGCCGCCGCGTCCTCCGGCGCCGTCGGGTTGATGTACAAGCCCGTTCCCCATTCGAAGCCCGCCAGGGGCGTCAGCCTCGGGAGGATCTCGATGTGCCAGTGGAAGTCGTGCTCGAGGGTCGACCAGAAGCCCACGCGGCGGATCCCCGCGCTCGTGTTCGGGCCGTTGATCAACATCCAGTTGAGCGGCGGATCTTCCAGCACGACATCGAGGCGCCGGAACACCTCCTTCATGTGCGCGGCCAGGCGCTCGACGCCGTCGTTCCCCAGGCTCGTGAACTGACAGTTGTGCCGCCGGGGGAACAAGCTCAGCTCGTAGGGAAAGCGCGAGGCGTAGGGCGCGAAGGTGACGAAGTCGTCGTCCACGAGCACCACCCGCGAGTCCGTGGCGAGCTCCTGGTCGATCACGTCGCAGAACAGGCAGCGCTCCTTGAGCTGGAAGTACTCCCGCCCGGAGCGAAGCTGCCGCGTCACGCGAAGCGGCGTCACCGGAGTGGCGATGATCTGCTGGTGCGGGTGATGCATCGAGGCCCCCGCCGCCACGCCGTAGTTCCGGAAGAGGAGCACGTACTTGAAGCGCGTGTCGCGCATCAGATCGCCGGTGCGCGCCTTCGCCGCACCGAGCGCCGCCGCGAGCTGCAGCACCGAGATCTCACTCGGCTTCAGCCGGTGCTCGGGCGCCTCGATGATGATCTCGTGCGCCCCGACCCCCCGCATCCGGTCGTAGAGCCCGACGGCCTTCCGCCCGATCCCGCCCTCGATGGCGAACACCGGCGTCTTGTTTGGCACGACCCGCGTGATCCACCCCTCCGAGTTCGGCGAGCCGCCATCGCGCACCGCATAGAGCTCGGGCGGAGTCCGGGCTTCCTCGCCGGGGCAGAAGTCACAAGGCGCCTCGTCGTAGGGAGGCACCGGCGGCGCGAACTGGAACTCGCGCGGCCGCCGGGACCGCTCCATGGCAATGGTCACCCAGCGCTGGTTGATGGGGTCGTGTCTGAGTTCGCTCATCGGGTCTGCCTCCGCTGGCTCAGAGAGGATAGTAATGCCCCCGGCGCGCTCTCGGGCAACATCCGGCGAACGTTACGAGTTAGTTCGCTGTCTTGGGCGGGGGCAAACCGGACGCGGATGGCCTAAGCTCCCGAGCGCGCCCACAAACGGCGCGGGAGACCTCGATGAACGACACCGTCCGCACCTACGACGACGAAGTCCTGGCCGCTGCCGCGGCCGTGCGCACCGCGGCGCACGTGTGCCGCGCCGTCCAGGCCAAGCTCGTGACGGCCGAGACGCTCGAGAAGAAGGACCGCAGCCCCGTGACGGTGGCGGACTACGCCTCGCAGGCGCTGATCGCCGCCGAGCTCGAGGCGCGTTTCCCGCAGGACGCGCTCGTTGCCGAGGAGACCTCGGACGAGCTGGGGCTCCCCGAGAACGCTTCCTTGCGCGCCCTCGTCACCCAGCACGTGAGCGAGGCACGCGGCGACGCGGCCAGCGCCGAGCAGGTCCTCGCCTGGATCGACCGCGGCGTGGCCGATCCACGCGCCGAGACGCGCTTCTGGACCCTTGATCCCATCGACGGCACCAAGGGCTTCCTCCGCGGCCAGCACTACGCGATCGCGCTTGCGTTGATCGAGGAGGGACAGGTTGTCGTCGCGGCGCTCGGCTGCCCGCACCTCGAGGTCGAGGACGAAGAGGAGCCCGGCGCGCTCCTGCTCGCCGTCCGCGACCAGGGTGTGGCGCAGCAGCCGCTCTGGGCTCCAGGGAAGATCGAGGCGGTGAGGGTGGGCTTCGAGAAGGACCCGGCGAAGGCGCGCTTCTGCGAGCCCGTCGAGAGCGCCCACACCAACCAGGGCGAGAGCGCACGCATCGCGGAATCACTAGGCATCACGGCCGAGCCGATCCGCCTCGACAGCCAGGCTAAGTACGCCGCCGTCGCTCGCGGCGACGCCGAGATCTACCTCCGGATGCCCAAGGAGGGCTACGAGGAGAAGATCTGGGACCACGCGGCCGGGGCGCTCGTGGTGGAAGAGGCGGGCGGCAAGGTGACGGACCTTACGGGTGCCCCGCTCGACTTCACGCGCGGCCGGACCCTCAAGGGAAACCAGGGGGTGGTGGCGACGAATCGTCGCTTGCACGAGGCGGTGTTGGGAGCCTTCTGAGCGAGGCTAGGCGAGCGCGTCCAAGTCCTCTTCACCCGAACGATTCCGCTGCGTGCGCGCCCGCTTCTCGAGCGGTCGCAACGCATCCGGCGACAACCCCGCCGCTTCGGCCAGGCGCTCACGCGGCGCGCTGAGCCCCGGGTCGTCGTGCGCGACGAGGGTGCGCCGCACGCGGGCGAGCACGGCGTCGCCGAGCCTCTCGGCCGCAAGCGGTAGGAGCGCGCCGAGCGCCGCCGTGTCGTCTTCGTCGCCACGCAGGAGCACCCACTCGGCGAGACGTGCAAGGCGGGAGGCCAGCGGCGGCCGCAGGTCCTCGATCTTCTCGCGCTGAATCCCTGTGGCCTCGAGCGCTTCGAGCGCCAGGGAGAGATCGCGGAGCTCGTCGCGGGTCTTGTGAGGCGGCGCGGCGAGGCAGCCGGAGAGCAGCGCGCGTGCGCCGCCGGCGATCGCTTCGGGGAAAGGCGAGGGCAGACGTTCGCCAAGCTCTTGCGCCTCGCGTGTGGCCCACGCGAGCTGGCGCACCTGGTCGAGGGAGAGGGCGGGCAGCAAGCTCGCGGCGCGTCCCGCGCCGATGGCGAGCTGCTTCTCGCGCAGCGTGGGGCAGCGCGAGGCGATGGCTTCGCCGCCGACGAGGAGCTCGACCGGCACGCCGGGCGCGGGGCTGCGCGCTTCGAACTCACCCTCCCAGCTCTCGCCGGTCCTCAAGTGTTGGACCCGTCCGCGGCCCGAGACAAGCATGAGCCCGCCCTCGCTGCGCTCCGCGTGCACCGCGCCGAGCTCGTCGACGGCGAAGAGCCCGAAGTTCGAGGAGGTGGGCGCGAGCTCCGTGGCGCCGGAGAGCACGGTAGCAAGGCGATCGAGCGCGTGCGCGCCGAGTGCCACCGCGGGTTCGTGGCGCGCCGTCAGCGCGCGCTCGCGGTAAACGGCGGCGCCGTCTTCGAACGCGGGGTCGTTCGCCTTGGTCTCGGCGAGCTTGGCGAGGAGGTTGGGCTCGGGGTCCACGTCGAAGACCTCGCGGCACAGCTCCGACGCGCGCGCGGCATGGCGCAGCACCTGGCTGGCCTCGATGCCGGCGACGTCGTCGAAGAACCACCCACACGACGTGGCGGAGAACAGCGTCTGGCGCAGCAGCTCGAGCATCATCGCGGCGCGGCGCCGTGCGGGCTCCTCGAGACCTGGGCGCAGCTCACTGTCGAGGAGCTCCGCGACGTGCTCGAGAGTCGGCGGCGCGACGAGCACCTCTCCGTAGCGCTCCGCTGCGGCCCACGGGTCGCGGAAGAGCTCGGGGCCCTCGCGCTCGACGAGGGTGAACACGCGATCCCGCAGCGTGCGCACCGCGCTGCGAAGCCCTTCGCGCCAGTGCCAGCTCCAAGGGGGATCGTGGTCGGCCATCCGGCACGAGCACGCGCGCGACCACCGTCCGACGCCGTGGGCACACGACCACGACGAGGGCTCCGCGAGGCGCGCCTCGTGCCGCGGCGCGAGCTTCTCGAGCAGCTCGCCGGGGTGGGCAACGCGAGCGAGGCCGCTGATCCGGCAGCGCACGAGCGCTTCGGCCAGCACCTCCTCCGCGTGGCGCTGATGGTGCCCAAAGGTCTCGCCGTCGGCGGCCATCAGGACGAGGCCCGGCTCCTCGGGGAGGTTGTGGAGGGCGCCGCGCAGGGTCTCGAGCAAGCGGTCCCCATTGCTGAGCGCGCCGCCGAACGCGATCCCCCGCGAGAGCGGGCCGTGGAACACGAAGACCGTGAAGTGCCGACCCGAGGGCAGGTTGATGCGGTAGGGGCGATGCGTTGGCACCGTGGACTCGGTCACGCTCGACCACGGCCCACCCTTGAGGCGCCGCACCTGGGCGATCTGCTCCGGAGCCAGGATCGTGTAGCGCAGCCCGAAGTCCGCGCAGACCTCGAGCGTCTCCGTGTCCACGGCCGCCTCGGGGAGCCAGATGCCGAGCGGCTCGCGCCGATAGCGCCGGACGAAGTCCGCCTTGCCCCAGGCGACCTGCAGGCGCTTCTCGCGCTCGTCGCAGAGCGGGAGGATCGGGTGTCCGTAGGCTTGCATCATCGCGGAGCCGACGCCGGAGCGTTGCGCGGCGGCGGCATCGCCGGCCCGCGCGTCGCTGAGCACGGCCGGGCGCTCGGACTCCAGCCACGCGGCCAGCGTGGGCCCGATGTTGAAGGACACCCGCGAGAACAGATTGACCAGAGAGAGGATCCGTCCGTCCGGCCCGCGCACGCCGGCCGCGCCGTAGCGCTCGTAGCACTCGTCGGAGACGCGGGCGTTCCAGTCGTGGAAGGGGGCGGCGGAGGGCTGACGGTGGATGATCTCCGTCCAGGGGTTCTCCCTGGGCGGCTGATAGAGATGGGCGTGGACGGCCAGGTAGCGCACGCGTGCTCTCCTCCCGGATCAGCCCGGATCGGTGATGGTCAGAGGCTCATCATAGGGCTTGGGGGACGGGGGAGCACCGGCTGGGCAGGGCGCGGCCCCGGAAGCGCTCAGCGGCTCCGGCGCGGGCGTTGGACCGTGGGCGGCAGCACCCCCCGCCGAAGGACGGAGGTGGCGATGATCTGAAGCCGGCGCCGCCGAATCAGCGCCAGCGCCACGATCACGGCGACGCCGAGGCCCGCGAGCACCAGGCCCGTCATCCCCGCCCGCCGGAACAGAGCCAGGATCTCCGGCATCGAGCGGCTCGAGTGGTAGCCGATCAGCACCAAGCCCGGGATCAACACCAGCACCGAGAGCAAGTCGTAGGCGAGGAAACGCCGGAAGGGCATCCGCAGCGCGCCCGCGGTGAACAAGAAGGGCATCTTGAGCCCGGGCAGAAGGCGCGCGATGCAGAGCGCCCAGGGCCCCCGCTTGACGTAGAGGCTGCGCGCCCGCTCGAGGTGCCGGCTGCGGACCAGGCGGCGCAGGAAGCGGTGCTCCTCGAGGCGCGGGCCGACCTTGCGGCCAACGGCGTAGATGAACAGGTCGCCGCTGAGGCAGGCGAGGAGCCCGACGACGATCGCCCAGCCGACATCGATGGTCCCCTGGGACGCGAGCACTCCCGCCGTGAGCAGCGGCACCTCTTCCGGTACCGGCAGCCCGAGGGAGGAACCCCAGATCACCAGGAGGATCATCAAGTAACCGCGCACAGCGGCGCTAAACGGCAGAGCAGCAAGCAAGTGCGGACCTCGAAGGACGCGAATTGACGCGGCAGGATACGCGATAAGCCACAAATCGGTCAAATGGACGCTGTTCGAAAAACCGCGCCAGGCGGGCGTTTTCATGCGGAGGGAGCCGCGCGGGGTATGATCCACGCGCCGCCTCGGAGGCGGCCGAGGGAGGCGAAGGATGCGGGTGTTGGTGGTTGGCGGCGCGGGGTACATCGGGTCTTTCGTGGCGGGGGCGCTCGAGAAGCGCGGGCACGGCGTTGTCGTGCTCGACGACCTCTCGACGGGACACCGCGCGGCTGCTTCCGGGCGCGAGCTCGTCGTCGGCCGCTGCGGCGACACGGAGCCCACCGCGGCTCTGATGCGCGAACGGGGCATCGAAGCGGTCGTCCACCTCGCAGCGCTGAGCCTCGTCGGCGAGTCCGTCAAGAACCCCGGCCGCTACTGGCTCGAGAACGCCGGCCAGGCCGCTGGCCTGCTCCAGGCGTGCCGCGAGGCCGGCGTCGGCCGCTTCCTGCTGTCCTCGACAGCCGCCGTCTACGGCGAGCCCGAAGTCGTGCCGATCGTCGAGGACTCCCCGCTCCAGCCGACCAACCCTTACGGCGCGACCAAGGTCGCCATCGAGCGCATGCTGGCAGACTTCCAGGCGGCCTGCGGCCTGTCTTGGGTGTCCTTGCGCTACTTCAACGCCGCGGGCGCGGCCCCGGACGGCTCCCGAGGCGAGGACCACAGCCCGGAGACCCATCTGCTGCCGCTGGCCTTCCAGGCCCTGGTGGGCATGCGCCCGCCGCTGACGGTCTTCGGCGAGGACTACCCCACGCCAGACGGCACCTGCCTGCGCGACTACGTCCACGTCCTCGACCTGGCCGACGCCCACGTGCGCGCCCTGGAGTGGATGGAGGCGAATCAGCGAGACGGCGGGAGCCACCTCATCGCGAACCTAGGGGGAGGGCAGGGCAAGTCGGTCAAGGAGATCCTCGAGACCATCGCGAAGGTCACGGGCCGCGAGGTCCCGCATTCGATCGGCGACCGCCGGGCCGGAGACCCGGCCGTCCTGTTCGCGAGCGCCGCAAGAGCGAAAACCGAGCTCGGCTGGAACCCACAGCACTCGGACGTCGAGACGATCGTGAAGGACGCGTGGGCGTGGCACGAGGCAAACCCGAAGGGGTACGACGACTAAGAATCCGCCCGTAGCGCCCGGCCCGCTGCCCGCGCGAGGAGTCGACCCAAGGAACCACACGCGGGCGAGCGCGCCAGCGTAACGACGCCTCCGTGAGGCGTCGTCAACACCCCGTCCAAGGATCTGAAGAGACTCGCCCAGCGAACGCCGGCGTAACGACGTCTCTGTAAGGCGTCGTCAAAACCCCGCCCAAGGACCTGGAACGCCTGCTCTCGCGAACGCCGGCGTAGCGACGTCTCTGTGAGGCGTCGTCAAAACCCCGCCCAAGGATCTGAAAAGACTCGCCACGCGAACGCCGTAGGGTCAGGGTTCAACCTGACCGGGTCGCGCGAAGCGCGACAAGGCGTGGCCAACCGGGAACGCTGCAGGGCACGACGACGCGGCGCTCCAAACCGCCCCGCCAGGGCAAAAACCCCACCCCTACCGCAACCCCCCATCCCAACCACCAATCACATCCGCAATCCGCTCCGCCGCATGCCCATCCCAACCCTCAGGCACGCGCCCTGCCTTCGTCTCCCCATCGAGCACCCGCCGAGCCGCCGCGCGAATCCGCGCCGGATCCCGTCCCACCAGCGTATTCGTCCCCTCCTCAACGGTCGCCGGCCGCTCCGTGTTCTCCCGAAGCGTGAGACAAGGCACACCCAGCACCGTCGTCTCCTCCTGGATCCCGCCCGAATCCGTCAGCACCACCTTCGCCTCGGACATCAAATGCAGGAACTCCAGATACCCCGCCGGAGGAGCCAGCATCAGCCCCGCGGGCACCGAACGCCCCGCCGACCACCGCTCGAGCGCCGGCCGAGTCCGCGGATGCACCGGGAACACCACCGGCACCTCTGCGGCGATCTCAGCGATCACCTCCATCATCGGATCGAACACCGCCGGGTCGTCCACGTTGGCCGGCCGGTGCAGCGTCACCAGCGCATAACCCCCGGGCTCGAGCCCCCGCGCGGCCACCGTGCCCGTCTCCACCGCCTTGGCCCGCTGGGCCATCAACGTGTCGATCATCACGTTGCCCGCGAAGTGGATGCAGCGCTCCGGCACCCCCTCCGCCCGCAGATGCGCGTCCCCGGAGCGCTCGGAGGTGAACAGCAGATCAGCGATCGAGTCCGTTACGAGCCGGTTGATCTCCTCGGGCATCGTCCGATCCCCGGAGCGCAACCCAGCTTCCACATGCGCCAACCCGATCCCCTGGAACTTCTTCGCTACCAACGAACAAGCCGCGGTGCTGTTGACGTCGCCCACCACGACGACGAGCTCCGGCTCCCGCTCGAGCACCACCTCCTCGAAGCGCTTCATGATCTCCGCGGTCTGCACCGTATGGCTCGCCGACCCGACCTCGAGGTTGATATCGGGCTCGGGAATCCCGAGCTGCTTGAAGAACAGCTCACTCATCGCGGCGTCGTAGTGCTGCCCCGTGTGAACGAGGGTGAGCTCGTGCCCCCCGCGGGCGCGAAGGGCGCGGTGGACGGGGGCGATCTTCATGAAGTTGGGGCGGGCGCCGGCGATTAGCGCGATACGCAGGGACATGGGGACTCCGAGAGTGCGATGGGGCTTCGCACGAGAACAAGGGGGTCGAATTATACCGATCCGTGCCGCGCCCCGGCACGCGCGCCGTTCGGGATGGTCGATGGGCTAGAATCCACGTTCGGGCCGTTGTCGCGAGTGAGGGGCGGCTCGCGAAGGGAACTCTGTGACGGCGTTCGTTGCATCTGGCGTTTCGTTCCTCGTAGCCATCGCGCTCATCCCACTCCTGATTCGTGCTGCGCGGTCGGGGCGCGGGGTGGATGTGCCCGATGCACGGCGTGTGCACATTCGGACGATGCCGCGCACCGGGGGGGTCGCCATCGCGCTGGGGTCGTTCCTTTCGCTTGGCGTGTTGGCCCTCTGGGGATGGGCTTTCGGTCCTGGTGTTCCCAGCTATGCGTCCAAAGTCATCCTCGGAACGTGTGCGGCTCTGCTATTTGGATTCGGGCTGCTCGACGATCTTCGAGGCGTCTCCGTCAAGGTGAAGCTGGGAGCACAGCTCCTCGCGGCTGGTGGCTTCGCGGTCTGGGCGGGACGCGTCACGGTGCTCGACTTCGGGGCGCTCGGGTCCATCGAGACGGGCTGGTTCGCGCTTGCGCTCGGAGTTCTCTGGCTGGTCGGCGTGGTCAACTCGCTCAACCTCACCGACGGCCTAGATGGGCTTGCCGGGGGGCATGCATTCATCGCGTTGTCCGCGCTCGCTCTGGAGAGCTGGCTCCACATCGGGAGCAGCGAGGGCCTCCTGCCCGCGCTCGCGCTGCTCGGGGCCCTGGCGGGCTTCCTGGTCTTCAATAGGCCGCCCGCACGGATCTTCATGGGCGATTGCGGGAGCCAGTTCCTTGGGTTTGCGATCGGTGCGGCTGCTCTGACGCTGTACGGCACGACCCGCACGCTGGAGCCGTTCATCCTCGTCGGATCCGCGCTCACGATTCCGCTGATCGACACGGCCATGGCCATCGTTCGTCGGCTTGCCTCCCGACGTTCTGTCTTCTCTGCCGACCGTGAGCACATCCATCATTTGATGCTCGACAACGGTTGGCGACACCGGACCGCGACGCTAGTCCTCCTTGCCATCTCAGCCGGGTTGACGATGCTCGTTGCGGTGTCGCTTCTCGCCGGGGTGGAGTGGGCGCTGCTGGCGTGGTCGATAGGGGCTGTTTCGGCGGCCGGGCTCCTACGATTGATGGGTGTGTTCTCGTTCCGTGGTGCGTTGCACGGCCTGATCAAAGCCCGGCGAGTGGAGCAGGAGATTCGGAGAGAGCTGCGGCTCTACGAAGCCGGGCGCCACACGCTGCGCCGAGCGAACACTACGGAGGACTGGTGGCGAGCGGTCACGATGATCGCGAGTGAGTTGGGCTTTCTCGAGCTTGTCGTGGTTGGGGACGGCGAGGCGTCGCATCACGGCCACACATGGGAGAGCGGCGTGTCCACAGGACGCCACTTACTCGTGGAGATTCCGCTGGGTCTCCGGAACGGGTCCCGCCTGAGAGCCGTGGTCGACGCCGAGACATCCATCGAGTCCGCGGCGCGACGACTGACGGTCCTGGCGCGGTTGCTCGATGGTTACGACCTGATCGACAACCTTCCGGTCTACATCGAGAAGCTATCGAGCGAACTCGGCGTGGTCCGCGACAAGAGCGTCGACGATCCAGTCGCGTAGCGTCTCCGGGTCGGCATCCACACCTGCTGCGCTGGGAGCGGCCTCGGGAGGCGCGGGTAGTGCGGCAAACCCCTCCGGAGTCGTGATGTGCGTGATGGCTCCGTCCCGAGCCAGGAGCCCGTCTAGCGTCCCCACCTTGCCGCGGAAGATCGAGATGCACGGAAGGCGTAGGACGGCGGCTTCCCGGTTCATCGTGCCGCCGCCGGAGACCAGCACCTTCGCACGGTCGAGCAGGTCCATGCCGTTGACGGCGCGGTTGGGAATCGTGACAGGAAGCTCTGCGTGAGAGCAGACTTCTCCTAGTCTTGCGCGCTGGGCGGGGGAACGGGGAACCAAGACGACTTCGAGTTGCCACTCGAGGCAGCGGCGGATCGCGGCCAGTAACAGGCTGTCGTCTGTCCCCTCGAGATAGTGGGCTGTGTCCGATTCGGGGCGAACGACGGCGAAGTCTCGGTCGGCGGGAACCCCGGCCTCGCGAAGCGCAGCCTCGTTGTCCTCCCGGGTGAGGAGGGCCAGGTGCTCCTTGAGTCCTGGGTAGGGGCGGCCCGCTTCGCCCCGCACTTGGCCACTGTCCCGAACGACGCCATCGAGGAGGGCAGGGTAATACTGCCTCGGAGAACTCTTGAACACTCCGAGTTGGGCGATCTCGTAGTCGAAGAAGAGGACCGTGGGGACACGGAGCAGTCGGGCGGCGATCGCCTGCCCCCGGCTCCCGTGGCTGACCGCGAGAACCGGCTTCTTGGAGCGCACGCGTCGGGCCAGGCTCGTGCCGTGCTTGAGTGTCCCGACAATCTTGCCAACCATGTTCTGCCCGAATGCATGTCCTGACACGAGCGGCTCGAGACCCAGTTTCCGGGCCAGTTCTGGAGTGTCGTTGACCTCGCGTGCAGTGAGCAAGACCGGGATGCCTCGCTGTGTCAGGCCGTCGATGATCGGCTTGAAGAAGACGGCCTGAGGGGCATTGTCGAGGTCGATCCACAGCGGATTCATGCGGGCTGCTCCGAATACGACGAGCGGGACGGCTGGACCGTCCCGCTCGCTCGTGATCACCTGGTCGAACGCACTAGCGCCCGGTCTTCCACTCGCGTACGCAAGCCGCGACCCAGTCGACCTGCTCGTCTGTGAGCTCGGGGAACATCGGCAGGCTCAACAGCTCGGCGGCCGAGCGCTCGGAGAGGGGGAAGTCGCCCTTCTTGTAACCCAAGCGCGCGTAGGCGGGCTGCAGGTGGAGTGGGATCGGGTAGTGAAGACCCGACTGAACGTTCTTCGAGCCGAGGAACTTCTGCAGGTCGTCCCGCCCTTCCGTCTCGATGACGAAGAGGTGCCAAACGGGCTCGGCATCCGCGTGGATCTCCGGCAGTCGCACACCTTCGATTCCTGCGAGAGCCGACAGGTATCGGTTGGCACGATCGCGACGACCGGCGTTCCAGCCGTCGAGATGGCGGAGCTTGATGTCGAGGAAACGGGCCTGGATGGAGTGCAGCCGGCCGTTGAACCCCTCCACCTCGTGGTGGTACTTCTGGGACTGACCGTGATCGCGAAGCTGCCTGACGGCGGCGGCGAGTTCGGCGTTGTTCGTCGTGACGGCTCCACCTTCGCCGCACGAGCCGAGATTCTTGCCGGGGTAGAAGCTGAAGGCCGCGATGTCGCCGAGGCTGCCCGCGCGCTTTCCCTTCCAGCGCGCACCGTGTGCCTGGGCCGCGTCCTCGATCAGGACCAGGCCGTGCTTGTCGGCGATGGCGCGAAACTCCTCCATCGGAGCGGGCTGGCCGTAGAGATGGACGACGACGATCGCCTTGGTCTTGTCGGTGATCGCCGCCTCGACCGCGGCGGGGCTGAGCAGGCGGGTGCCCGGCTCGATGTCCGCCAGGACCGGCGTCGCGCCGGTCTGGCTGATCGCCTCGGTCGTAGCGATGAAAGTGTTGGCCGCGGTGATGACCTCGTCTCCGGGGCCGATACCTGCCGCGATGTAGGCGAAGCGAAGCGCGTCGGTTCCGTTGGAGACTCCGACGGCGTGCTCGGCCTCACAGTACTTCGCGTAGTTCTCCTCGAAGGTCGCCACCGCGGGACCGCCGGCGAAAGCCGTGTTGTCGACGGCGTCGGAGAACTGAGCGATCAGCTCTTCCTTGATCGGGCGATGCTGCGCCTTGAGGTCGAGGAACGGGACGAATAGATCCTGATTGCCACTCATTGCGTTGATCTCCGCTTACTTGCGTTCACGCGGCCGGATGACCTTGGCGGGCGAGCCCGCAACGATCGTCCACGGCGGGACATCCTTGGTCACGACGGAGCCGGCTCCGACGAGAGCGCCCTCTCCGATGGTCACGCCGCAGAGGATAGTCGCGTTCGAGCCGATCGAGGCGCGCCGGCAGACCTTGGTCGGGATGCAGGTCCAGTCGTCGTCGTCCTGCACCGACCCGTCTTCATTGCAGGCATAGGGGTCCGGGTCGTTGATGAACACGACGGAATGGCCTACGAAGACCTCGTCTTCGATCGTTACGCCCTCGCAGATGAAGGTATGCGAGCTGATCTTGCAGCGTGCGCCGATCTTGGCGCCCTTCTGGACCTCGACGAAACAGCCAATCTTCGAGTCGTCGCCAACTTCACAACCGTACATGTTGACGAAGTTGAAGTACTTGACGTTCTTGCCCAGCTTGACGTCCGGGGCGATCGAAATGCAGCGGTCCACCGTACGCTCCCTTCAGTCGGCCAAGTCGATGCGCCGGCCGCCCTCTGCGAGAGAGTGGTTCGTCGCTTCGAGGATCTCAACGACACGGAGGCCCGAGTAGCCGTCGGACAACGGCGTCTTGTCCTCGCGAATGCACTCGAGGAAGTGCTGCACCTCAGCACGGAGCGGTTCGCCGCCGCTGATCCGCGGAATGGTGATGTCGCCGTAGCGGTAGGTGTAGGGGAACTGCGAGAAGTCGTCGATCTGCTCCGGGCCGCTCACGCTGCGGTCGTAGATCCAGATCTTCTCCGTGGGTTCGATGTCATCGTAGACGATCATCCGCTCGGAACCGACGAGGACCGTCTGGCGCACCTTCTTCGGGTCGAGCCAAGAAACCTGGACGAAAGCGACGAGGTTGTTCTCATACTCGAGCGTCACCGTGGCCACATCCTCCACCTTCGGGTTGATGTGGGCGGCGCCGATCGCCTGGACGGACTTCGGGCGCTTCCCGTCGACGAGATGGGACATGATCGAGAAGTCGTGAGGAGCGAGGTCCCAGATGACGTTGACGTCGTTGCGGAACAGTCCGAGGTTGAGTCGCTGGCTGTTCACGTAGTACAGGTCGCCGACAGTGCCCTCACCCAGCAGGCGCTTGAGTGACCGGACCGCCTCCGTGTACTCGAAGACGTGGCCGACCATCAGCTTGAGGTTCCGCTCTTCGGCGGCCGCGATCATGGCCTTGCTCTCGGCAACCGAGGCGGCCATTGGCTTCTCGACGAAGACGTGCTTTCCCGCCTCGAACGCCGCGATGGCCAGCTTGGCGTGGCTGTCCACGGGCGTCACGATCGCCACGGCGCCGATCCGGTCATCCTTCAGGATGTCCTCGTAGCTCTTGCTCGTCTCCACGGAGGGGTAGAGCTCCTGGATCCGCGCGAGCTTCTTCTCGTCGAGGTCCACCACTCGCAAGAGCTCGGCCTCGTTAACTTGATGGAAGTTGCGAATAATGTTCGGGCCCCAGTAGCCGCAGCCAATGACACCGACACCAATGGGGTCTTTTGCGGTCGACACTGCTTTGCTCCTCCCTGACGCTCAGTAAGCCTTGTCAAAAAGAATGATGAAGGGCGTCTTGGCCATGATCGTAAGGTCGAGACCGAGGCTCCAGTTCTGCAGATAGCGGATGTCCAACGCCACCATCTGATCGAAGGTCAGTCGGTTTCGGCCAGAGACCTGCCAGAGGCCAGTAATGCCTGGTAATGCGTCGAAGCGCATCTTGTGCCAACGGTTGTAAAGCTCCATCTCGTAGGGCAGGCAGGGCCGCGGCCCCACCAGGCTCATGTCTCCACGAAGCACGTTGAACAGCTGGGGAAGCTCGTCGATGCTGAGTTTACGGATGAAGTTGCCCACGAAGGGGATTATTCGAGGATCCTCTGTGATCTTGTGCACCTTGGTGCCACCATCTACTTGCTCTGAGTCACCCGATCCGTTGATCCACTTCTTCACGTAGTCGCGGTGAATGCCCTCGTCGTTCGTGACATGCATCGAACGGAACTTGAAGAAGCGAAACCTGCGCCCCCGATAGCCGACACGCTCTTGTTCGAAGAGGATCGGGCCCGGAGAAATCAAGCGAATCGCGAGAGCGACTGCGGCCATGAGTGGCATGAAGACTAGGAGCAATGAGCAAGAGACCAAAAGGTCAACAATCCTCTTCAGCGCGTAGTTGAGACCGGTGATGTTGTTACCTTTTGAACCAAGGAGCGGAACCCCGCCGACGACCGAAAGCGTGAGATCCTGGTCTGGTGGGGCGGCAACCCGGGGAATCGTCTTCCAGTGCAGGTTGCGGCTTGCGCATTCTCGAATCACGGCCTCCTGCAGGTCCTCTCGCATGTCGGGATCCGCCAGAATCACGAGATCTGGTGCTACATGGTCCAGCTCGTTCCTGAAGGATTCCTCGATGTTCTTTCGCTGTGCGGCGAGCGGCGCATGTGCAGAGGGGGCAGCGAGGCTACGTGTCGCGATCTGTGCAGCGACGTAGTACTCCATCCGGAGCGAGTCGAGCTCGTTTCGAATTCGGTCAGCTGTTGGTGAGTCTCCGACGATTGCGACTCGCTTCTTCCATTGGCTGCGACCCAGCGTGAGATCGAGCGTCTTGCGGTAGGCGAGGCGAAGGTAAAGCGTGAGAGGGAGCGCAAGTCCGGCAAAAATGGCGGCAGTCACACGGGAATAGGAGAATCCTCTGTAGAAGAAGGGGAGGACGAGAAGTCCAGCCATTCCGACGATGACACCAAGGGAAAGGTTGATGAGCTCTTTCGATCCACCACGATAGCTGTCATATGCGCCAAATGATCGGTAGGCGGCGATAAAGACCACGACTGCGTATGGCAGAGCGACCCAGTACGCTCGAGGAAGATCGAGGAGTTCTCCGTGCCGGATACCATAAGCTGCTATAAACGCGAGAGATATGGCCAGGGCATCAGCGAGGACAATACCGCGGCGATACTCGCGAGAGGCCCTGTCGATCGCCATTAGCCCACCATCTCGATCAACCCGAGGCGAGGTCGAGCGCATGATCATACAGCATCGCTCGGGAATCTAGGGCCAGCGCAGGTGCCTCAGGCTGCGCCCATCCCGTAGGTTCACGCGGACTCAGAGACTACGCCCAACTGAGCTGAATTCCACTCAGAAAGTGCGAACAGCATCCATGCAAGCGACCAGCGAAGCATGGGCGTTGAGAGGGCGGAATAGCGCCGCCTTTGGTAAAGAAAAACGGATTCCGGGTGACGCATGTTCTGCAACGCCCATTCGACAACGCACGCGGAACGGACACGGTCAACAACCCCCAACTCGGCGGCGCGTAGCAAAGTGAGGATCGCCACGGCCACGGAATGAGTGTCGAGTGGCCAGGGCGACTCCTTGAAGTACCAGGGGCGGCCTGTTGGCTCAATGAACGTGTCGGAGTAATAGGCTGCGGCGAGACGCGCTCCTTCGAGCGCCTCCCTAGCCAGCTGCTCTTGGCCCGCACTCTGAAGAGATGTCCCAATCCTGTAGAGGCTCTCGATATTGAAGCCAGTATGAAAGGAATCCTCCCAGGAGTGGTGCTTCGCCCCTCCGTAGGACCACCCGCCATCGCTCCGCTGAAGCGAAAGGGCCCAGCTAAGCGAGGACTCGAGATCGCCAAACGCGTCTTCCGACAGGCCCATCTGTTCACTCGATGTTGCGAGAATCTCTGCCCCCAGCAACGTCGCATTCACTACTGGAGTCATGTCGTTGGGGGTGTAGGACCAGCTATGGCCAACCTCTCCAGGAATCCGCTTCAAATCGTGCAATACGAAGCTGCAGGATCCCTTGAGAGCCTGAGCGACGGCGGCTTGGGTCGCACCGTCCAGAACCTGGCTGTTAATGGCTGCATGCAGCGCTCGGACAACGAACCCGGTGCAGACTACGGTGGGAGTTCCCCTGGGGCACCAGAACGACCGAGACTGCCAGTCGAACGGGTACCCCCATCCGACTCCGTTCGGTGTTGTGACCGCGGAGGCGAGAAGGACGCTCGAGAGTTCGCGGACACGACGAGTCCGGCACGCCTCACTTTGTGGGCTGGTCGTTGCCGCGAGCAGCCCGAGTGCCACCGCTTTCGCATTCCGTAGTCTGGGTACGCGAAGAACGGGGCGGAGGTTAACTGGGCTCCGTTTGACCGTTTGAATGAGTAAGAGTCGTGCAGCCCTCGAACGGAGCAGTGGGCGAACGAGTGGAAGCTGAGTCATCAGTCCGTCGTACGGATCCCAGCCCGCCCAACGGGCCTCCTCGCAATGCGCCCACAGCGCGTTCAAGACGGCCTTGATGTCGGGCTCACAGGTTCGCATCGAGGTACTCGCTGGTCGAGACGGGCCCCCTTCTGCTTCGTGACTTCACAACAGCAAGACTGGCGAGAGAGCAGGTCACGAGCTCGTCGAGGCGGATCGGCGCTACTCCGGTCCTGACCCCGTCCAGATACGCCTCGAGTTCGGACGCGAAGCCTTTGTCAGCGACCCGCTTCGCGGTCCCGCGAGCGGCGCGGCCTAGCGAGACTGTTGATCGCGTCCAGTTGTCAATGACTCCACCGGATCCTCCCCTAGCTGCTTCGATGTACTCCTTCGCGAGGAAACTGGGCGCGTTCGCCTGATAGATAAGGCTGGCGGTCGATCCGTCGTCGAGTTCCAGAACTGTGGTCCAGCATCCGGTTGACTCGTCATCGAACCCCGAAGCGTATACTTGCTCGACGGAAGCGTCGCACAAGAACTGGATCAGGTCGATGAAATGACATGCCTCACCGATGATCCTCCCTCCGCCGATATCGGAGTCGAGTAGCCAGTGTTCGGGAGGCAGCGGGCCCGCGTTGACTCGATAGGTCACGTGAGTGTGGCCGCTCGAACGAGCAAGGGCTTCCTTTAACCTGATCGCGTGAGAAGAAAAACGGCGATTGTAGCCAACTTGCAGAATCTTCCCGCTATTCTGAAAAGCTGACGTGATCTCGTCGAGTTCGTTCGCGGTCAACGCGAGCGGCTTCTCGACAAAAACGTTTTTACCGCGCTTGAGTGCCTCGCACGCAAGCATTCCGTGAAGATCGTGACGCGTCGCGATCACTACGGAATCAATCTCGTTCGATTCGACAACCTCTTCCCAGGAGGAGACGGCGTTTCGTATACCGAATCGGCGCGCGACCTCTGAACTGGTACTACCTCTCCTGGTTGCGACAGCAACTAGGTCCACATCCCCTCTCTTGGCCAGAAACGGAAGGAGGTGCTTGCAGGCGAACGAACCGGCTCCGATGAACCCGATTCGATGGGAAGTCGATCCCGGTTGGAGGGGGGGCTCGAAGGGCACAGCGGAGTCCGGTTGCTCCGGATTCTCCACAGGCGTTCCCTCGTAGTCTAAGACAATCGCGCAATGAGGCTCAGCCTGCTCGCCGCTCACCAATTTGTAGGCGTCGCCCGCTTTGTCGATGGGGAATCGATGAGTGACGAGGCTATCGACGTCCAGACTACCGTTTTCGACAGCGTGGAGGAACGACCCAATATTCCTACCTTCGGTCCACCTGACTCGTCCGTACGGATAGTCAATTCCGGACTCCTCATAGAGAGGGTCATAGCGGCCTGGTCCGTAGGACCGGCTTAGCACAAGGTCCAGTTCCTTCATATAGTACGGTTCGCGCGGTACGTTAATCGGCAGCGCGCCCACGACCACTACGCGCCCGCACTCCCTGCTGACGCTCCCTGCGAGTTCAAGAGGGTCGCTCGTGGGTGCAGACGCCGTGATTAGTACGCGGTCGACACCCTTGCCGTTCGTGATACGTGAGCATTCGCCCTCAACATCGTCAACTCCCCTCACCAACGCATCCTGGAGGCCAATCCCCCTGGCCAGTTCGACTGCCCAGGAGGAAACGTCTGTGCCTATGACGCGAATCCCGGCACTGGCCAGAAGCTGCCACGTCAATTGACCGAGCAGGCCGAGTCCAATAACAAGAGTCGTCTCACCGTATTGAGGCTCCGCCCTCCTGACGCCTTGTAGTGCAATAGCGCCAACGGTTGCGAACGAGCCTTGCTCGAACGTGACGGCATCTGGGAGTGGACAAACGAGGTTTCTCGGCACCGTGACGAGTTCGCCATGGACGGCGTAGTCTCCGCCTCCGCAAGCGACCCGCGTTCCGGAGCGTAGCGTCGTCTCGCTATCGTCGCACTCCAGAACGACGCCAGCGCTTGAGTATCCCAGGGCCTTGGGCTCTGCCAGCTTCTGCGTCACCTTCGAATACGTCGCCAGCAAGCCGTCCGACCTGACGCTTTCGATCACCTTGCGCACTTGGTCGGGTCGCTGGCGGGCTTTTCCGAGTAGCGAGGCGCGTGCGGCTTGGACGGTGCTGCGTTCCGTGCCAGCTGAGATGAGCGACGCACGGGTATTCACGGTTACGAATTTGGGTGGCCGCTGGTTCGCTGGAATGTCGCGAATCGTTAGCTCGCCGGTCCGGAGATTCTGTAGAAGCTGCCTGGTGGAGGGTGTCTTCATCGCTTCACTCGCTCTAGTGCGGCCTGGTGGCTACTGACCGGGGGAGTGTATCTTGTGGCAGGAGGTAGCGAAAGATCTGTACATAGCTTGTCGGCCAGTGTAGTCATCGGGTCTCCATGCGAGTGCTTCTCTGTGAAGAGTGGCCCAAGGCTGTGCGTTGGGTGGTGTTGGTAAACCTCTGGAAGTTAAACGGTTACGGGCTGTGCTTTGGTCCTAGGTTGGGCGACCATCTGGGGTCGGCGTGGCGACGGGTTCAGGAACCGACGGCCGAGCATCTGCGGCCGGTGGTGTGTTCAAGAGGCGGGTGTGGACAAGACCGCGCGTGGCCAGTTGCCCTCTGAAAGGGCGGTCAAGGTGGGGGTACTCGCGAGTACCTCGCCTGAAGATCGGGTGCGAATCGGAGGGGCAGGGGGGTTTGTCCGGAGTATCAGCGCTTGCCTTCCGGTGAGTTGGAGTCTCCACACTCCGGGGGCAGGAACCAACGACACTGGCTTCTTCGGCTCTCCATTGGGCCGGTCGTGGGTACCCGCTAGGATTCGTTATCTTCTGCGCGTTGTATGGCGGTTGCGTGCGATCGCGAAGCTCGACGCGGACCTCCTTTATTGCCAGGACAATGAGGCTGCCTTCGTCATTGCATTGGTGAGGCGGTTGACGGGCTGGCCCAAGGTGCTCTTGGCCGTGCATCAGCATGGTTCGGCTAATGCGCTAGAAGCCCCAACGTACGGCTGGGCCTCACGTTTGCGTCTGGACGTAGTCTACGGTCGGATGCAGCGGTGGACGTATCGTCACGTGGACCGAGTCGTCGCAATCGACGAGCAGTGTCTCGAAGTGAACCGACGTTGGGGAACCGAACAGAAGTGCACGCGGATCTCTAACGCGGTGGATCTACGCCGGTTTCGTCCCTGCGAGTACACACGATCCGTCGTTAGGAGCGAGATACCGGCAAGCGAAGAGGACTGTATCGTTCTGGCTGTGGGGCGACTGGAGCCGGTGAAGCGGTTTCATCTGGTAATCCAGGCAATCCACTTGCTACACGGTGCTTGGCCGGGACAGAGGTTCTGGCTATTCATCGCTGGGAGCGGGTCACTGGAGACCGAGTTGGCGGAGTTGGCCTCTGAAGGCCCCGGAAGGGGGAACATCTCGTTGGTCGGCGCTCTCGCCGCAGACGATCTGATTCGTCTGTACCAAGCGGCGGACGTTCTCGCGCTCCCTTCTGAGATGGAGGGTGTACCCATGGTGCTCTTGGAGGCCATGGCCGCGGGTTTGCCTGTCGTGGCAACAGACGTCGGGGGCGTTAGATCTATAGTTCCGGAGGAGAGTGGAATCATCTTGCAGAAGCAAGCTGAAGCGAGTGATCTGGCTGGGGCAATCGCAGCGATCTCTCGCTGGCCAAGCCGACGGCAGAAGATAAGGGCAGGCGTGTCTGCTTTCGCATCCGACCGCGTCGTACGGGAGCTAGAGTTTGATTTTGCTCGATGCGTTGCGCGGAGGGCGACAAGGTGATGAGTAGACCCTCCCCCTGTGTGCTGGTGGTTGGACACCTTCCTCCGCCTTCCCACGGCGCAACCGCAATGGGGCAGTTACTGAAGGAGGCGCTAGAAGCGCTTCAAGTCGAGTTCACATTTATCGACAAGGCGTTTTCTAGAGAGATTGGCGAGGTTGGAACAGCGAGCTCGCGAAAAATCGCGAGAGCTGTAGGCATCCTCGCTCAGATTGCTCTCCTCTGTGTCACTCGAAGGCCTTCGCTATGCGTCTACTTTGTTGCCGCTGCGAAGATGCCTCTGCTCTTCGACTTCGCTGCAATACTTCTATTACGCTGCCTCGGTATTACCCTCGCTCCGTACCTTCACGGCACTGGCTATTCTCGAATCGCTGGAGGGAGTTGGCTCTGGGCGCGCTTACTTGGCTGGGTTTTCCGAAGCTCAAGGAAGGTAGTTGTGATTGGACACGCACTCAAGGAGGACCTCTCCAGGTGGGTATCCGAGGAGAGGTTCGAGGTCGTGCACAACGCTATCCATGACGACGCGACGTTATCGAATCACCGGAGTTCGGGCGGCAAGAAGACCGTGCTCTATCTCTCGAACCTGCAGCCGAGCAAGGGAGCCTTCGAGTTCATACTCGCTGCAGAGCGAATCCTCGAGGTCCGTCAGGATGCGCGATTCGTTCTCGCTGGGGGTGCCCGCCATTCTGAGTATGTAGAGAGACTTAGAAGACGGGTCGAGAGTCGAGGCTACTCAGAGAACATTGTCTTTGCTGGTGCGGTGTATGGCGAGGAGAAGCTAGACCTTTTGGCGCGTGCCGATGTTTTTGTCTTCCCGAGTCTGCACGAGGCGTTCGGCCTGGTGAACCTCGAGGCGATGAGGGCGGGCGTGCCGGTGGTAGCATCAAAGAGGGGGGCCATACCCGAGATTGTGCTGGATGGAGAGACCGGGTACCTAGTCGAGCCAGCCGACGCAACTGAGATCGCTGATCGTGTTCTGGGCCTACTTGATGACCCTGACCTCAGAGCGCGCATGGGGGCGGCGGGTCGAGCGCGCTTCGAAGCGGAGTTCGAGTTTTCGAGCTTCCGAGAGCGGTGGGCAGAAGTGTTGAGCGCGGCTGTCGGTCTGTCAGGCTGCTCCGCCGATGATCGCGGTTCAGTTGGAGCAGAGTACGATGAGGTGGATCGATGACGCGCGAGGTTCGACCAAACGCTCGGAACCTGAGCGCAGCCCTCTTGCCGATAGGAGCATTCGCGGCTGCAGTCGTAGCGATTGCGGCAATCGCGAGCCCAGCGCTCTCAGGAATAGCGATCCTAGCCGGGGTGTATGTGCTGGTATTGTTGCGCTGGCCCGCGGTTGCCCTGTTCGGGGGGATCGTTGCGTACTGCGCGATGCAGGGCGTTGTAGGGGCTGGCGAGTCAATCAGTCTCGGCGGGATGACTATTAATCCGGCACGAGTATTCGTCCCTGCGCTCGCAGCGACGTTCGCGTTACGCCTGTTGGCCGGGGCCAGGGCGGGTTTGCCACGGCCTCCGAGGTCCTTGCTGGTTCAGGCTGTGTTCCTGTCATGGGCGGTCCTCTGCTGTATTCGGGGGCCGGCGCCGGCTGCAGAGGCGGGCACCGTAGCCAAGATCGGCACGGTTGCGCTAATGGCATACGTTGCGTTTGCCTTCGCTCGACGATGGAGAGGGTGGGTCGAACTGACAGTGGCAGCCGGGTCGGTGGCAGCTGCTGTCGGCGCCGTGATCGACCGGCTCTCATACGGACCAGCGGATGAGTTACTGAGGGTGGGAGCTGTTCGTGTCGAAGGTACGTTCGGGGGTGCTGTTGCCACGGCGACAATTGCGTACTGCGGAGTTCCTGTTTTCATCTCGTGGTGGAGTCGGCGTGAGAGCCGGCTTCACAGGATCGGCGCTGTCATTGTAGGTGTCGGTTTTGTTGCTGCACTCGCATCCACTCTCACTCGGACTGTCGTCGTCGGTCTGCTGGTATTTGTGACATTGATCGCGCTGAGCAGCGCCCGCGGGGCCTCGTGGAGCAAGGTGCGGCGAATCGGGTTCGTTGTCGCTGCCGTTGGAGTAATCCTAGCAGCCGTCGTCTACATAGTTCCATCATCAGACCTCGAAGCTCGTGCCGCCGATTTGCCTGGCCTCAGTGCTGGGGGGGGCGTGAATCCTAACCTGGGGAGCGGGCGCGGGATGCTCTGGCTTGCGACGCTGGAGTTAATCAAGCGGAGCAGTCCTATCGAGTGGTTGATCGGCCACGGCGTTGGCGGTGGTTTGCGAGACCTGCAGGCCTACACGAGGGCGCCTTTCGGTACGCACAACTCGTACTTGGAAGTGTTCTATGATATGGGGGCGGTCGGTCTGGCCTTGTTCGTCATCCTGCTCGTGACGACCGTGAAGGATCTGCGAGCTGCCGAGCGGAGCCGGGTCGAGAAAGGTGATGTTCGATTGTGGAGCTCGTATTTCATTTCATATGCTCTGAGTACGATCATGTTCAATGGCTACGTCTATGGCATTGGGCCCAGGTTCTTTACATATATCGGTGTCGGTTTGGCGCTGGGCATGGCCGCTAGTCAGAAGGGGGGCGGCGAGCGGCGTCACGAAGGTTCGGTATGAGCCCTTGGGGAGGTTTGGCGAAGACTGCGAGGCATCTGCTTGCGACGGGCGCAGGGAAGGTGGGCTCCGCTGCGTTGGCAACAGGCTTTTCCCTTGGTCTGGCGGGGGCTGGTCGACTTATTTCCAACTGGGTTGCGATTGCAGTCTTCGGGAGTCTGTTGCTCGACGAGCTGGCGCCGATGTTCTCGCGTGTCGCGCTCCCGGTCGTTCTTCTTACGGTGCCTCTCGGATCGATCGCCCTGCGTTTCGTTCCGCGTTGTCAGGTGCAGGGTGACCTCGTACGCGCCAAGAGGCTGACGGCAACGGTACTGCTGGGTTCGGCGACTCTATCCCTAGTGATCGGTGTGGGCGGCGTAGTCGTTCGTGGGGAGGAACGCTTTGTTGCCGTGTATGCGGTGGGTCTCGGCGTCTACACCACTTCGAGGCTCTGCTGCTACGCGTGGGGGCGTCATGCCAGGTTCCTATTCGCAGAGTGTGCATCCTTGGCTGCTTTGTTGCTGTTGCTAACGTCTGCGTGGCAGTTCCAAGAGGACTCGCTTGTTGCGTGGGGTATGGCGATTGCGCCTGGCGTGGCCGGCGGAATCGGCATCGCGTCGCTGAGAGACGTGCTGGCCACTAGACCAAGCTGGCGGCATTTGGGACGACCGCAGCTGAGCTTCGCGGTTGCGTCACTCGTAAGCGCGATCGCGGGGCTTGGAAGTTATCATATTCTCATTCTGGTGGCAGATCTCGTCGCGACTCGGGACGGCCAGGTTGCCAGTGTGACTCTGATGCTGTCGGTACTTGCGCCGCTCAACCTCTTGGCAGCAGCGTTCGGTCCGGCGGTCTTGCCGATTCTGACCGCAGGGCACGAGAGGGGGGACCGGCTCTTCGTTACACGTGCGGTTCAGGGGCTGGGGCGGATGTTCTGGAGTCTGGGCTCGGTAGCATTGATGGCAGGTTGTGGCTTGAACGCGATTGTTTTGCCCACCCTCGGCCTAGCAGCGAGTGCTGAGAATGCATGGTTGTGGGGAGTGTTGGTTGTTTCGTTCGCCACCTCAATCGGGAGCTCGCCTTGGGGTATGTACCTCAATGCGACCGGGCTTGAGAGATGGGAGGCGGCTCTCGGACTGGCTGGGGTGGCGGTGTCGGTTGCTATTGGGCTGCTTGCAGGAAGTTGGTTTGGTATTGCAGCCGTAGGTGCGATGAGGATTTCTCAATCTGCGGTGCTCGCAGTAGGGAGAGGGGCACTCGTTCGGAGGGTGCTCGGCAAGAACGCGTCAGGCCTTGGCCGGGCGTTCGCGACAATGGGAGGAGCAATACTAGTGGCAGTAGTGGCACTCGAAACGCCAGCGCTCTGGCCGGTGCACGCGGTGCTCTTTTTGGGAGCGACTTGTGTAATTCTCTACCCGCTTGGTCGCGTATCGCGAGAGATTATCGCCCGCTCATTCTCGCGAGTGCGTGAAGAACGCTAGCGAGGCGCCTCAGGATGTCTTTTTGTGGCGACTGCCAGTACCTGGCTGTAGGGGTCGCCGCGTCGCCTTGCGCCGCGCTCCGCGATGCGCTCGACGATGGATGGGGCCAGCGCGTACAGAACGGCGTGGCAAACCTGCTTCCATTTGGGCCACCGTCGCCGAGCAGACTGGACTCTATCCTTCTCCTGTACCCGGACCTCTTCGAATCTAGCTTCCTTGAGTAGGTGCTCGATCGTTGCCCCGTTGAACAGCCAGACATGGTACGTCGACTCCGGGAAGTCGGGATGTCGTCGCGAGTTGGGGCTGATTCGTGCGGCACTATGCTTGTCATCGATGGGGACGACAAGCACTAGATGGCCTCCAGGACTCAGTACGCGCTCGATCTCGCTGAGAGCGAGACAGTCGTCTGCTGAGTGTTCGAGAGTGTGTGACGATATGACGACATCGAATGCGCCACTGGGGTAGTCGAGTAGGCAACCGTCCTCCTTGGCGAGCTTGAAGGAGTGGTTGCGATGACCCGACCGGGACACTCTGCGTCTCGCTGCTTCCAGAGCGATCGGGGAAAGTTCCACGCCGTGGATGCCAACATGTTTCCCGAAAGAGAACAGGACGTGCCCGTGGCCGAAGCCGAGTTCGAGGACGGAGCGGGGAGAGTTCCAGCCTATCCCGAGCGATGAAAGTGCGCGTTCGACGAGAAGTCGTGGGCTAGCATGAGCATAGGCGATTCGCGCGCGTAGCCGAGTAAGAGAGGTCCAGCGATTCTGTGATTGGAGCTGCACGTCGAGGATCTCTGCCGTGCTGGGGGCAGCGTCGGAGTCTGGGTTCGTGCCTGCGGAGTCTCGTGGGCTTCTGTCGTTCGACACTGACATCTCCGGTCCGTGAAGCTCGGTTCGAGTATCCATGGTTGGTCTAGGCGCGGCGAGCGGCTTTCGCATGCGCATCGGCGGAGACTACCTTCCTGCCTCGCGCAAATCCAGCCCAAAGTCGGCGCCGGCGCGAAAGTGGGGCGAGTGTGCAGATCTCGCCATGGTCGGAACTCCCGGCTAGGCCAATCTGAGGTATATTCCCTTCGGGCGGGCTGCATCACGGCTTTGGGAGGGGGAGATGTACGTCGCTAACGCCTCGACTCGATTCAGAGTCGTCGTCTTAGGTCTTGTTCTCGCAGCGGTAGCACTTGGCGGGGGGGCGTGTCTCGGGCAGCCCGACGAGTCGGGCGAGTCTGCTTACTCCCTGGCGAAGCGCGCGGAAGGCCACAGACGAGTCGCTGATGTGTACTGGAAACACACGGAGTGGCCGCGGTCTAACGACAAGCCGCCGTTCGGTGCGGTGGTCTCCCAGGAGGAGCTTCGAGCGAGGGCCGTGGATTCTCTGGTTGCGTCAGTTCTTCTGAAGGCGCGATGGAGTGAGTCCCTTACTTCCGAGACATTGTGCCGAGAGACCAGGAGGGTACTCGCCAGCACGCGACGTCCTGCCATGCTCCAGGAGTTGTTGGAGGCTCTTGGCGGAGACATGGCTGAGTTCACCGAAGTCTTGGTGCGGCCACGTCTCGCTCGTGCCCGATTACAGGCGAGGTTCTATACAGATTCATCGATCCACGATGCGGCGTGGCGCGCAGCCCGGAACGGAGTTGACCGGGCTGTGGACTTCGAGGGGCTCGCGAGGGTTGCGGACTCCGTCGAGCGCAGCGTTATCGCAAGGAGCGCCTCTTGCAGGGAGGAGTGCAACGGCGGAGATGTCATTCGGCTCGACGAGGGCGAGTGGAAGGATCTTGTCAACGCACTTCGGGTCGAGTTCGATGTGCGAGGAACTCAGAACGGTCCAGGTGGAGCTGACATCGGGTGGCGCTTCGGTTCCTTGGGCCGAATCGAGGAAGACGACCGGTCTGTGTATGTCCGCAGCGTGTTGCGTGCGGACGGAGACACTATCGAACTCGGAGAGGCGAGATGGGCAAAGGCCCCGTTTGGACCGTGGTAGGAACAGGAACGCGGGCGCCTAGTGCAGGAACTCGAACTCGAGAGACTGTCGACCCTTTACTACGAGTCAACTGACGGGATGGGGGCTTGCTCGAGCACCGTCGATGCCTTGGCTGCAACGAAAGGCTGTGAGTACGGCACGTGGACACAGACCTGGTTGGACCTTCCCGAGGCACGCGAATGGCACACGGCCGTTTGGACGGGAACTGAGATGATCGTCTGGGGAGGCGTCGGCAACGGCGGTTCCATGAGGAACGGTGCGCGTTACGATCCGGCGACAGACACGTGGCAAATGCTCGGTCTGGCGGGCGCGCCGGCAGCAAGGAGTCGACATGCCGCAGTTTGGACTGGCGAGGAAATGGTGGTGTGGGGTGGGGATCTTGGACGTGGAGAGTTCGCGCGTTCGGGGGCTCGCTACTCCCCGGTCTCCGACACGTGGACAGCCATGAGCGCGCAGGGCGCCCCTTCCGCCCGACACTCTCACTCGGCGATCAGCGCGGAAGACATGGTGGTGGTGTGGGGTGGTTGGGACGGCGACTCGGAGCTGGGAGACGGTGCTGTCTACAGTCTGGCGAGTGACTCGTGGAGTCCTATCTCCTCATTGAACTCGCCGTCGCCTCGGAGGGACCACTCGGCGGTTTGGACGGGAACGGAGATGATCGTCTGGGGGGGAGGCTGGCCGGTCACGAGATCCGGGGGGCGGTACGACCCGGGAACAGACACGTGGAGTGCCACATCCGAGAATGGGGGATGCCCCCGGGCGCGGGCGCGTCACACAGCGGTATGGACGGGTTCTGAGATGATCGTCTGGGGTGGTTCTGAACCCTGGAGTCCGCCGATCGGTGATGGAGGGCGGTATCAACCTGCCACCGATAGCTGGGTAATTGTGGGGGGCGGCGGGAATGCGCCCGAGGGACGCTACGAGCACACCGCGACTTGGTCTGGAACCGAGATGTTCATCTGGGCTGGTCGGGCAACGAGCGAGTATCCACTGTGGGATGGTGCTCGCTTCAATCCGAGTACCGAGTCGTGGACCGCGTTGCCAGACGGAGAAGCCAGGAAGCGTCATTCCGCAGTCTGGGGCGACGGTGAGTTGATCGTGTGGGGAGGTCGTAGAGGCCAGGAGTTTCTGGACTCGGGGGCACGTCTGCGAGCAGGAAGCTGGTTGAGCACGGATCGCGAGACGCTCGTTCCTGCGCCTCGCTATAACCACTCAGCAGTCTGGACCGGGACGTATCTCATCGTCTGGGGGGGGCTTGGTGTCGGTTCTCGGAGGCTCGACTCGGGGGGACGATACGACCCGACGATGGACGCGTGGAGTCGGGTTGGCAGGAGCAGTGTGCCAAGCCCGAGGTATAGCCACACTGCGGTTTGGACAGGGACAGAGATGCTCGTCTGGGGCGGGGACGCCAGGGATACGGGCCTCGTGAATACGGGAGCGCTGTATCGCCCAGGCCCGGACTTCTGGGTACCCATCGCAATCAACGAGAATACTCCTTCTCCGCGAAAGGAATTCACCGGCGTCTGGACAGGTCGGGAGCTCCTGGTATGGGGCGGTATCGAGACTGGTGAGGCGCGAACGAACTCCGGGGGGGCGTACGATCCAGTCGTCGACTCCTGGTCTGCCATGAGCGTTGACGCCGCGACTCCTTCACCGAGATCAGGACACACCGCTGTGTGGGCAGGGAAGGAGATGGTGGTTTGGGGGGGGGATAGTGGCGCAGTCATCGGCGGGGAGCTCGGCGACGGCGCATCGTACGACCCGTCCATTGGGAAGTGGAACGCTGTCTCGGAGAGCCCGTACCTAGAGCCGCGAACCAGCCACCTTGCAGCCTGGACTGGGACCTCGATGATCGTCTGGGGCGGGCGCCTCAGCGGTGGAGAGTGGGTCAACACTGGGGCCAGCTTCGATCCACAGACAAGGCAGTGGTTTCCGCTGGCAGTGGATCCAAACACCCCGACTCCACGGGTTGGAGCGACCGCAACCTGGACTCAAGAAGAGCTTCTGGTCTGGGGAGGGAGCGAGTTGGGCGACGACGGTGCGGCCCAGGAAACGGGAGGCGCGTACGACCCAGTGGGAGACTCCTGGACAAAGATGACGGAATCGCCTTTGGCGGCGATAGCGCGGTATCAGCACAGCAGTACATGGGTGGGCGCAGGTGGCGGTTTGACGATCGTCTGGGGAGGGAAAGGGCGAGATGGCGCCTATCTCCGGAGCGGCGGAACCTACTGTACTGACTCCTGCGTGAGGCTGACGTGGTACAGAGACGCGGACGAGGATGGATACGGCGACTCTCGATCGACAACAGATGCTTGTGAGCCGCCAATGGGGTTCGTTGCTGACGCAAGTGACTGCGACGATACCAATCCTGTGGTCCATCCTGGCGCAGTCGAGCAGTGCAACGGTCTCGACGACGACTGCAACGGGATGATCGATGAACTCGGAACCGACGAGGATTCGGACTTTGATGGGGTCGGGCAACTGTGCGACAACTGTCTCGATGTTCCCAACCACTCGCAGCACGATGGGGACGGTGATGGGCAGGGAGACGAGTGTGATCTCGACGACGGAGTCGTGTTGTTCGAATCCATAGGAGCCGAGTGGATCCGCTGGCAGAGCGAGTCCCAGTACTCGACATACAACCTATACCGCGGATCACTCGAGGAGCTGATCTCGAGTGGCGTGTACACGCAAACGGCCGGTAGTAACCCTCATGCCGGGAGTTTCTGCTTTCTGGCGTCTGCTGCTATCGAGGACCCACACGAGCCAGGAGGCGGGCAAGCGGTTTTCTACCTCGTAACGGGTGTCGATGCCGGCGATGAAAGCACGCTGGGAGCAGGGACTTCCGTCTCGAGGAACAACGACAACCCATGTCGCTAGTGGGGTCGTGCGCGTGGAAGCCTCTACCCAGGATCGGGCGAGCGCCCGGACCTGTTCTGGTCAGCCGCGGGAGGCGTGCGAAAAGCGGTAGGCGAGGCCGGAGGCTGGCCCTCGGACGTTGGCGGAGACGGGCGCTGCGCTGCTATCTCGATCGCGGCTTCCGGCTGAGCGGAGTGGTCCCGCAGCGCCAGCGCCGAATCTCCCGCCGCCGGTCTTGAAGGGAACGAGGGGAGTGGCAGGTGTTGTCGAGCCCCTCCCTCAAGGTTGGGTGCGACAAGGGGGCAGGCGCCAGAGTCGGGGAGCACCGGAGTCCAGCTGCCCGTACGGGGCGCGGCTAGCACCTTCCGGGAGTGGGCGAAGGTGCCGTCCTCGCTGGGGTGGGATGGGGGCAGCCAAGGCGTAGACAAGCCAAAAAGCATGCGATACGATTCGAACCCACCGGGACAAGACCGATAATGTCGGGGTGTGGCCGGGCTCGGGCCGGATAAGCCGTCGTCGGGCTTGGGGTTGCCTCGACGGCGAGCGCTCCTAGATTGAGTAGAGAGCACAGTGGCCGGATGGCAGGAATTCGAGATTTCCCTGAACAGCCCCGAACGGGCTTGGGGAAGAGTCGCCTGTCTTGGACCGGACATGATGACCAGTATTGCCGGACGCTGGACGGGGCGCGCCTTGGCGTGCCCGGTTGTCGTTCCTGGTTGCCCGTGGGACGAGAGTGAGCCGGCTGAGCGCGGAGGCATCGGCGGTGTTTCCGCGAAGGCATGGTTCCTTCGGAGGACGTGAGATGAAGGAAAGCGGTTGGATGCACAGCTCGGCGAGCTCCCTCGGCGGCCGTGGCGCACTTTGGCGCCGGCTTTTCGTGGTGGCCGGTTTGGTGAGCCTGCTGGCGGCACCCCTGGCGTGGGCGACCAATACCGACTGTGACGGAAACGAGACCGACGCGGGCGGTTATACCTGCAACACGTCGGCGGTGGATTCGATCCCCGACATCTCAGCGACCGGCACCGTGGTCACCGGCTGGCGCCCCAAGGGCTCGACGGGTGATGACGGCTACAAGGTCCAGACGCTCGGCGCGAACTTCACCTGGTACGGCAACACCTACGGTGAGGTCTACGTCGGCAGCAACGGCTACCTCAGCTTCGGTACCGGCTACGCCGCCGAGGTGAGTGAGGAGTCGATCCCGTCGGCGACGGATCCGGACAACGCGATCTACGTCTACGGCGACGACCTCGATCCGTCTTCGGGGGGTGACGTCCGCTTCCTCGACACCAACTGCGATCTCGATGGCGACACCGTCTTCGACGACGCCTGCTTCGTGGTGCAGTGGACCAACGTCCCCACCTTCGATGCGGACGCCACGGTGACCGCGCGAGTGGCGCTCGTCTACGCGAGCGGCCAGGCGGTCGCCGAGGTGGACACCGAGTCCGGCGCGCAGGCAGGCACCACGCCGCGCCTCGTGGGTACGGAGAACTCCTCCGGCTCGGCGGGCCTTTGGTACAAGTCTGGTACCGACGTCGATTCGCGCGGCGCTACCGCAGGGACGCGCATCGTCTTCGAACAGGAGACGAGCAACCCCTCGGTCACCACGACGGTCCCGGCGGACAACGCCACCGACGTCGCCCTGAGCGCCAGCGTGACGATCAACTTCGACGAGCCGATGAACCAGGGCTCGGTGAGCTTGACCGTCCTT
>NPIF01002312.1_pt2 | contig 30536 bp, 33 predicted proteins | sample 8637461 | NCBI WGS metagenome assembly NPIF01 (sample SAMN07420641, study PRJNA396082) | bioreactor metagenome | isolation source: sample BR12 brine-fed electro-methanogenic bioreactor BR | place: Japan: Kochi | collected 2016-12-09
AAGAGGTTGGCGGAACGGACGGGGCTTGCGACCCAGAACATCCCTTGAGAGCTGACAGGCAGGTATTCTAACCTTTCTTCTCTCGGTGTTGGCGGAACGGACGGGACTCGAACCCGCGACCCCCTGCGTGACAGGCAGGTATTCTAACCAACTGAACTACCGCTCCACTTACTTCATTCACTAATCGGTGTGTTTAAACTCACCCCGTGAATGAGGTGCGCATTTTAAGGAGTTCGCCTGCGTTGTCAATCGTTTATCAGAGATTTTTTTATTTTCCGCCCGCCCACCTGCATAGAGTTTCAACGAGGCGATCAGACAGCTTGCAGCGCTGACGGGCATAAGACAGAGTGTGACCAAATCAGAAACCAATCGAAAGCACAGCCATGACTTCAGTTGCCGATAATCATACCGCAAGGGCGTTGGACGCATTCATGCAGCGCCTGACTGATCTGCACCAGCCCGATAGCTGGCCACTTACTCCATACGACCCCGACTGGCCCAGCCCCTGTTACCAGCAGGAAGCTGCCGCTGGCGTACGGGTACTCTGGCGCCCTGTGCTCAATACTGACGGAACAGACCTGTTTGAGGGACTGAGCAACGCGTTTGAACAACCGATACACCCCTCCGTTATCACTTTCTACAGCCGCTACTGGTCGGATCACATTCCGACCCAGCTGCCCGACGGGCGAGAAGTCAGCCTGCTCCAGATCTGGAACCGGGAGGATTTCGAGCGGCTGCGCGGCAACCTGATCGGCCATGCCCTGAGCAAACAGAAGCAGAAGCGCCCTCTCACCCTGTTTTTTGCCACACTGGAACCGGACACCGATCGTTTTTTCAGCGTCGACAACACGGATGGCAGCATCTGGCTGGAACGAGCCGGCAAAGCACCGCTGGAGCGAATTTCCGACAGTCTGGCCGACTTCCTTGATCAGCTGACGCCTTTGAAACTGTCCGACGTGGAGAGCTGATCAACCTATGCTGTGTGCCAGCAAGCGACTGATCTGGCACAGAGGACGACCTGACTGCTCTAGCAACTGATTGAAAGCCTCCTGCACCTGTTCCAAGTCACGTTGGGCGGTAGGCTTTTTGTCCACCACGCCCTGCGCCTTCAACGCCACGATTACATCATCGGTTAAAATGAACGTATCCTTGCCCAGCATGCGCAGAAAGTAAGCGCCTGAATTGCCGCCCAGCTGTTTGCCGCGCTTTTTGAACAGTTGCCACAGGCCAATGATGTTGTCTTCCGGCCACTGAGCGATCATCCCCGCGACACTGCCATACTCACGCGCCAGGTCGGTCATCAGCACTGCATTGGCGCGGGTCGCCTTGATCTTGCCAAAATGACGGATCAGCTGAGTGTTATGCATCAACTGCTCCAGCGCCTCGTCACTCATTTCCTCTACCGCTTCCGGGTTAAAGCCGAAAAAGGCCTGCTCGAATGCCGGCCATTTGGCATCAACCAGCGAGTGCTTAAGGCCGGCGCGAAAGATGCGCCGGGTCATTACGGAAAACACCCTGTCATCATTCAGCGCAGCCAGAGTCATTGAGTCCAAAGGCAACGGTCCAAGTATTTCATCAAGTGTTCGTTCCGGATGTAAATTAAGTGCCTGCTCACACAGTTCCGACCAGTTCTTCATGGACACCACCTCCTGTTCAAATCAGGTCTGAAAACAGATCAGTTTGTTGCTCAAGCGGGACCGGGGCGCCATTGTCACGACCAGTACCGAGCGCGTATGATTGGTCACTTTAAATTTGCTGTCCAGTCAGTGCCACGCTCGGCCAGATGCATACGCCCGCCCGTCGCGCCTGGAGCTCAGGAACGAGAAGATGTCCGTCATTCGCAAATCGAATAAGCTGATCAACGTCTGCTACGATATTCGCGGCCCCGTCCTGCAGGAGGCCAAGCGCCTCGAAGAGGAAGGTCACCGCATCCTCAAGCTTAACATCGGCAACCCGGCCCCCTGGGGGTTCGAAGCACCGGAAGAGATCGTGCAGGATGTAATCCTCAACCTGCCCGCCTCGCAGGGCTATTGCGACTCCAAGGGCCTGTTTTCAGCGCGCAAGGCTGTGATGCAGGAGTGTCAGCGCAAAAATATCCGCAATGTGGGCATTGATGACATCTACATCGGCAATGGCGTATCCGAGCTGATCGTCATGTCGATGCAGGGACTGTTAAACGATAACGACGAAATGCTGATTCCGGCTCCGGACTACCCGCTCTGGACAGCGGCGGTGAGTCTGGCCGGTGGCAACCCGGTACATTACATCTGTGACGAGCAGCAGGACTGGTACCCGGACATCGACGACATTCGCAGCAAGATCACCCCCAACACCCGTGGCATTGTCGTCATCAACCCGAACAATCCCACCGGAGCACTCTACCCGGAATCACTGCTGCTGGAGATTCTGGAGCTGGCCCGCGAACACAAGCTGATTGTGTTTGCCGACGAGATCTACGACAAGATCCTCTACGATGGCGAGCAACACACCTCACTGGCTTCACTGGCTGATGACGTGTTGTGCATCACCTTCAACGGCCTCTCCAAAACCTATCGTGCGGCAGGCTTCCGGTCCGGCTGGATGATCATCAGCGGCCCGAAACACCGTGCCCGCGACCTGATCGAAGGCTTTGAGATGCTGTCCAACATGCGCCTGTGTGCCAACGTGCCTTCGCAGCATGCCATCCAGACTGCACTGGGCGGTTACCAGAGCATCAATGAACTTATCGTGCCTGGCGGGCGCCTCTACGAGCAACGCACCCTGGCCTGGGAGATGCTGAACGACATTCCGGGCGTATCCTGTGTCAAACCGAAAGGCGCCATGTACCTGTTCCCGAAACTGGACCCGGCACGCTACCCGATTCGCAACGACGAGAAGTTTGCACTTGATCTGCTGCAGCAGCAGAAGGTGCTGATCGTACAGGGCAGCGGCTTCAATTACCCTGACACCCAACACTTCAGGCTTGTATTCCTGCCCTCCAAGGACCTGCTCACCGACGCCATTGAACGCATCGGCAGCTTCCTGCGTACCTACGAGCAGTGATGCACCTCCGCTGGCAACCCGCTCGGGTTGTCAGCAAAATGTCACCTGAATGACATATACTCAAGACAGACCCACCCATGACAGAGAGTCATCATGTTTATCAAGATCAAGAAAAACTGCGGTATTCAGATGGAACACAACGGTCTTGAGAAAGGCCGCCTGGTTCCGGTTACCTCCAACTTTCTGCTCAACCTGAGCCAGGTTGCGGAAGCGTCCTTCTATACCATCAAGGATCGCAAGGTACGTCAGGATCTGGAAGGTCACAACATTGAGCTGCCATTGCAGACACGGGTCATCCATCTGCAAATGACCTACCTGTACGCGACCTACAAGGAAACCATCAACGGCAACAAGGGCCGCCTGGTGGAGCGACAGTACTACAAACTGTACTTCTCGCCCGAGAACGTGGATACCTATGAAGAGCTTCGCGGCGTGATCGACCAGCAGGTCGCCAACTCCTGAGCGCTAGGGGGACTCATACAGCACCGTACGAATGGCGCTGATCAGATCCTCCACATCACGCATCGCCCGATGCCTGCGAAACTGGGTACGGGCGATGAACTGATACTGGATGCGTTGCTCGCCGCTGAGTACGGCATCAAGCCCTACCAGCCGAAACGAAGGCTGCATGCCAACGGCTTGATATAACCGACGCAACCAGAAACCATCATAATCAAACGCATCACTGATCACTTCCTCACCCTTAAGTGCCTTATTCAGGCGCCGACAGGCTTCGTCCGCGTCGATCCCGTCCTGCTGAAGCAACTCAGGCTCAATGCCGTGCAGCTCTTCGGCAAACTCATCCCAATAGGTCCAGCCGGGTACAGATTCCGGGTTGATCAGAAAGCTGTCATTGCGACCTGTTTCGGCACAGGCCCATGCAATCTCGATCGGATAGGAGTCCGAGGCAAGACCACTGGCTTCAAGGTCGATACAGATCACGCACTGCTCCCAACTGCTTAAGTTCCAAACGGGTGCACATGATACCAATTTATGTGGCGATTCGGAGGCCAAAGCGGAAGCAAAATTTTCTTGTCCAGCACAGCACACTGATTGAAACTAACGCACAACACCCCCATCTAATGGGCAAACCCAACTTCAGGAACATTTAACCACCATGATGAGAATTGCACTCTTTCTGGCCACGAATCTGGCTGTCATTCTGGTTGCCAGCGTCACGCTGAACCTGCTCGGGGTTGAACACTACCTCAGTGGTACGGGCCTTAACCTGACTTCACTGCTGATCTTTTGTGCCGTGTTCGGCTTTGCCGGCTCCATCATCTCATTGCTGCTGTCAAAAATGATGGCCAAGATGTCAACCCGTACCCAGCTGATCGAGCAACCCCGCACCGAACAGGAACGCTGGCTGCTGGATACCGTTGCAGAGCTGTCACAGAAAGCGGGCATCAAAATGCCGGATGTCGGTATCTTCCCGGCACAGCAGGCCAACGCCTTTGCGACCGGCTGGAACAAAAATGATGCGCTGGTTGCGGTGAGTGCAGGCCTAATGCAGCGCTTTCGCCCGGAAGAGATCCGCGCCGTACTGGCTCACGAAATCGGTCATGTTGCGAATGGAGACATGGTGACACTGGCTCTGATTCAAGGCGTCGTGAATACCTTCGTCATGTTTTTTGCTCGTATTGCCGGTTATGCAGTGGACTCTTTCCTGCGCCGCGGCGAGCAGAGTGGCGGAGTTGGAATCGGCTTCTACATCACCACATTCGTGTTCGAAATCATATTCGGCATTATTGCTTCCACCATCGTGGCCTGGTTCTCTCGCCGCCGCGAATACCGTGCCGATGAAGCCGGCGCACAGCTGGCCAGCCCCCATGCCATGATCGGTGCACTGCAGCGCCTGAAGGCCGAGTACGGCATGCCTGATCAGCTGGAGGGTCAGCTGACCGCCTTTGGCATCAGCAGCCACATGAAGCAGGGATTCATGGCCCTGTTCGCCAGCCACCCGCCGCTGGATGACCGAATTGCACATCTGAAGCAGTTCGGCCGCTAGAAACAAAACCGAAAAGGCGCCTCGACAGGCGCCTTTTCAGCTTCAGGGAAGGGTTGTCCGTATGACTACTGATTTGCCGGTTTCGCAACGGGGTACAGTACGGCATCGCGATAGCCTGTATGCACCTGAATCAGCCCTGCCAGCGAGGCATCCAGCTCAGGGTCACCACTGTCAACGATCAGCGGCCGCCCATCAAGTGCATTCAGTTTGGTTTTGGTCGCCACCACATAGAGACTGTCGCGACCGGCACGCCTGAGCAACTCAGGGCTCAGCTGTTGATTGCCGCGACCGATGATATGCCCCTGCCCTCCGATCAGGGTGATGACGATCTGCACCGGCTGATCGGCAGTCAACCGCTCTAGCTCACGGGCGCTGCAGTCCGATGCAAGCAGTTTTCCGTTACGTACAACGTCGACCCCCAGCAGGGTGTTTTCAAGCCCCAGCGCCTCCATGATGGCTGCCACGGTGGTGCCGGAGCCGATAAGATAGTTCACGTCCGCGTCCATCTGTTCGATGAAGCCGGCGGCAATATCATCCAGCACCAGCTGCTCATCTTCCTGACCACCGCCGTTTTTAACATGCTGCAGATAGCGGTGCTCGACCGGAACGTTCATTTCGCCAAAAAAACGTGCCTGTACTCGCCCGGCACGAAAGGCGTCTTCATCCAGATCACGCACCTCCTGCCCGCCCAGACTGACCAGCTCGCCCCGTACCAGCATGGCCAGCAGCTCACCGGCGGCGGCAGGCGTAATCGCATATACACCGGAATGAATCTTGACCCCCGCCGGAACACCCAGTACCGGAATCGTATCCTCCACCGCTTCGCAGACATTACGCGCAGTCCCATCACCTCCTGCAAACAGGATAAGATCAGCACCTGACCGTTTCAGGGCTCGCGCCGCAGCCAAGGTATCATCAGCGGTGCTGGGATCGGTCTGTGGCTTACCGACAACCCGGGTGACAAAGCCCAGCTCACGCGCCAGATCAGCCCCCATATCACCGTCCCAGGTCAGTATTTCAATCTCCATACCCTGGACAGCCATCAGCGCGACACGCGTACGCTCAATAGCACGCGGGACAGCTCCCAGCTCAAGCGCGCGCGCAGCAACATCATCACTCCCCTTAAGCGCCACACTGCCACCCAAACCGGCCAACGGGTTAATGATCAGTCCCAACCTGAAGCTCATGTCTCCATCTCCTCCAGGTAGCCAGTATCCAGTAACTGCTGCTGGTAAATGAAACCCGCCAGAATCAGACATGTCTCCTCCTCAAGGTCGATGAACTCGATACCATGACTGAAGGCGTTGAGCAGTCCAGCGGCAGACTGATACTGGTTGCAGATACGCGCCGGCAGTAACAGCATATGATCCATACCGGCCACACTGACTCGTGCGGTAACATAGAGCGAGTCACCGGGCTGACCGAGAACGCGGGCAGCATCAATACGCGCACCTGACAGACTGAGGTCACGGCAGCAAGCCGTAATGGCCGGACTTGAGCCGGGCAGCGCAAACTCATCCGCTTCAATCCTGACAGTCAGATTCATTGCTACACGGGTGTGCTGACGCACCTTTTTCAATTCGACCTGCTGCGGGTAGGCCAGATGCCAGTAGTGAAATGGCTGTGACTGGACATGCAGCAGCCGGGTTTCGAAGGTACACAGATAGTTGCCGCTCATGAGCCGAGCGGTAAAGCGGGTTCCGGCATGCACCAGCCCTGAGCCGGACGGCTTCGGACCCGTCACCAGCAGGCTCTGATTTTCCTTCAGCCCGATCAGCTGAACCGCAAAGCGCTGGCGTGGTGAGCGCACCTCCAGACGCACCTTTTCACCGATCACCGGATTCAGTTCGGCCAGCGTTTTCAGCGTTTTGCCTGGCAAGAAGGCGGACATATCGGTCATGCGTTTCCCGTTGTCTGTTGCAATTGTCCCGAGCGGTGATCGGTGGCGAAGCCGAGTGCCTCCAACTTACGTTCAAGCGCCCCACCGGCAGAAACGCGCAGGGTAGCGAATTCTCGGCGTTCAGGATACATGCGCCGCAGCTGATCGAAAGCTTTCCCTTGCTGTTCAGGTGACAGGGACAACGTAGCGCGAAGGGCTCGATCATCCCGGAAGGGATCATACACCAGCCGCACCGGCGTCAGCAGGTCGGCATCCGGTGACAGCGCCAGCGATTCCACCTCGGCGGCGGGCAATACCTGCTCCAGCTCAATTGTCGCAGCCCGGCCAAGATGTTCACACAGCGCACGATAGAGCATCCAGCTGCCCCGGATCTTTCCATCCAGCGCATAGCCGGCAATATGCGGGGTCGCCACGGCACAAAGTGCTGCCAGCTGCGGATCAATTTCAGGCTCATGCTCCCACACATCCAGTACCAGCGTCACATCAGGCCGCTGCCGCTTGAACGCCAGCAACGCTCGGTTATCGATCACCGGCCCACGACCGGTATTGAGCAGAATCGCACTTGGCTTCAGTAACACCAGAGTTTCAGCGTTCAACAGGTGCCGGCTTGGCCAGGGCCCTGACCTGACCAGCGGCGTATGCAAAGAGACGATATCCGCCTGTTGCAACAGCGTGGCAAGATCAACAAAGCCCGCTTCCCCTTCCTGCTCAACCCTTGGTGGATCACACAGCAGCACCTCGATACCCATGGTTTCCAGCCGCTGCTGCAGCCGACCACCCACATTGCCAACTCCGACAATGCCGACCACCTTGCCAAACAGATCGAACCCACGCTCACCGGCCAGATGCAGCAGGCTGCTGAGCACATATTCCACCACCGAGTCAGCATTGGAGCCCGGTGCACTGCTGAAGCCGATACCCTGCCGCGCCAGCCAGGGCAGATCAACATGATCCGTGCCGATGGTGGCCGTGCCCACAAAGCGCACCGGCGTATCGGCCAAGAGCGCCTCATTCACCTGCGTCACAGAGCGCACCAGCAGTATGTCCGCAGTTGCCAGATCATCACGGCACAGCTCACGACCGGAGCGGCGCACAAGACGACCCAAATCGCCAAACAGAGGTTCCAGCGCAGGCATGTTCTCATCGGCCACGATTGTCAGTTCAGCTGTATTCAAGTTCCTATCCTTATCAGGCCGGGGGCTTTACAAATGCCGGTGAATCAGGCTCAATCACGCGCCCCATTATAAGACTATCCCCCCTTCGGGTCATTGAACGGTAACGCTTCCTTGGTTGTGCGCTGGCAGAAAAATCATGATTTTCTTGTTGTCCGGATCTACCGCGATCTGGCTGGCGACTGGGTCGTGACCCAATGCGAGGGCAACCGGTTGACGCCGGAATGCTATCACCAGACCCTGACCCCTTCCTATCAGGCAGCGCTGCAGTTGCTGCGCCAGATCAGCCGTGAACAGCGCCAGCGAGGCTATCGCCGCACAGCCGCCCATGAAGAGCAGCTGGGCTTTGATTTCAGTTGAGTTTTTATCACTTCAGCCTTGGCACCCTCACGCCTGCGTTTTATAGTCTCTGACCGCACCAATATGACTGATTGATGGCAGCCAGATGCCTCAGCGCATGGAGAGAGTATGAGCAGATTCGAGTTTTCCCAGATGCCCGACGCCAACGGCTACTTCGGTGAATACGGTGGCCAGCTGATTCCGCCCGAGCTGAAGCAGGTGATGGACGAGATTGACCAGGCCTACGAAGAGATCCGCCACCAGCCCGAATTTCAGCAGGAACTGGCTGATCTGTTCACCGATTATGTCGGACGTCCAAGCCCCGTATTCTACGCCCGCCGCCTGAGCGAGAAACTGGGCGGGGCACGCATCTTCCTCAAGCGCGAAGACCTCAACCACACCGGTGCTCACAAGATCAATCACTGCCTGGGTGAAGCCCTGCTGGCCAAGTACATGGGCAAGACCAAGGTAATCGCCGAAACCGGCGCCGGCCAGCACGGCGTAGCCTTGGCGACCGCCTGTGCGCTGGTGGGCATCCCCTGCGAAATCCACATGGGTCAGGTCGATATCGAAAAGGAACACCCCAACGTGGTCAAGATGAAAATTCTTGGCTGCACACTGATTCCGGTGACGCGCGGCACTGCCACCTTGAAAGACGCTGTCGACAGCGCCTTTGAAGAGTATCTGAAAGACCCTGACAACTTCATTTATGCCATCGGTTCAGTGGTAGGCCCTCACCCCTTCCCGAAAATGGTGCGCGACTTCCAGAGCATCATCGGCAAGGAAGCGCGTGAACAGTTCCAGCAGCGTGAAGGCCGCTTGCCGGATTATGTCACGGCGTGCGTCGGCGGCGGTTCCAACGCTATCGGCATGTTCACGGCCTTCCTCGAAGACGATGCAGTCAACCTGGTCGGCGTTGAGCCCGCCGGATTTGGTCTGGATACCGACAAGCACTCCGCCACCATGACTCTGGGCAAGCCCAGTGAAATCCATGGTATGCGCTGCTATGTGCTGGAGCAGGAAGATGGCACACCGATGCCGGTACACTCCATCGCATCAGGCCTGGACTACCCGGGTGTTGGCCCGCAGCACAGCTATCTGAAGGACCTGGGTCGGGTACAGTATGAAACCGCCACCGATGACGAATGCCTGGATGCTTTCATGACCCTGTCCCGTGTGGAGGGGATCATTCCTGCACTGGAAAGCTCACATGCCGTTGCCTGGGCGATGCGCAAGGCCCCAGAGCTAAGCCCGGAACAGTGCATTCTGGTCAATCTGTCAGGCCGTGGCGATAAAGACGCGGACTACGTAGCACAGAAACTGGGGCTGTAACGCCCCTTCAGAAGTAATACACCCGCTCTTCAAGCATGATCGACCGATGCAGCGCCTGCTCTGACCGGTCGATCAGCTCGTCTGCGGTAAGACCATCATCGGGGCTGACCGCCACGCCGATATTGATGCACAGCCCCGGCAGATCCGCTTGCTGCATCTGTTCCAGGGACGCCGCCAGCTTGTTGATCACCCGCTCAATGGCTTCCGGGCAGTCGATCTGCTCCAGCACCACCAGCCAGGCACCTGAGTCCAGCCGCGCCAGCGTATCGCCCTTGCGGATCTGCTCCTGCAACACCTGCGACATCCGTTTCAGACTGCTGTTATAGCGCCCCTGTCCCTGCTCCGGCTGCTGTCCGCTGAGCTGAAGCGACAGAAACACAACATACTCCTGAGCCCGCTGGGCACGCTGCAGGGAATGCTCCAGACGCGCCCGCACCTTCATGTCTGCCACCGGCGGCAAATTGTCTTCACTCAGCGGCGCCAACGGATGCTGAAGGCGGTACAGTGGTGTCATGTCGCGCCCGGTAATCAGAACCGAGTCAATTGCTTCGTCATCGCCGACCCCGGCGCTGACCTCGAATCGAATCAGTCGCGGGCTGGAATCAGGCACTTCCAGCCAGCGCTCCAGATCCTTGCGCTCATCCGTCACCATCAGTTCACGCAACACCGGCAACGGATAGGCCTTGCCCAGCAACTCCTCGCGGGATTTACCGGTCAGGCGGGCAAAGGCAAGGTTACACCAGCTGCAGGTGCCATCCAGCCCCAATACCAGAATCAGTTCCGGCAGCTGGTCCATCAGGGTATACAGGTGTTGCGGGTTTACGGCCGGTGTTTTTTTTTGTTCTGTGCTGCTGGCACTCATTTGGGGGCTTTCCTGCTCTGGTTGTTACAAGATCTGTCGGGCCTGACACGATAACCAATCCTGCGCCATCTGACCAGATTGTCTCGACCTGTCGGGCTATCAGGTGCGACAATTTGTCACCTTCACGGCTTACTCCTGCTCACCTAAACTGGAGCCCGAATGAATACGAGCACCGATACTGCCATGGACTGGCTGAAGCCACTGCTGATGGCACTGTTGATGATCGGCCTGCTGGCCAGCTTCTGGCTGGGTGCACGCTTGATCCAAGAAAGCCTCAGCAGCGGGACGCATGCCCAAACAGTGGACTGTGACCTGCAACAGGGGCCGTGCCAATTTGAGCTGGACGGGGTATTGATGCAGCTGGAAGCCACACCGAGACCACTGCGGTCGTTGCTACCGTTCGAGCTGTTCCTGCAGGTACAGGGTGAATTGGAGATTACCCAAGTTAATGCAGAGCTGCAGGGGGTAGAGATGTATATGGGACAGAACCGTTTCAGCCTCACAGCCGAACCCGGCGAAAACAACCTATGGCGCGGACGCAGCGAGCTTGCCATCTGTACCACCGGCGAGATGCGCTGGTACCTTCTTTTGATGCTTGAAACGGCCACCGGGCAGAAACAGGCCCGATTCGAGTTCAATGCCCGATGAATACACAACTTAAAACACTTAAGACACTCCTGTTGCTGACCGCTTTCCTGCTGGCAGGCCTGACGCTGGCATTTGTGTTGCGGCCACAGCCGGTCGAGACCCGCATTGCACAGGGTGACACTCGTCTTGGCGGCGATTTCACCCTGACCTCGGCCACTGGCCCGGTATCCCTGTCCGACTTCAGGGGGCAGGTTGCCGTTATCTATATCGGCTATGCTTCCTGCCCGGATGTGTGCCCCACTGCGCTGGCCGTGCTGACCCAGGCACTTCGCAATCTGGATGACACTCAGCGCGAACAGGTGCAAGGCATCTTCATCAGCGTTGACCCGGAACGGGACACACCCGAGAAACTGGCACAGTACAGTGCTTTCTTCTCACCGCGGCTGATCGGGGTTACCGGCAGCAAGGATGAAATCGACAGAGTGGTCAAACAGTATGGCGCCTTCTATCGGCGCGTGGAGATGCGTGATTCTGCGCTGGGTTATGCCGTGGATCACTCATCAAGGCTTTATCTGATCAATCGCGAAGGGCAGCTGGTGCATACACTGCTGCACAACAGCACCCCGGATGAACTGACGCTGCACCTTAAACAACTTCTGGCCGAACAAGGATAACACCATGACCCGATTGTCGACTCTGCTGACTGCCCTTTGCCTGAGCAGCTCCATGGCCTTTGCCGCCGATATCAGCGTTGAACAACCCGTTGCCCGTGCCACACCACCGGGCCAACCTAACAGCGCCGCATTCATGCAACTGGTCAACAAGGGCGAGGCAACCGCGCTGGTCGCGGCCAAGTCATCCGTGGCAGACGTGGTTGAACTGCACACGCACACCAATGACGAAGGTGTAATGCGCATGCGCAAAATCGAGCAGATTGAACTGCCCGCAGGAGACACCACTGTACTGCAACCGGGCGGCCTGCATGTGATGTTGATCGGCTTGAAGCAACCGTTGCAGGAAGGCAGTCAGATCGACCTCAGTCTTGAGTTCGCCGACGGCAGCCAACAACAGATTGAGGTTCCGATACAGATGGCGATGCCGGCCGGCATGCAGATGCAACAGCACACGCACGGCGGTCACTGAGTTCAGGTCAGGCCGGGGCCAACAGGCTCCGGCTCAGCACATCTTGCAGCCTCGCAAGCGTGCATCAAAATGGCTGTAAATTGCCAGACAGGCGTCCTTCTCGCTTGCGATACCCAGAAACTGACTGTTGTAACCTTCTACGTAGTGCATGCTGCGCAGCTCAGGTTCCAGGCTATCCGGCTCCACCCGATACGATTTGAGCCCCACCCGATAAACGCCGGCATAATCCGCATAGACCAGCGTCTCGTCTGCCACGGTTACGGGCGGGCCTGACCGGGGCAGCTCCAATGCAGGCACCTTCAGCGGGTTGTCGGTATGCAGAGCCAGAAAGAAGTCTGCCTGCCCGGCGGTATCGAACACGCCCAGCACCCAGCTGGCGTCTTCATTCCAGGCATAAAGATACCAGAACACCTCAGCCCCGCGACTCAGCGCCAGGCGCTGGTAGTGAAACTGGTCAGAACGGGCACACTCAAACGTCAGCAACCGCTCATGATTTGTCAGTTCACATGACGCATCCGACAGGCAACTGACCCAGTCGGTTGCCTGAATCGTCAGGTTACGCATATTCACACTCGTCATGTTCGAGGCAGAACTGCTCCGGCTGAAGCGGCTCAGTGCCATATGCCTGCTGCAGCCCCTCCACCAGCGTTCTGACCCGGGGAGGCAACCCCTGCTGCAGAATCGTCTGCACCTCAGCCAGCACTGACCACCTGAAACCATCACTGGCACCGATACCGGCACTGAGATTATCGGCACTGAAGTGAAACCTGCGACCGGCGGCCATATTGAAGATCCACTCGTAGGCCTGTGGGCGCACCTCGACACGCTCGAACTCGGCCTGCTCATCGGCGGTGCGGCCATCCGGCTTGTACCAGTAACCGAAATCTTCCAGCAGACGACGCTCGGGACCCGCCACGCACCAGTGTGCAATTTCGTGCAGCGCACTGGCATAAAAGCCATGCGCAAAGATGATGCGATGATGCGGATGAACCTGATCGGCCGGCAGATAGATCGGCTCATCGTCACCCGCTACCAGTTCAGTATTGTAGCTGAGAAGAAAAAGGCGGTTGAACAGCCGAATCAGCGGCTGGTAATCCGGTTCAGTCACTGATGTACTCCTGCCAGCGGGTATCGTTGAGCCACCAGGTACTGCCGGTGTTACGATCAATCCTGACCGCCACATACCCTTTGCGATCCTGGTCCGCTCGGTGCAGCAGCACTTTATAGTCCCCTTGCGATGGCGCTTGCTGCTCCTGCAGCGGACGCCATTCACCTCTGTCCGCAAGCCAGGTCGAACCGTTCCGTCGGTGGTAACGCAGCAGAATCCAGTCGCCGTTGCGTGTATAGGTCGTGCCGAGTGCATATTCACCATCCGAGGAACCGGTATTGTCGAGCGAATTCAACACCTGCATCAGCTGCCCGATCGCCATATCCAGCTGTTCACTACCATTGGCAGCTGTTCCCGAGGCTTCTGATTCAACATCCACTTCACTTGTAGCTGCAGTACTGCTGCTGATCAGCTGCAAGCGATTGAGCACCATCTGGTTTTGCTCCTGCAGCCGCTGATTATCGGAGCGCAGTTGCAGCATCTGCTCCTGAATGAGCGTCAGGCGACCACTGAGTTGATCAAACTGGGACTGGCTCGAAATCGTTGGTGCAGCAGGTGGCTGCTGTTCGGGACGTGAGCGATCTTCGCTGGCAGATTGACCGCCAGAGGCTTCTGCCCTTGCACCATCACGCACCTGCTGAGTTTGTGGGGCTTCGTCCGAGGCGCTTTCCGGCCGCGTCTGATTGGTGGCATTACACCCCAAAAGCAGGGCACTCAACAGCAAGGGAGTTAATTTGATGATGCGCACATTAGCCTCGGGTCACCGTAAAATGTGTAGTTATCTTATCCGATCTAGCCGCCGGCATCAGCATTGCCTGAATCCGTTTCATAGCCCAATTGCAAACGCTGCAGCTTGCGATACAGGGTACGCTCACTGACTCCCAGGCGCCGTGCCAGTTCCCGACGTTCACCGCTGAAGCGGGCACTGACTTGCTCCAGATAGCGGTTTTCAAGTTGATCCAGTGGCATCAGCGGCAACGCATCCAGATCCTGCTGCGGCAGCGGTTGTATCTCCAGGCATTCCTGTGGCAAGTGCTCCGGCTGAATGACGCCATCATCGGCCAGCAGAATCCCGCGCTCCAGAATGTTGCGCAGCTCACGGATATTCCCCGGAAAGGCATAGTGCTGCAGCAGGTCGAGCGTTTGCGCAGCCAGCGTCACCCCCACTCCGCCCGGCAGACGTTGCAGCAGCGACGCCGTCAGCAATGGCAGATCTTCTATACGCTCATGCAACGCCGGCAAAGGTACCGGAAATGCTGAAATCCGATAGTAAAGATCCTGACGGAACAGCCCTTCTCTCACCTGCTGACGCAAATCACGGTGAGTCGCACAGACCAGCCGGAAATCGGCATGTTGTGGCTCAACACTGCCCACGGGCCGAAAGCTCCCGGTTTCGATCAAACGCAGCAGCTTGACTTGTAGACTAAGCGGAATTTCGCCAATTTCATCCAGAAACAACGTGCCACCTCGGGCCGCTTCCACCAGCCCCTTCTTGCGACTGACTGCACCGGTAAACGCCCCTCGCTCATGACCGAACAACTCACTTTCAAACAACCCTTCACTCAGGCCGGAGCACTCCACTGTTACGAATGGCGCACGCGCACGCGGGCTGCTCTCATGCAAGGCACGCGCAACCAACTCCTTTCCGGTACCGGACTCGCCCAACAACAGCACAGTGATTTCACTGGGCGCCGCGCGATGGATCAATGACAACATGCGAGTAAAGGCAGGCGCACGCCCAACCAGCCCTTCCTGATCACTGACCTGCGCCCGCGCTTCGCGTACCTGGTGCATCACTTCCAGAAACCCGGTCAGGCGCCCGCGCGCATCGGTCAGCGGCATCATTTCCACATCCACATGCTCGTCACCATAGGGCGTGTTGTGCAGATGCAATACACGTTGACGCTGACCACTCTGACGGCATTCCTTCAACGGGCAGGACTCCCCCGCCTGGTCACAGGGCACCGAATAACCGTGTGACACCTCATAGCAGGTGCGGCCAATCACCTCCCGCTCACCCGCATAAAGGGCACGGTAAGACTGATTGGTTGCCATGACTCTGTATTCAGTCGACAGCAATGCTGCCGGTTCGGGTATTGCTTCCAGCATTGTCGCAGGATCAAATGGCCCGGTTTGTTGCATCGACTACCTCCATATTTCACCTAAAGCTTTACCGCCACAGATGTCAGCCACGTCATCAACGACTGACATTATTGACGCTCCGCGACACTTTGTCACTTCCACCAACGCCAAGATCAGCGTAAAACTCCAGTCACGATTGTGATCTACACTTGATGAATACTGACTTATGCAAAAATGTTACCCATTACAAACAAATTGAAATATATGGCACAGGTCCTGCATTATTGCAGGCAGACGCATTACGCACTCGGTTTTAACCTGCAACAGGAGACTGGTAATGATCACTGAGGAAATCGTTGATCTTTCCCGGCTACAGTTCGCCATAACGGCGCTGTATCACTACCTTTTCGTCCCGCTGACGCTGGGACTGTCATTCATGCTTGCCATCATGGAGTCGGTTTACGTCATGACCGGCAAGCAAATCTACAAGGACATGACCAAATTCTGGGGCAAGTTGTTTGGCATCAACTTTGCGCTTGGGGTCACTACCGGTCTGACCATGGAATTCGAGTTCGGTACCAACTGGGCTTACTACTCGCATTACGTAGGCGATGTGTTTGGCGCTCCGCTGGCGATCGAAGGCCTGATGGCATTTTTCCTTGAATCAACCTTTGTCGGCCTGTTCTTCTTTGGCTGGGAACGACTGTCCAAGGTCAAGCACCTGATGGTGACCTGGCTGGTCGCACTGGGCTCAAACCTGTCTGCACTCTGGATTTTGGTGGCCAACGGCTGGATGCAGAATCCGGTTGGTTCCGAGTTCAACTATGAAACCATGCGCATGGAAATGACCAGCTTCGCCGAAGTGTTCCTCAACCCGGTGGCGCAGGTGAAATTCGTCCATACCGTTTCAGCAGGGTATGTCACCGCAGCCATGTTCGTGCTGGGTATCAGTGCCTATTACCTGCTTAAGGGGCGCGACCTTGCTTTTGCACGCCGCTCGTTTGCAATCGCATCCGCTTTCGGTCTGGCCTCTATTCTGTCGGTGATCCTGCTGGGCGACGAGTCCGGTTATGAGCTGGGTGACGTACAGAAAACCAAGCTGGCCGCAATCGAAGCTGAATGGCATACCGAAGCGGCACCGGCAGCCTTTACCCTGTTCGGCATGCCGAATGATGAGACCATGGAAACCGATTACGCCGTCAAGATTCCCTATGTGATGGGCATAATTGCAACTCGGTCGCTTGATGAAGAGGTCACTGGCATCCGTGACTTGATTGTTGAGCATGAAGCCCGTATCCGCCGCGGCATCTACGCTTACGAGGTACTGCAGAAACTGCGCAATGGTGAAGTGACCGAAGAGCTTGAGGCCGAATTTGATCGCGTCAAAGTCGATCTGGGTTACGGTTTGCTGCTCAAGCGGTATACCGAAAACGTGGTCGATGCCACTGAAGAACAGATTCAGGCAGCCGCCCGGGATACAATCCCAAGTGTTGCACCGATGTTCTGGGCCTTCCGCATCATGGTCGCCAGTGGCTTCTGGATGTTGCTGGTATTTGCACTCGCATTCTATTTCACTGCCAAGCGCACAGCCTTTACCAAACGCTGGTTGCTCAAAGCGGCATTGTTCTCCATTCCAGCCCCCTGGATCGCCAACGAGATGGGCTGGTTTGTTGCCGAGTATGGCCGTCAGCCATGGGCAATCGGTGAGATTCTTCCCACCTTCGTTGCACCATCGGTACTGACCAAAGCTGACCTGCTGGGCAGTCTGGCCGCCTTTATCGTGCTGTACACCCTGCTGGCGATTGTTGAGATCTACCTGATGGTGAGATTCTCGCGCATCGGCCCCAGCAGCCTGCAAACCGGCCGCTACCACCACGAGCAGGATGAGCAATCCGCTTCCGAGCCGGCCAAGGCCTGATCAGGCAAGAGGAGAGATACGATGCTATTCGATTATGAAACACTTAAACTGATCTGGTGGGTGCTGGTTGGCGTGTTGCTGGTCGGCTTCGCCATTACCGACGGCTTCGATATGGGGGCCTGTGCCCTGCTGCCTTTTCTGGGCAAGACAGATGACGAGCGCCGCGTGGTGATCAACACAGTAGGCCCGCACTGGGAAGGCAACCAAGTCTGGTTTGTTACCGCCGGTGGCGCGCTTTTCGCCGCCTGGCCGGCCGTGTACGCCGCTGCTTTCTCGGGCTTCTACTGGGCGATGCTGCTGGTACTGTTCGCCCTGTTTTTCCGCCCGGTCGGTTTTGACTACCGCTCCAAGCTGACCAACACCAAATGGCGCAAGGCCTGGGATATGGGGCTGATTGCCGGAGGTGTCGTGCCCTCACTGGTATTCGGTGTGGCCTTTGGCAATCTGCTGCTGGGTGTGCCCTTTCAGCATGACGAGTTTTTACGCCCAAGCTACTCCGGCAATCTGTTCGGTTTGCTCAACCCCTTCGGCCTGCTTTGCGGCGTTGTGAGCCTAGCAATGCTCTCAATGCACGGCGCCGTCTGGGTACAGCTGCGCAGTCACGGCGAGGTAGAGCTGCGCGCCCAGCGTTATGCCCAGTTGCTGTCCGTGGTGACACTGGTGGCCTTTGCGCTGGCTGGCATCTGGCTCAGCATGGGCATCGATGGTTATCGCATCATCAGCCAGCCAGCACTGGATGCACTGCCCAACCCGCTGGCCAAGGAAGTTGAAGTCGCAGCCGGCGCCTGGCTGAGCAACTACAGTCTCTACCCGCTCAGCATGCTGGCACCCATCACTGGTTTCACCGGTCTGATTGGCGTCTTCCTCATGGCAGGACGTGGGCGCACAGGATGGTCATTCCTGTTCAGCGCACTGGCATTGGCCGGTATCATTGCCACTGCGGGGGTTTCCATGTTCCCGTTCGTGATGCCATCAAGCCTGAGCCCGAACTCCAGCCTCACCCTGTGGGACGCTGCTTCCAGTCACCTGACCCTGAATGTGATGACCATCGCCGCCATCATCTTCGTACCAACCGTTCTGGGCTACACCCTGTGGTGCTACCGCTCCCTGTGGGCCAAAATTTCAGTGGAATACATTCAGGACAACGATTACTCATCCTACTAAAGGAGATTCAGCCATGTGGTATTTCGCTTGGATTCTCGGTGTGCTTCTGGCCTGCGCATTCGGCATCATCAACGTGATGTGGCTTGAGGCCGAGGACATCGACAGCGAATGATTCGCTGACGCTATAATCATCTCTCCCCAAAGGCGCCCCGCACAGGCGCCTTTTTATCGCCCGCTCAGCGGTGCGTCCATTCCGGTTTGCGCTTGTTGATGAACGCATCGATACCTTCCTGCGCATCTGCCGTCAGCATGTTTTCCACCATCACCTCACTGCAAGCCGCATAGGCATCCGCCAATGGCAACTCACGCTGGCGCTGGAACGCCTGCTTGCCGATCTGCAACGTGCGTCGTGATTTGGATGCTATCTTGCCGGCCAGTTCAGCGACCGCCTGATCCAGATCGGACTCAGGCACCAGACGATTCACCAGACCGATCTCGTAGGCGCGTTGTGCATTGACCAACTCACCGGTCAGCAACAACTCCATCGCATGTTTGGGTTGAACCGCACGACTCAGCGCCACCATCGGGGTCGAACAGAACAGGCCGATATTGACACCCGGTGTGGCAAAGCGGGCATTATCCGCTGCGACCGCGAGATCCGCCGTGGCGACCAGCTGGCAGCCGGCTGCGGTGGCAACGCCGTGCACCTGAGCGATTACCGGTACAGGCAGACTAACAATGCGCTGCATTAACCCGGCGCAGGTGTTAAAGGTACAACGGTAGTAGTCTTCTTCGCTCTCACCCAGCATTTGCTTGAGATCATGACCAGCACAGAAACCTTTGCCTGACCCCTTGATCACCACACATCGAATGGTGAGGTCATCAGCAATGGCATCAAGCTCAGCATGCAATGCCTGCATCAACTCCATGGAAAGGCTGTTGTAGGCGTCGGGACGGGAAAGCATCAAGGTGGCCACGCCTTCGTGGTCCTGACGCTCCAGTAATGAATGGGTCATGCGGTTACTCCCTTTTTGTTGTTATTCGGGTTTACCCGAATATCGGTCAAAAGGGAGCAACAGGTCAAGCCGGTTTTTCAGACCGAGAGAATATCGATCTTCTCCATCACCTGTACACCCGACCCACCAGCTGTAGCTTCATCATCTTCACCTAGTGGGCCTGCCATAGCCTGCATGGCCGGGCCAATACCATGCGGAAAGCCCAGCTGCAGGTTTTTGAAATCAAACAGCTGTGGATCGGCCAGATGGGAGGGCACCACATTGCACAGGGCACGGAACATGGTCTCAATCCTGCCAGGATGGGATTTATCCCAGCCCTGCAGCATCTCCTTGATCACCTGACGCTGCAGGTTCTCCTGTGAGCCGCACAGGTTGCACGGAATGATCGGGAATTCACGCAACTCGGCGTACTCCATGATGTCCTTTTCACGGGCATAGGCCAGCGGGCGGATTACCATGTTCTTGCCGTCATCAGACACCAGCTTGGGCGGCATCGACTTCAACTTGCCACCGAAGAACATGTTAAGGAAAAAGGTCTCCAGGATGTCGTCACGATGATGTCCCAGCGCGATCTTGTTGGCACCGATCTCATCGGCAAAGCCATACAGTGTGCCGCGACGCAAACGCGAGCAAAGACCGCAGGTGGTCTTGCCTTCCGGCACCACCGATTTGACGATGGAGTAGGTATCACGCTCGACAATATGAAACGGTACGCCCAGTGACTCAAGGTAGGCCGGCAGTACCTCTTCGGGGAAGCCAGGCTGCTTCTGATCCAGATTGACCGCCACCAGCTCAAACCGGATCGGCGCGCTTTTCTGCAGGTTCATCAGAATATCCAGCATGGCAAAGGAGTCCTTGCCACCAGACAGACAGACCATCACCTTGTCACCATCTTCAATCATGTTGAAGGCTTCGATCGCCTGCCCCATTTCACGGCGCAGCCGCTTTTGCAGCTTATTGAGGCGGGTTTTCTTCTGCTTATCGAGGCTATCGGTCTGCATGGTTAGTTACTACTGATGACGGGTTAAAAATTGAGCGCAGATTATACATGAATAGCGCTGCGGATAATAAACCCGATATTTTAATGCAGCCCTGATCCATTAAATAAAAAACCTCTAATTTAATGGAACCTTCATGCCCTAAGGGCTATGCTTTTTGGCTGAACTCCAGCATCAACGTGGCGCAGTTCTGGGTTAACCGTGCAGCTGATCTACCCGTACTTCCATGACAGTGAAGCGACCACTCGACTGAGGCTGGGCCTCGGCGTGCAGTAGGGACAGTGCAATAAACTTCTACTATTGCCCCCATTGCCATGTTAAATTTCATTTTGTTATAAGCTTATAATATTGTGTTCTCAGTAGGGGCGCAGCAGCGCCAAATGAATGACAACAGGAGAAACAAAATGGCACTTCGCATTAATGACACCGTACCCAACCTTGATCTGAAAACCGATCTGGGCGACTTCAAACTGCACGACTTCATCGGTGACAGCTGGGCGATCCTGTTCAGCCACCCGAAGGACTTCACCCCGGTCTGCACCACCGAATTCGGTGCTGTAGCACAGCTGGCTGCCGAGTGGGAAAAACGCGGCACCAAGGTGATCGGTCTGTCCGTTGATGGCGTGGACGAGCACGTTGAATGGAAAGCCGATATCGAGAAATACGCCGGCGCACCGGCCAAGTTCCCGATCATCGCTGACGAAGACATGGCTGTTGCCAAGGCTCTGGACATGCTGCCGGCTGATGCCTACCTGCCGGATGGCCGTACCGCAGCTGACTCCGCCAGCGTACGTGTCGTGTTCATCTTCAGCCCGGACAAGAAGCTTCAGCTGTCCATGACCTACCCGATGTCCATCGGCCGTAACTTCGCTGAAGTCGTTCGTGCTCTGGATGCGCTGCAGGCAACCTACAAGGTGCCGATCGCAACTGGCGCCAACTGGGAAGTAGGTGATGACGTGATCGTGGCTTTGTCTTTGAACGATGAAGAAGCCAAGGCCAAGTTCGGCGATATCGACGTCAAACTGCCGTACCTGCGTACCACTAAACAGCCGTCTTAATTCCGGCTGTCACTATTGCTCGAACACTATGCTCGAAACAATAGTACTCAACAGCTCTGATACACATTGGTGCTGATTCCGGCCTGCCGAGGCAGGCCGGATGGCAGTGCGCCTCTCTGGGTTTCCCCATGCCTGTCTGGCAGCACCTGCATAAATACTGGCCTGTATTTCTGCAATACCACAAACAGACAGGTTCCCGATATGAAAATTGCCGTTACCAGTCAAAACCGCAAGGCCGTTACTGAACATGCCGGACGCTGCCGGCGATTCTGGATCTACACCGTCGAAAACGGTGTCATTACCAACAAGAACCTGCTCGAGTTGAGCAAGGAAGAGTCTTTTCATGACAGCGACAGCAATGTACCTCATCCGTTGGATGGGATAGATGTGCTGCTGACCGGCGGCATGGGTAGTGGTCTGGCCCAGCGTCTGGCGCGCAAGGAGATAGTGGCAAAAGTTACAACCCAGACTGAGCCTGATAAAGCCATCCAGCATTACCTTGATAGCCGGACTGGACAGGAAGATGACTGACATTAAGACGTCATCCGGTAGGTTTTAGTCTGGTCCGTCCTGGTATGGCGCTGTGATCGACAAGGAGCAGGAATGACCCCTTCACCTCTTTTGACGCCTTTTGTTCGCCGGATACTCGTTTTCAGCGTTCTGCTCGCACTGGCAGGTGGTTGGTTGATGGGTCGGCTTACAGCACCAGTGCTGGGCCTGGAAGTCAGTTTTCGCAACGTCAGCGACGTGACAATTGAATCCATACAGCTGGATTTTGGCAGTGCCGATACACAGTCCAGTATTAAGGCTTTTCGCATTGAGCCGGGGGAAGTACGCACACTGGCGCTGAACCACGGTCCCGGAATGGGCTTCAACGTGCAGGTCAGCTACAGTAATGGTCGTAAGCAGGAGTTCTGCGCGTTGCGCGGAGATGAGCGTACTCAGCCAAGGCTGGATTTACGGCCATGAATTTCTAATCACCTGTTCGCAATTGACAAGGAGTTAACATGCGCAAGGTAACAGTTGCCGTTATTGGTGCCGGAACTGCCGGCCTAACCGCCTATAGGGCAGCCCGAAAGCATACGGACTCGGTACTACTTATCGATCCAGGTCCGCTGGGCACCACCTGTGCCCGTGTCGGCTGCATGCCCAGCAAGTTGTTGATTGCCGCGGCCGATACCGCCTGGCATATGCGCCACTCGGATATGTTCGGCGTGAGTGCGGCCGACATTCAAGTGGATGGCCACAAAGTGATGCAGCGTGTCCGCCGGATGCGCGATCGTTTTGTCGGCAAGGTACTGGAAGGAATGGAGTCAATTCCGGAACAGGACATGCTGCATAAACCCGTGCGTTTCATCTCTGACCACATGCTGGAAACGGCTGACGGACAGCTCATTGAAGCGGAAAAAATTGTAATCGCCACCGGATCACGCCCTGCTGTGCCCGAATTTCTGCAGAAAGCCGGCAAGCGGCTGCTGCTCAATGATGATCTGTTTGAGCTGGACACCCTGCCAGAGTCCGTTGCCGTGTTCGGTCCTGGTGTGATCGGACTGGAACTGGGGCAGGCCCTGCTCCGCCTTGGGGTACGGGTGCGCATGTTCGGCGTTGGTGGAGCCGTAGGACCAATCGGTGATGATGAGATTCGCCAAGCAGCTGTTGAATGTTTTAGCGCTGAATTCCCGCTTGATCCCGATGCCCAGGTAAAAGAGATCCGTGAAACGGACAGGGCTGTCGAAGTCACTTTCATACATACCGATGAAAAGCCTCTGACCGAGCACTTTGACTACCTGCTTGCGGCAACCGGGCGGCGGCCCAACGTGGATCAACTGGGACTTGATCAGACTCATCTGCAGCTGGATGACCGTGGTGTGCCTGTTTTCGATCCACACACGTTGCAGTGTTCGGTCGAACACATATTCATCGCCGGTGATGCCAACAACCATCTGCCCCTGCTCCATGAGGCTGCGGATGAAGGTGGCATTGCAGGCCGTAATGCCGCCCTGCTGCCCGATCTGCAGCCGGGAGATCGCACAGTCCCGTTGGCCGTTGTGTTTTCCGATCCGCAAATTGCGACGATCGGCATGCGCCCTGCCGATATCCACGAGCAGTTTTCCGGCCGCTTTGCAGAAGCCGCGTATGACTTCGCTGATCAGGCCCGCGCCAAGGTACTGGGCAGAGACAGAGGCTTGATGAAGGTATGGGCTGAAACCGGCAGCGGAACCCTGCTCGGGGCCGAAATTCTCGGGCCTGACGCTGAGCATCTAGCCCACCTGCTGGCCTGGGCCATGCAGCAACAGTTGAGCGTTAGCGATCTTTTGGCGATGCCCTACTATCACCCGGTGCTGGAAGAAGGGCTTCGCAGCCTATTGCGTGATCTGCAGACACGCCTTTGAAGTCAGCAGACGATCCAAGTGGCTGCCTGGAATTGATGGCGCTGTTCAGACCCCAGTACTGACAGCGCCTGCAACATTATTGCTTGAAACGGTTGACCAGCTCATGCAACTGGTCGGATACCCGCTGTGACTGGCGAATACTTTCAGCGCTTTCTTCTGTTCTGGCCAGGCTGCGTTCGGCCAGCTCGGAAATCTCTTTCACCTGACGGTTCACCTCCTCCGATACCAGCGCCTGCTCCTCAACCGCCGCGGCCATCTGCTCGGACATCGCCGAAATCTGATTCACCGCCTCGGCAATCCCCTGCAGCATGGATTCCGACTCAATAACCCGCTGTAGACCGGTCTCTGCATCCTCCGCGCCCTCTTTGGCCACGGCAACCGAAGAGTGGGCCTGACCTGTCAACCCTTCGACGATTTTACGGATGTTCTGCGCCGACTCTCGGGTATTGCCCGCCAGTACACGCACTTCATCCGCCACAACCGAGAAGCCGCGACCATGATCACCGGCACGGGCCGCCTCAATCGCCGCGTTCAGTGCCAGCAGGTTGGTTTGATCGGAGATATCTTCGATAGACTGGGCAGCATGAGCAATCTCACTGGTCTGCTCAGCCAGTAACTGCACCGCCTGACCGATCTCAGATACGGTGTTGCGCAGCTCTTCAATCGAGGTACAGGTGATGCGGGCAATCTCGCCACCCTGCCCGGCCAGCTCTCTGGAATACTCGGCCTGACCCGCTGTTTTCTGCACGTTGTGCGAGATTTCGTGAATCGCCAGCGACATCTCGTGCATGGCGGTCGCTACCAGCTCGGTTTGATGAGTCTGAGCCTGAATTTCCTCGCGCGCGGTTTCAGATAATTCTAGTCCTCGGCGTGACTGCTCCGCCACCTCTCGAGATGCGTCCTCAATACGGGTCAACACCGCATCCAGATGTGCACGCAAACTCATCACACCCACCATAATATTACCGGTCAAACCATGCTGATTGGTGTAGGTATTGGCCGCAAGAGGGTGCATAAATACCCCGTGCAACTCTTTGCTGATCAGGTCAAGGTCATGTTTGTGGTGCAGGTACTGAATACCACCGAAGATCAACAGGGCAGCGATCAACCAGAGGGTACTGGCCAGTGGTGATAGCCAATAGGCCAGCGCTACCGCCGGTACGATAAAGGCCAGCGCAATCAGGAATTGCTGCAGATAGCGCGGTAATTGCAACTGACGGCGCTTGCGATTAATACGGGCGTACAGTTTCTCCGCACGCTCTACATCCTTGCGCGCAGGACAGGAGCGAACGGACTCATAACCCACTACCTTACCTGCTTCGGTCACGGGGGTCACATAGGCGCTGACCCAATAGTGATCGCCGTTTTTGCAACGGTTTTTGACCAGCCCCATCCAGGGGCGACCCGCCTTGAGGTGGTTCCACATCACCTCGAACGCTTCCGCCGGCATATCCGAATGCCGCACCAGGTTATGATTCTGCCCAATCAGCTCTTCGCGGGCGTAACCGCTGATTTTCTGAAAGGCATCATTGCAGTGGGTGATCACACCCGACAGATCAGTCGATGAGATCAGCTTAACATGCGCATCAAAATGCTGTTCACGCTGAGTCACGGGGCCATTATTTTTCATCTCAACCACCTCAATTACGCCATAACATCTGCTGCCTGACCAGAGAGCCAGCACTGTTCAAATTCTTTTGCGGTCAGCGGGCGGGCAAAGCAGTAGCCTTGGCCATAATCGCAGCCCATCCGCTTCAACTCGTCCGCGATTGCCTCATTTTCGATCCCTTCCGCGAGGGTTTTCATACCGAAAATCTGTGCAGTGGCGATTATGGTTTGAACGATCGCCCGGTTAGCCGCATCACGGTCCAGGTTGCGCACAAACGACATATCGATTTTCAACAGATCCGCATCAATGTCTTTCAGATAATTCAGTGATGAGTGACCGGTGCCGAAGTCATCAATGGCCAGGGCAAAACCTTTTTGCTTAAGGTGATGCAGCATATTGATTGCATCCTCGGGATGACGCATCAGACCGGTCTCGGTCAGCTCCAGCTCGAAATCGCTCGGTGAAACCCCTTCCTCCGCCAGTAACAGCAACAGGTCATTGGCAAAGCGACTATCATCCAGATCACGCGCCGAAACATTTACAGCCAGTTTTATCTGAATCCGGCCCGGCACCAGCAGGCCCTGCTCCTGCCATACACGCCGCTGGTGTCCCGCCATTATCAGCACCTTGCGGGTGATTTTGTCGATCAAGCCTCGCTCTTCCGCCAGCGGTATAAACTGGTTGGGGCTGACCCAGCCCAGTTCGGCATCAAACCAGCGCAACAACACCTCAGCGCCACAGAGCTGACCCGTAGCAAGGCAGGTCTGCGGCTGAAAACGCAACTCCAGCCCTTTACCCTGCACCAGCGCGGCCTCAAGCCGACGGGCGAGATAGGCTCTTTCTCTGATTTTCAAACCCAGCAGCGCATCGTAAAAACACACCTGATTGGTGCGCGCCTTGGCCTGATGCAGTGCTATATCGGCATGCCGGAGCAGAATCTCGTAGCTGTCGCCATCGCGAGGCGCCAGTACTACGCCATAACGTTTGCGCACAGTCACTTCGGCGCCTTCAACCCGAAATGGCACGGCGAATGCCTTATTGATGCGCGACACCAGTGACAGCACCGCATCACCGTCCGGTACAAAACAGGCCAGGGCAAACTCGTCACCGGTAATGCGTGCCAGGGCTCCACCGGCAGCCTGTTCCGGCCGCCCCAGAAGATCCATTTCGCGGATTGTCTGCTGCAGCCTCAGGCTGACAGCTTTGAGCAACGCATCCCCCACCTCATGACCAAGAGTCTCATTCACCTCTTTGAGATTAATTATGTCCATATAAATCAAGGCCAGTGTTCGTTGCTCTCGACGAGTAACGGTCAACTGCTGCTCTACCAGCTCACCCAACAAGTTACGGTTGGGAAGTCCCGTCAATGTGTCATAGAAAGCCAGTTGTTCAATCTGCTTGGCCTGTTCGTCAAAACGATTTTGTGCATCATCTCTTGCGCGCACAGTTGCGTTATGTGCCGCGTGACTGTAGGCATCCAAGGCTAGTGTTGCATCGAGCAGTACGACTTTATTCAGCGCCGTGAGCACCTGATTGCTTCTCTCAGGGGCATAGCGAAATTCATGTTGCAGCACCAAACTGAAATGGTGCACAAAACTACCAAAGGCACCGGTATACCACTCCGGCTGCAGGCCTATTCGCTGATGAGCTATACCGACCGCAAGTCGATCAAGCGCATACTCATAGTCATATTGACCTGACAGCAAACGCTCAAAGTAGCGTTTCTGGGTACCTTTGAGCCGTTGGCGAGTTGCATTTTCCTTAAGGAGATCAGACACCCCTTCAAACTGCAGCAGATGGTCATAGAAGGCTTCTATCAGTTGCTCGGTATACGTCGACATGCGGGGCTGCACCTGCTGCAACAGCTGCTCTTCCTCAACGGTAAGGGTTAGCAAGGCCTTACGCAGCGCAAAACTTTCAGCAGTTAACTCAATTCCGACAGCAATTTCACCCACTGTTGGGTATCTCATGCTCATTTCACTTTTTCTCTTCCAGAAATCAACCTCAGTCGCGGCTGTTTTAGGCCTACCGCGGTTATGCTTGGAGCAATAGCCGTGCTTGGCAGCTGCTTCATCTCATTCAGCAAGCTTGAGGTACTGTCCATCATCAACTGGTGTAGCAAAACACAGGCATGAACAGGGTTATTCGAACGCCGGATAACGCCATCGATCCTAAACTGCAAACGCTGAAGCTTTTGATGCTTCGACTCAGGTCTGCTGGCAATGTGTTGGGCCACCAATGCTTGTCGCAGTGCTTCCAGTGCTGCGGGATCATCGACCGCCAAACGAGCCAGTTCATCAAAGCTCGGCAACTCAATGCTCATCGTTTTTTACTTCCTGATTCCCAACAAATTACATGCGTTGTCACATTCGGCATAAATCATTGGCAAAGCATGCACCAGCTCAACCAACGGCAGTCTTACACCACCCCAAGCCTGAGAAACCACTGCACTTTCAATCTGCTGCTTCAGAGTCGTTTCAGGTTCAGTATTCCAACCGGGATTGGCCGCCAGATAGAAGCTCAATGCATCGGCAAACTGAATAATGATTAGCAGGTCCCTGAGCTCCTTGTGAACTTTTGGGTGGCGTACCGCCTCTGGAAGGTGGTGATAACGGACAATATTGCTAATTAGAGCCGGCAGATGCATTTTCTTGCATGCCATCTGACCCACAACCGTATGCGTGAACCCCAGGACACTTTGTTCCGCAGATATGAGCTCTTCTGCCGCCCCCCAACCGCGCACATCTGTATCTTTCAATGCATCCGGAGCAACCTGCAACATGACGAAACGTCCGAGATCATGCAGCAGGCCTGCCATGTAGGCTGTTTCTGGTTTTACCGTCGAGAAATATGCGGTGCGGGCCATGAACAATGCGATCTGAGCAACCTCAAGCGAGTGTCTCCATATATTGCGCTGTTCATCCTTGGCAGGCACGAATACCCGTGCAACAGAGATAGCCATTAACAGTTGCAAAATGGTGTTTGAACCCACTCGGGCCAAGGCTGCCTCGATGCCATCGACGGGAGTGCTTCCCATACACGCAGCCGAATTGGCATAGCCAATAATCAAGCTCGCCAGCGGTGGGTCAGTCTTGGCCAGTCGTACCATGTCATCAAAGAAGGTATCGCTGTCTGGATCTGACCTCATCAGCTCAAACATCACACTTGGCAACAGGGGTAGCTGCTCAAGACGTTCTTCGATTTCTTCAAGAGAAATCACATGGGGTTCAACACTGCTCATGATCCTCTCCTTCTGCGTGTGAACTTCCAGTCGAGATTAGGAAATCACAGTACAAAAACCTGCCAAATAAGTCCTTTGTGACAATTATGACATTAACTAATGAGCGCGACCAAGGCCTGAGGTGCGACTTTTTGTCGCACCTCAACATCAGAAATAGAAATATGGCGGGAGTGTTAGGGAGGGTGTTTTACAATAGAGATCAGAGGGTTCTGATCAAACTTTTTGCGAAACCTCACGCATCAAGCTGTCAATGCACCGCACCACACTGACACTTGCCTTTTCCATCTGCTCGAGTTGTTGCAGCATGCCCTTGTAGTCTTTTTGTGCGCCGCAAGCCAAGGCAGCACGGCCTGAATCATGTACCTGGCGGTGTGGGCTTTCCAGCGCCTTGAAGCTGTTCAAGCCTGCGTATTTACGACCACCATAGCCATCATAGTACCAGTGCCCCAGGCGACACTCTGTATGACTGTTGGCCCCCACTGAAAACTCGCCACGTTCAATGAGACTATAAATCTGGTTTTTCCAGGCCGCATGATCAAGCTTCACCGTATTCAGAAACGAGGCGGTGGTCGCAATACGGATCACACGCTGCATATGGTCGGAGCGAGTTATGACATCACCGACAACAGAATCAATCTGAGTGGAGGACGCCGCAACATCAGACGCGACTTCCAGGTTCTGATTCACCACTGACTTTATTGAGCTGGTCTGATCAATAACCTGAGTGACCAAACGCTCGATCTCTTGGCTCGCACCATGTGCCTTGCCAGCCAGTGCACGCACCTCGTCAGCCACAACCGCAAATCCACGGCCGGCTTCTCCAGCACGAGCCGCCTCTATAGCTGCATTCAAGGCCAGCAGGTTGGTCTGATCAGATATTTCCTGAATACTGGACACAAGCTGCGAGATTGAATGAGCTGTTTTATCCAACACAGTAGCGGCACTCAGGCTTGCACTGGCCTGCTCGTTGATAAGACTCGCACGATGGCCAAGCTTTTGTAATGCTTCGCGGGTATGATCAAAAACCTCATCCAATTGTTTGAGTGCCTTTCGCTCATTGATGAGCTCCTCGGCAGTATCCGCCAACCCCTCGCGAATACTAAGCAGCATATCGCCCCCCTTAAGCTGCCAGGACATAACAGCTGCCTCACTATCGCCTTGCTGCTGCAACTGTCGCAGTTGTTCCTCTTTTTCAGCCAAGAGCGCCTGCAAACCCTGCTTTTCTTTCAAATGCTCTGCCTGCAAAGCTTGCAGCTGTGCTTTGAACTCTTCTTCTTTTTTATGTTGTTTACGTCCAAATACAAACATGTGTGCCTCAAATACCACAGTAAATAATTTATTCGGAATGATAGTGTTGTAGTACGCTGGGGATATCGGCAGACGGAATCGGTTTACTGATAAAGTACCCCTGAACTTCATCGCAGCCTAAAGAAGTTAGCATTGCAAGCTCTTCGGCGGTTTCGACACCTTCGGCAATAACACGCATACTCAGGCTTTCCGCAATACCCAACACGGCTTTGACAATCCCCTGATCGGCCGGGTTATGAACCAAATTTTTAACAAATGCCCGATCCACTTTGATGAAATCGACACAAAATTTCTGGCTCTTCGTCGTTTCATGTG
>NPIF01005948.1_pt1 | contig 30257 bp, 27 predicted proteins | sample 8637461 | NCBI WGS metagenome assembly NPIF01 (sample SAMN07420641, study PRJNA396082) | bioreactor metagenome | isolation source: sample BR12 brine-fed electro-methanogenic bioreactor BR | place: Japan: Kochi | collected 2016-12-09
TGATCCGCTTGATCACGCCGCCCTTCCCGGCAGCGTCGCGGCCCTCGAAGATGACGACGACCTTGAGCCCCTGGTGCTTGATCCACTCCTGGAGCTTGACCAACTCGATCTGAAGCTGGCGCAGCTCCGCCTCGTACACGCCGTTCGAGATCTTCTTGCGCTTGGTCTTCTTCGGGGGCTCGAGTACGGCCGAGTCGTTCTTACCCATAGCTCTTCTCTCCTGCTGCTTCCCTTCGGCAGAAGATAGGTCCCGCCCGGACGAATGCACGCGAGGCCGGATGAGTACAGGGCTAACCCGACACGCGATGTGGGTAATCGGCATCGGAGTCCCGGGGAGAGGACGGCCCCCGCGGGAGAGTGTCGATGCGCGTCGCCTCCGTCGAGAAAACCCTGCCGGGTCCCGGCTACCCGCAAGAGGAGATCCTCGGCCGCTTGCTCGAGGTCTGGGCCGGCCAGCTACCCTCCGAGCAGAGGGTCGCCGCCCTCCACCGCAACGTGCAGGTCGGCAAACGCCACCTCGCGCTCCCGATCGACGAGTACGAGGCCCTCGCGAGCTTCGGCGATGCGAACCGCGCGTGGGCGCGGGCCGCGAGCGCTCTGGGCGCGGAGGCCCTCGCCGGGGCCCTGACGCGCGCTGCGGTGCCTCGCGAGCGCGTCGGCGCGCTCTTCTTCGTCTCGGTCACCGGGCTCGCGTGCCCCTCGGTCGACGCGAGCATCGTCGGCCGCCTCGCGCTGCCGCCCTCCGTCAAACGCGTTCCGGTCTTCGGGCTCGGCTGCGTCGCCGGCGCGGCTGGACTCGCCCGGGCCGCGGACTACGTGCGCGCCTTTCCCGAGGAGGTGGCCGTGCTCGTCGCAGTCGAGCTCTGCTCGCTGACGCTCCAGCGTGGCGACCGCTCCGTCGCGAACCTGATCGCCTCGGGGCTCTTCGGCGATGGAGCCGCCGCGGCCGTCGTCGCCGGCGAGGCGGTGCCAGCGAGCGGCCCGCGCGTCCGCGCGACCCGCTCGGTCTTCTACCCGGACTCCGAACACGTGATGGGTTGGGAGATCTCGGAGCGCGGCTTTCAGATCGTGCTCTCGCCGGAGGTGCCGGAGATCGTGCAGCGCCATCTTGGCCCCGACGTCGACGCCTTCCTCGGTGAGCACGGCCTGAGCCGCGGCGAGATCGCCGCCTGGATCTGCCACCCCGGGGGACCGCGCGTGCTCGAGGCGGTGGAGTCTGCGCTCGCGCTCGAAGGCGACGCGCTCGCGCTCGCGCGCGCGAGCCTTCACGAGTACGGGAACCTCTCCTCCGCCTCGGTGCTCTTCGTCCTGGCGGACACGATGAACGGCGCCGCGCCGCCACCGGGCAGCCCCGCGTTGCTGCTCGCGATGGGCCCGGGCTTCTGCTCCGAGCTCGTCCTGCTCGAGTTCTGAGCGTGTTCGCTCCGAGCCAGCTCGCCTTCCTCGCGCTGCTCGGCGCGCTCGTGCTCGAGCGCCTCGTCGAGCTTCGAGTCTCGCGTCGCAACGCGCGGGCCCTCGCGGCCCGTGGCGGCGTCGAGGCCGGGCGCGGTCACTTCCCCGTGATGGCGATCCTCCACGGCTCCTTCCTCGTCGCCGCGGCTTTCGAGGTCATCTTCATGGCCTCGCCCTGGCATCCGCGGCTGGCCATCGTCTGTCTCTTCCTCGCCGCCGGCGCACAGGCCCTGCGCTGGTGGGTGGTGGCGACACTCGGCGAGCGCTGGACGGTTCGCGTGTTCGTCGTGCCGGGCGAGGGGCCGGTGAGCGACGGACCGTACCGCTTCCTCCGCCACCCGAACTACCTCGCCGTCATCGTCGAGCTCGCCGCGGTCCCGCTGATCCACGGAGCGTGGCGCACCGCGCTCTTCTATTCCCTCGCGAACGCGCTCCTGCTCGCTTGGCGCATCCGCGTCGAAGAGCGCGCCCTCGCCGAGGCGGCGCCCTACCACGATCGCATGCCGCCTCGCGCGATCGTCCCGGGCCCGCCCCGTGGCTGAGCTCGTCGTCGTCGGCGGCGGACCGGCCGGGCTCGCCACCGCGATCGCGGCGCGCGTCCGCGGCTTCGGCGCCACCGTGCTCGACAAGCGCGCACCACCGATCGACAAGGCATGCGGTGAGGGGCTCCTGCCCGCGGGACGGGCCGCGCTCGCGAGGCTCGGCGTCGAGCTGGCCAGGGAGGAGGGCTGCGCGCTCGATGGCCTGAGATTCCAGGACGCCGCCGTGGACGAGTTCCGCGCACTCGAGATCCCCTTCGAGCTACCGGGGCTCGGCGTTGCGCGACCCACCCTGCATCGCGCCCTCGCGCGGCGCGCGGAAGCGCTCGGCGTCCGCCTGCGCTGGCAGACGCCCGCCCTCGGTCTCGTCGAGGGCGGGGTGGCGATCGCGGAGGGTACGCTGCGCGCGTCGTGCGTCGTCGGGGCCGACGGTCTCCACTCGAAGGTCGCGCGTTGGGCGGGCTTCGACGTGCGCGCCGCAGAGGGGAGCGCAGCCATCGCCGGCGTGCGCCAGCGCTTCGCGTGTGCACCCTGGAGCGAGCGCGTCGAGATCCACGTCGCCGAGGGCGCCGAGGCGTACGTCACGCCCCTCGGTCCGGCAGAGCTCGGGGTGGCGCTACTCGGGGTCCCCGCGCGCTTCGACGAGCTGATCTCGCTGCGCTCGTTCCCCACGTTGCGCGCGCGGCTCTCGGGCACCGAGAGAGTTGGAAGCGTACTCGGCGCGGGGCCGTTCCCTCGGCGCGTGCGGCGCCTCGTGCGCGGCTCGATCGTCCTCGTCGGCGATGCGGCGGGTGCGCTCGACCCCGTGGCCGGCCTCGGCGTGTCGCTCGCGCTGCTCCAGGCCGAGCGGCTCGCCGCGGCGCTCGAACACGGCGATCTCGGGGTCTACGAGCGCGAGACCCGGCACCAACTCGCGCGCGCTGCGCGGAGCACACGGGTGCTCACTCTCTCGCGGCGCGCCCCCGGCGTCCGGCGCCGCGTCATCGCGTGGTTGAGGCGCCATCCCGCGCTGGCACGGGCATGGCTCGCCTGGCACGTCGGGGAGGCTCAGACGCCGGCGGAGTGCGCGGCCGCGCGCATCGCGTCGTAGGCCGCGAGCGCAGCGGTGCGCGCCGCCTTGTGCTCGACGATCGGACCGGGATAGCCCTTCGGGCGCACGAGTGGCGGCGCCGTCCAAGGAGCGTGGACGAAGCGCGGCTCGAGGCCGGCGAGCTCGGGCAGGAAGCGCGTGACGTAGCGACCTTCCGGGTCGAAGCGCTGCCCCTGGAGCACCGGGTTGAAGACGCGGAAGTACGGCGCCGCGTCGGCGCCGCATCCGGCGCTCCACTGCCAGCCGAAGGTGTTGTTCGCGAGGTCGGCGTCGAAGAGGTGCTCGGCGAAGTGGGCCGCGCCGCGTTGCCAAGGGACGAGCAGGTGTTTGGTGAGGAAAGACGCGGCGACCATGCGCGCGCGGTTGTGCATCGAGCCCGTCTTCGCGAGCTGGCGCATCGCGGCGTCGACGAGCGGGTAGCCCGTCCGGCCCTCGCGCCACGCCGCGAAGGACGCCGCGTCGTCGCGCCAAGGGAATGCCGCGAAGCGCGCGTTGAGCGGCTCGCTCACCGTGCGCGGATGGTGGTAGAGCACGTGGTGGGCGAACTCGCGCCACGCGAGCTGCCGCAGCCACGCCCGCTCGAGCTCGCCGGAGCGCGTGGGCTCGCTGGTGCGCGCGGTGTCCCGCGCGAGGTTCCAGAGCTGACGCGGCGAGATCTCGCCGAAGTGCAGGTGCGGAGAGAGCCCGCTCGTGCCGTCCTCGTCGAGCATGTCCCGCGCCCGGTCGTAGCCCGCGAGTGCGCGGTCCATGAAGCGCAGGGCTCTATCCATCGCACCGCGCTCGCCTGGGCAATGCCCTTGATCACGGGGGGCGGGCGCCGATGTGCCCACCCCGGTGCAGCGCGAAACGGGCCAGGAACTCGGCGCGGGGAAGCCGTCTGGGATCGGCAGGGCGTGGGGCGGGTCGCCGAGCGCGAGCAAGGCGTCGAAGAAGCGCGTGAACACCGCGTACGGGCTACGGTCCCGCTTGAGGATCTGCTCGGGCTCGACGAGCAGGTGTCCGCCACACTCGATCGCCTCGATGCCGTGCTCGTCGAACGCGCTCCTCACCGCGGCGCTTTGCCAGCGGCTCTCGGGTTGGTAGCCACGCGTCCAACAGACCGCGCGGGCGCCGGTCTCTGCGGCGAGTGCGATCAGCGCGCTCGCGGCCGGTCCCTCGCGCCGCACGAGCCTCGAGCCACGCGCGATGAGCTCGGCGTCGAGCGCGTCGAGCGACTCGGCGAGCCAGCGCCGGCCGGCCGCACCCACGTCTTCGGTGGACGGCTCGACGAACACCGGGATCACGGGCCCGCCCCGCGCGAGCGCAGCGGCGAGAGCCGGGTGATCCCCGAGTCGCAGATCCCGGCGTAGCCAGAGCAGCGTGGGAGGGGCGCTCATCGTCTCACCTCAGCTCGGGGGCTGTAGCGTGCGGCGCAGCTTGCTCGTGTCGATCCCTTGGGCTCGGGCACGGTCGAGGATCGCGTCGTAAAGCGAGCCGTCCAGTGTCGGTTCCCGCGCGATGACCCACATGTAGCGCCGGCTCGGGTGCGCGACGACCGCCCAACTGTAGTCGGGGCAGAGATCGATGATCCAGTAGGAGACGTTGAGCGGCCAGAAGAAGCGCACCTTGAGCTTGGCCGACGTGGACTCGTCGACGACGCGGGCGACGCCCTCAGTCGTCTCAACGGGGCTGTCGAGGCCGTTCTTGCGGCATGCGTTGAGCACCCCGAGGCGGCCGTCCTCCCGCAGCTCGTAGGTGGCCGTCGTCGCCACGCAACGCTTCTGGAACGAGTTCGGCAGCGAGGCGATTTCGTACCAGAGACCCGTGTAACGCTCGAGGTCGACGCTCTCGACGACCGTGAGCGCCTCATCGGCCTCGCTCGCGCTCGGAAGAGCGAACAGGGCGAGGGGGAGAAGCAAGAGGGTGGCGCGGCGTCGTGGGTCAGCCGTCCGGCCTGAGCGCGCCGGCGCGGGCACGAGCCGCGGGGTCGCCGCGACGAGCGCCGGGAGAGCAAGCGCCCAGGCGAGCCCGAGCAGAAGGAAAGACACCGCGCCACCCATCTCGATCGCGCCGAGGCGCATGCCGATCAGGTAGCTGATCGGGCCGCCGACCGCGCCGAAGGCGGCGGCGAGCAGCGGCCGGCCGCGCAGCCACGAGAGGCTGCGCGTCAGGCAGGCGGCGAAGAGCACCCAGAGCGCGAGGATCCAGAGTGGAGCGAGCGGGGCAGGGAGCGGCCCCCGGGCATAGGCGACGATGCCGGCGGCGGCGAGGGCTCCGTCGAGCACGAAGCCGACCGCGGCTGCGAAGGCGAGCAGGCGGCCCTCGGCGAGCAAGCTGCGATCGAAGACGAACTGTACGCCGAGCAGGGCCACGAGTAGGAGCGGCGCCCAAGCGCCGAAGCCGTGGGCGGCGCCGGAGACCAATCCGAACCAACCAACGTAGAAGAGCGCGAAGTTGATCAGCGTCAGAGCGAGTCGAGGCATGGGATCCCTCCTATTCGGCAGCGATTCACGCTGCGGCCAGGCGCCGCCGATAACCCGGCGCGGCGAGCAGGAGCTGGATGTCGCCGAGTTGCCGCTCGGCGAAGCCGCCTTCGCAGTAGGCGAGGTAGAACTCGAACGCGCGCACGAAGCCTTCGTCGTGGCCGAGCTCGAGCACGGCGTCGCGCTTGTCGAGCAGGCGCTGGCGCCAGTGCGCGAGCGTCGTCGCGTAGTGCTCGCCGATGTCCTCCATCCACAGCGGCTGCAAGCCCGTCGGCTCCCACGCGGCGCGCAGCGGCGCGAGCGCGGGAATGCAGCAGCCCGGGAAGATGTAGCGCTTGATGAAGTCGACGGAGCGGCGGGCGTCGTCGTAGAGGCGATCGTCGATCGTGATCGCCTGCAGCAGCATCAGGCCGTCCTCCGCGAGCAGCGCGCGGCAGCGCTCGAAGAAGACGGGGAAGTTCTCGTGGCCGATCGCCTCGATCATCTCGATCGAGACGAGCTTGGTGAAGCGGCCGCGCAACTTGCGGTAGTCCTCGAGCAGCACGGTGACGCGCCCCTCGAGACCCGCCTCGTGCACGCGCTGGTTCGCGAGGACGTACTGCTCGCGCGAGATCGTCGTCGTCGTGACCCGGCAGCCGAAGCGCCGCGCCGCGTGGAGCGCGAGGGAGCCCCACCCGGTGCCGATCTCGAGGAGGTGGTCCTCCGGACCGAGCTCGAGGGCCTGGCAGATGCGGTCGAGCTTGCGGACCTGGGCGGGTTCGAGAGACATGTCCTCGCGCTCGAAGACGGCGCTCGAGTAGGTCATGGTCTCGTCGAGCATCAGCCGGAAGAAGTCGTTGCCGAGGTCGTAGTGCGCGGCGATGTTGCGGCGGCTGCCCTCGAGGGTGTTCTCGCGCAGGCCGTGGCCGAAGCGCAGTAGCGCTTGGGCCAGGCGCGCGGGACCGCGCTCGACGGAGTCGAGCTCGTCGCGGTGCAGGACGAACAGGCGCACGAGGCTGGGCAGGTCGTCCGCGCTCCAGTGTCCGTCGATGTAGCTCTCTCCGGCGCCGACCGTGCCGCGGCGCAAGAGCGCCCCGTAGAACGCGGGATCGTGCACCGTCAGCGTGGCGACAGGGCCCGGCGCGTTGCCCCCGAACACGAAGCTCTCGTCCCCGTCACGGAGAGTGAGGCAGCCGCGGTGCAACCTGGCGAGACGGGAGAAGAGGACGCGGCGGGCAAGGCGGGCGCCGAACGCGGGGCGCGCCTTCGCGGTGGCGGTGTGGGTGTCGAGGATCGTGCTGCCACTCATGAGTGCTCCTCCTGGACGGCGACCGTCTTGGGGTGGGGGATGAACGGCACGCGCTTGAGCCAGAGGCGCGCGGCTTCGAAGTAGATGCGAACGACGACCTGTGCGGCCATCGCTGGGTAGCGAAGAAGGGTGCGAGCGAGCGCGAAGCCGCTGAGCGGACGCCGCTCGAGCTCGAGCAGCGCATCGAAGACGCGCTCGTCCTCTCGGCGGAGGTCCATGTGGACGACGAGGCGCTCGCTCGGCGTGACGAAGCGCCAGCGGTAGGCGATGTCCATCGGCATGAAGGGCGAGACGTGGAAGTCCTTCGCGAAGTCGAAGCGCGCAGCACCGTGGGGCTGCCCCTCGCGAGCGCGGCGCGCGTCGTGCACGTAGGGGTGGCGCTCGCCCCAGGGCGTGTTGTTCACCTCCGAGACGATCGCGTCGAGGGTCTCGCCATCCTCCTCGAAGCAGTAGAAGAAGCTGACGGGGTTGAAGCCGTAGCCGAGCATGCGCGGGTGGGTGAGCAGGCGGATCGGCCCCGTGGGGCGCCGGCCGAGCTCACGCTCCACGAGATCGCGGACCGCGGCGTCGAGCGGCTGCGCCTTGTCGCCGAGGTGATCCTCACGGGCCCAGCGGACGAGGTTGGCGCTCTTCGTCGACCACAGCCACCGCTTCTCGAAGACCGTGTCGAGTTCGTCGAGGTCGAGATAGAGAAGGAAGAGACCCATCTCGAAGCGGTGATCCTTCGGGGTGAAACGCCGGTGGCGCACCCGGCCTTCGTAGAGCGCGCTACGCATGATCCGTCTCCTCTCCGAAGTCCGCGGCGACGCGCAACGCGCTCCAGACCCCGTCCTCGTGGAAGCCATGCCGCCAGTAGGCGCCGCAGAAGTGCGTGCGGCGCACGCCGCCGATCTCGGCGTAGCGCGCCTGAGCGGCGACGGACTCGGGGGTGAAGAGCGGGTGGTCGTAGCGGAGCTCGCGGAGCACGTGCCGGTCTTCGATCGGCTGCGTCGGGTTGAGGGTGACGAAGAAAGGCTCGTCCTCCGGCAGGTTCTGGAGCCGGTTCATGAAGTAGCTGACGGTGACGTGTTCGGCGGCTTCTTGCGGGATCGTGGTGTTCCAGCTCGCCCAGGCGCGCGGTGTGCGCGGCATGACTTGCGCGTCGCGGTGGAGGATCACGCGGTTCTCTTGGTACGGAATGGCGCCGAGGATCATGCGCTCGGTCGCGCTGGCATCGGAGAGCATGCGAAGAGCCTGGTCGCTGTGGCAGGCGAGCACGACGTGGTCGAAGCGTTCGCGATCGCATCCGCGCACGTCGAGCTCGACGTATTCGTCGTGGCGCCGCACGGCCTCGACGGCGGCACCGAGGCGGATGCGGTTCGCGAAGCGGGCGCTGAGCGGGCCGATGTACTCGCGGGAGCCGCCGCGGATCGTGCGCCACTGCGGACGGCCGGACACGTCGAGGAAGCCGTGGTGCTCGAAGAAGCGCAGGAAGAGGCGCGCGGGGAAGCCGAGCATGCGCTCGGGGCTCGTCGACCAGACCGCGGCGCCCATTGGCAGGAGATAGTGCTCGCGGAAGCTGCGGGAGTACCCATGCCGCTCGAGGAAAGCGCCGAGCGGCAGCTCGTCCCCGGGGGTCGCGAGCAGCGCCCGGGCGTCCTTCGCGAAGCGGAGGATGTCGCGCAGCATGAAGAGGAAGCGCGGGCGGAAGAGGTTGCGGCGCTGCGCGAATAGCGTGTTCGCGCTCGTGCCGTTGTACTCGAGCCCGGTCCTCTGGCAGCTCACCGAGAAGCTCATGTCGCTCGGCTGGCTCGCGACGCCGAGCTCGTCCATCAACGCCGTGAAGTGGGGGTAGTTGCGGTCGTTGAAGACGATGAAGCCGGTGTCGACCGCCGTCGTGCCGCGGGCGCTTGGGACGTCGATCGTGTGCGTGTGTCCGCCGAGCCGTTCTCGGGCTTCGAAGACGGTGACATCGAAGCGTGGCGCGAGAAGGTGCGCCGTCGTCAACCCGGCGATGCCGGTGCCGACGATCGCAACGCGCTCACCGGGGCGGGGGCGGTTCGTCATCGGCCTGCCTCCGCGAGCACACGCTCGGGTACGGGGCGGAGGTCCCAGACGAGGCCGAGCGCGGCCATCACGCGCAGGACGTAGTAGCTGAGATCGAGCTCCCACCAGAAGAAGCCCTGGCGCACCGAGCCGGGGTAGCGGTGGTGGTTGTTGTGCCAGCCCTCGCCGAAAGTCAGCAGGGCGAGCAGCAGGGAGTTCTTGCTCGAGTCGCGGGTGGCGTAACGCCTGCGGCCGAAGCGGTGCGCGAGCGAGTTGATCGTGAACGTCGCGTGGAAGAGTGCCACGGTCGAGAGCACGAAGCCCCAGACGAGCATCTGCCAGCCGTTGGTGCCGAGCCCGGGGGCGAAGGCGGCGAGCGTCTCACCGAGACCAAAGAGACTCGCGGCGAGCGCGACCGGGACGAGGATGTCGAAGCGGTCGAGGAAGCGCAGCTCCTTGTATCGGGCGAGGTCGGGCACGAGCCCGAGGCGGGTCGCGAACGCGCCCTTCGTCAGGAACCACGTGACGTGGGAGGTCCAGAAGCCGTGCTGGGGGCCGTGCAGGTCCTCGGGAGTGTCGGAGGCGCGGTGGTGGTGGCGATGATGCGCCGCCCACCAGAGTGGGCCGCGCTGGACGGCCATCGCGCCGAGCACGGCGAAGATGAACTGCAATGCCCGCGAGGTGGCGAAGGCGCGGTGCGAGAAGTAGCGGTGGTAGAACGCCGTGATCGCGAACATGCGCAGCGTGTAGAGGAGCGCGGCGACGACGAGCGCGATCGGAGACCAGCCGACGGCGAGAGGCGCGAGGCAGGCGAGGTGCAGCCCGATGAAGGGCAGCACCCGCAGCCAGTCGATGCGCCGGTCGTCGGGGGACGCCGGCGCGCCGCTCTCGTTGTCGAACCAGAGCGCCACGGCCCTGCCCGCGCGCAGCGGGAGGCGCGCCATCGCCGCCGCGATCTTCACGACCCTGCCTTCGCGAAGCGGTAGTGGGACACCCACCACTGCTCGCCGCGCGCGTGGCCGAAGAGCTCGGCGCAGGCGAGGAAGAACAGGCGCCAGCGGCCGAACCACTGCCGCGCCGCATCCTCGCCGTAGACCTCGGCGAAGATGGGCAGGAGCTCTTCCTTGTGCGCGTCCTGATTGGCGAGCCAGGCACGCGCGGTCTTCTCGTAGTGCGTGCCGGAGACGCGCCAGTGCTGCTCGACGGAGAGGTCGCGCTGGAAGTAGAGCAAGAGGTCGTCCGAGGGCATCAGGCCGCCCGTGAAGAAGTGCCGGCCCATCCAATTGTCCTCGCCCTCGGTCTCGAACTCGTACGCGAGCTCGCGGTGCGCGAAGACGTGCACGAAGAGCTTGCCACCGGGGCGCAGCCAGCCGTGGATCCGCGCGAGCAGGCGCTCGTAGTTCCTGAGGTGCTCGAACATCTCGACGGAGTAGACGCGGTCGAAACGCCGGCCTGGCTCGAAGTCGTTGATGTCGGAGGTGTGCACCGTGATGTTCGTCAGCCCGCGCTCGGCCGCGCGCTCACGGATGAACGCTCCCTGGGGCGCCGAGCCCGAGACGGCGTGCACGGTGCAGCGCGGATAGCGCTCGGCGATCCAGAAGCTCAACGAGCCCCAGCCGCAGCCGAGATCGAGCACGTCCATGCCGTCCTCGATCGCCCCACGTTCGGCGGTGAGGGCGAGCATCGCCGACTCGGCGTCGGCGAGCGTGTCGATGCCCTCCGGCCAGAAGCCCGAGCTGTACTTGAGGTGCGGGCCGAGCACCCTCTCGAAGAAGAGTGGCGGCAGCTCGTAGTGCTGGCGGTTCGCGTCGCCCTGGTGGTCGGCGATCGGAGCGCGGCGCAGCTTCGCGATCAGCGCTTGGAGCGCCTGGTGCTGGGTCGCGGCGTCGGGGTGACGCTCTTCGTCGAGGCGCTGGCGTACGAGGTGCTTGATGCACTGGCGCACGACGAGGTCGGGGACGTAGCCGTGTTCGGCGAGGCGCACGAGAGTGCTCATCGGGTCAGCCTCCATGTCCGCGGGAACCACGGCACGAACACGCTCGTCGTGCGCTGATACTCGCGGTACTCGGCGCCGCGGGTCTTGATGGCGCGCTGTTCGGTGTAGGGGATGCCGGTCAGGCGGAAGAGGAAGAGCAGCATCAGGAGCGGGCCCGCGAGCGCGACCCAGAACCAGCCGCTACCGGCGCTGAGCGCGAGATCNNACCAGTGCAGCCACTCGAAGAAGTAGTTCGGGTGGCGGGAGAAGCGCCAGAGTCCCTCACGGCAGACGCGGCCGCGGGAGTCGGGCCGCGCGCGGAAACGCGCGAGCTGCCGGTCGGCGACGGTCTCGCCGACGACGGCGATCAGCCAGATCGCGACGGCGAGGGCGACGAGGGCAGCGCCGGGCGGCATCGTCGAGCCGGCGCGGACCGCGGCGAGGAACGGGACGCTGAACAAGGGCACGAGCAGGGCCTGGCCCATGAAAAAGACGAAGAGCCACGCGTCGGCGCGTTCACCCCAGTACGCCCGCATGTCCTGGTAGCGCCCGTCTTCTTCGGCACCGATCACGCGGTCGCGGGTGAGGTAGGCGGCGAGGCGAAACCCCCAAGCCGAAGCGAGAAGGGCCGGGAGCCACGCGCTGAAGCTCCCGTCCCCGGCGAGAGAGCCGTGGACGAGGGCCGCGATTCCGAGGCCGAAGGCCCAGCCGGCGTCGACGATCCCGGCGTTGCCGGTGCGGCGCTGGACGAGCCACAACGTGGCCATCAGCAGCGTGGCGCCGATCCAGATCAGGGCGAGGCTGAGTAGAGCGCTGGACATCGATTCCTCCGGGTTCAGGATTAGACTAAGACAGAATCTGAGTAATGTCCAGGACAAAACATGGACAAAGAGAGATTTATTCCACGAGTTTCGTGTAATTTGCGCCTTCGGGAGGAGAGGGCTGCGCTAGAAGTCCCGCCCCTTGCCCGAGTCCTGCTGGACGACCAGAGCTTCGGGGTAGGGAGAGAAGTAGGACTGCTGCGCGAGATAGGGCACGTCGAAGCGGACGATCCAGCCGCGTAGGACCGCGAGCAGCGCGCTCAAAGGCAGGCGGGTCGCGAGGTAGCTCTCGAGGAGCCCGAGGAAGTAAGCCTTCTCCTCGGGCGAGAGCGCTCTCTTGAAGTAACCGAGAGCGTGCTGGAGAACGTTCTGCTGAGCGCGTCGCGCCGGCAGCCGGGCGAACAGGGCCTCGAGCTCCGCGCGGACGCGCGGCAGGAGCTCGGCGAGCGGGCGCCGCTCGAGGTTCGCGATCAAGCGGCCGAGCTTGCGCATCCGCGTCTGGTTGTAGCCGAGGAAGAGCAGCTTGTGCCGTGCCTGGAAGGCGACGAGGGCGCCCGGGCTCGGGTTCTCGGACAGAACGCGGAGCTCGGCGAGCGTGTAGAGCTTGGTGAGGAAGGGCTCATGGAAGAGGTAGTTGGACAGCCGCCCCTCGTCCTCGATCGCGAGGCCGCCGTGGCGCTCGAGCACCTCGCGGGCGAAGAGCCCCGGGCCGCGGGACGCGACGGCTCCGTTCTCGCGATGGAGGCGTGCGTCGCGGATCCCACACGACGGCGAGCGCCCCTTGAGCAGGAAGCCGTCGACGGCGCCGAGACGCTCGACTTCGCTCTTCGCGAAACTCTCCATCGCATGCGTCAGGTCGCGTTCCGTGCTGGGCTGGACGAGCCGCGGCAGCTCGTCGCCGCCCCGCACGACGAGACGGATCGGGTCGCGGGGGACGCCGAGGCCGATCGCGACCTCCGGACACACGGTGACGATCTCGACGTGCTGCTTGAGCGCTTGGACGAAGCCGCTCTTGATCATCTGTCCGTCGTAACGACAGGCGTCGTGTTCGAGACAGCGGCTGAGCACGAGGCGCGGACGGATGTGGGCCACGATCAGATCCCTCGCAACCCGTCCAGTGTAGCGCCGACGTCCGCGATTCCGGGCACGCGGTGCACGCCGCAGTCGGCGAGCGCCGCTTCGTAGGCCCCGCTCGCCCGGCCGCCGATGAGGATCGGGAGCTCCGGTGCGAGCAGGCGTCTCAGGCGGCGAATCTCGCGGGCGAGCGCCGGGTCGTCCGACGGGTAGACGACACTGAGGATCACCGCACGGGCTTCGGTCTGCGCCGCCGCTGCAGCGATCTCCTCGGCCGGCAGATCCGGTCCGAGGTAGACGACGCGCCAGCCGCGCGTCGTCGCGAGCACGCCCGCCATCAGCGCGCCGATCTCGTGGTGCTGCCCGGAAGGTGTCGTGACGATGGCGACGGGAGCCCCACTCACCCCGGGCTGCGAGGTCGCCAGAGTCTGCGCGAGCGTGCGGACCGCCGCGGTCGCGAGGTGCTCGTGCACGATACGCAACTGCCCGTCCTGCCAACGTTGCCCGATCTCCTCCATCAAGGGTGCGAGCAGCGACACGACGAGCGGGCCCGTGCCCAGCTCGACCTGTGCGCGCTCGAGCAGGCCGTCGAGCCGGACGGTGTCGAGGCTTCGGATCGCGTCGAGCATCTCGGCCCGCATCGCCGCGGCGCCCGTGCGGGGCGCGAGGCGCGGCACGCTCTCGACCGCGTCGTTGTCGCGCGCGGCCATGGTGCGGAGCTCGTCGGTGGCGAGGCTCGCCACCTCCCCGATGCGGCGCCCCCCGTTGGTCAGGCGCCGCAGGAGGAGCAGGCGCTCGAGATCTCCGTCGGTGTAGATCCTCCGGCCGTTCTCGCCGCGTTGGGGGGTGACGGCGGCGTAGCGCTTCTCCCATGCGCGCAGAGTGTCGACGGTGAGTCCGGTGCGGCGGGCGGCGACCTGGATCGGGTGGGCGCTCATGATGGCGGTCTCCTCGTTGGATGGGCCGCGTGGCGATCGTGCCGGCGCCGAGGCGGAGTGGGCTGGGTCTCGGAAAGGCGGAGGGGGATCGCTCTTGCGATCCCCCGTCCTTCGAAAAGTGTGTCCACCGCGGCGGGGGGACGAAGCACTCGCGGGTGGGAGAGTGAGTGCCGCGGCGGAGAGAACGGGAGCGAAGACTGGCGGAAGGGGAGCTGGCTCGGGAGTACGCGGGGGGAGAAGTCGGGCCCTGTGAGCGCTGTCTCGGGGGGCACGGGGGGGGAACGCTCGTCGTGGCCTGGGTGTGGCATCCCTTCGCTATGCCAGCCTTCGCTCATCACGGTGTGCTCAGCGGTTGCGGCCGAAGCGGGCGCGGATCCGGTCGAAGACGTCCTCGATGTCGTCCTCGCGATCCTCGATGACCTGGGTGTTATTGCCGCCCTCGTCATCGTCATCGTCGTCGCCACCGCCGCCACCAATCTGGACCTCTATCGGGAACGGGGAGCCGGTGTCGACGCTGAGCAGCGCGCCGAGGGAGGGCGACTCGCCGCCCGCGAAGCCGACCGCGTAGGCGGTGTAGCTGTTTCCAGCCTCGAAGCTGAGCGCGGGGATCGTCAGGACCAGAGCGTCGGTCCCGGCGACGTAGACCTCGACGTTGACGGTGGCTTCCGGCACGTCGACGTACTCGCCGACCTCGCGGAACGCGACGTTCTGGAAGAGGTAGGGACCGTCCTCGACCTTGATGTCGACGGCGGGAGCATCAGGGGAAGCGTGCAGGAAGCGGACGCGGGCGCGACCGGGGAGCTGCAGCGTGGTCTCGTCGTTCGTCAGAACGATCGGCTGGATGTCGTCGAGGGTGCCAGTGGCAATGACCGTGTAGCGCTTGAACCACTGCAGGTTGAGGTCAGCCTCGATGACCGCCGAAGAAGGGCCGGCGCCAGTCGGGACGACTTTCGTGTTGTAGACGCCCGCACCGAGCTCGGCGAAGTCGGTGATGTCACCGAACACGGCGTTCTCGAAGGCGAGGATGGTGTCGTTGACCAGGATGTCCACGCCGGGCGCATCGGGGGAGGCGTGGATCACGCGCACCTGCGGCTGCAGGGCGAACGTCGCGGGAACCAGGGCCAGGGCCAGCAGGGCGATCAGGGCGAGACGCTTCATGGTTAGCTCCTTTCGTCTCCGAGCTCTCTCTCGGACGACCTCCGAATGGCTTATGCGAATCCAATCGCTGTTAGCTTCATGTCCAGGACAATATCTAGACATTGGGATCATGTCAAGAGTTTTCCTGGAAATTTTCTAGATAAATCCTTATTTGCTGCGAGAGAAGCGACACTGCGGTGAACACATCACGCCGTGAGGCGTACGATGCGCACGACACCCCCTCGAAGACACGAAGACGAGAGCACGGGAGAGGAGAGGGCATGGACACGCTTCGTCACTACCTGGACACCTTCGAGGCGCTGCGTTCGCGCAAGCGCTGGACGACGGACACCGAGGTGCTGCGCTTCGCCGCACTCGCGCTCGGCTCGCTCGAGCTCGCGGACCCCGGGCGGGCGCTCGAGGACACCGCGCGCACGCTGTACCGCAGCTCGTCGGCCCTGCACCCGCTCAAGTCGCCGATTCGCCACGCCGTCGCTGCAATGATCCTCCGCAGGGAGCTCGACCCCGTCGACGTCGTGCGCCGCCTCGAGCGGATCCGGCGCCTCTTCCGGCAGCACCGCCTTCGCCGCGGAGGCGCGATGGAAGTGCTCGCCGCGCTGATCCTCGTGCTCGACGCGGGCGAGCGTCCTGTCGCCGAAGCGCGGGTCATTCGACTGCGCGAGATCTTCCGCCGCTGGAAGGACGCGCACCCCTGGCTGACAGGCAACGACGACTACCCGATGGCGGCGCTGCACGCGACTCGGGACGACGACATCGACGTCCTCGCTTACGACGTCGAGCGCGTCTACGAGGCGCTTCGCGCCCGCCGCTTCTCGCGGGGCAACCCGCTCCAGCTCGTCTCGCACATCCTCGCGCTCAGCCCGCACGGCCCCGACGGCGGCACCGAGCGATTCCTCGGCGTCGTGCAGTCCCTGCGCCAGCGCGGCGAGCGCATCGGCTCGTCGCAGTGGGACGAGGCGGCTCTGATCGCGCTTCTCGATGGCGACCCTGCGCAGCTCGCGGGGCGCCTGCTCACTCTGCGGGACGCGCTCCGGCAAACGCGGCATCGACCGAACAAGGCCGTCGCCTACTCCCTCGCGGCCGGCCTCGTCCTGGCGGAGGCGGCCCGGGCGGGGGGCGACGCGAAACGCGCCCTCGACGCGCGCGCTCTCCAAGCGGTCCAGGCGGCACTCGATGCGCAGCAGGCCGCGGTCATCGCCTGCATCGCGGCGACGAGCGTGGCTGCAACGACCGCGGCGACGAGCGCGACTTGATCGAGCCGGGGGGCCGAAGAATGTAGACTTCTCCGCTCCGCCGCCGCGGAGGTCTGGAGGTCTCTTTCATGGCTCCCCGCATCCTCGCTCTTCTCCTGGGCTTCTGGCTCCTGCCGTTCTCTGCTGCTGACGCGGACTTCGCCCCCGGNNGCCCCCCGAGCTGGCGTGGCAGGGTGCGAGCGAGGCGCTGACCGTCGCCCCCGGTGACCCGTGGGCGACCCCCTTCGAGATCTCCGGCCAGACCGACTCGCCCGACTACGCGGCGACTCTCGCCTGGCTGCGCCGCCTCGTCGCCGCCGCACCCGAGCTGTCGATGGTGACGATCGGCCAGAGCGACGAGGGGCGGGAGATCGTCTTCGTCGTCGCCTCGAAGGAAGGGGCGAAGACGCCGGAGGCGCTCGCCGCGAACGGCCGCCCGACGCTACTCGTCCAGGGCGGGATCCACTCCGGCGAGATCGACGGCAAGGACGCCTCGATGATGCTCCTGCGCGACATGACGGTGCGCGGGACGAAGCGGGCGCTCCTCGACAAGGCGAACCTGATCGTCCTGCCCGTGATCAGCGTCGACGGACACGAGCGGCGCTCGGTGTACTCGCGTATCAACCAGCGCGGGCCGCGGATCCAGGGATGGCGGACCAACGGCCGCAACCTCAACCTCAACCGCGACTACGCGAAGATCGACACCCCCGAGCTGCAGGCGCTCGTGCGCGCGCTCGGCGTCTGGCCCGTCGACCTCTACTACGACGTGCACGTCACCGATGGCGCGGACTACGAGTACGACATCACCTACGGTTGGAGCGCCGCCGGTGCGTACTCGCCGGCGATCAAGGCCTGGCTCGACGGCGTGCTGCGTCCCGGGCTCGACCGCGGCCTTCTGGCGGCCGGGCACGTGCCCGGGCCACTGATCTTCCAGCGCGACGGTCGCGACGCGTCGAAGGGCATCGTTGCTTGGACCTCGCCCCCCCGCTTCTCGAACGGCTACGGAGAGCTGCGGCACCTGCCGACCGTGCTCGTCGAGAACCACTCGCTCAAGAACTTCCGCCGGCGCGTTCTCGGCACCTACGTCCTGATCGAGAGCACGCTCGGCCTCCTCGGCGAGGAGGGGAAGGCGCTGCGGGACGCCACGGCTCGAGACCGCGCGCGCCGGCCCACGAAGACGCCGCTGAGCTTCGGCGCGCCGGAGGGTGAGGCGCCGCGCTTCCGCTACCGCGCGATCGAGAGCGAACTCGTCGACTCTCCGGTCTTCGGCGCGCCCGTACCGGTCTACAACGGGCGGCCCAAGACTCTCGACGTGCCGGTCGCGCTGCGCAGCGAGCCCGAGCTCGTCGTCGAGCTGCCCAAGGCGTACTGGGTGCCGGCGGCCTGGCCGGAGGTGATCGAGCGCCTCGCGATCCACGGCATCGCGTTCGAGCGCGTCGAGGCGCCGCGCACGCTCGAGCTCGACTTCCTCCGCCTCGAGGGGGCCAAGCTCGAGGGGGCGCCGTACGAAGGCCACGCGCGGGTCGCGCTCGCAGGCGTGCGCTCGGAGCGGCGCGAGGAGACCTTCGCGCCGGGCTCGGTGCGCGTGCCGCTCGACCAGCCCTTGGGCGAGCTCGCCGCGCACCTTCTCGACCCGCGCTCGGGCGACTCCTTCTTCCGCTGGGGCTTCTTCCTCGAGGTACTGAACCGGACCGAGTACAGCGAGGCCTACGCCCTCGAGCCACTCGCGCGCCGCATGCTCGCCGAGGACCCGGCCCTCGCGGCCGAGTTCGAGCGGCGCCTCGCCACGGACGAGGCTTTCCGTGACAACCCGCGCGCGCGGATGATGTTCTTCTACGAACGCACGCCGTATTACGACGAACGCTACCTGCTCTATCCGGTCGGCTTCGAGCCGAGGGAGCCCTGAGCTGCGTAATCCGCCAGCCTTGTTATGATCGTGAGCTTGCGCCCGCCCGCGCTCGGGCGGGGCGCCTTTGGAGAGCCCCGATGACCCTGCAGAACTGGTTCACCGAGCTCCTGGTTTGCCCCGAGTCGAAGGAGGCCCTGGTCTACTTCGAGGAGGAGTCCTTTCTCTTCTGCCCGGGCTCGCGCCTGAAGTACCGGATCGAAGACGACATCCCCGTCCTTCTCGTCGAAGAGGCCGAGAGGCTCGACGAGGAGGCGGCCGCGGCGCTCGTCGCTGCGGCGAAGGAGCGCGGTCTGATCGACCGCTAGGAAACACCCGATGAGCAAGTACGAGTTCGCACGGATCGAAGAGCGCTGGCAGAAGACCTGGGCGGAGGAGGGCACCTTCCGCACCAAGGGGCCGGGCGACGAAGGCTTCGACGCCGACAAGCCCTCCTTCTACGTCCTCGACATGTTCCCGTACCCCTCGGGGGCGGGGCTGCACGTCGGGCACCCGCTCGGTTACATCGGCACGGACATTGTGTCGCGCTACAAGCGCATGCGCGGCTTCAACGTCCTGCACCCGATGGGCTTCGACGCCTTCGGCCTGCCGGCGGAGCAGTACGCGATCGAGACCGGCGTGCATCCCCGGATCACGACCGAGAAGAACATCGCGACGATGCTGCGCCAGCTCAAGCGACTCGGACTGAGCTACGACTGGGATCGCAAGCTCGCGACGATCGAAGAGGACTACTACCACTGGACCCAGTGGATCTTCCTCCAGATCTGGAAGAGCTGGTACGACCCGCAAGCGGACAAGGCGCGCCCGGTGACCGAGCTCGAGGCCAAGCTCGAGGCCGGCGAGCTCGTCGTCGTCGACGGGCAGCCGGTGCCCGCGCCGGCCGAGGGCGGCGTGGCCTTCACGTCGCTCGACGCGGCGGAGCGCCGCGCGGTGATCGACGGCCAGCGCCTCGCGTTCATCGCGGACGTGCCGGTCAACTGGTGCCCGGGGCTCGGCACCGTCCTCGCCAACGAGGAGGTGACCAACGACGGGCGCAGCGAGCGCGGGAACTTCCCGGTCTACAAGCGCCCGCTCAAGCAGTGGCAGCTCCGCATCACCGCGTACGCCGAGCGCCTGATCTCGGACCTCGACCTCGTCACCTGGCCGGAGTCGGTCAAGCTGCTCCAGCGCAACTGGGTCGGGCGCAGCGAGGGCGCGCTCGTCGACTTCCTCGTCGACGGGAGCGGTGAGGCGATCCGCGTGTTCACGACGCGGCCCGACACGCTCTTCGGCGCGACCTACATGGTGCTCGCTCCCGAGCACCCGCTGGTCGACGAGGTCACGAGCGCGGCCCAGCGCGACGCGGTCACCGCGTACCAGCGCGAGGCCGAGGCCAAGACCGAGATCGACCGCCAGGCCGAGACGAAGACGAAGACCGGCGTGTTCACCGGGGCCTACGCGATCAACCCGGTCAACGGCGAGCGCGTGCCGATCTGGATCGCGGACTATGTGCTGATGGGATACGGCACGGGCGCGATCATGGCCGTGCCGGCGCACGACACCCGCGACTTCGAGTTCGCGAAGACCTTCGACATCCCGGTGCGCGCCGTCGTGCGCCCCGGCGACGACTGGCTCGCCGAGCAGGCCAAGGCCGCGGGGATCGAAGGCGACGCGGCCGCGGTGCGCGCCGCCTACGAAGCCGATCCGAAGTGCCTGAACGAGGCCTTCACCGGCGTCGGTGTCGGCATGGCCTCCGCGAACGACGAGGTCTCGCTCGACGACCAGGACACGCCGGAAGCCAAGCGCCGGATCACGGCGTGGCTCGAGGACAAGAAGCTCGGCCAGGCCGAGATCCAGTACAAGCTGCGCGACTGGCTCTTCAGCCGCCAGCGCTACTGGGGCGAGCCGTTCCCGGTGCTGCACGGCGAAGACGGCGAGATCCGCGCGGTCGAGGAGTCCGAGCTGCCGGTGGCGCTGCCGCCGATGGAGGACTTCAAGCCGTCGGCGAGCGACGACCCGGAGAAGCCGCCGCAGCCGAGTCTCTCGCGGGCGCCGGAGTCGTGGCGCATCGTCGAGCGCGACGGCAAGCGTTACGAGCGCGAGCTGAACACGATGCCGCAGTGGGCCGGCTCCTGCTGGTACTACCTGCGCTTCATCGATCCGAAGAACGCCGACAAGCTCGTCGACCCCGCCAAGGAGCGCTACTGGATGGGCGAGCGCGGCGTCGACCTCTACGTCGGTGGCGTCGAGCACGCGGTGCTGCACCTGCTCTACGCGCGCTTCTGGCACAAGGTCCTCTTCGACCTCGGCCACGTCTCGACCCCCGAGCCGTTCGGGCGCCTGTTCAACCAGGGCTACATCCAGGCCTACGCGTACCAGGACGCGCGCGGCGTCTACGTGCCGGCCGAAGAGGTGGTCGAGCGCGACGGCAAGTACTTCCTCGGCGAGGAAGAGGTCACCCGCAGCTACGGCAAGATGGGCAAGTCGCTCAAGAACGCCGTCGCGCCCGACGCGATCTGCACCGAGTACGGTTGCGACGCGCTGCGGCTCTACGAGATGTACCTCGGCCCGCTCGAGACCTCGAAGCCCTGGATCACGCGCGACATCGTCGGCATCAGCCGCTTCCTCCACCGCCTGTGGCGCAACTTCGTCGACGAGGAGAGCGGTGCGCTGCTCGTCACCGACGAGCCGGCGGACGAGGCGACGCGGCGCCTTCTGCACAAGACGATCCAGCGCGTCTCCGAGGACATGGAGGCGTTCGGCTTCAACACGGCGATCGCCCGCCTGATCGAGCTGAACAACGGCCTCGTCGGGCTCGCGAAGCTGCCGCGCGAGGTGGCCGAGCCCTTCGTGTTGATGATCGCCCCGCTCGCCCCCCATGTGGCGGAGGAGCTGTGGCGGATGCTCGGGCACGAGGAGACGGTGGCGTACCAGGGCTGGCCCAGCTACGACCCCGCCCAGCTCGTCGAGAGCACGGTCGAGATCGTCGTGCAGGTGCTCGGCAAGGTGCGCGGGCGCATCACCGTGGCCGCTGACGCCGGTGAGGACACGGTGCGCGAGGCGGCGCTCGCCGACGCGCGCATCGCGGGCTTCGTCGAGGGCAAGACCATCCGCAAGGTGATCTACGTCCCCGGCAAGCTCCTCAACATCGTGGCGAACTGACCGGGAAGGCGAGGCGTGAAGTGAACGACACGCTGCAAGAGGATCGGGACCTACTCGCGCGGATCCAGCGCGACGAGCCGGGCGCCTTCGAGGCCTTCGTCGACCGCTTCGGCGATCGGATCTACGGCTTCGGCATCCGGGTCTGCGGGCACACGGAGGACGCGCAGGACGTCTTCCAGGAGACGCTGATCCAGGCCTATCGGAAGCTCGCGGAGCTCAAGCACCCCGAGGCCCTGAAATCTTGGCTGTATCGTGTGGCCTCGAACGCGTGTCTTATGAAGCGTCGGAAAGGCAAGTACGAGCCGGCGCGCGAGCTCTCCCTCGAAGAGCTGATGCCCAAGGGCAAAGAGGGGCCGAAGGCCGAGATTCCCGACCCTTCGGCGCTTCCGGACGAGGAAGCGGAGCGGGAGGAGATGCGCGCGCTCGTTCGCGAGGCGATCGCCGAGCTGCCGGAGCACTACCGGATCACGATCGTCCTTCGCGACATGGAGCACCTGTCGACGAAGGAGGTCGCGCGCAGCCTGGACATCGCGGAGACGGCCGTGAAGATGCGGCTGCACCGCGCGCGGCTGATGGTCCGTGAGACGCTCGAGCGCCGCTTGGCCGAGCGCCAGAAGGGGAACGGCGCATGAGCTGCAAACACGAACACGGGGAGCTGAGCTGCGAGGAGATCTTCGCGCGCCTCTCCGAGTACCTCGACGGCGAGCTCGACGAGCGTGAGTCTGCGATCCTCGAAGAGCACATGAAGGACTGTCCGCCGTGTGTGGACTTCATGCGCTCGCTCGAGAACACGGTCTCCCTCGTCGGTGAGGCCGCGCCGCCGAAGATGCCGGACGAACTCAAACAGGCGATTTGTGCGGCCTATCGCAAGGCCGGGGAAGGATCGGACGAGCCCGCGGCGGAGTGATCCCGACTTTTTCGGTATCCCCGTTCCGCGTCGCGCATCTTCTGGGAGGTCACAGGAGGTGTTCGATGACGATCAACGCTTGGCTCCGTGCTATCGCAGGCTTCTTCGTGCTCTTGTCCGTGTCTCTCGGCTACTTCGTCCACCCGGGCTTCTTCCTGTTCACGGCGTTCGTCGGACTCAATCTGCTCCAGTCGGCGTTCTCCGGCTGGTGTCCGATGATCACCTTCCTCAGAAAGCTCGGTGTGCCCCAAGGATGAGGCCCCCCTCGGGGCACGAGGGCGCGCGCGTCGCGCCCTCTCTTTTTTCCTGTGAGGCTAAATCATAAAAAAGTCAGTGACTTGATGGCGGTGCCCGCGGAAGGGGTGGGCGTCGACCCTCAAACAGGATAGTCTTTTCCTGTTTCCTGAATGTCTTGTTACTAAGCCGCCGCCGGCACGAAGGGGAGGCCGCCATCGATGGATGACCCCACACTCGTCCACCGTCTACATTTCGCTTTCACCATCACCTACCACTACCTGTTCCCGCAGCTCACGATGGGCCTCGCGCTCTTCATCTTCATCCTGAAGACGCAGGCGCTTCGGACCGGAGAGGAGCGCTACGACATCGCGGCGCGTTTCTGGATCCGCATCCTCGCGATCGGTTTCGCATTCGGCGTCGTCACCGGCATCCCGATGGAGTTCCAGTTCGGCACGAACTGGGCGCGCTTCTCGGAAGCGGCGGGCGGAGTGATCGGCCAGACGCTCGCGATGGAAGGCACCTTCGCTTTCTTCCTCGAGTCGACCTTCCTCGGGCTTCTGCTCTTCGGAGAGAAGAAGATCGGCAAGAAGGGGCACTGGCTCGCGGCCACGGCGGTGTTCGTCGGGTCCTGGCTCTCCGCCTACTTCATCATCGCGACCGACGCGTGGATGCAGCACCCGGTGGGCTACGAGATCGTCGACGGCGAGATCGTGCTCACGAGCTTCTGGGCTCTGCTTCTGAACCCCTGGGCGGTGTGGCAGTTCCTGCACAACCAGATCGGCTCGGTGCAGACGGGGGCGTTCGCGGTGGCCTCGATCGGTGCGTTCTACCTCCTCACCGGCAAACACCGCGAGCAGGCGAAGCTCTACCTGCGCAGCGCGGTCGTCGTTGGCCTGATCGCGTCGCTGCTGCAGGTGTTCCCGACGGGCGACATGCAGGGGAAGATGGTCGCGAAGCACCAGCCGGTGACCCTCGCCGCGATGGAGGGACTCTTCGAGACGGAAGAGGGCGCCCCACTCGCGATCATCGGGCAGCCGAACGTCAACGAGCGCAAGCTCGACAACCCGATCGTCATCCCGAAGATGCTCAGCTTCCTCACCTACAACCGCTGGGATGTCGAGGTGAAGGGGCTCGACGCCTTCCCCGAGGAAGACTGGCCGGACAACATCCCGCTGCTCTACTTCAGCTACCACATCATGGTGGGCCTCGGCACGATCTTCATCGCGCTGATGGGTCTGTCGGCGTTCCTCCTCTGGCGCAAGAAGCTCTACGGCGCGAAGCCGGTGCTCTGGGCGCTCTTGCTCGCAATGCCGTTCCCGTTCATCGCGAACACCGCCGGCTGGGTCACGGCGGAGGTCGGCCGCCAGCCGTGGCTGATCTACGGCCTGATGCGCACGAGTGAGGGCGCCTCGCTCAACGTCTCGAGCGGCAACGCGTGGTTCAGCCTGCTCGGCTTCATGGGCCTCTACTCCGTGCTCAGCATTCTCTTCCTGTTCCTGATGCGCCGGCAGATCGAGCGCGGCCCCGACGCCCCGACGGCGTCCGGTTACTGAGGAGGCGAGCGATGGCTACGCTCTGGTTCTGTCTGGTGGCCGGCATGATCGCCGCCTACGTGATCTTCGATGGCTTCGACATCGGCACGGGGGCCATCCACAAGCTCGTCGCGAAGACCGAAGAGGAGCGCGGGCTCGTGATGCGCTCGATCGGGCCGGTCTGGGACGGCAACGAGGTCTGGCTGCTCGCTGCGGGCGGCACGCTCTACTTCGCGTTCCCCAAGCTCTATGCGTCGAGCTTCAGCGGCTTCTACCTCCCGCTGATGATGGTGCTCTGGCTACTGATCCTGCGCGCGCTCTCGATCGAGCTGCGTGGCCAGCTCGAGGGGCCGATCTGGCGTCCGTTCTGGGACGTGACCTTCATGGGCTCGAGCGCGCTGCTCGCGATCTTCTTCGGCGCGGCGCTCGGCAACGTCGTGCGCGGCGTGCCGCTCGACGAGAACGGCGTGTTCTTCGAGCCGCTCTGGACGAACTTCCTCCCCGGCGCGAACGCCGGCATCCTCGACTGGTACACCGTGCTCGTCGGCGTCGCCGCGCTGGTCACGCTCGCGATGCACGGTGGGCTGTGGCTCGTTCTCAAGACGGAGGGTGCGCTCCAGGCGCGCGCGCGGCGCGTCGCCGGCTTCGCGATGATCGCGGTACTCGCGACGACGGTGCTCGTCACCATCGCGACGCTCTTCCTGCAGCCACAGGTCGGACACAACCTCCGCACCATGCCGTGGGGCTACGTCTTCCCGGCGCTCGCGCTCGGCGGACTCGGCGCCGCGGCGTACTACACGAATAAGGGACGCGAGCTCGCGGCTTTCCTCGGCTCGACTGCGCACATCGCCGGCATGTTGACGAGCGCAGCGTTCGGGCTCTACCCGTACGTGCTGCCCGCCTCGACGGTGAAGAGCTATGGCCTGACCGCGAGCGGCGTCGCCGCCGCGGAGTACGGGCTCAAGGTCGGCCTCGTCTGGTGGATTCCGGGCATGCTGCTCGTCGCGGCCTACTTCGTCTACACCTACCGCAGCTTCGGCGGCAAGGTGCAGCCAGGTGACGGCGACGGGCACTGATCGTCGGTAGGATCCGTTCGTAGGAGATGGCGGCTCCCCCGGGAGCCGCCTTTCGTCTCTTCCAGTCCTCGGGGGGCTTCGTGAACTCGCTCGCATCCGGCTGCCGCTTCGCTCTCGTGGGCCTCGTGCTCGCACTGATCGCGCTCGCGTCCTGCGCGCCCTCCGCTCGTGAGGACGGCGCGCCCGCCCTCGCGGCGGGTACCGAAGGCATGGTCCTCGTCCCTGCAGGCATCTTCGTGATGGGCAAAGAAGGGGGCACGGCGAACCCGCGTCACGAGGTCTTCGTCGATGCCTTCTACATCGATGTCCACGAGGTGACGAATCGGGAGTACAAACGCTTCCTCGATGACATGAAGCGCACGGGGGACCACAGCCTCTGCCATCCGGACGAGCCGCCGGGCAAGGACCACACGCCCTACGTCGCGACGACGCCGCGCGAGCTTCTGCCGCCGGACGCCTACGAGCGCGGGAGCGAATACGACTACGACTGCTCGGCTTTCAACTGGAAGGACGGGACCTACCTCCCTGGCACGGCGGAGCACCCGGTGGTGCTCGTCGACTGGTTCGACGCGTACGCGTACGCCCGCTGGGCCGGCAAACGCCTGCCCACCGAGGCGGAGTGGGAGAAGGCCGCGCGCGGTGTCGACGAGCGGCGCTACCCCTGGGGCGCTGAGGCCGAGATCACCCGCTGCAACATGTCGGAGCTCGTGCTCGGCATCGAGCGCTTCGAGATGAAGCACTTCGCAGAGCTCAAGGCGCTCGGAGACGGGGGCTACCCCAACGGGAGTCCGCTGCGTCCCGTCGGGAGCTTCCCCGCGGGCCGAAGTCCCTACGGCGCGCTCGACATGGTCGGCAACGTCTGGGAGTGGGTGGCGGACTACTACTCGGAGAGCTACGACACGCGCGCGCCGCGCCGGAACCCGACCGGGCCCGTCGAGGGCGAGTCGCGCGTGTGCCGCGGCGGGGGCTGGAGCTACCCCCTCGTGCTGGGGAACTACAACCCAACACTGTTCCGCGGCTACGAGGTGCCCCAGATCAAGGACTTCAACACGGGCTTCCGGTGCGCGAAGGACGCCGTGGAGGAGTAGCGTCCCGCCGGGGACGGAGAGCCCACAACAGGAGCCGCTTCGGCGCCGCGGGTCTATACTCGCGCCGCTTGGAGGGGGTATCGAAGGGATACCAAGAGGCTCACCCATGAAGTTCCTCAAGATCGGATCGCTGATCCTGGTCGCCGCGGGAGTGATCGCTTCCCTCTGGATCACCAGCAAGATGGTGACGCCCCGCGACGCGGACTGGGATGTCGTCGCAGCGCTCGCCGAGTCCGGCGGCTACCACGTCATCAAGACCGACGAGCTCTGGCAGCGCGTCCAGGCCGACCCGGCCGGCACGCTCCTCGTCGATGCCCGCGAAGCGTGGCATCACGCGGCCGGGCACATCGCGGGCAGCATCAACTTCCCGATGCGCTCGACGGGCTTCTCGCGCAAGCTGCGCGCGGAAGCGCTCGCCAAGGTGCTCGGGCCGGACAAGGACCGCTTCGTCGCCTTCTACTGAGAGGGCCTCACATGAGTCCGCAGTGACTCGGCGGCCCGTGCGGCCGTTTCTCTCGGTTACAGCAACGTCCATCGTTACCCCACCGGTTACCCGGAGTGGAGCGGCAACGGTCTGCCCGTCGTCACCCCTTCGGCTCCGGTGTCCCACGGCCCGATGTCCGCCGGCCCACTCTTCGGTTTCTGGGCCCTGGCCGGCACGCTTTTCGGTGTCCTCCTGCACGGGATGGCGCTCAACTTCGTTCCATTCGCGCACCTTCTGATCCCGATCACCGTGGCGCTGTTCGCCGGCCGCTACGGCGCGCGGCGGGAGACGCTGGTCGGCGCCGGGCTCTCCTACGCGGCGGGGCTCGCGATGGGGGCGACGGCGCTTGGGGCCACGGCCTCGCTGACCGGCGGCCACGCCGGTGAACTCGCCGAGAGCGCGCTCTGGCTCGCTCCTGCGTGCGTCGCTCTGCTGCTGATGGCCCTGCGCCTGTTCGGGTTCTTCGGGGATGCCCCCCGGAGCGCGACCCGCCTGGGCTATGCCGGCAGCCTGATCGCCGGTGTCCTCGTCAGCGTCCTGGCCCTCCCGCGCGCGAGCGCCTACGTCACCGATCTCCACTGGTGGGTGGAGACGCTGGCGAGCCCCTGGCTCGCGAGCCTGGTCTTCGGGGCGCTCACGATCGGGTTGGTCCTGCCGCTCGTCGCGATGGCGGTGCTGATGGGCCGGCTCTGCACCCTTCGTCTCTTCGAAGGGTGGGGGCCCTGGGGGCGCAAGCTGGCGGCCTGGGTGCTGTTGGTCTGCGTGGCTGGCGCCGCGCGGCCGGTCCTTCCCGGCCTCGTCGCCACCGCACTCCCCGCGCTGGTGGCCGCGGCAGCGGGCATTCACCTCGGGGGGTTCGCCCGTGGCGCTACGGGCGCGCTCCCGCCGCGGTGGGCGCGCGGGCTCGCGATGGCGCTCGGCGTCGCGTGGGCCGCTTGGTGGGCCTTCGTCTGATTCTGTTCAGCGCGCCTGGTCGTTTTCCGTGGTCCCCACGTCGACCAGGCGCGCATACGCCGCGTAACGCTCGTTGATCTCCGCGACGTAGCGTATCGGCTCGCTGCAGCGGCAGTAGCCGTAGCGGGCGCGCGCCGCGTACTTGCGCTGCCGCAGGTAGGGGAGCGCCTTCTCGACGTTGTCGAACCAGCGATTCGGGTCGAGCCCGAGCTCGGCAGCGAGCCTCCGCCCGTCCTCCACATGGCCGCGGCCGACGTTGTACGAAGCGAGGCCGAAGCGCAGGCGCTCGGCGAGCGGGAGCGTGTCCTCGGTGCGGTCGACGAGCTTGCGCAGGTACGCGCTCCCGACCGCGACGCTGAAACCGGGGTCCCTGAGATCGCCTTCGAGGCCGACGTCCTGCGCGGCGCGCGGCATCACCTGCATCAGCCCGACGGCCCCGGCCCACGACTTGGCGGCGGGGTCGAAACGCGACTCCTGGTAGGCCTGCGCGGCGAGCAGGCGCCAGTCGAGGCCGCGTAGCCGCCCGTGGGTCCGGAAGAGCGGGTCGAAGGGGCTGAGCGCGGCGCGGGACTTCGCTCGTTCGGGGAGCACGCGCTTGAGGCGGCGGTCGTCGCGGAAGTAACGCCGGCGGAGGATGTTGTAGAAGGTCCCGCGGTCGATGTCCTCGAGGTAGGCGTTCGCCGCGTCGAGCAGGCCGCCGTCTTCGTCGCGTACGGCCCAGCCGATCTGCTGCTCGGCGGCGACGTGAGTCACGTCCCGCAGCGGCGCGCCGAGCGCGAGCTCGATCCCGAGGATGTGCGAATCGGCCACGGTCGCTTCGAGCTCGCCGGCGGCGACCATGGCGAGGATCTCCTCGGTCTCGGTATCGGCGGGGGCGAAGTCGATCGTGAAGCCGTGCTCCTCAGCGAGGGGCAGGAGGCTCTGGTGGTAGGAGCTCCCCCGGCGCACGGTGACCGTGCGCCCGCGAAGCCCGGCGAGCCCCGTGATCTCCTCGCGCTCGGCGTGGACGACGAGGCGCTCGTCGGGTTCGAGATAGGGGCGGGTGAAATCGACCCACGCGGCACGCTCGGGCGTGATCGTCATCGAGGAGGCGACGAGGTCGCCGCGGCCCTCGAGCAGCCAGGGAAGCAGCTCGGAGCCGTCCGGCGGCAGGATGACCTGAAGGCGCACGCCGAGGCGCTTGGCGAACTCGCGGACGAGCTCGAGCTCGAAGCCGCGCTCCTCGCCCCGGTAGAGGAAGTAGCAGGCCGCGTTGTTGCGGGTGAGCACACGCAGCACGCCCCGGCGTTTGATCTCCTCGAGGTCGCCGAAGCGCGGCCGATGCCGTTCGCCGATCAGCGCGCGCTCGTGCAGGAAGGTGTTGATCGACTCGCGCAAGGCGGGGCGCCCGAGGCGCAGCGCCCAGGCGACGGGGCGGGGTTCGGTCAGCGGGAGCGCCGCTTGGATGCCGTCCTGGTAGGAGAGCACCGCCTCGAGCAGGTCCTCGTCGGCGACCGTCGCAGCGAGCTCGCCACGGGCGACGCGGTAGATCAGCTCCTCGGTCGCGGTCGTCTCCGGCACCGTCTCGATCTCGATCGGGACAGTCTCGCGGAGGCGCGCAAGCGTCGCGTAGTAGGAGGAGGTCTCCCGCACCGCGATGCGCAGGCCCGCGAGCTCCCCGAGCTCCTTCGGAGCCGGCGCGCCGGCCGGGAGGACGAGCATCTCGCGCACGTGGTCGACAGGGGTCGTGAAGTCGACCCTCTTCGCACGCTCCGGGGTCACGGTCAGGCGCGCGATGACCAGGTCGCCGTGCCCGGCGACGAGCTGCTCGATCAGTTCGGCGCGATCCCGGACGAAGAGCAGCTCCGGGCTGAGCCCGAGCCGGCTCGAGAGCTGGCGCGCGAGCTCGATCTCGCCGTCGAGCGAGGAGCCGCGCCGGTCGAGCATGGCAACTTCGCGCTGAGGGAGGAGGATCCGGAGGCGCCCGCGCTGCTTGAGCGCGTCGAGGTCCCCTCGCTCGACGTAGGCCGGCGCCGGATCGTCGGGCGGGCCGGGCTTGGCGGGGGCGGGCGTGCCGTCCCCTCCGCAGCCGGCGAGAAGAGCGCCGAGGGTGGCCGCGAGGGCGAGAAGAAGAGATGTGTGGAGAGCCTTCCGCGCCGCGCGGGGCTGTTTCGCTGGGTCTTCGGGGCGCATGACGGGAGCGTATCACGAGTCCCGGGACCGTCCCCGGAGGGGCGCGTGTCCAAAAACGGCGCCCGGGGAGGCGCGAAGGCGTTGACACTGAGGGGCTAGACTCTCAAGATTCGGTTTGTGCCTTCGCCGGTTCCACGCCTGCGAGGGGCATCGCGAGGGAGTCGAGCAATGAAGCGTACGAGTGTGCTTGGTCTGTCGAGCCTGGTCGCCCTGACCCTGGCTCTCGCCCTTTTCGCAGCGGGATGCGCGTCGACCGGCAAGATCGACGAGTTCCCCCAGAGCGTCGAGATGACGGTCGAGACCGTGCCTTCCGAGCCGGATCGGATCGACTTCATCGAGGTCTCGCCCTGGGAGCTCAAGCCGGGTGAGTCCGCCACCGTCACCGTCAAGGGGACGGAGAACCGCAAGGCCACCGTCGTGCTTCGTGGCGTCGACGGCGAAGCGGCCGGCAAGACGATCCCCGTCGAGCTGAGCCCCGGCGCCGGTGGTGCTTACACGGGCAAGGTGACCGCGAGTCCGGGCCTCGCCCCGGGGCGTTACCGCATCGAGGCCGTGATGACGGGCGGGCCGACCGGCGAGCCGACCAAGCTCGTGTCGTCGCGCGCGCTGTCGATCATCGCGCCGCCGCCGCCGCCGGATCCGTGTGAGCTGGCAATGAAGGACTTCCTCACGCCGCGGGTCACCTTCGACTTCGACAAGGCCGACC
>NPIF01002015.1_pt1 | contig 30137 bp, 25 predicted proteins | sample 8637461 | NCBI WGS metagenome assembly NPIF01 (sample SAMN07420641, study PRJNA396082) | bioreactor metagenome | isolation source: sample BR12 brine-fed electro-methanogenic bioreactor BR | place: Japan: Kochi | collected 2016-12-09
CCACTCTCTGTGACGAAGAGCCTATTTAAAGAGCTCATAATACTTTCCATCGCAGGAATCTTCATATTCTTGGGGCTACTCTACTGGTTGTTGCGCAATCAGTTAATACCTCTGGAGCGCGGCGCACAAACAATCAACCAAATGCTAAAAGGTGAAATTCCTGACTCAGTCCTACCAGTATATAGAAATGATGAGGTTGGGGTTTTAATCAATGCATTTAATCAAAAAATCATACAGCTTGATGAAGAGGCCTCTAGTCAAATTCGGGAATTGACTGATAACTTCACGATCATTCTTGAAAACACATCAGACTTCATATATTTCAAAGATGCAAGTGGCAGAATGAAGTTTTGTAGTCAAAGCTTGGTCGAACTCACCCAACATACCAACTGGTTTGAAATCCAGGGCAAGCTGGATACCGAACTTTTCCCGGCTGAGTTTGCCAAGATCTACGCTGAAGAAGATGAAATAGTTTACAAAAGAGGCTTGTCAGTTATAAAACATGTCGCGCCATATCAGCGTAAAGACGGTAAACGCGGGTGGGTTCAAACAAATAAATGGCCTGTTCTTTCAAGTGATGGTGCCAGTGTTATCGGCTTATTTGGAATCAGCCGAGATATAACAAAGCAAGTTCAACTAGAAAACTCTTACCAGAATACTATAAAGGTGCTTAAACAGGCTGAGGCCTTAGCAAAAATTTGTAGTTGGACCATTGATTTGACAACCAATAAAATTTTTTGGTCTGATGAAGCTTCAAATATATTAGAGGTAGACATTAAAAAAACTGCAACCTCTTATGATTCATTTCTTGGAATCGTCCATCCTGACGATAGAAAACTCGTTCAAACGGCATTTCACAACTCAATACGAAACAAAGCAAAATACGCCATTAACTATCGTTTATTGATGACGGACGGGCGTATTAAGCATGTCGAGGAGCATGGTGAACCGGCCTATTATGATGGGGCTCCACGGTATTCTAATGGCACCATTCAAGATATCAGTGAGCGCTGGCAAGCAGAACAGCAGCTGCGCATTGCAGCCTGTGTTTTTGACTCACAAGAAGGCATGTTGGTCACTGACCTCAATGGTACTATCTTACGCGTAAACAATGCTTTTACTGAAATCACCGGATATTGCGAGGCTGAAGCCATTGGCCAAAACCCGCGTATCCTTAACTCAGGGCGGCAACCTCGCAGCTTTTACAAATCAATGTGGGATTCCATAAAAACCAAAGGTAGATGGGAAGGGGAAGTATGGAATCGCCGTAAAGACGGCAATGTCTATCCTGAATATCTCAGAATTACCGCAGTTAAGAATGAGAGGGGCGATCGGAGCCATTATGTCGGTACGATTGTCGATATCACTCAAAGTAAAGCGGCGGCCGAACAAATAGAGTTCTTAGGTTTTTACGATCCATTAACAGAGCTACCGAATCGTCGTTTGCTTTTCGATAGACTGAATCATGCAGTGGTGACCTGTAAGCGCAACGGATGTTACGGAGCAATACTTTTCATCGATTTGGATAATTTCAAAATCCTTAACGATACTCACGGCCACGCCACTGGCGATCTCTTATTACAACAAGTCGCTAGCCGACTGATAGCGGCTTTGCGTGAAGGAGACACAGTTTCTAGAATTGGTGGAGACGAGTTTATAGTCTTGCTAGAAGACTTGAGCGATGAGCCTGTCGAGTCAGCTATTATTGCTGAAACCGTCGCTAAAAAGATTCATAGCCAACTTAACTTACCCTACATTCTAGACAGCCTTCAATACACCATTAATAACAGTATTGGGATGAGTTTATTTGGCCAAGAAGAGCTTGAGGGAGATGACATTATAAAACAAGCAGATATTGCCATGTATCAAGCGAAGCTTGATGGAAAAAATGGCATAAGATTTTTTGATCCTTTGATGCAGGAAAAAATATCTGCTCGTGATGAATTACATCAAGAATTGCAAAAAGCTATAGAGTTAAAACAATTCGAACTTTACTACCAAATTCAAGTCAACAGCAATGGTGACGCTATTGGGGCCGAAGCCTTAATTCGATGGAATCATCCGGAAAAGGGATTAATATCTCCAATTAACTTCATTTCTCTAGCCGAGGAAACACAGCTCATTATTCCCTTAGGTCAGTTGATACTCGAAGCCGCTTGTGAGCAGCTCGTAAAATGGAGTAATAACAAAGTTTTTGAAGATCTGGTACTCTCAGTCAATGTCAGTGCCGTCGAGTTCAGACAAACTAATTTCACATCTCGAATTTTGAAAACCCTGGAGCATTACAACATTGCACCATCAAGAATAAAATTAGAGCTAACAGAGAGCCTATTAATAGATAGTACCGATGACGTTATTAATAAGATGCAAGCCCTGAGTTTGTCTGGTATTAATTTTTCATTAGACGATTTTGGAACTGGTTACTCATCCTTGTATTATTTGAAGCGACTCCCCATTAGTCAATTGAAAATAGATCAGTCTTTTGTCAAGGATCTAAAAGATGATAGTAGCGACCAGACAATTGTGAAAACTATCATCAATATGGCTCATGGACTCGGAATTGATGTCATAGCTGAAGGTGTTGAGGATCAATCACAAAAAGATTTTCTGCAACATCATGGCTGTGATAACTATCAAGGATATTTGTTTGGAAAACCCTTACCTGCTCAGGGTTTCGAATTATTACTAACAAAGGCTATTCATTCTTGAAGGGCTATATCTATAATAGTAAGTGAATACCTCATGGATGACCGTAGCGGATGGAGTCATACAGACTTGAGTATCCACGTCATACGGGTAAATAGCACAATGAAAAGACTCTTCAGCTCTCTGCTAGCAGTCGTTCTCATCCTTTCAGGATGCTCAACTGAGGTTGACAACGAGACCCTGACCGGCCAGCAGTTGTACGAAGCTTACTGCGCTTCGTGTCACAAGGTGAACGGAACAGGCTCCTTCCTTGAAGCCATACCCGCCAACCGAAACACGGCGCTGAGTAAAAAGGAAATTATCGCCCTTATATTGGGACACGATAGCCGGGCAGAAAAAATGCCGGACTTTAATTTCCTGACCGCTGATCAGGCCAAGCGCGTCGCCGTTTATATCAAAAAGGAGCTTTGACAGCACAAAATTTCCGGATCCGTAACAGCACCAAGCTCACACTAAATCCATGCTTCAGTACCCGGTCGAGAACGGTAATGTGGTAGGTCATTTTGCCCATTGCGGACATTAATGCTCAGCTCATGTGCCGATTTGGAGCCACCAAGAGGTGCTGGCGAGTACTATTTGAAGCTACGAACCACCACACTTCCAGCAGGCACCGTGATTACTGTATTCAGCCTAATACATGACTAGACCCTTACGGTTTCGCTAAAAACTCCATATATACTATTGACTGATAAGGAATGCCTGAGCAACCTTGTTTCTGCCCGTATTCTTAGCTTTATACAATGCATTATCTGCGGCTTTAAGCCATTCTTCGGTGCTCATGTTCTCGGCATAGGGGGCAACGCCCACACTGATGGTCGCGGTCCTTCCACCGCTGTCGGGTATCATTACTTCATCTTGTACACTTTTCCGGAGTTTCTCGGCTTTTTGCATGGCATCATCTGCGCTAACGTTTGGCAGTAAGATACAAAACTCCTCACCACCATATCGACCTGCAATATCATAGTTACGGCAACTATCACGAATCGTTTTCCCGAGGGCTGATAAAACAGCATCGCCTGCCTGATGCCCCCACGTATCATTCACTTTCTTGAAGTGGTCGACATCAAGCATCAAGAGCGCACTCGGCAGCTTGAGTCGACGAGTACGATTCAACTCCTCCTCCAGCCGCTCCATGAAAAAACGACGGACGTAAACGCCTGTAAGCGAATCTTTGTGCGCGATCTCTTCCATCTGGGCATATAAAACCTGAATTTCATGCGTTCTATCATCTACGGTTTGTTCAAGCTGGCGTAAAGCCAATCTGATCCCCCAAAACAGTGCTAGCTCTATCAGAACAAAGCCAACGGCTGCATAAATGATATTAAGCCAGGTTTTGTCTCGAAGATCCTGAACGATTTCTGTCGCTGGCTTCCAGATCATAATGCGACCAACAGAAACCTCGTGTCCGTCTCGCTCACCAATGTAGTCTCTTAACGCAAACTCGGTAACAGCAATTGGGCCCTGTTCCGTATGCAAAAGCGTTGTCCGACCCTGCTCTGGCGGTTCATACCAATCATCTTGCGAACGGGCCTGCAGTAGAAATTCCAAAGCAGGGGACGAGGTCGCTTCAATAAAACAACCGCATGGCGTGCTATTCAAAGGCTCACCCGGTCGCGACCACGTGGCGTCTTCAACACGGCCCTCCTTGAGCAAGATAGCAATCTCTCCATTGATTGAAGCACTTAACGAATCGATCAAGGTAGTGAACGATGTACCAACCTCCAAAGCGCCCAGCTGATGTCCAGGAGTACGATCTGAAAACACCGGAACGATGCCGCGAAGTCCTGCATATACACGCCCCAGTTCAAATCCTTGCCTAGGCTGACTGTCGCGATTGACATCGACGACCATATGCCGGACGTCATCCATGTTATCGCCAAATTTCTTCGGTTTATGAACCCGCAAGAAGCTGGTTGATCCCGGGCCTAGGTGGAAGTGCAGCTGTCGAACCTGATACTCTTCTGTCATCCTGGCCCAGCTAGGTGCGACGCTATCGTAAAGTAGGCCCCGTAAACGTGCCGATTCCACACCTCCCGGTCCGCCGCCCTCTTGCTCGACGGCTTCCACACCCTGTTCAAAGAGGTTACGAAGATCAGGTGCGCCTGCCAAAAACGTAGCCAACTGCGACATGTTGTCGAGCGTCATAGAAAGCGCAACCTTAAACGAAGTCTGAAGTTGCTGACCTTCCTGGTCCAGGCTCTGCTGCATACTGCGTTTGTCGCTAGAGTAATTGATTGCGACAAAGACCCCATCTGCCACCAAAAGCATTAGGGATATCAACAAGAACAGCCGCCGATGTTGCCTTGCAAACGTCATGATTTATACCAAGCGCAGTAAGAAGTCGTTTTCAGGCAATGGCTTGGCAAAATAAAAACCCTGAATATATGCACGCGCTTTTTCGGCGAAGTACCCAACCTGTTCCTTGGACTCCACACCCTCCACAATCACGCAAGTATTCAATGCGTTTGCAATATTGAAGATTGCATCAATGATAGGACGGTCATCTGATTCGAGCTTCACGGTATCGGTGAAGGACTTATCAATTTTGATGATATCAACTGGATACAGTTGCATACGACTCAGGTTGGAGTAGCCGGTACCAAAATCATCCACGCTAACTCGATAGCCCAGTGATTTAATCTTCTTAAGCTGTGCTGCCATTGACTCTTTGTTGTCGTACAGCGTGCGCTCGGTGATTTCAAGGCAAAGCTTGGGCGCAATTGAACGGAAGTGCTCTGCTTGAGCCAAAAACTCATCGCTCATCAACGACCGCCCGGTCACATTCAACGACAGGTATTCAATAGCAGGATGTTGCCGCTGCATAAACTCGGCCGCTTTCTGCAGCACCCAAAGGTCAATGCGCTCTATCAAAGCACTCTCTTCAGCAATCGGGATGAAGTCGCTGGGCGGAATAAAGCCTTTCACCGGGTGCTGCCAGCGGATCAGGGCTTCGGCGCTCACGACTTGTTTACCATCCGTGCGAAAAATTGGCTGGTAATAGAGTACCAATTCTTCGTTTTCCAAGGCCCGCGCAAGATCCAGTTTGATTTCAACCCGGTGTTTGGCTTGCTCGTTCATCAACGAAGAGAAAAACATAAACGTATTGCCGCCCGCTTTTTTAGCTTCATACATGGCGGTATCGGCATACTGAATCAATTGACTTTGCTGTTTGCTGTCATGGGGGAAACCGGCAATACCGATACTTGCGCTGACACGATAATCGTGTCCCTCATAAGCAATCGGTTCAGCACAAGTACGCAGAAGCTTTTCAAGGACAATTTCAGTGTTCTCAAGGGTGATCGCATCATTAAGCACGACGACGAACTCATCTCCACCGAAACGCGCCACCGTATCACTAGAGCGAACAACGCTCTGCATCCGGTCAGCAATAGCGGTCAATACGGCATCCCCAGTTTCATGACCTTGGGTATCATTGATATCCTTGAATTTGTCCAGATCAAGGAACAGTACGTATATATCAGTCCCATCCCGCTCTGAATGACGAATCAACTGGTTTAAACGGTCCTTCAGCAGCACTCGGTTAGGCAGGCCAGTCAAAGCATCAAAGTTGGCCTGTTGGTAAATCATGTCCCGGGCACGCACCTGCTCGCTGATATCCTGAATGACGGCAATCACCGACTGCTCATCGTCACCAACGATATCAGTTCTATGCACCAAGCTGACATTGAGCAGCGCATGCACCGTGTCACCGCTCTTTTTCAGGTAACGCTTCTCCAGGTGGTAGCTGTCACGCTGGCCACTAATCAGCTCATTGAACAATCCAAGGTCGGTTTCCAAGTCTTCGGGGTGTGTTATCGCCGAAAAGTGCATACCCCTCATGGCGCCAGGCTCATATTCCAACCAGTGACAGAAGGAGGGGTTAGCATCCTTAATTTCGCCACGGGTATTGGCCAGTGCGATACCCACCGAGGAATTTTCAAACACCCCCCGAAACTTTTCTTCGCTCAGTTTTAACCGCTGAGCAAAGGTGACTGAGTCGTGAATATCGATGGCACTTCCAACGATAAGATCAAGACCGCTGTCGCTGTCTTTGATTCGTGCGCCACGGTCACGCATCCAAACGTCACGGCCACCAAGGTGACACAAACGGTACTGCACATCCCATTGCTGATTTTGGATGGCCTGCATAAAGCCTGCTCGATCATCCGGGTGAATTCGATCGATGTACTTCTCGGGCGCCTCATAGAGTGCCCGTGCCGGGAGCCCCGTATATTCTTCAAAAACAGGACTGATGTACTCGATATTTTTCAGCCCGGGGACACTCATCCAGATCACTTCATGCAAGGATTCGGTGATTACGCGGAACTTGCGTTCAGCACGCTGTATTTCATGCTGGGCCTGGGTCAGCTCAGTGATGTCCGAGAAGCTAATAATTGCCCCGGATATCTGACCTATTTCATTGATATAGGGCGACACGTTCATCAGGAAGGTATCGCTGCTTCGCTTGACCTCCATGGATACAGGATCACCCGTCTGAACAACTGACATCAGTGCACGCTCAAAGTGTTCGATCTCGATATGTGACGGAATCCCGGTAATTTTCTGGCCAATATCGTCTGGCAAAATACCGAACAGGCGAACCACCTTCGGCGTGTAACGAATCAGACGCAGTTTGTCATCCAGAACGATCAACCCCATGTTGATAGAGTTCTGAATATTGTTCAGTGTGTCATTGACCTCACCCAGTTGGGCTGACTTGGCCTGCAACTCATCATTGACCGTGGTGAGTTCTTCATTTGTGGCTTGCAGCTCCTCGTTAGTTGTTTCCAACTCTTCGTTGGACGATTGAAGCTCTTCCGTGGATGCCTGTAACTCTTCGTTTAAAGACTGAAGTTCTTCATTCGAAGTTTCTAATTCTTCTATTACTGCCTGCAGGTGTTCGCGTGTGCCCGCCAGCTCGTTCTCAAGCTGACTGATGCGGCTCTGCTGATCTGCATCCGGCGCTGTACTTTCCGCCACTGGTCGCAGACTGTCTCTCCGTTCTTCAAACGAAATCAAGAGAGCCTCATCGGCCTGACCCTCAAAAGACACACGACGAATAACAATATTTACCCGGCTGGATTGATCACTACCATTCAGAGTCGCATCTACCAGGTGCTCGGTCACAGCCTGATCGCTGCTGGTCGCACGGTATAGAAGGGCTCTCAGCTCGGTGCGAATCGATGGCGGGGCAAGTGACAACACATTAAAGTCAGCAGCGCCTTCAGGAAGCGACAAAAACCGCCCCACTTCGCCATAGAACTGGATTGGCTCCTGGGCTGTGTTGATCAAGACACTGGGGGGGCCATACGCCTGCAGCAAACAACTGTGCATGGCATCCTGTTTGATGCGTTTCGGGGTTGCTGCCGCAACAGAAGCGGGTGGGATAATAGAGCTGGAGAAACCGTTGATCATGACCCGGGTTTGAGGGCCTTCACGTCGGGCAAAAATCTTGTTTTTACTGTCAACAAGAGTAAACATCGTGCTGCCGACTGAGCCAACGGATTCCGATTTACCCAAAAACAGGTGTCCACCGGGCAACAGGGCGTAGTGGAAATTATTGATGATGCGGTCTTGCAGCTCATTATTCAGGTAGATCAGCAGGTTGCGACAACTGATTAGATCCATCTTCAAAAAGGGCGGATCTCGTACCAAATCCTGCCGGGCAAACACGCACATATCGCGCACATGTTTGATGATCTTGTAGTTGCGGCCTTCCTGCACAAAGTAGCGATCCAACAAGGTCTGGCTAACGCCTTGCACCGATGGCTCAGGATAAACACCTTTGCGCGCCACCTCAGTCGCTGACATATCGATGTCGGTACCAAACAACTTGATATCATAATTGCTGGCACGGGCTCCCAGGCGCTCACAGATCAGAATAGCAATGCTATACACTTCCTCACCTGTCGCGCACCCGGGTATCCAGATCCGGATGGAACTTCTGTTGGGCTTGGTCGAGATCAGTTGCTCCACTACGTTACTCAGCGTTTTGAAAGCATCAGAATCACGGAAAAACTGCGTAACCGAAATCAGGAAGCTTTTCTGCAGCACATGAAGTTCGTCAGGGTTTTCGTCGATATGAGTGAAATACTCTTCCAGAGAACCGAGCCTCAGCGCGGCAATACGACGCTGTAACTGACGTCCGAGTGTCGCTTCCTTGTACTGGCTGAAATCGATCTGAGTAGCCTTATAGATTCGAGTGATCAGGTCATCAAAGGACACGATGTGCTTGCCTCGCTGACTTGGCTTCATCGAAATTTTTGGCGGGGGTGAACTGATAATGTCGGATAACTGATTGGCAATATCCGTAGGAGATAAGATCAAATCAATAGCGTCGGAGCGAATCGCTGCGGTAGGCATGCCATCGTATTTGGCCGTGTCAGGATCCTGTGCAATGGTAATCCCTCCCGCTGCACGAATGGCCCGACAACCATGCGCCCCATCAGACCCCGTACCAGACAAGATAATTCCCACTGACTTCTCGACTACTGTGTCCGCCAAGGAGGTGAATAACGTGTCAACCGATGGTTTCGGGCCTATATCGCGCTCCAGGTGCTTAAGCTGGATAGCACCATCGCGCACCAGAATATCCTTGTTGGGTGGGTTTACGTAGACGGTATCAGGCTCAAGCTCGTCACCATCCTGCGCCTCAACAACTGTAAGCGGACATTCCTTTGCCAGCAGCTCCACAAGCATACTGCGGTGCTGCGGTGACATGTGCTGAGCGACAATGAAGGCAATATGCCCTGTTGGCTTGAGACCGTTCAGCAATGGTCGCATCGACTCCAAGCCTCCGGCAGAAGCCCCTATGCCAACGACAGATAGTACCGATTCGTTCTTGCCAACCATGACCTTTCCCTTCACTGCAATAAGTCCTCATTTCGTATTCTAAAGCATTGTGTAGTTAATGATTAGCTGTAAATGTGGCCAAATACTGATTAGTGGTACGCTTTTGCTTGACATAGTAAAAGATGTATCACCATGAGTTATCAACAGTTGACCGACTGGAATCGATACAAGATATCGGGTCTTCTTGCGCAGGGAAGTTCGGCAACAGCGATTGCCAAAGCAATCAAGATCCATAATTCGACCGTCTACCGGGACTTGAAGTGTAAGCGCAGTCGAGGGGCATATGGTCCCGGCGAAGCGCATCAACATGCCTCGTTAGCGTCCGCTCTGTACGCTCAGCCGCTGCCCATCAACCGTATCAACACCCCGCTGATCCAGATATTAAACCTCCGGATATCCATTTCCGGAGGTTTCAATGGACAAGCAATTCAAGTTCACTGATGCCCGCATCCGGGCATTACCCGCCAACCCTGCCTTATCCCGCAGTACTGAGCTGGAGGTCAGCGATACCGAGCTGTCCGGCCTGAAGTGCCTGTCGGGCAAAAATGGCAGCAAGCGTTTCCTGTTACGCTACACCTTCAACTCACGTAAACGAAGCATCACGCTAGGGCGCTTCCCCGATATCGACGTCGCCACCGCTCGCAAAGCCGCACGGCGTTACCGGAGCATGCTGGCCGAGGGTATCGACCCCAAGGCCGAGCAGGAGGAGCAGAGCCTTCAACCCACCCTGTCGGAGTTCTTCTGGCAGACCTATCTGCCCTACCAGAAGAAACACACCCGATCCTGGGGCCACGAGATCAAGCGGTTCCGCAACCATATCGAGCCCCGCTTTGGTCACCTGCTGTTCCGTGACCTGAAGGCCGCACAGATACTCCAGCTTCAGCTAGACCTGAACTCGCCCAACTCGCGCCGATCCGCTCTGGCTCCAGCCACCTGTAACCGCATCATCGGGTTGCTGAAGACGATGGGGCAGCTGGCGCTGCGCATGGATGTAATCGACGTGAATGAAGCGATGAAGATCAAGCAGCTACGTGAGGACAACATCCGCACCCGCTTCCTGGACGTGCAGGAGCTGAAGGCGGTGATCTATGAAGCCCGCCAGTACAAGAACCCATTCGTAGGTGGCTTTATTGCGCTACTGGCGGTCACCGGCTGTCGTAACAGTGAGATCCGATTGGCCAAGCGAGAGCAGATCGACAAGGCCCGTCAGACCCTCTATCTGCCGATGACCAAGAACGGCCAGAGCCGGGAGGTATACCTGTCCGATCTGGCGATGGAGATCATCGAAGAGACACCGATTGTAGCGGGTAACCCCTATCTCTTTGCCGGGCGCACACCGGGGCAGCCCCTGAAAGACTGCCGGACGGCTTTCCAGCAGATACTGATCCGGGCAGGCGTTCCTGATCCCGAAGAGCTGGTGATCCATTCTCTTAGGCACAGTGTCGCCAGCTGTTTGGTGTCAGCAGGTATGACCCTGTATGACGTGAAGTATCAGCTGGGCCACCAATCGATCCAGAGTTCAGCCCGGTACAGCAAGCAGACCCTTGAGCGCCAGCGTAACACCAGTAATACGCTCTGCGAGTTGGTGCGCTGATACGGGTCGATCTGCTGATGTAAGCACCCACTTTCCCCTTCAGGCTCTATCCGTTCGCGGATAGGGCCTTTTTTGCGTTATGGAGCATCCACCATGTTCGTCACCCTGATCTGGCCCTGCGCCAGCACACTCCCCGTCCCTGCCGAGACTTTCACAGACCTTAAGCATCACCTGCTGGAGGGGTTTCCATCCGAAGCGCAGGCCCGACAGTACTGGGAACACATTCCCACCGTGTTGATCCTGCTGGAGCCGGAGGATGGGCCGGACCAGTTGGAACAGGCATCAGATAGTGTTCAGCGGCAGATCCAGTTTGTACTGGCGTATCCTGAATTCGTTGTCTCCGTTGCCGGTGGCTACCGGTTGGCCTTGGGCATCTTCTCCGATGAGGGCTCAGGTATTTACCTGCTTGTGCATAACCAGTGTCCGACTGCACAGGAGCTAGCCAATGCGTAATCCACAGCCTGACCTGCCCATCAACAGTCTGCTGGCCAAACTGAAGACGATCAGAGGGATGAAAGAGCTGCTGCACAAGGCGGTGCTGTTATACATCCTGCTACTGGATGCAGACGTGCCCACCCGAGTGAAGGCGGTCGTGATCGCCGCCCTGCTCTACCTGATCGATCCTCTGGATGCGATACCGGACCTGTCCCCGTTCGTGGGCCTGCTGGATGACATGGCAGTGATCGTGGCGGCACTGGGTGTCATTTCTAGCCAGATCCATCCACACCATGAAGACCAAGCCCGATCATTCGTAAACGACCTGTAATCGAGGAATTTTTTATGTCCCAGCCAAAGTCTATTGCTGCGCCTGCCAGCGCTGAAAAGGCCTCTCTCAAAGAGAAGAACACCATCAAGGACGCGTTGTTTAAATTGATCATTGAGCGTGGTGTCGCTGACAAGCTGAACCCGAAGGCCACCGGCAAGGTGTACTTCCAGCTGGCCCGGCACACTGAAGAGAACCGGAACTACTTGCGCATTGACGGCAACGACAGCGGTGGCCTCCACTCTCGGGAGTGGATACCACTGGAAACCTTGGTCGAGCAGCTGAAGGCGCAAGCCGGTCATCCGTTCAAGTCCTTAATCCTGAAGAGCTGCATGAAGGGCAAGTCAGCCAACAACGCATCGTTCTTGGCGGCAATCCTGCGCTCACCCGAGATCAAGTTGATCCAGCCTGCCGAAAAGAACCTGTTCCTGCATCAACTGGTGGAAGACTTCGACGCCCGATCGTCCGCCTTGCTCAAGCGCACCAAGTAAACGCCCGTGCATACCGTTCACTGGTAGCGCACCACCCTCTTCACTCCTGAATTAAGGACACCACTATGTCACTGCCAATACTGACGGACGGCCTTGTGCTGCCTGTTTCCCATGCGTTAATCCAGATCCTGACCGAGGAGCTGACACGGCATGCACCGGGGCTGGACCCTGTACAGGAGGCGTCAGCGATCACCTTCAACTTCCGTGACCCGGACTACTCTGCTGAGCGGGGTGGCTACCATCCGGTCGAGATACGCCTGTCTCGCTCAGACAATGGGTTCCGGTTCGATTACCTGACAGACTTCTCCTATGTCGGGGCGGGTAATCCTCCCATTTTTAGCGGGGTTCAAAAGTAGACCTCAGGCCACCATGGGCGTAGCCCTGCTCGCCCAGCATTTGAATAATCGCCGCTTCCAGCTTGGCTTCGGTGAACTTCATATCCTTTTCCCTGTACTGTCCGGCCGCGCCCCTGCCCGCGCCGCTCTATCAGTGTTTGCCTTTATCCGTCAGCTGTTGGGTATGCTCGATAAAGGCGTCAAAGTCACTTTTCCGGCTTGCCATCGCTTCGCGGCGCCGGGTTTCGTACTGGTCGTATTCCGCCTCGGCCAGCTGTTTGGCCACAGCAGTCGATACTTTTCCACTATCCTGCAGATTCTCATGCTCGTTGAATTCAAGGAAGGCTTCCAGCTTGTTGGCCCAGTCCTGCATGGTCATCGGCCGCTGCCGGGCGGCCTGGCTCTCCGCATAGTCGAGGTACATGGTGACGATGCGATTCAATGCCGTGATCTCATCCTGAGTCAGGTAGTTCTTGGCAACGGATACATCCCTTTTGCTTACCCGGGCACCGGACCAGCTGGTAAGCCCCATATTGGGCTTGCTGCTGTCCGCCCGCTCCCGGATCAGTTCCGGCGCGGTATGCCCATGAATCGCCCAATGCAGCTTGTTCTGCACGGTCGCGAAAAAGCGCTGACTCAGCTGGGCGCTCTTGTTGTAGTCCACCGCTGTGGCATAGATATCGGTGATCTTCTGGTAGAAGCGCCGCTCCGATGCGCGGATATCCCGAATCCGTGCCAGCAGCTCATCAAAGTAGTCCGCGCCCAGATCCCGGTCAGGATTTTTCAGGCGCTCGTCATCCATGGCAAAGCCCTTGATCAGGTACTCTTTCAGCACCCGCGTGGCCCACTGGCGGAACTGAATACCCCGGTTGGATCGCACCCGGTAACCGACCGCCAATACGGCATCCAGATTGTAGTGATCGAGCAGCCGTTCCACGTCTCGCGTGCCCTCCCGGGCAACTGTTCGGAATTTCCGAATAGTTGAATCCGGCTCAAGCTCACCTTCTTCGTAGATGTTTTTCAGGTGCTCATTGATCGTGGGTGGCGACTTTTCGAACAGCTCAGCAAGCTGCCGCTGGGTCAGCCAGAGGGTGTCATCCACCACCTTCAGTTGCAGGCGGATAGAGCCGTCTTCGGAGGTGAATATCTCCATTGGCAAGGAGGCTTGGCGCATCGGGTTCTCCGTTTTGTTATCGGCCTTCCCTGGCCGGTGCGTTGATCCCAGGGCATTGAACCGGGATGGCTGTTTCTTGTGCGTTTGGCTTAACTCAGCGTTGCTGCAATTTGCTGCTCGGCCGCCGGGATCTGGAGCTCGCCGGAGATGAGTTTGGGTAGTAAATAATCACGTATTATGGCGAGTGTCTGGTTCGAATCATCGTTCGACCTGACTCGTCGGAAAAACGTTTCTGTAGTGGTCAAGTCATTTTGGGCTCAAGACCCAAACACCTGCTTCAGCAGTTCGGTTGTCCGTGCCGCAGGCTGCTGACGTATCAAGCGTTCTTCCTCACCCAATCGAAGAAACAGCCCTTCAAGCGCCCGCGAAGTGACATGCTCATTCAGGTCTGGACTGAACCCCTGCAGCATTGGCAGATATGACTCAGCCTGTTGCACCAGTGCTTCATAGGCGAGGCTAACGCCGCTGGCAGACATGGCCTCGCTGATCAGCGGCTGCATGCGCTGCTGTAGCCGGGTTGAGGTTTTGTCACGGAAATACTCGGTTGCGGCGCTATCGCCACCGGAGTAAATACGGCGAGCATCTTCCAGCGTCATCTGTTCAAGTGTATCCAGAAACACGGGCGTGGCTTCACTGATCGCCTGCTCTGCGGCGCGGTTCATGCTGCGCTCAAAGGTTTCCACGTAAGACTCAAGCCCGGCACGACGCAGCAGCCCGGCCCCGCTTTCGAGCATGCCGGGCAGTGGAATGCGCACATCAGGCCGGCCATAGTAGCCATCCGTTTCCGCAAGCTGGCCGATAGCTCGTTCTCCACCCACACGCAGGGCCTCTTTGAGTCCGCGTGCCAGAGTCTCTGTGTCCATACCCGCCGGCACTGCCGTTTCGCTCTGCTCTGAGCGGTTTTGCCCCTCCAGCAATTGCTGCCCCTGCTTGAGCAGGTCATCCCAGGCAGCCGTAGCCTGTGGCACAACCATGGCACTGGTCAAAAGGGTTATTGCCATTATGTGCACTGCACTGCGTCGTATCATTTTGGGTATCCCTGAATAGCGAATTTGCAGGCAGTATAGAGTAGTACGGATCAAGCTTCAGTCGTTCAACTCCACCGGACTGCCCAGTATGTTGATCTCGGTAACCAGCCGATCATCGCCCAGCAGGATGATCAGCGCCAGCAGTTCATCAATGCTTTCCACCGCCTCACCGCGCACAGCCAGTTCCGGAACAGCGGACATATCCAGCAACAGAAAGTCCGCTTCGGTACCCGGCTGCAGGTTTCCTGCATATGCCTCCAGCTGCAGCGCTTTGGCACCACCCAGGGTTGCCAGGTAAAAGGCATAAAGCGGGTTCAATGGCTCGCCGCGCAGTTGTTGCACCCGTAGCGCATCTGCCAGTGTTTTCAGTATTGAGCAACCCGGCCCCGCGCCTACATCGGTCCCGACCGACAGGGAAACGCCCGCTTGCCGCAGGGCCTGCAACGGCATCAGTCCAGAGCCCAGCAGCAGGTTGGACGAGGGGCAATGTGCCACGCTGGCACCACTGGTACCCAGGCGCTGCTGTTCGGCGGCGCTCAGATGGATGGCATGTGCGAACAGGCTGCGCGGGCGCAACAGTCCATAGTGATCATAGACATCCAGATACCCCTTGCGCTCCGGAAAGAGTTGCTGGGCACGGTCACACTCAGAGGGCGTTTCCGCAAGGTGGGTTTGCAGGTAAAGGTCGGAATGACCATCAAGGCGGTCGCCACACCAGGCCAGCAAAGCTTCGGAACAGGCTGGCGCAAAGCGTGGGGTCAGTGCGTAGCTGAGCCGGTCAACCCCATGCCAGCGTGCGATCAGCTCATCGCTATGTTCACGTGCCTGCTCCAGAGGCTCACGCAGTTCAGTCGGTACCAGTCGATCCTGCAGTACCTTGCCACTGATCATGCGCAGTTTGTATCGCTGCGCCACTCGAAAAAAGGCATCCGCACTCCAGGGTTGCACTCCGGCGAATACCATTGCGGTTGTCGTACCGTTGCGCAGCAGCTCACGGATAAAGCGCTCTGCCATCGCCTCTGCCGTAACGGCATCATGGATGGCGGCCTCGGCGGGAAAGGCTCGTTTGGATAACCACTCAAACAACGCTCCGGCCGGGCTGGCCGCGATACTCAATTGTGGATAATGGGTGTGAGTATCGATCAGCCCAGGTATCAGGAGGCAGCCGCGACGATCTTCAATAACCTGCCCCGCAGGCAGCTGTGCCTGCAGCGCTTTATACTCCCCAAGCGCTTTGATCCTTCCCTGTTCGATCCAGAGCAGGCCGTCCTGCAGGTGCTCGATTGCTTGCTCACCCTGTTCGGCTGGACTGGCCAAACAGTGCAGGACAGTCGCACGGATCACGCGAGAGGATGTAGTCTGACTCATGGCACGCAACACCTTCAGTTCAGCTGGCTAACGTACACAGGGTATATCCTCCCAGCGCGTGGTGTAAGAGGGAGACAGCCGCTCCCGCTTCATCGCCCACCCGGTGCGCATGCCCTGCCCTGCAAAAAACACCTGCCCACGACCGCTTTGGTTGATGTGATCCAGCACCTGCATCAGCTCTCGACTGCCAGGGGACGCCGTCGGTGTATCAAACAGCTCGGGCTGGTAGCAGCCGGGTGCATGAAAATCTCCCAGCATAACGCCCGCTTTCATGTAGAGGTGATCATCGCGCCAGATCTGACGCAGCAGCAGGACGGCTCGATTGATAATCACTCGACTGTCGTCATCGGGAATTGGCAGCTCGGCCGTGGCTGTATTGCTGTAAAAGGGCTCTCCCGGTCGAAAGGGGCTGGTACGGATAAAGACACTGACCACTTTGGCGAACTGGCCTTCCTGCCGCAGCTTTTCGGCGGCACGTGCTGCATAGGTGCAGACCGCCTGCTTCATCTCTTCAAATTGACTGATGCGCTGGCCGAATGAACGGCTGCAGATAATCTGCTGCTTCACCGCAGGCTGCTGCTCCAGTGACAGGCAGGACTCACCATTCAGTTCTCGGATGGTGCGCTCCAGCACCACCGAAAAGCGCTGGCGAGCCAACCGAGGAGGCATGGCCGCCAGGTCAGCTGCCGTTTGCACACCCTGCTCCTGCAGCTGTCGATTCAAGCGCCGCCCAACGCCCCACACATCACTGACCGGTACCCGCTGCAGCAGGCGTCGCTGGCGCTCGGGGCAGCTCAGATCGACGACTCCGCCTGTGGCCGGATACTGCTTGGCTGCATGATTGGCAAGCTTAGCCAAGGTCTTGGTCGGTGCAATGCCAACACCGGTGGCAATTCCTGTCCAGCGCAGGACCCGTTGGCGCATTTGCTGGCCAAATGTTTCAAGGCAATGAATATGATTAACGCCAGTGAGATCAAGAAAGGCCTCATCGATGGAATAAACCTCGACTGCCGGTGCCATGTCTTCAAGCACACTCATCACTCGGGCTGACATGTCGGCATACAGGGCATAATTGGAAGAGAAAACCGCCACCCCATAACGCCGGGCCGGTGCCTGAATCTGAAAAAACGGCACAGCCATACCAATTCCCAGCGCTTTGGCCTCAGGCGAACGTGCCACCACGCAGCCATCGTTGTTCGACAACACCACAACCGGAGAATGTTTAAGGTCAGGCCGGAATAGCTTCTCACAGGAGGCATAGAAGCTGTTACAGTCGACCAGTGCGAAGGTTTTGCTCATCCGCGCCTCATCTGTCTGACGACACCGACTACAACACCGAATATCTCCAACTCCTGCTCGGCTTTCACTTCAATGACCGGATAGCGACGGTTGCGCGGCAGTAGCCTGGGAGCAGGCTTCAGTTGCAATTCCTTGACCGTAAAATCGTTGTCGAGACTGGCCACAACCGTATCCCCACTGACAGCCTCCAGCGAACGATCCACCACCAAAATATCCCCCGGACAGATACCGGCTTCAAGCATGGAGTCACCACGAACACGAACAAAAAAAGTGGCGGCCGGACGCTGGACACACAATTGGTTCAAATCCAGCACCTGCTCCACATAGTCCTGCGCAGGAGAGGGAAACCCGGCACAGACCGATTCCAGTTGCAGAGGAATCCACAGCGGCTGAAACACCCCACCCCGACCGATAATCACTGCTGACATAGCTGCTAGCCCATAATGCTGTATTTATATACAGTATAATATCGCTCACCGGAGAGCTGTCCAGTGAAGATTCACTCACTTGTCATAACACCCTCTTGTGCAGCGCAGCAGACGTCACTATAATACTAATGTCTAACACACAAAGCTTGGGGAGTGTTGTTATGAAATTTAATCAATACACCGGTATTCCAAATGATGATCGCCGCATCCAGCAGGAGCTGATCGCCATGGGATATGCAGATCAGCCCTACAAGGCTGAGCCCGGCGCACTGTCGAAGCTGCTGTCTCAGACCGCAGAATTTCTGACCTGGATGCGCTGGAAGGGTGAAGTTGGCGTATACGGATGCCGTATCGGGGCAGACGCTGCCCGCCGGATGGAGGCAGTAACGGCTGCCTGATCCTGACACTTCGGTGTTTTTCCTTATCTGTTGTTTGTTGTTATTCCATCCGCTCCGGCTTGCCTGAGCGGATTTTTTTTGCCCGTCTATACTGCATTGACCTGCGACAGTATGCCGCAGGTTGTCAAAGCGCCACGTTGTGTATACTTTATAAGTAATATACTTATTATTAAAAGTAATAACGGAGGCGCAACCATGCACCCCTTTAAGGCTTCAGTACCTCAAAATCCCGGACGCCGCCGAATTCTGCAGATGGGGGCAGGCGCAACTGCTCTGTCTGCTCTGCCCTTCGGCTCAGTCTTTGCTCGTCAGGGCAGCAATGCACGCATCGTCATTCTTGGTGCTGGAGCTGCAGGCACCGCCATTGCCAATCGCCTCAACAACTCGCTTTCAGGCGCCAAAATCACCATCGCAGGTGAACGTCAACAACACCTGTACCAGCCCGGTTACACCCTAATCGCGTCAGGCCTCTGGCCCACTGACAAGGTCGCAACCAGTACCGCTGAATGGCTGCCATCCGGTGTCAGCTGGATTCCTTCTGATGTCAGCGAGTTCATGCCAGACCAACGCAAGGTCAAACTGACAAATGGTCAGGTACTGGAATATGACCTGCTGGTCATCGCCACTGGCTGCCAGTTGAACTACACCGATATTGAGGGCATGAGTACTAACCTTATCGGCCAAAAGGGTATCGGTAGCGTCTACGCCAGCCCTGCTGCGGCCAGTGCCACCAACATCCAGATCGAGTCACTGATCAGCAAAGGGTCGGGACGCGCCATTTTTACCCTCAGCAATACCGCCATCAAATGTGCTGGCGCCCCACTGAAAATGACGTTTACCACCCTGTCACGACTGGAGGATACCGGCAAGCGTGACCAATTCCAGGTGGACTTCTTTACTCCATTCCAGAACCGCGTGTTTTCAGTACCTGTATACAACGATTTCGTGCTGAACCGCTGGCAGGAGCAACAGGTCGGCCTCCACGATCAGCGCACGCTGGTCGGTATTGATGCGAGCAGCAAAACTGCATTGTTCTCGTCAGCAGATGGCCAGACAAAACGGGAATCCTATGACTTTATCCATGTCGTTCCTCCAATGAGCGCACCGGATGCAGTACGCCAGAGTGAACTGGCCTGGCAGGAAGGACCCATGGCCAATCAGTGGCTTGAGATTGACCAGTACAATCTGCAACACCGCCGCTACCCCGAGATTTTCGGTGTCGGCGATGTTATCGGCACTCCCTTCGGCAAAACGGCCGCCAGTGTGAAGAAACAGGCTCCCGTAGCAGAGGCAAATATTCTGTCCTATCTGGCGGGCCAGCCCCTGCTGGCGAAGTATGACGGCTACACCTCCTGCCCACTGATTACTTCAATTGGCCGTGCCGTGCTGGCCGAGTTCGGTTATGGCGGCGAACTGATGCCATCCTTCCCCTTCATCAGCCCGACCGAAGAGTCCTGGGCAGTGTGGGTAATGAAGGAAAAAATGCTGCAGCCGGCGTATTACGCCATGCTCAACGGACAGGTGTAGGAGGCAACAATGACTTTTGAAGGCGTCATCACGATTATTCTTTACTCGCTCAAGCCTTACTGGTGGTTATTGGTGCTTCTGCTGGTACCGCTGGTACTGACTCAGCTGTCAGGCTGGAAAAAGAATGGACCAAGACCCGGCTTCCTATACTTGCTGTGTGTCGTTGTAGGCATTGGAGCTGCACTGGTGGCCCCCGCACTGACAATGTCAAAACTGAGCTATGTTGCGACAACAACCGATTGGCTGTCGCTGCTGGCCGTTGCTGTCGGGGCAGCCATTTACTGCTTCCTTCTGCTCAGCCCGGTACTGCGCCGAGCCTCCTGAAAACGATCGGCTTGAAACTACCCGGAATCCATCCGGGTAGTTGCTGCGTACCCCAGACTGAATAATTGTCGATGAGGTATGCATGTCATCCCCCTGCCTGCGCCTGATTCTGGGCGACCAGTTAACACCGAACATCTCCAGCCTCAGGGATATGGCCCCTGAGCAGGATATGATTCTGATGTGTGAACTGGCCACCGAAGCCACCTATGTTCACCACCACAAGCAGAAGCTGGTATTGGTGCTGTCTGCCATGCGTCACTTTGCCCGTGAGTTGCGCCAGCAGGGCTTCAAGGTGCATTACGTTACGCTGGATGCACAGGACAACAGCGGCAGCTTCTTCAGCGAAATTGAATCCGTACTGGCTCGCTCAGGCTGCCGACATGTAGTACTGACGGAACCGGCCGAGTATCGCCTGCAGGATCAGTTCCGACATTGGCAGCAGCAACACCCGCAATGGCAGGTTGATATTCGCGAGGATGATCGTTTTCTCTGCAGTCATGACAAGTTCAGACACTGGGCACAGGGTCGTAAGCAGCTGCGAATGGAGTATTTCTATCGACAGTTACGCCAAGAATACGGCATTTTGATGGAACAGGGCCAACCGGCTGGCGGGCAATGGAATTTTGACCGGGAAAACCGCAAGCCGCTGCCGGCCAATAGGGTCATGCCGACACAGCCTCAGTTCATGCCTGATGAGATCACGCTGGATGTCATCAGGCTTGTTGAAAGTCGCTTCGGGCAGCACTTCGGATCTCTTGAATCGTTCAACCATGCCGTCACACGGGAACAGGCCCTGCTGCAACTATCACATTTTCTGGATAGCTCACTCCCCCTGTTTGGCGATTACCAGGATGCCATGCGTCAGGACGAGCCTTGGCTGCACCACTCTCTGCTCAGCACCAGCATCAACCTAGGGTTGCTCCAGCCAATGGAAGTGATTCGGGCGGCGCAGGAGCGATGGCAGCAGGGGCAGGCTCCCTTGAATGCCGTGGAAGGTTTTATTCGCCAGATTCTGGGTTGGCGTGAGTATGTTCGGGGCTTGTACTGGCTGCATATGCCCGAATACGCCAGCCGCAATCACCTGGGTGCCCACCGCTCGCTGCCTGAGTTTTTTTGGGATGCCGACACCGATTTAAACTGTTTGCAGCAGTGCATTTCACAAACGCGTGACTACGCCTACGCACACCATATCCAGCGCTTGATGGTGATCGGCAATTTCGCTCTGCTCGCCGGGCTTGACCCAGAACAGGTCAGCCGCTGGTATCTGGAAGTCTATGCCGATGCCTACGAGTGGGTTGAGTTGCCGAACGTACTGGGCATGGTACTTTTTGCGGACGGTGGCGAGATGGCCAGCAAGCCCTATGCTGCAAGCGGCGCCTACATCAACCGCATGTCGAATTACTGCAAACACTGTCGCTATGACGTACGCCGCAAGTCCGGACCCGATGCCTGCCCATTCAACTACCTGTATTGGGACTTTATGGCGAGGCATGAGTCATTGCTGAGCCAAAATCCGCGACTTGGACTGACCTACCGGCAGCTGCACAAAATGGATGAAGAGCAACAACAAGTGCTGCAGCAAAGTGCCCGTATATTTCTGAAGTCGCTCGATCAGACAGACTAGCGCAGCAGCACCCCTAGAGAGCCTTCCGGCAGTTCGGACAACGGCATGCGACGGAAGGTTTTCAATTGGCTTTGACGCAGTTTTTCCACCGCTTCAAGTGGCAGGCGGTCTGTCAGACGTAGGTAGCGATCCACCATTTTGAGGCGCTCGTCTCGTTTGGCTTCCTGATCCCGCGCAACCTCAAGAAACAGCTGTGCCAGATTAAGCAGGGCCGGCACATTGCCGGGATCATATTCGATGGCAAGACCAAAATAGCGGATCGCCTGAGAGCCCTTGCCGGCCAGGTAGTGTTTGACCCCAAGCCGATTGACCTTGTCGCTCATTTCCGGGTCTCGACGAACCTGACGAGGCGCCTCTCTGGCCGAATCGTGCTCTGGTTCCGGTTCCAGCACAGGTACCGGATCGCCCGACAGGGTCAGACGCTCGCGTTCAAGCTGCAAAGGCTGACTGAGAGCAGCATTTCGGCGCTGGGCCTCCTCACTCAACCGCCGAGCCTCTTCCTGATCGCCCATATCCTCGCTTGCCTGAGCCCGCAACAGGGCTGTTCTGACCTTCAGCGCAGGATCCTTGGAAAAGTTGTATTCGGCATTGTTCAGAATGGAGTCCATATCATTGCGCAGCTCGATCTGGCGCCGCGAATCTGCACTTTTCATTTCGAGCCGCCTGATGTTCGCCAACCGCAGGTAGGGCTCCGGTGAGCGGTAGCAGCTACGCCGACCCAGCACGATCGATTTTCGGTAAGCACCTTCGGCCAGTTCAAGCACACGAGTCTGGGTCGCAACCCGCCCTAGTTCCATCTGCCGAGGAATACCCAGCGGAGCCTTGGCGGTCGCAACTTTAAGTGTCTCTCGCGCCTGTTCCAGATCACCGTTCTTTTCATGCACTTGAGCGCGCAGATCATATGCCGCGATCAGCAGTGGATAACTCTCGATCAAACTGTCGAGTAAATCTCCTGCTTCACTCAGCCTTTGCATTCCGATTAATGCCTGCGCCATGCACAGCCCCGTATCCTTGTCGGGATCTTGCCAGAAAATCGGTTCAAGCACCTCATAGGCCTCATCCGCTCGACCCAGCTGAGTCAAGAGGTTGGCTTTGATACGACGTGCATAATCAATGTTGGGATCATGCCGAGGGATGTCATCGCAGGCCAGGACAGCACCCTCAAGATCACCCACCTCAATCGACTGCTCTACCGGCCTCAGCATCTGTTTGCGCAGCACCAGCTGGTCGAGCCGACTCTTGAGTTCATCAATGGAAAAAGGGCGTGTCAGCAGGTCATCAGGCCGACTGTCGATGGCGTGAAGCACCACCTCCTGTGAGGCATCACTGGTCATGAAGATCCAGCCAGCTGTAGGACGGATATAACCGAGAAAGCGAGCTTCCTCAAGCAGCTGCATACCCGTCACGGCGTCACTGCTGTTATGACCAAGCAGGATAATATCGAATTGTTCCTCCTCGATCAGCTGCAACACTTTTTCGTTCACGGTGGTTGCTTTCAGGTTTCTGACGCCAAGCTCACGCAGCATGTAGTAGATCGTAGAGCGCAGGTTACCGCTGCTGTCGATCAGCAAAACGTTCTTGTCGGAGTAATCTACCTTGCGTGAAGCCACCGTGGCCTATCCACCCTATGCCAAACACTGTGTACCGACACACAAGGGCCGGCAATCAGCAATGAGTATACAGGGCATGGGCACACGCAAGAAGTATTCACGCAATGAGGAGGGGGATAAAAAAACACCGAGCGTTGGGTGAGAACACTCGGTGCAGAAGACAGTTCTATGCTGTGTGGACACTATAAAGAACCTGATGGCGGCACGGCATGACATCGATCAATAGTTGGGTTAACCGCATGATAAAGACCGTCTTAAGACCAAGGCCTAAGCCTCTCGGGACGCCTTTTCCTCTAGAATGTTGACAGTAGAGGAGTATGCTAAAGCCATGACAACAGCATTTATCACCCACAAGGACTGCATGCTGCACAATATGGGGCCGGAACACCCGGAGAGCCCCGTGCGGCTGGTTGCCATTAACAAGGTACTGCAACGCACCGGGTTGCTGGATCAGCTGGATCAGCTGACCGCTGTTGAGGTAACTGAAGAGCAGATATTACTCGCACACCACCACCTGCACCAGAAGCGGCTGGAAATGAAAGTGCCGGACTCGGGCGTGGTCTATACCGATGACGATACGGCCCTGTGTCCAGATTCTCTGAAGGCGGCAAGCCTGGCTGCCGGTGGCGTCATTCTTGCGACCAATCGCGTCCTGAGCGGTAAGGCCGAAAACGCATTTTGTGCGGTCCGCCCGCCGGGCCATCACGCCGAATACAATCTGGCCATGGGCTTCTGCTTCTATAACAACATTGCCATCGGCGCTGCCCACGCACTGCAGCAAGCAGGCATAGAACGAGTGGCCATTCTCGATTTCGACGTACATCACTGCAACGGTACTGTCGATATTTTCAAAGACCGCCCGGAAGTGCTGGTCTGTTCGACGTTCCAGCACCCCTACTACCCGGAGCGCTATCACGAAATCGATCGAGCCAACATCATCAACTGCCCAATACCGGCTCACAGCGATCCAAGTCTGTTTCATGATGCCATTGAAAAGTGCTGGCTGCCGGCACTTGAGGCGCACAAGCCCGACATGATCTTTATCTCGGCAGGCTTTGATGCCCACAAGGAAGACCCGATGGCAGACTTGAATCTGGATGAAGAGGATTACCGCTGGGTCACCCAAAAAATAAAAGCGTTTGCCGACCGCCACTGTCAGGGCCGAATCGTGTCTGTCCTTGAGGGCGGATATAACCCGGTGCCGCTGGCCTTCAGTGTACAGGCACACCTGGAAGTACTGGCCGGATTTTCAGAAGGCTGACGCCAGACGCGACACTCGCCACAAACGAAAAAGGCTGCCGATGGGCAGCCTTTTTTGGTATGTCACAGACAATTGTCAGCCGACAAACTTGATCATCACACCTGCCGCAACCGCCGAGCCGATAACACCGGCCACGTTCGGCCCCATGGCGTGCATCAGAAGGAAGTTCTGCGGGTTGGCTTCGAGGCCAAGCTTGTTGGAAACACGCGCCGCCATCGGCACCGCCGAGACGCCGGCAGAACCGATCAACGGATTGATGGCATTGCCGCCCTGCAGTTTGTTCATCAGCTTGGCCATCAACACACCCGCTGCCGTACCGATACCGAAGGCCACGATACCCAACACCAGAATACCCAGCGTCTGCATATCCAGGAACTTGTCAGCCGACAGTTTGGAGCCAACAGACAGACCCAGGAAGATGGTCACGATGTTTATCAGAGCGTTTTGCGCAGTATCGCTCAGACGATCAACCACGCCACACTCACGCATCAGGTTACCGAAGCAGAACATACCCAACAGTGGTGCCGCATCCGGCAGCAACAACGCGACCAGAATCAGCAGCAGAATCGGGAACAGAATCTTCTCGGTCTTGGATACATGACGCAGCTGGCTCATGCTGATCTTGCGCTCAGCCTCAGTGGTCAACGCACGCATGATTGGCGGCTGGATCATCGGTACCAATGCCATGTAGGAGTATGCCGCGACCGCAATGGCACCCAGCAAGTGGGGCGACAACATGCTGGCAACATAGATCGCAGTCGGGCCGTCAGCGCCACCAATGATACCGATGGCCGCCGCATCCTGAATGCTGAAATCCATAATGCCGAAGGCACTCAGGGCAACAGCACCCAGAACGGTTGCAAAGATGCCAAACTGCGCGGCAGCACCCAGAAAGAGTGTGCGCGGATTTGCCAGCAGCGGACCGAAGTCGGTCATGGCACCAACACCCATGAAAATCAGCAGCGGTGCCGCACCCGATGCAATTGCGATGCTGTAAAAGTTGTACAACATGCCGTTGCTATAACCGGCATCCTGAGCAACCAGACTCGCAGCCGCATGAATGCTTGCATTGGAGCTGTGATACGCCTCAGTGATCGCGTGTGGATCGTTACCGGCCACACCCAGCACGGAAGCAAGCTCACTTAGCACATGCGGTTTGGCAAAGTGAATTGCGTTCTCGACCGCCGAGAATGCCATACCGGCTTCTGGAATATTCGCCAGAATGCCGCCGAAGCCGATCGGAACCAGCAGGAGCGGCTCAAAGTTCTTGCGGATCGCAAGATAGAGCAGCACCAGGCCGATGACTATCATCGTCAGCTGACCAACAGAGATATTGTATATCCCCGAGGCCTGCCAGAGTTCAATCAGGTTATCCATGCGGTACCACCTCAGGCCAGAGTCAGCAGGGAATCACCGACCTGAACGGCATCACCCTCTTTGACATCAACTGACACAACGGTACCGGCACGCGCAGCACGTACTTCGGTTTCCATCTTCATCGCTTCCAGGATCACCAGCACGTCGCCTTCCTGAACCGCCTGACCGGCAGCTACCTGAACTTTCCAGATGTTACCTGCCAGCGGTGCTGGAACCGGCTCACCTGAACCGGCAGCGGGAGCAGCTGCAGGAGCCGCAGCAGCAGGGGCAGCTGAAACGGAAGAGATGTCACCGCCTTCGGTTACCTGAACAACATAGCTCTGGCCGTTGACGTTGATGGTGTAGACTTCGGGACCGTTGTTTTTCTTGGCTGCCATGGGTTGTGCGTCCTCAAGCGTGGGTACAGGTTCAAAGGCGTCAGGGTTACCGCGATTTTCAAGGAATTTCAGGCCGATCTGAGGAAACAGTGCATAGGTGAGTACGTCGTCAATTTCGTGCTCACCCTGCTCCAGCTTGATCCCCTTGTCGGTCGCAGTCTGCTTCAGTTCGGTGGTCAGCTTGTCCATTTCCGAATCAAGCATATCGGCCGGACGGCAGGTAATTGCTTCCTTGCCATCCAGCACACGGGCCTGCAGCTCGGCATTGTAAGGCGCTGGTGCAGCACCGTACTCGCCTTTCAGAATCCCCTGCACTTCCTTGGAGATGGTCTTGTAGCGCTCACCCATGAGTACGTTGATTACCGCCTGAGTACCCACGATCTGGGAAGTCGGAGTCACCAGCGGAATGTAGCCAAGATCTTCACGTACACGCGGGATTTCGGCCAGTACTTCGTCAAACTTGTCTGCTGCGCCCTGCTCCTTGAGCTGGCTTTCCATGTTGGTCAGCATGCCGCCCGGCACCTGAGCCACCAGAATGCGTGAATCGGTACCACGCAGTGAACCTTCGAATTTGGCATACTTTTTCCGTACTTCACGGAAGTAGGCTGCAATTTCTTCCAGTGCCAGCAGATCCAGACCTGTATCACGATCCGTACCGGCCAATGCGGCAACAACTGACTCGGTGGCCGTATGGCCATAAGTCATGGACATGGAAGAGATCGCTGTATCAACCCGATCAACGCCAGCTTCAACCGCCTTAAGGATGGTCATGTCTGACAGACCGGCTGTCGCATGCGCGTGGAACTGAACTTCAAGGCCGGTCTGGGCCTTGAGACGAGAGATCAGATCAAAGGCATTGTACGGTGTCAGAATGCCGGACATGTCCTTGATCGCGATGGAGTCCGCGCCCAGATCTTCAAGTGTCTTGGCATAATCAACCCACATCTCGATGGTGTGCACCGGGCTGGTGGTGTAGGAGATGGTACCCTGAGCATGCTTGCCACAATTTTTGACCGCCTTGATGGCGCGATCAAGATTGCGAGGGTCATTCATTGCATCAAAGATACGGAACACATCAACGCCATTAGTGGCAGCACGCTCAACAAACTTGTCGACTACGTCATCAGCATAATGGCGGTATCCCAGCAGGTTCTGACCGCGCAGCAACATCTGCTGGCGCGTGTTGGGCATGGCGGCCTTGAGCTCGCGAATGCGTGTCCAAGGGTCTTCACCCAAATAACGGATACAGGAGTCGAAAGTAGCACCACCCCAGCTTTCCAGGGACCAGTAACCAATCTTGTCCAGCTTCTCGGCAATCGGAAGCATGTCGTCGAGTCGCATGCGAGTGGCAAACAGAGACTGATGCGCATCACGCAGGACGACGTCGGTAATGCCTAGCGGTTTTTTTACGTCGGACATGAGTTAGCCTTTATCTATCAGAGGTTCTTGTTCTTTGACCCGACTCACTTGGAGCGGTACTTATGTACCGCTGCGGTAAGGACAGCGATCAGCTCATCATTGTTGCCGGTCTGCACGCCAGCAGCCTGGGGGCGTGCTTTGACGACCTTGGGCGCAGGTTCAGGCAGATAACGGCCTATCAGCCGGGACATGATGCTGGTAATAAACACCAGTAGCGTCAGAAAGACGAAGACGAAACCCATGCCGAAGACCATCAATGTGAGGCCTTCCGAGAACAGATTATCCATCTGTGGGTGCTCCTGTTGTAATTCGAAACCCTTTGGCCTGCCGGCGGCTTTTGGCCGCGCCCGGCTCACTGGGTTAGCAGAGCCAGAACGACAGACAGATGCTCAGACGGCATGCACCTGAACGTTCAGACTATCAGGTACACATGCACAATCAACCTGAGCTATTCTAACTCAGACCCCGGGGGCCATTGCAAGATTGTCGACAATCTGTAATTTTTTTACAGAAACAGGCCTTTAGAGCACTTGGCGCGACAATAATGTCGACATAAGTCTTTTTATGTCACGTTTAGGGGAACAATACCTATTAGCCTTTTGGCTAATTTACAGACAGGATGCAGAAAAAAGCCACTCAATGAGTGGCTGGACGGTAGACTTTGACGTTGTTGTGGCCCTGTTCGCGCAAATGCTGCGCATGCATCTGCGACATTACACCCTTGTCGCAATACAACAGGTACTCACGCTCCGTTTCCAGATTCGGGAATTCACTTTCCAGCTTGTAGAAAGGGATAATACGAATATCACAGCCAGGCATGTTGAGCGGCTTGCGCTCCTGCTCGCGCGGGGGACGGATATCAACCAGCGTCTGATTCGGTTCGACTCGCGTCATCGCCTCAATCTCGGCATTGATGTCACGATTTTCTACGATTTCGTCAATACTGATCATCTCGGCCTGCTCCAACGCCCGGTCAAGAGTATCAAAATCGAATTCCGCCTCTTCGCGCTCAATCCGATCGCGCTTGGCATGGGTTGTAGGCTTGTCAGAAATCACACCACAGTACTCAGGCATGGCACTGGCAAAATCAAACGCACCGATCTGGCGCGAGATTTCAATAATGTCCGGCTTGTCCATGGTCACAAGAGGACGCAGCACCAGATGCTCGCAGCTTTCATCAATCAGGCGCAGGTTCGGCAATGTCTGGCTGGACACCTGAGCCACACTCTCACCGGTCACGATGGCGTTCAGCTCCATTCGGTCAGCGACCCGGTCAGCGGCGCGCATCATCATGCGCTTGAGCACCACACCCATATGCGAGTGATGAACAGATTGCAGAATTTCACCTACCACCTCCTCGAACGGAACCGTGATGAACTTAACCCGTGCCGATGCGCCATAGCGCTTCCACAGATACAGCGCTACCTGCTTGACGCCGATTTCATGGGCATAGCCACCCAGATTGAAGAACAGGAAGTGCGTTTTGCTGCCGCGGCGCATGGTCATGTATGACGCCACAACCGAGTCAAAACCACCCGAAATCAGCGACAGTACATCTTCCTGAGTCCCCAGTGGATAGCCTCCCAGCCCCTGATGAATGGCCGTAACGACAAACAGGGTCTCGTTGCGCACTTCCAGATCGACCCAAACCTCTGGGTTGCGAACATCAACCCCAGCCGCATCGGTATGCTGGCGCAACCCGCCGCCGACATAGCGCTCCAGTTCAACCGAGGTAAAGTCATGATCACCACTGCGCCGCACTCGCACCTTGAAGGTTTTGCCGCGCAGGCGCTCTGCATAGGCATCACGTGTCAACTGAAAGACCTGATCGAAGTCCTCCAGGGGGTACTCCTGCACCTCCACGATCGACTGAATGCCCGGCACTCGCTGCATCTCATCAACCAGACGCGCACTCAACTCAATATCCTGACCCGGAAAACTGATCTCCACTTTGTCCCAGTGACCACTGACCTTGACGCGCTCATCGACACGCTGCAGCAGGATTTGAAGATTGGTTTGCAGGCGCTGAATCAAGCGACGGCGAACGGGACGGCTCTTGATCGTAATTTCGGGAAAAAGTTTGGCAATGAATTTCATGACTGTTCCGGAATCTGTGATTCGGGCCGGATAACCGGTTTGATCGGGAAGGGGTAAAAACGGATGGCGCGCCCGAGAGGATTCG
>NPIF01000039.1_pt1 | contig 30037 bp, 35 predicted proteins | sample 8637461 | NCBI WGS metagenome assembly NPIF01 (sample SAMN07420641, study PRJNA396082) | bioreactor metagenome | isolation source: sample BR12 brine-fed electro-methanogenic bioreactor BR | place: Japan: Kochi | collected 2016-12-09
TCACTGGCTTGCTGAATAGTTACGAAAAAAGAAGAGAAAGAGATTGTCCGATTTTTCTGGGATGCCATGGAGGGGAATGACCTCGGTCGTCGCATAAGCGAAGTCAGTTTTGATATCGACAATTGCTTGCTTGCCGTTTTCGAAGGAGGGGGTGATTTTGGCGACCATGACATCGCCGTTTTCGACATAAGTTCCGCTGCCCAGCTCATCAAGGGATTTAGGCTTAAAATCGGCCACGTAAATCTTTCCGAGCGGAATTTGATCCATCGTGAAAAATGGGATTTCATCGCCGATCTTCCGCAGGTCAAGTCCACGCGGCTTTTTGGTGAACTCGTAAGCGTCACCGATGCGACACAGTTCCCAATCGGTCGGCAATTGAAAAGCCTTGAAGTTCATTTCTTATCCTCAACCGTCACCACTGAGCCGCACCCTGGGCACACATAATGCTTTTCATCGATCTCCCTGAACCTCAGCCCGCTATCAATCTGGGAGGGATCTTCCTTCTGGTAAACCAGCAGCATCCCCTCGCAGTTCACATCCTCCCACACGCCGCAGACAGGACATTCCAGGAGGTCCCGATCTTCGGCGAACATGCCGAGCGCCCGAGCCTGGCGTTTGGCTTCCTGCAACCGCCGGACAGCCGAAAGCAGACTATCCATGTCACTCTTTTTCACGATGATTCCAAGGCTCGGGTTTTCCGCCTTTATTGCCGTACTCTTCCGGACTCTCAGCGACACGCACTTCTGACCCATTCTCCACCGGCTCGAAAACGACGCGCACCCGTGCATGCAAGGCCTCAGCGACACGCCGTAGCATGCTGAGTGAATGCCCCTCATAACTGGCCGACTCCAGACGGCTGATCTGCTGCTGGGAGGTCTTGAGGAGCTTGGCCAAGTCTTTCTGGGAAAGCCCGGCCTGCTGGCGAAGGGCGGCAATCTGCAGCGCCACATCCCAAGCCTCGCCGGCCTTCTCGAAGCGGGCCGCAAGGGCAGGGTCCCGCAGCTGTTCTTCCAGATAATGGTCGAAGTTGGTCTTTTTCATTTGTTCTCTCGCTTCTGCCAGTCGCGCATCCGTTCCTGCGCGGTTTCCAGATCACGGGCCGGGATGGACCGTCCCTTGTTGCGGATGCCATGCACCGCGACGATGCGGCGATTCCTGACGAAAAACCACAGCACCCGGGTATTGAGCTTCCCCACGTGACGCAATTCGAACAGACCATCGCCGAGCGCTTTGGACAATGGTTCCCGATGATACTGGCGGTTGCGCAGCTTGGTCAGCCCGGCGAGCACCGCCGCAAAATCATCCGGATCGCTGGCTTTCAACTCGTCCAGGAATTCGCGAACGGGAGATGATCCGTTCTCCGTCTCATAAAATTCTACACTGAACTCCACATTCCCTCAACATCAAATTTGATGTACACATACATGTCATCCCATGATCCTCGCCAGAATATCCTTCAGCGCCTTGTCGGTCTCCCGCGCCTCGGCCTCAATCGCTTCCAGCTCTGGGGCGGCGCCGCCACGATCTCGGCAATCGGCCGGTAGGTCTCGGCCTCCCCGGTATGGATGTAGCGGCTGGGGGAGATGTTGTAGTCGTTCTTCTTCAGCTCGGCATGATCGACAATCCGGCTGAACTTCTCCTCTTCCTGCCAGTGGAGGAGGGTGTCGGCGATTCGGGCGATCTCCCCGTCGGGAATGTAGTTCTTCGGGTCGCCCTTCTCAAAAACCCGGCTGGCGTTGACCAGGAAAATCTTTCCTTGCCGCTCCTTCGGCTTGGACTTGTTGAGGAAGAGGACGATCCCCGGCGCCGAGGTATTGTAGAAGAGGTTCTCCGGCAGGTAGAGGACGCTTTCGACCAGGTCGTGATCGACGAACCACTGGCGGACGCTCTTTTCCTTGTTGGTGCCGGCGTTCCCCGAACCCCGGGAGACGGCTCCGGTATCGAGGACGACGGCGGCGCGGCCCTTTTCGTTGAGGCTGGCGTGCATGTGCTGCACCCATCCCCAGTCGGCGGAGGACTTCCCGGGTAAACAGTTCATTTTCATTTGGTGCGGGAAACATGGGTATTCATGGGTCTTCCGATGGGCCCCAAGAATCGCGTCCATTTTGACAGGAGAAGAAAGAGGGATAAAGTCAAAAAGCATTATCCAGGCCTTGACCCGACCTGCGCCCCGGAGAAAAAACCGATGAGACAGGATGAGAAGAACAAGTTCCTGAAAATCGCGCTTTATGTCATCGGCTTGTTTTTTTTGGTGGGAATTTACCCGATGATGATGTGGATCTGGCCATCGGGGTGGGGCTGGACCCCGCGCCAATACGAATACGAACAGATGATCATGGGCGTCTACGCGACCCTGGGCGTCTTTCTCATTCGGGCGGCGAAAGACCCGGCAGGCAACGCCAGCTTAATCTGGTTCACGATCTGGTCGAGCATCGTCCACGCCGGCATAATGCTCGTTCAGGCGCTCGTCGACGAGACCGAGCGGGCCAACCTGCTGGGAGATATTCCGGCCCTGTTCCTGGTGGCATTCGTCCTCTGGTACCTCATGCCCGAAAGATCCCCGTCCCGCTGAAGGCCGCGGGGGGGCAGTCGCCCTGCCGCCCCACGCGGACCAGACGCCTCTTCGCTCCCCGTAAAAATCACCGCAAAGTATTCCTTATGCTCCGAGCCTCTGGTAACCTCTGCCGAAATGAATTCTTTCACCGCGCCCATCGCCACCAGCGACCCCGCTCCCCGTCTCTCTCTGGCCGGCTGCCCCAACGAGGGGCGACTGCCGAGCCGTTAGGTCCGGGCATCTTGCGAATTTCCTCCCTGGAGTTTTTTCATGACCACACCGACGCTACGAATGACCTTTGCCATCTCCTTCTTCGCAATCCTGCTCTGCCTGGGAGGCGGAGCCGCGACCTGGGCCCAGAATGCAGAGCTCCCGACCCACAGCCGCGAGGAGATTCAGGCCGTCATCGATACCCTGGAAGATCCGACGGCCCGCGAGCAGTTGATCAGGCAATTGCAGATCCTGGCCGAGACGCAACAGAAAAAGCCGCAGGAACATGCCGAAGTTCAGACCGCGGCCGCGCAGCTGCTGCAGGTGATTGCGAAGCGGGTCGAGATGGTGACGGCGACGGTACTGGAAGTCACCGGCATCATCAATGACATTCCCCAGGGGCTCGACTGGCTCAAGCGCCAGGTCGGCGAAGAGGAAAACCGCGCATTCTGGATCGATATCTTCGTCAACATCGCCATCATCGTCGCCCTTGGCTATGTCGCCTTTTTCGTCTCGCGCCGCATCCTGCAACGCCCCCGTCGCGCACTGCGCGAGAAGGAGGGGCTGCCGGCCTGGTCCAGGTTACTCCGGCTCGGGGCGCGCATGGCATTCGACCTGCTGCCGGTGGCCATTTTCGCCATCGGCGTCTACCTGACCCTCGGCCTGGTGAATCCGCTGGCAAAGGCGCGCCTGGTGGTTCTGACCTGGATCAACGCATTCATCGTCAACCAACTTGTGGTGATCGTCGCCCGGGCGCTCTTCGCGGCGACCGCCCCGAAACTGCGCCTGAACCGCCTCACCGACGAAACCGCCCACTACCTCGAGATCTGGACCAAACGCCTCGCCGGGCTGGTCATCTACGGCTATGCGACGCTGCAGGTCGCGTTGCTCCTGGGAGCGCCCGCCTCCTTTTACGAGGTGCTGCTGCGGCTGCTCGGGCTGGTGGTCGCGGCGATGCTCATCGTGCTGATTCTGCAGAACCGCAAGGAGGTCGGCGCCTCGCTGCGCAACCTGGCCCAGCGCGACAGCAACGGCGGGCGTCCCTTTCTGCGCCACGCCCTCGAGCAGGCGGGCAGAATCTGGCACATCCTTGCGATTCTCTACGTGCTGCTCTTTTACGGCGTCTGGGCCCTGAACATCCCCGGCGGCGCCCTCTACCTGCTCAAGAGCACCCTGCTGACCGCTCTCGCCGTCGGCATCGGCGCAACCCTGCTGCGCGCGCTGCGCTCTGCCTTCAGCCGCGGCTTCAAAATCGGCGAAGAGCTCAAGGGGCGCTTTCCCGGTCTCGAAGAGCGCACCAACCGCTATCTCACCCTGGTGCAGAAGACCTTGCGCTGGGTGATCATCGCCGTGGTGGTGCTGGCGGTGTTCCAGGCCTGGGGAGCCGATTCGTTCCAATGGCTCGCGAGCGAATCGGGCCGGGTCCTGGTGGGGGCGCTGCTGACCATCGGCGGCATCCTGCTCATGTCGTTCATCGTCTGGGAGGCCGCCAACGCCTACATCGAGAGCTATCTCAGCGCCAAGACCGAAGACGGGGTCACGCAACTCTACAGTGCGCGCACCCGGACCCTGATGGCAGTGATTCGCAAGGCGCTGATGATCGTGCTGGTCGTCTTTACCACGCTGATGATCCTTTCCGAGCTCGGGGTCAACATCGGCCCGCTGCTGGCCGGCGCCGGAGTGCTCGGTCTGGCCATCGGGTTCGGCTCGCAGAAGCTGGTGCAGGATGTCATCACCGGCGTCTTCATCCTGCTCGAAGACCAGATGGCCGTCGGCGACGTCGTCGACGTCGGCGGCAAGGCGGGCGTGGTCGAAGCCGTCTCCATCCGCACCCTGCGCCTGCGCGATCTGAAGGGGACGGTGCATACCATCCCCTTCAGCGCCATCGCCTCGGTCAGCAACCTGACCAAGGAATTCTCCTTCTACCTGCTCGAAGTCGGCATCGCCTACCGCGAAGACGTGGACGAGGTCATGGCGGTACTCAAGGAGATCGGCGCCGACCTGCAGCAGGACGAGGAATACGGCGCGCAGATTCTCGAGCCCCTCGAGGTGCTGGGGGTCGATTCCTTTGCCGACAGCGCGGTGGTGATCAAGGCGCGCATCAAGACCAGACCGGTCAAGCAATGGTGGGTGGGCCGCGAATTCAACCGGCGCATGAAGAAGAGATTCGACGAGCTCGACATCGAGATCCCCTTCCCCCACCAGACCCTCTACTTCGGGGTGGACAAGAGCCAGAGCGCGCCGCCGGCCAACGTGCGCATCGTCTCGCCGGCGGCGGAGCAGGCGATGGAGAAGGCCGGGCAGCCCCGGCCGGAGGAGGAGGAGGAGGAGCAGAAACCCGAATCCCAACCGGCTCCCAGGCAGGAGTGAGGCGCGGCCCCGGCCGGCATGTGATCAGGGCGGTTCCGAATACCGCTGGGTTTCGGGGTAAATGCCCTTCCACACGAACCAGTAGGCGCTGATGTAGGGAACGCGCCGGCCGTCTCCGTCCGCGATCGTCAGATCGTCGGTAGCCGGGTCGAAGGTCAGGACCAGCTCCCGGTCTCCGACCCGGTCGGTCAGTTTCTTCTTTTTGCGCAGCAACTCCAGGGGATAGGCCTTGGCGGCGCCGGCGACGGTCACCCCGGCGACCAGCTCCTTCGCCTCCTCGTCCGGCCCGGCCTTGAAGACGGAGAACAGGCCGCGCCGGCTCTCGTAGTAGCTCTGGTAGGGGTCCTCGCTGTAGTCGCGGGCGTAGCCGGTGTCCTGCGACAGAACCTGGGTGTGCGGGTGGCGCTTTTGCCACTTCTCCCAGGTCGTGAGGGTCGAGGGGAGGATTTCGAGCTCGGTCCCGGTCAGCGGGCCGGCGACCGCCTCGCGCCTGACCTGGGACCAGAGCGATTCGCTCTGGCGGTCGTACATCAGCACGTTGGACTGGTAGAGCATCCCCGAGACGCCGAAGGTCAGCACCCGGTCATCGATCTTCCGGGAGTACACGACTCCCGCAAAGGACAGGGGTCACCAGCTCACCAGAACCGGCTGGTCGCCGAAGCGGTCGTTGACCAGTTCGTGCCAGGACAGAATGCGGGTGGGGTAGGCCCGCGCCACTCCATTGAGGTGGACGCCGAGAACCTGCTCGTCGGCGCGCATGAAGCCGGCCTCTTGGGCGGGCAGGTAGCGCGGCTCGGTCAGCGCCGGGATGCCGTCTTTGGGCGGCCCGCCGGAGCGGATCTGGTCGAGGGGAATCGAGTGCCGGCTGAAATCCCAGTCGGCGGCGACGACGCTCGGCGCCAGAAAGAGAACCGTTGCGAGAAACGGCAGAAAATTGCCCATCGCTACTCTCCTTTCCTGTTAGTTGTGACCACTACCCCCAGCCTACCACCGATTTTCGATCACGACCGTAAGCTCGATGACATTCGGGCCGCCGGGGCGATGCCGCCGGTGGGCTCCGTCCCGGGGGTTGCAGCCCTCTTTCGCGCGGCCGCTGTCCGGGCTCCTTTCAGGTCCGGTTCAGCCGCCAGTCGTAGTCGAGGTAGGCGACCTCGAGCTGGCCCTTCTCCCGTTCCAGATAGTCCCGATCGTCTTCCCGGTACAGGTAGGGGGCCACGAACTGCAGATAATCGGCCTCGGTGCGGCCGAAATCTTCGCCGTACCACTGAAAGACCCTGGGCAGCCACACCACCCGCTGATCCCGGTCGATGCGCACCGAAGTGTTGAGGAAGGTCGTGCCCGAAATCTCAAGGTCGCCGTCGAGAGATTCGGCACTGTAGACTTCGATCGGCGGGCAGGACGAGGAGGCGCAGACCAGGGCGAAATGAATGCGCGGATCGAGCGCGGCGACCTGATACCGGCGGCGCGGATCCCGGTCGCCGAAGGGGCGGATCAGCGACCCCGGGAAGCGGTGGTTGCCGCGCAGAATGCCGTGTTCGATATCGTCGGCGGTGAACTCCAGGCCACCGATTCGGTAGCCGATGCGGCGAAAGAAGCGGGTCACTTCCCTGACCGAATCGCGGATTTCCAGCGCGATGACGCCGTGAATGACGAGGACGTTGAACAGGTTGATCCAGAAGGCGAGGCGTTCTTCGCGCGACCGCAGCCGGTCGAGATCGAAGTCCTGCAGGTGGCGGGCGCAGCGGACGTAATCGCGGTAGAGCGCCGAGTCCGCCATTCTCTCGTAGGCGACGCGCCCGGCGGCGGTGTTGAAGAAGGCCCCGCGCAGCAGGTTCATCAGGTGCTTGAGCTCCTCGGCGATGCTTTCCGCCGGGCTTCCCTGGGCGGCATCGCCCTGGTTGAGGTGGTAGCGCTGGGTGAAGAGGAGCCGGTGGCGCACCGTCGCGGCCAGTGATTTTTCCGGCATTTGGCGGGCGCGCTCCTCGCGGGCCCGGCACAGGGCGAAGACGCTGTTGACGTAGCCGATGTGGCTGAAGGCCTGGGGGAAATTGCCGAGGGGCTCGCGCCACAGGGGATCGTACTCCTCGGCAAAGAGGCCTAGATCGTTGGCGGTTTTCTCGAGGCGCAGCAGCAGAACCTGGGCCTCGTCGAGGCGTCCCTGGCCGATGAGGTTGTCGACCAGCCAGAAGGAGCACAGCAGAAACGTCCCCTCACCCCCTTTCAGGCCATCCGCGCCGCGGTAGCGGTAGACGAAGCCGTCTTCGACCAGTTCGCGCTCGATCGCGGCCACGGTGGCGACCATGCGCGGGTCGGCGTAGGGCACAAAGCCGTAGAAGGGCAGCAGCAGGGTACTGGCGTCGAGGTCGGCGCTGTCGTAGTGCTGGATAAAGGCCTGCTTTTCCTCGTTCCAGCCCCGGTCCAGAACCTGCTGCCGGATCTCTTCCCGGATCTGCTCCCAGCGCTCGCGATCGGCCGGAAACCCGTAGCGCCGGGCGATGATCAGGCCGCGGTCGAGGGCGACCCAGCACATGACCTTGGAGTAGACGAAATGCCGGGGGCCGCCGCGCACCTCCCAGATTCCCGCGTCGGGCTCCTGCCAGAGCTCGGCCGCCCGGTCGCAGATGGAGCGCAGGAAGGGCCAGAGCTCGACGCCGATCTTGCCGGCATAGTTCGACAGCCGCAGCGCGGCGTCCATGATCTCGCCGTAAATGTCGAGCTGCTGCTGGTCGTAGGCGCCGTTGCCGATACGCACCGGCGCCGAGCGTTTGTAACCCTCGAGGTGAAAGAGCTCCTGCTCATGGAGGTCGGTCTCGCCGCGCAGCCCGTAGAGAACCTGCAGGTCGCCTCCGGCTTCGCACACGCACCGCTCGAGCCAATGCAGGTAGTTCTCCATCTCGGCGAGATGGCCGATGTTGAAGAGCGCCTCCACCGTCAGTGCCGAGTCGCGGATCCAGGAAAAACGGTAGTCCCAGTTGCGCGCCCCGCCGATCTCTTCGGGCAGGGAGGTGGTCGGGGCGGCGGCGATGGCGCCGCTGGGGGCGAAAGTGAGCAGCCTGAGCACCAGGCTCGCGCGCTCGATCATCGCCGCGAAGGGTCCGAAATCGTGATCCTGCCCGGTTTCGCTGCGCCCCAGCCAGTCGCGCCAGTATCCGCAGGTGCCCTCGAGCAGAAACTGCGCCGCCCCGATCTCGAGGGGAGGCGGGCTCTCTTCGCCAAAAACGAGGCGCAGCCAGAGTTTTTCCCCGGCCTTAAGCTGCACCCGCGTCACGGCCCGGTCCTCTGCCACCTGCAGCCGGGCGCCTTCGGCCTGCAGCACCAGCACCTGCCCGTTCGCGCGGGCAACCACGCCCGCGACGCTCTCTGCCAGCGAGGTCTCGGCGCGGGCGTAGTCGAAGCGGGGGCTGAAATCGATCCGGATCTCCAGCTCCCCGGCGATGACCTCGACGCAGCGGTAGAGCTGCTGGTGAAAACGTTCTTCTGTGCAGCCCTCCCCGGAAACGGGCATGAAGTCGGTCAGGCGCATCCGCCCGCCGCCGCTGCGGAAGAGGGTTTCGAGAACGTTGGTTCCCGGCCGGTAGTGTTGGGTGGAATCCCAGGCGCCTTGCGGCGCGACGGCAAAATGCCCACCACGCTCCTCGTCGAGCAGAGCGGCGAAGACGCTGGCCGAGTCCAGACTCGGCAGGCACAGCCAGTCGATGCTGCCGTCGTCGCCGACCAGGGCGACGCTCTGGGAGTTGCCGATGATGCCGTATGCGCCGATCTGCTTGTACATGTGCCCGTCCCGCTCGCTGCCAGATTGCGGCGGCCCGCTCAGCCGCGCCGCCAGGCATGGTACTTCGCCACCCACTCGAGCAGTTTCTGCGGCTTGTGCGCGTTCTTCCACTGCCCGGCGGCCATCTTGTTCGCCTCGGCCAGGGTCGGGTAGGCGTGGATGGTGCCGAGAATCTTGTTCAGACCGAGGCCGTGCTTCATGGCGAGCACGTACTCGGCGAGCAGGTCGCCGGCGTGGGGACCGACGATGGTGACGCCGAGGATTTTGTCCGAGCCCTTTTTCGTGAGCACCTTGACCCAGCCCCGGTCCTCCTCCTCGGCGATGGCGCGGTCGAGCTCGGCGAAATCGAAGCGGGTGACATCCACCTCCTTGCCCTGTTTTCCGGCCTCTTCTTCGTTGAGGCCGACCCGGGCCACCTCGGGGTCGGTGAAGGTACACCAGGGCACCACGCTGTAGTCGACCTTGAATTTTTTGACCTCGCCGAACAGGGCGTTGACCGCCGCATACCAGGCCTGGTGACCGGCGGTGTGGGTGAACTGATAGGGGCCGGCGACATCCCCGACGCAGAAGATGTTGGGGAAGTTGGTGCGCAGGAAAACGTCGTGGGAGATGGTGCCGTTGTCGGCGAGCTTGACCCCGAGTTTCTCGAGGCCGAAGCCCCGGGCGTTGGCCTTGCGCCCGACGGCGACCAGGATCGCGTCGAATTCGATCGCGACCTCCTGGTCGTTGTGCCGGCACAGCAGAATCTTCCTGTCGCCGTCGACCTGCACCCGTCTGGCCTGGTGCTGCGTCAGAACCCGCACCCCTTCGCTCTCGAAGCGCTTGCTGACGAACTCGGACACCTCGCGGTCTTCGCGCCCCATGATGCGCCCGTTCATCTCCACCTGGGTCACCTGCGCGCCGAAGCGGGCGAAGGCCTGGGTCATCTCGCAGCCGATGGGCCCGCCGCCCAGCACCACCAGCCGCGCGGGCAGCTCACGCAACGACCACAGATTGTCCGAGGTCAGGTAGTCGACCTGCTCAAGCCCCTCGATGGGGGGCACGAAGGGGGAGGCGCCGGTGGCGACGACGATGCTGCGGGTGGAGAGGGTCCGTCCCGCAACCTCCACCTGATAGGGGGAGACGATGCGCGCCTCGCCCTTGATCACCTCGACCCCGAGCTGCTCGTAACGCTCCACCGAGTCGTGGGGCTCGACCTTGCCGATCACCCGCTGGACGCGCTCCATCACCGCGGCGAAATCGACCTTCTGCGCGACCGGGCCCAGCCCGTAATCCTCGGCGTTGTTCAGGTGGGAGAGCACCCTGGCCGACTTGATCAGGGCCTTGCTCGGCACGCAGCCGGTGTTGAGGCAGTCGCCGCCCATCTTCTCCTTCTCGATCAGCGCCACCTTGGCCTTGACCGCGGCGGCGATGTAGGCCGACACCAGTCCGCCGGAGCCGGCGCCGATCACCACCAGGTTGTAGTCGAAGCTCTTGGGCTTTTCGAATCCTTTCATGATCCGTCTCGCCTTGACGAAATCGACGATTTTCTTGGCAACGAGGGGAAAGATGCCGAGGAGGGCAAAGGAAATCAGCAGTTCCAGGGAAAAGAGCCCGCTGAGCGTCTCGATCTGCCCGAGCTGGGTGCCGGCGTTGACGTAGACCGCGGTGCCCGGCAGCATCCCCACCTGGCTGACCCAGTAGAAGGTCCAGGCCCTCATCGGGGTCAGGCCGAAAACCAGGTTGATGACGAAGAAGGGGAAGATCGGCACCAGCCGCAGGGTGAAGAGGTAGAAGGCCCCTTCGCGCTCGACCCCGCTGTTGATCGCCCGCAGCCGGTCGCCAAAGCGGCTCTGCACCCAGTCGCGCAGCAGAAAGCGGCTGACCAGGCAGGCCAGGGTGGCGCCAATGGTCGAAGCGAAGGAGACCACCACCAGCGCCGGCAGAAAACCGAACAGGGCGCCACCGGCCAGGGTCATGACCGCGGCTCCCGGCAGCGACAGCGCGGTGACCACCACGTAGAGCAGAAAATAGAGCCCCAGGGTCAGCACCGCGTGGGCGTGGTAGAAGCGCTGGAACGCCTCCTGGCGCTCCTTGAGGGCTTCCAGGGTCAGGTGCTGGTGCAGGTCGAAGGCGAAGAACAGCCCCGCCAGAACCGCGATCAGGGTGAGGATGAGAAGTTTCTTCAGGCGTTGGTTCATGACAGGCTCCGGAAAGTTCGGTAACGAGGTTTTGGACGTATCAGGGCAACTGTTCGGCGCAGGGGCTCGCGGTGTCCGTGGCGAAGGTGTCCGGCGCCCGGATGGCGCCGGTCAAGCCCCAGGGAAGGATTCATGCGGCCTTCGCCATGGATGCCGCGAGCCCCTTTCAGCCAACGGCGAATAGTCGCGAATCAGGCCTTCAGCTCGAGAACCCGGCGCAGGGCCGCGACCCCCTCGGTCAGGGGGCGGCCGTCCTTGAACAGGCGCGCCTGCATGATGCTGCCTTCCAGCACCGAGATGACGAACCCCGCCAGCTCCGGCGCCGGGATGTCGTTTCGCACCTGCCCTGTCTCCTGGGCCTGGACCACGACGGCCGCGATCCTGTCCCGCCACTCGCCGAAGACCTGGGCGACGAAGCGCGCGTAGACCGGCTCGCGGTCGCTGGTTTCCAGCGCGGTGTTGCCGAACAGGCAGCCGCCGACAAAGGCCGAGCTGCAATGAAATTCGCAGGCCCTGCGGAAAAAATTGGCGAGACAGGCGCCGGGCGACGGACCGGTCAGGGCGTCGTCGAGAAAACCCAGAAAACCCCGGCGGGCGCGCTCGAGTACGGCCAGGCCGATCTCTTCCTTGCTGGCGAAGTGAAAATAGAGCCCCCCTTTGGTCACCTCCGCCGCCGCCATCAGGTCGTTGATGGAGGTGGCGGCAAACCCTTTCTGTCGAAAGACACTCTCGGCGCTCTCCAGAATATGCTGGCGCGTGCGCTCGCCCTTGACCGGCATGATGTCCTCCTCGCAAAGAAACAAACCGTTTGGTATTTTCATCTCTACAGTTATCGCTTTTGCGGCCGATGTCAAACCCCGGGTTTATTTCGCTGACGCCTCGTTGAGCGTCCAGTCGTAGCGATAAGCGATGGAACCGTCGAATTCCGCGAGCCTCTTCGCCAGCTCCGGCGCCGCGTATTGCTGCAGGTGCTCGAGCACGCCCCGCTCGCTTCCGCCGAAATCCTGCGCGAACCAGTCGTAGATGGAAGAAAGACTCAGCCTGCCCCCGCGCACCTCGACGCCACGGGGATGATTGACGTACGCGCGGGCGCCGCGCGCGAAGAGGCGCTCGCGGTTGCTCGCGCTAAAGGGTTCCGGCTGCAGGTTGGGGCAGCCGATGCTTGCGCAGTTGACCGCGTAGTGGATGCGGGGATCGCGCCAGATGGGACGCAGGATGCGGTGTTCGATGTCGTCAAGCGAAAGCTTCTCCCCCTCGACGGTTGCCAACTTCGCCCCCCAGGGACCGTCGCTGAACCAGCCGGGGGAGATGTCGATGTCGCGGATGCTCGCCACCGGGTAATGGTCGAGTACCACCTCCACCGTCAACGCGTTGTAGAGGTTGATCCAGAAGGCGGCCTGCTCGTCGCGGTTCAGGGTCGAAACGGTCGTTTCCTCAAGGGTTTTCAGGTAGCGCTGCAGCACCTGCCGGTCGGCATCGGTCACCGCGGCGTAGCGAAGCAGGTTGACCCCCGAGGGGTGATCGACCACCAGGTAGGTCGCGAGAAAATCGCCCCAGGCGCCATGGTCGACCTTTTGCGTGCTGGTCGGATCGTGCTTTTGCCAGCGCGGCCAGAGCTCGGCCTTGGGTGCGGCCAGAACCCCGGTCGGCCCGGCCAACGGAACAACCATCAGCAACAATATAAAAATTCGACCCATGATGCATCCTCCTGCAGCAAGAGAAAAATCGATCGGCCATCTTCATGATACCCTTGACAAAAGCCGATGAATATCACGCGGGCTACATTTTCCAGGGCGCGGGTCTCGAGCGTCTATCCGAACTTTGTCTTCGTCGCCTACGGTGAAAGCGTCATGCTCACCCTTCATCCCGCCGTCACCGTCCTGCCGGCCCTGGTCATGGTCACCCGGTTCTTCTTCGTCCCGGTCTGGATCAGGCGCAGAAATCTCTTCGGCCTTTACGACCGGATGAAAGACCGGCACTCGTCATGACGGAATCGCGGCAGAAGCAGGACGCCCCGACCAAGGCAAAACGGTACGGCGGTGCCAAAAAGCGAAGAAATGTCAGCGCCATGACAGTCTCCCAAAAGAACAGTGGCGTACAATATTTGTAAAACCTGTGATCCTGTTGGAGCTGACAGCCATGGCCAAGGTCATCCTTCTCAATTTCAGGCCACCGCCACCGGCCGACCCGACCCGAAACATCCAGCCGCCCGGCACAAGGTGACGCCATGAGCGATCCGGAAAAATTTGATGTTCATCTCGCCGAGCAGATCCAGCAGCTGCTGCTGCCGAAAGCGCCGCCGGTCTGCGACTGGTGTTGCATCGGGGTGAAAAACCAGATGGCCGCGGGGGTGGGCGGCGACTTCTTCGACTTTCTGCCCACCGTCGACGGTTGCCAGCTGGTGATGATCGGTGATGTCACCGGCCACGGGGTCGCCGCCTCGGTGGTCATGTCGCTGCTCTACGGCTATATCCACCGCAGCATCGAAGAGGTCTGTTCCCCCTTCGACGTCGCCCGCCGGGTCAACGACTTTCTGATAAAGTTTGCCACCCGCTCCCCGCTCCACGACCATTATTTTTCCTCGACGCTCTTTATCGGGGTCCTCGTCCCCGACACCCTCGAGATGCACTATGTCAACGCAGCCCACCCGCCGCCGCTGGTGCGGCGCGGCAATACCCTCATCGAGCTTGCGGCGAGCGCCCCCCAGATCGGCTTCTTCGACCTGCCCGACAACAGCCTGCGCTCCTTTCGTTTCCAGAAAAACGACCGGCTGTTCCTCTACACCGACGGCATCACCGAAACGGCCAACCCGCGAGGCGAGGTGTTCGGTGTGAAGCCGCTCAAACGGCTGCTGTTGGCCAGCACCGGCGACCACCTCGCATTTCTCGACGCCCTCTATGCCGAACTGATGCGGTTCAATGGCGAAGAGGCGCCCGGCGACGATTGCAGCGCCATTGTTCTCGATTTTCATGGATCCTTGCGGAAGTGAAGCCTAGGCGACAGAAAGCCCGCAGGCGAGATGGCCCTGCGGGCTTTCTGTCGTGATCGGCCGTTTCGGGGACAACCCTCAGGCCTTTTTCTCCCGCAGAGGTGCATGCTCCTGCGCCTCTGCGCGGACATGGTGTTGCCTGATGGCCAGGTATGTCCCGGCCGCAGCCAGACCGAAGACGACATGGCCGAAGATGCTGATCCAGTTCCTGGCCATGGCGAACCAGGGGAACAGGGCGGTAAAGCCGTAGAAGTTCACCAGATAGAGGATCAAGCCGCCGACGGCGCCGAGGGCCAGGGCCGGTCCGAAATTCAGCCGGTTGACCACCAGAGCGAACATGACGGCATAGGCGATGGACAGCACCAGGTGCAGGCCCATGGCCGCCATGACGATAACGGCGTCAAAGGTGGCCGGAGGCGGCAGAACGCCTTCCCCCAGCACGATGGCCGCCATCATCCGCGGCGGCCCCCAGGGGCTGCCGCCGCCGAAGACCGGGACCATGATCATCTCCAGCAGCAGGAAGACCATCCCGGCGATGATTCCGGCCCAGGTTGCCGCTTTCCAGTCGATGTGAAATGACGATGTCATAGTGCTACCTCTCTTTCCCGAGGACTTTCCTCGATGTCGCTGAGCTTTCCAGCCTCACTTCCCGGCTATCATCATAACGCCGACGCTATGGGGGGAGATGTCAGCGGGATGACACAAACCCGATTTTTTTATCTCCCCCTATTTTCTGCAGACTGTAACCCGGCTGATAGTCTTTTTCTGGTGGCGGCTCTACGCTGAGCAAGAGAAAGTGGGCGGCCGGGGCAAACACCTTTCTTCCCGGGCCCCATTGACAAACGAAGAGGACGGTCTAGACTCGAATAAAATACCGAACGGTCTGTTCTTGACAGTCACCTCTTTACTTTACTCGACGGAGATTCCCATGAGCCGCATTCAGACCCTCGATCCGCAAAGTGCAAAAACCCGTGTCGCCGAAATCTTCGCCGAAATCGAGGCGGCTTTCGGCAAGGTGCCCAACCTGTTCCGCACCTACGCCCACCATCCGCCCCTGCTCGAGGCCAACTGGCTCAAGGTGAAAAATCTGATGATGGAAGGGGCGCTGTCGCGCAAGGCCAAGGAAGCCATCGCCGTGCTGGTCTCCAGGGACAACGGCTGCGATTACTGCGTGGCCGCCCACGAGACGGCGCTGCGCGCCATCGGCGTTTCGAGCGAGGAAATTCAAGCTATCGAGCAGGACCTGGACAAATCCGATTTCAGCCGCAAGGAGCAGGCCCTGATCGACTTCGCCCGCAAGGCCAACCTTGCGCCCCTGCGCATCGAGGATGACGAGGTGAAGGCGCTGAAGAACCTCGACGCCAGCGACGGCGAGATCGTCGAGGCCCTCGGCGTCATGGAAATCTTCACCGGCTTCAACAAATTTCTCGATGCATTGCAGGTCGAGATCGACTTCTGAATTTTTGCCAAAGAAAGGCTCCCGTCATGGAACGCCGGCTCTGGTACATCAAGAACGCGACCCTGTTCTCCTGGCTGGAGGAAGAGGAACAGATGGAGCTGGCCCGGCGCAGCGAGATGGTTTCCTGCCGCCGCAACACCCGCCTGTTCTTCGCCGAGGAGCCGAGCGACAACATTTATCTGGTCAAAGAGGGCCGGGTCAAGCTCACCCGCGCCAACAGCGAGGGCAAGGAAGTCATCCTCGACATTCTCGGGCCGGGAGAGATCTTCGGCGAACTGGCCCTGGCCGGCGAAGACAGCCGCTCCCACAACGCCGCGGCCCTGGAGGATGCGCTGGTGTGCATCATTTCCCGCGAGGACTTCGAAGATCTGCTCAAGCGCCACCCGCAGCTGGCGCAGATGAAGCGGCTGGGCCTGGTGAAAACCTCCTACCGCACCATCCGCCTGACCAATCCGCAGACTCTGAAAAAACATTTCGTGGACAATTCAAGTTGAAAAACCGTGGTTTGACTCAACTTTGCAGGCTGTATGACAGTTGTAAACCGTTGATTTCGGGTTTTTTTCAGGAATCCAGAAGATTTTTCCCCACGACCCGAAACCGACCCAGGAGAAGCCAACCAAGTCCCTAAAGGTCGAAGGAAACTTTCGCTGTAGAAGGGAGTGGCGTCCATGGGAAAACCGATATCCTCCGACCCGCCGACATCGAGCGGTCCGGTCGAGCCGTTCGGCCAGGCACTCCGGCGCCACAACCTTACTCTTTCGCGCAAGCGCGCCCGAACCTTGCAGGTCAACGTGGGCCTGGTGTGCGACCTGTCCTGCCGCCACTGCCACCTCATGGCCGGCCCCCACCGCCGGGAGATCATGACCGCCGAAACCATGGCCGAGGTGGTGCGCTATGCCCGCCGGGGCCGCTTCGAGCTGGTCGATGTCACCGGCGGCGCCCCCGAACTCGTGCCGGGCATCGCCTCCTTCATCAGCGAGCTGGCCGACGCCGTGCCGACGGTGATGCTGCGCTCGAACCTGACAGCCCTGGATAGGCCATCCACAGAAGATCTCATCGCGACCTGTCTGCGACAGCGGGTGGCTCTCGTCGTCTCCTTTCCGGGGCTGCGCGAAGCCCAGGTCGAGGCCCAGCGGGGGTCGGGCGTTTGGCGGCGAAGCCTGGCGACGCTGCAGAGACTCAACCGCCTGGGCTACGGCCAGAACGGCACGGGCCTCGAGCTGCATCTGGCGATCAACCCCGGGGGCGCCTTTCTGCCGGCGGGCCAGGCCGAGCTCGAAAAGCGCTACCGGCAGGAGCTCGAGCGGCGCTGGGGGATTGCCTTCAACCACCTGTTCACGCTGACGAACATGCCCCTCGGGCGTTTTCGCCGCTGGCTGGAAGCGACCGACAATTATGAGAGTTACCTGCGGCGACTGGCCAGGGCGTTCAATCCGCAGACTGTCGCGGGCCTCATGTGCCGGGAGCAGGTCACCGTCTCCTGGGAAGGCTTTCTGTTCGACTGCGATTTCAATCTGGCCGCCGGCATCTGCCAGGGCGAGCGCCTGACCCATGTGCGCGACGCCCGGTGGGCCCCTCCGGTGGGGACGCCCATTGCCACCGGCGAGCACTGCTACGCCTGCTCCGCCGGCAGCGGCTTTACCTGAGGGGGCGAGATCGCGACCTAGTTGAGGTCGCCAGGCGATGACATTCTTGATCGGCATCGGGTTCCGGAGGGTCCGGAAACCCATCAACCCGAACACAGGGAGGAAACACATGAAAGCAAAAACGTCGATGGCAGTGGCACTGGTCGCAGCATTCATCCTGGGAGGATTCGGCCCGGCCCTGGCCGGCGGCGGCGCGCAGCCCGCGGCGCAGGGCAAGGCGGTCTATGATTACCTGACCCAAACCGACCCCTACCAGAAATGGCCGCTGTTTCCGGGAACCACCAAATTCTATGAGGGCAAGCACCCCCACGGGGCTCTGCTGACCACCTACGTCTCCCCCGACGCCCAGGCCGCCATCCAGAACCGCGCCGGCCAGATCCCCGACGGCGGCTTCATCGTCAAGGAGAACTACGGACCGGACAAGACCCTGATGGCGGTCACCGTCATGTACCGGGTCAAGGGCTTCGATCCCGAAGCGGGCGACTGGTTCTGGGCGAAATACACCCCCAAGGGCGAGGTCGAGGCGGCGGGCAAGGTGACCATGTGCGCCGGCTGCCACACCGCGGTGATCCAGAACGACTGGGTCTTTACCGGTCCGCTGAAATAGGTGCGAGCGATCCGGGTCGAGGGGAGTCCCCCCGCCTCTCCCCTCGATCCCGGGTCATCCTTACAGGCGACGCTGCCTGGCAGAACCGTGGCCGACTCCTGGGGCGCAGGCCCGGGAAGTGCGGGCCCGGTCCAGTTCAGAGACCACAGCTACCGCCGGGACGCTTCTCTGCGCCGGGCCCTGGATCAGGGGCGCTGAATGCGCACAGGAAAGGATGGACAACACGCATGAATACCACCATCAATGCGGCCACCCTGCTGGTCAAGGCACTGGAGAACGAAGGCGTCGAGGCCGTGTACGGGGTGCCCGGCGAAGAGAACCTCGATCTGCTCGAAGCGCTGCGCACCTCGTCCATCCGCCTGATTCTCACCCGGCACGAACAGGGCGCCGCCTTCATGGCCGCCACCTACGGGCGGCTCACCGGCCGCCCCGGGGTGTGCCTCGCCACCCTCGGGCCCGGCGCGACCAACCTGATGACGGGCGCGGGCTACGCCCAGCTCGGCGCCTTCCCCCTGCTGATGATCACCGGCCAGAAGCCGATCACAACGAGCAAGCAGGGGCATTTCCAGATCATCGACGTGGTCGGCATGATGCACCCGCTGACCAAGTTCACCAAGCAGCTGGTCAACGTCAACCGCATCCCGGCCAACGTCCGCGAGGCGTTTCGGCAGGCCCGCGAGGAGCGCCCCGGCGCGGTCCACCTGGAGCTGCCCGAGGATGTCGCGGCCGAGCCGGTGGAGGAGCAGACCGCCCCGGTGTTCGAGATCAGCCACGCCCATCTGCCCGAGGCGGGCACCCGCGTGATCGAGGAAGCGGCCGCGATGATCCGCGGCGCGCGCTATCCCCTGCTGCTGATCGGCGCCGGCGCCAATCGCAACCGGGTGTGCAACGCCCTGCGTGAGTTCGTGGCCGCCAGCGGCCTCTATTTTTTCACGACCCAGATGGGCAAGGGCGTGGTCGACGAGACCGGCCCGCGCTATCTCGGCACCGCCGCCCTGTCGGACAACGACTACATCCACTGCGCCATCGCCCGTGCCGATCTGGTGATCAACATCGGCCACGACGTGGTGGAAAAACCCCCGTTCTTCATGGAGCACGGCGGCAAAAAAGTCATTCATGTCAATTTCAGCTCGGCGATTGTCGACAACGTCTATTTCCCCCAGCTCGAGGTGGTCGGCGACATCGCCGCCAGCGTCCGCCGGCTGACCGCCGCCCTCGGTCCCCTCGACCGCGACTTCTCCTATTTCCAGCGGGTCAAGGAGCACCTCGACGCCCATCTGCGCGAGAAGACCGACGATGACGGCTTTCCTCTCAAGCCGCAGCGCATCGTGGCCGATGTGCGCCGGGTCGTGCCCGACGACGGCATCATCGCCCTTGATAACGGGGTTTACAAGATCTGGTTCGCCCGCAACTACCTGGCGCGTCACCCCCATACGATTCTGCTCGACAACGCCCTGGCCACCATGGGCGCGGGGCTCCCCTCGACCATGGAGGCGGCCCGGCTTTATCCGGGCAAGCGGGTCATGGCGGTCTGCGGCGACGGCGGCTTCCTGATGAACAGCCAGGAGCTGGAGACGGCGGTGCGTCTGGGGCTGAACCTGGTGGTGCTGATTATCAAAGACGGTGCTTACGGCATGATCCGCTGGAAGCAGTACAGCCTCGGCCTGCCCGACTACGGGCTCGAATTCGGCAACCCCGACTTCGCGCTCTACGCCCGCGCCTACGGCGCCAGCGGCCACCGGGTGGAGCGCGCCGCGGATTTCGCGCCCCTGCTCGAGCACTGCTTCAGGCAGGGCGGCGTTCACCTGATCGATGTGCCGGTCGACTATTCGGAGAACATGAAGGTGCTGGTGGATGAGCTGAAAGAAAAGGTGTGCCTGGTATGAGCGCCACAAACGCGAAAAAGAAACCGGCGTGCCGCTGCATGTGGTCGCCAGCGAGCTGGTCAGCGGCGACGAGGTCCTGCTGTCCGAAGGTCCGGTTCTCGACGCGATTCAGGCGAGCGCCGCCATCCCGGGGATTTTCCCCCCGGTTGAGCGCCACGGGCAGTTTCTGCTCGATGGCGGCATCGCCAATCACACGCCGGTCTCCACCGCCGTGCGCCTCGGCGCCGAGCGCCTGGTCGTGCTGCCGACCGGTTTTACCTGTGCGCCTGAAAAACCTCCCTGCGGCGCCCTCAACATGGCCCTGCATGCTCTCAACCTGGTCATCGCCCGGCAACTGTACAACGATCTGAGCACGTATTCGTCCCAGGCAAACAGCAACGTCGTTCCTTCGCTCTGCCCGCAGAAAACCCATCCGCTCGATTTCGACCGGACCGCAGACCTCATCGACCAGGGCTACGAACTGACCCTGCAATGGCTCAAAGGCGGAGGACTGGAGCGTGCAACCGAATTCGGGTTTCTCAGGCCTCATCGCCACTAAGGGTGGATTGACCCTTGCGAAAAGACTGAAAAAGGAGATTCCACCATGAAGATTCTTGGCATATCAGCAAGCCCCCGCTTCGGGAAAACAACCGATCGACTGGTCAGGGAAGTCTTGCTGGCGGCGGGCGATTCGACCGAATTCGTTTCCCTGGCGGGAATGCGCATCGGGCCCTGCATCGGCTGCCTTGGCTGCGTCAGAGACAACATCTGCAAGGTGAATGACGATATGGCTGCCCTGCGGGAGAAAATCGTCGCGGCGGATGCCCTGGTAATCGGCGCTCCCAACTACTTCGACATGCTCAACGGACTCAGCCATTGTTTTCTGGAACGTTTTTATCAGTTCCGCCATCGCGAGGGGGACGCAGTTTCGGGAAAGCTCGGGGTGGCCGTCGGCGTGGGCGGAAGAAATCCCGAATCGGCCGCCCGCGATCTCGAAAAATTTTTTGAGTACAATCAGATGCAATGCCTCGGCCAGGTTCTGGCCGTCGGTCCGGCAAGCTGCTTTGACTGCGGCCATGGCGAAGACTGCTCCGTTGGCGCCATCCACCATTTTTACGGGGCGGGCACCAAAATCACCGAAGAGATCACGCCCAGCCTGGCCAAGCAACCGCAAGCAATCGAGCAGGCCCGCAGCCTCGGTCGGACGCTTCGCGAACGTCTGAGCGACGTTTCGTAAGAACTCCTAAAAACCGCCTCAAAAAGAAAGGAAACCAATAATGCAGCAACCTCCTGATCGACTTCCGCTCGCGCTGCTGCTTCTGCGGCTCGGAGTCTTCGTGGTCATGTTCATCTGGACCATCGACAAGTTCGTCCGCCCCGAGCATGCGGCGGCCGTCTTCGAAAATTTCTATTTCATCGGCCACCTGAGCAGCGCCCTGAGCTATCTGATCGGGGCGGTCGAACTGGCGTTGCTGGCCGGATTCCTGATGGGATGGAAAAAACGCTTCACTTATGGAGCTGTCCTGGCGCTGCACGCCGTCTCGACCCTGTCGTCCTTCAAACAGTACCTGGCGCCCTTCGAAGGCCCCAATATTTTGTTTTTTGCGGCCTGGCCCATGCTGGCGGCCTGCATCGCCCTCTACCTTCTGAGAGACCGGGATACGCTCTGGACTCTCGGCAAGAGCTGAACTGGCCAAGGGATGTCGAGATGATCGAGAAGTGGTCCCGTGTTTTTTTCTTCCTGCTGTCATCGGGGGGCGCCGTCTCGCTTCTCGCCCTGGTCGGCATCGACCTGCGCGACCGCGTCCGGCTGGTCGCCGCCGGCAAGATTTCCACCGGCTTTCATCTACTCGAAAAAATCGCGCTGGGCGCCGACCTCTACAACGCCGCCCGCAGTATGATGTTCGCCCTTGGTTGCATTCAGGCGCTCAAATGCAACAGCAACCAATGCCCGACCGGGGTCGCCACCCAATCCCCCCGTCTGTACCGGGGGCTCGACGTGAACGACAAGGCCCGACGTGTTGCCCGCTTTCAGGCGGCCACTATCCAGGCCGCCATGGAACTGGCTCAGGCATCGGGGATGAGCTGCACTCCCCAGGATCTGCGCTGGCAGATCTTTCGCCGCGTCGCGCCCGGCCAGGTGCAGGCCATCGGCGACCTCTATCCCTGCCTGGCGCCGGGCGATCTGCTGGCGAAGAGCGTGCCGGATGCTTTTGCCCGTCCCTGGAACGAAGCCAGGGCCGAATCCTTTTGATGTCCATGCTCCGATTTGAGGCAACGATGAAAAGATGGTTCACTTTTGTGCTGTTTGCCACCCTGTGCGCGGGTCCGGCGCCGGTCGACTCCGCGGAGAATCCGCTACAAACCACGCTGGCCCCGAGTCGCGCTCTTCCCGGCCAGGCCGTGGCCCTGAGCGGCGGCCCCTTTTCGGCAGCGACCCGAGTCCGGCTCGGCGATCAGGCGCTCACTCCGGACGTGATTGCGGAGGACCGCCTCGTTTTCGGGGTGCCGCTGGTGCGGGCCGGCCGTTATCCGGTCGTCGTCAGCGACCGCAATTCGGCAGCCGAGCGGATTCTTGAGCTGGAGATTCTCGAACCAACGCCGGTCATCGATGCCATCGAGCCCGATAATGTCGCTGCCTGTTCCGCGGGGCAGACGCCCATTGTCATCGAAGGCCGGCTCAGGCGGAGCGGCTATTCTTCATCGATTGCCGCACACTCGTCTACCAGCGCTTCCCCGCGACCTTCCAGAGCCGCGATCTTACCCTGCGGGTGGTCAACCCCACCGGCTCTGCCAGCGAGAGACATCGAATTTTCGCGCCCTGATGAGGTAGACTGGGGACGGTTCCCGTGCCTGACATCCGCTCGTCCCGCAAAACACGACAAGGAGTTTCCCCATGGGTTGGCTCAATCGCCTTTTTCGGCAGATGAGAAGAAAATCACTTCCCGACAGCCTGACCGAGCTTCGCCGAAGCGATCCCTGCTGGTGTGGAAGCGGGCGCAGGTATGCAAGGTGTCACAGGAAAGAGGATCGGCGCAGAATGCGGGAGCTGGGGATCAGCGATTCGCGGCTGCGTAGAAATCCCCTGGTCTGAAAGCCCCGGAAAAAGGATGAGGTCTCATCCTGCAAATCTTGAGCGATCAAAGCGAACGCGCCCAAAATCGACGACGCCCCACCCACAAGCCGCTCAGCGCAGGTACTGCAGAAACATCGTCGCGGTGCCGAAATAAATGAGAATGCCGGTGATGTCGTTGGCGGTCTGGACGAAGGGGCTCGAGGCGATGGCGGGATCGACGCCGAGGCGTTTGAAGAAGGTCGGGGCCAGCACCCCCATGCTCGCGGCCACGGTCATGGCGGTGACCATGGCGAGGCCGACCACCAGCCCGAGGTAGGGGTTGTGGTGCCAGACCAGGGCGACCAGGCCGACCACCACGCCGCACACCGCTCCCATGATCGCCCCCACCCGCAGCTCCCGGAAAAAAACCTGGCGCAGGGTCGACATGTCGATGCGCCCGGTGGCGAAGCCGCGCACCACGATGGTGGCCGACTGGCCGCCGACGTTGCCGCCCATGCCGGTGATGACCGGCACGAAGGAGACCAGGGCGATGATCTGCTCGAGGGTCGCCTTGAACAGCCACATGAGGTAGCCGGTGATCACCCCGCCGAAGAGGTTGGTCACCAGCCAGGGCAGGCGCAGGCGCGCGATCTTGAGCGACTTGAAGCCGTAGAGCAGTTCCTCCTCGCTGGCGCCGGCCATTTTGAAGAAATCCTCGGTGGCCTCCTCGCGCAGAACGTCGATGACGTCGTCGACGGTGACGATACCCATCAGCATGTTGCTCTCGTCGACGACGGGGATGGCGAGAATGTTGTAGCGCGCCACCAGCTGCGCCACCTCCTCCTGGTCGGTGTCGGTGGAGACGCGGATGACGTCGCGGGTCATGATGTTCTTGAGCGGGGTGTGCGGCGGCACGGTGAGCAGCTGACGCAGGGAGAGCACCCCGACCAGGTGCCCGTACTCGTTGGTGACGTAGAGATAGAAGACCATCTCCACATCCTGCGCCTGTTGCAGCGCCTCGATCGCCTCCTTGACCGTCATCTCCTCGTTCAGCGAGAAGATCTCCGTCGACATGATGCCGCCGGCGGTGTCCTCTTCGTAGCTCAGCAGCTGCTCGATCTCGCTCGAATCCTCGTCCTGCATGATGTTGAGGATCTCTTCGGCCAGTTCCTCCGGCAGGTTGCGGATGATGTCGACGGCGTCGTCGTAGTGCATCTCCTGCAGCACCTCGGTGATCGTCTCTTTGTCGATCTGCTCGAGGAGCTGGGCGCCGGTGGCGTGGTCGAGCTCGGACAGCACGTAGGCCGAGATTTCCGCATCCTCGATCAGGTTGAAGAGAATGCGCTGTTCCTTGAGGTCGAGGTAGCGAAAGAGGTGAGCGATGTCCGCGGGGTGAATCTTGTTGAGGAGCTTGGAGAGATGGGGATAGGCGCCGCGCCGGATCAGGCGCCGGACCGTATCAAGGAGAACCTGGTGTTTCTGCTCCATCTGTCTTCTCTCCTTGGGCGGTGGGATTCGGGCAAAAAACACATCATTGTATAAATTTCGCAGCGGCAGTGTCAATGCGCGGGCCGGCGTAATAAATCGGGTTTTATCGACCTGGGATTTTAGCGGAGACGCAAAGACAGGGGAAGTGGGGTGAAAAATCTTTTCTCTCCCTCTCTCCGCCTCTGCGTTAAAGCCTTGGCCCGGCAATGAAAAAAGCCCCCGGCCGCAAGACCGGGGGCGTCGGGCGTGCTGCCCGGGAGGGGGGATCAGGCAGCGGCCCGCTGTTCGTATTTTTCCACCAGCCGGCGATATCTCGACTCCAGTTCCGCATCGCGGGCGGTGGCCGCCTGGTAGGCCCGCACCATGTCGGGGCGCAGCTCTGCGGGCAGCACCCGCTCGGCCAGGGGATAGAGGATGGAGTCTTCCTTGTCGATGTGGTCGCGTAAGAGCTCGGCGTAGCCCCGGGCGTTGCGGGCGATCACCGCAATCTGCCCGGGCTCGCCGGCGAGCGCCTTCTGCGCCGCCTCTTCCAGGCCGCGCACCAGGGCGCGGCCGTGGTCGTGGGCCATGAGCATCGCCGCCACCGGCGAGTTCTCGGCCGGCATGCCGTTTTTCACCAGCGCCGCGAACAGCACGTCTTCTTCCTTGGCGTGGTGGAAGCGGTCGGCGTAGTTGCGGATGAAATCGACCCCGTCGAGAAAGAACTGCCAGTCGCGGAACTGCCCCTGCTCCATCAGCTCGGTGTTGCGCTCGAGCAGGGCGATCATGCGCAGGATCAGCCGGTGTTCTTCGACCATCACCTGGGTTACGTCAAGTTTGCTCATCAGTTACGACCTCCTTTCGCCGTCACGGCGGCGACCGCCGGCGGCAGATGGTTAGCTCCGGCGTTCGCCGTCAACGCCGAGAATCGCCACCTCGAAGGGAATGTCCTTGCCCGAGGCCTCGAGCGCCTGCCTGGCCATCATCGCCAGGCCGCGGCAGCAGGGGACTTCCATGATGGTCACGGTCAGCGACTTGATGTCATTCTGTTTCAGAATCGCGGTCAGCTTCTCGATATAGGGGCTGGTGTCGTCGAGCTTGGGACAGGCGTTGACCAGCACCTTGCCCTTGATGAAGTCGCGGTGAAAATCGCCGTAGGCGAAGGGCGCGCAGTCGGCGGCAACCAGCAGGTGGGCGTCCTGCAGCCAGGGGGCGCTCGGCGGCACCAGGTGCAGCTGGGTCGGCCACTGGCGCAGCTCCGAGGCCACCTTGCCGGTGGCGCTGTTGGTCGTTTCGGTCTTCTCGATGGTGCGCACGTTGCTGCCGGGGCAGCCGCAGGCGAGGTTTTTCATGGGTCGATCTCCTTTTTGGGTTATTTTCAAAGTCTCTAACGGCTGTTTTTTTTCACCACGAAGATCACGAAGAAAATCTTTGCTTGTGGTTTTCTTGGCGTTCTTTGCGTCTTTGCGGTGAACCGGATCTTTTGCTTATCGCTCTTCCAGATAGCTGTTGATTTCGTCCTCGATCTTCGCTTCGGCCTCCTCGCCGAGGGCGTGGATGCTGACCACGTCCTTGAGCAGGCAGATGCCCACGCCACAGGTGACGCAGCCGATATCGTAGTTTTCGAGAATCTCCCCGATGCGGGGGTGCTCCTTGAGCACGTTCTGAATCTGTTCGTTGCCGAGATCGTTTTTGAGGTTCATGGCGTCGTCTCCTTCCGTGATCGTGGTTGCAGAGTAGCGCAGCCCCGGAGGCGCCGACATGACCTGGGTCAAAAAATGGATTTTTTGTGATTTTGATCGGAGAAAAAATGAAGAGGGCCCCGAATGGAGCCCTTAATATTTGCAACTATTGGGCTTTATCAGCCTTTTTACCTCTTCCGCCAGTAAGCTTGTGCCAGTACCACTGACCATACTCATCATAATAGCCATGGTAGGGGTTACCGACCTCAAAGCCGGGCGGCGGATCGTTGGGATCGCCCGGAATACCCGGTTTTGGCCGCGTCGGCGGCGGTTTTTCGGTGTGATCATCAGAACTGCCGTCAGTGCTGTCATCTCCGAAACCATCAGGACTGCCACCAGGCCCGCCCGAACCGGTATCCACCGTACCCGCCTTACCCGCGACCTGAAACGCAAACTCCCACTGGTCGTATCTCTCTTTCCCGGCCAGATCCTCCAGCCCCTCGGGGAAGTTCTCCGTTCTGAAGGGGGTCGCGGTGCTGGTGCTCCTGACCCCGCGGATGCGCCCCCCGGGGTCTTTGAGAATGACGAAATCCTCGCCGGTCATGGGGTCCTGGTAAATGCGGCGCAGGTGGCGCACCACGTGCAGGGCGCGGGGGTCGCGCACCAGGTCGTCGAGGGAGTTGGGTAGAACGCCGGTGCCGGTCACCTTGCCGTCGGTGCCGGTGCCGGAGCCCTGATCCTTGGGACGCGGCTTGCCGCCGAAGTCGGTGCCGTAGTAGCTCTCGATCGCCTTGACGTACTGCTGGCCGACCCAGAGCAGCTGCTCTTCCTTGGCCCGCTGCATCACCGTCTTCCAGCTGCTGCCGGCCATCGCCGCGGCAAAGCCCATGATCACCACCGCCACCAGGGCGAAGATGAGCATCGCCCCCTGCTGGTTGCCCAGGGTGCGGCCGATCTTATTTCTCAATCCATTCATCAACATCGCGTAATGGCGAAACTTCCGGGCAAAACCCTGAAGAGAGAAAGAGGCAAAGGGCGCGTTCGCGGCGGCATCATCCGTTCAGCACCGCGTCCTGCCAATCAAGTTCAAAGAGAATTCAACCAGTTCCACGTCCTTTCCGATTCGCCCGGAACCGGAGAAGAACCAAGGCACGATTCTTGGAGGTGAAAATATTCTAAAGTTTACCGTGTCGGTTGGCCAAGTCTTTTCTTCGCCAGCCTAAAAGAAACGACACGATGAACGCAAGCCCCACCAATGCCGTTCTGCCATCCCCGACGGTAGCTGAGGAGATTTTATGAGCCGCAAGTTCGTGATCGTCAACCACTCGGCCACTCTGCGCAAGATCATCCGTGCGAAAATCAGGGCCAATATCGATGACGCCGTGGTCTACGAGGCTGAGAGCTCGGAACGCGCCCTGCTCCTCATCCGCGATCAGCAGTGCCACCTGGCGCTATATATCTGGGACGGAAGCGACCGCACGGCCCTCGAATTTTTCCACCAGCTGCAGCAGCTGCCGGAAAGCCTGCGGGTGCCCTTTCTGCTGCTGACCACCGACGGTTCCGACAAAACCGTCGGGCGCATCGCCGCGGCGGGCATCCGCGAGACGCTGACCCTCCCCTGCCCGTCCCTGCAACTGGCCGAAACCCTCAACCGGGTGTGCAACCCGGTCACCCTGCGCCGCGACAAGCGCTACGCCTTCCAGGATACACTTTTCCTCCTCGAGCAGCGCGGCCACGCCCTCGAGGGGAGCGTGATCAACGCCAGCCTCGGCGGCATGCTGTGCGAGATTCCCTACAGCGACCGGTTCAACTGGTCGCTGCCGGCCACCGCCAGCATCAATTTCTGCATCGAGGGCGAAACCGTCATCGCGCCCCATCTCTACTCGGTGGTAGTACAGATCACGGTGACCCGTCGCCACCCGGATTTTTCCCCGAAGCTGCTGCGGGTGGCCTTCAAGTTTTTGCAGGTTCCGGAAGAGTCGCGGCGCGCACTGGAGCAGGTTTTTGAGCGGGTGCGGGAGCTGGAAACCATTTCCGGCGCCACGGGGGTCGAGAGGGCCGTCAGCACCTGACCCCGTAGATGTCCCGTCAAAAAAGGACCACCTCTGTCAAAGAGCTCTCGTTGGAAAAGGCGTCCGGACGATCGCTCAACAGCCACTCAGCGCCGCCCGCCTCCATACGACGCCTGGCGCAAAGGTTTCGTTGGCAGCGTCGCGCGCTCGCCCGGCGGCAGCAGCCACTCGGGGACGATCCCCGCTTCGACCAGTTCGGCGCCGGTCATGCTCCAGGGCGGCTTGCCGTTCCATTTCGCCAGCTCTTCGGGATGCTCCAGACAGTAGTTGGAGTCGAGCTGCGGGTTCTGCGCAACGATGGCTTGCCACTGGTCGTAGGGGTCGATGAAGTCGGGGCGTTCCTTGAGCGCGTCCCATTCTTCGCGGCTGCCCCAGCCTTTGGTGCGGTTGGGGTAATCCTTCCGCCAGGCGACGTCGGGCAGGGGTTTGGTTTTGTCCATGTATTGGACGAGGAAGGACCAGTAGCCGAGCAGCAAGCCACTGTCGCCAACGGTTTGCAGAAGCGACCACCCGCCCATGGTAGGGTGGTGCAGGGCAAGGTCGTGACCGGGCGCCCCTCTCGCCCCGGCGCTGAATTGAAGCCGGCCCTCACTTTCAGCAAAGGGGATTTCAGTGATTTTTCCGGGAAACCCGAGTTTAGCGCGGAACACGCCTTTTTCGCGGTCAAAAACAGAGAACAAGGTAGCTTTCATGCGCCGCAGCTTCGGCAAGGGCTTTCTCTTTGCGGTTCAGCTCACTCTGCAGCGCCTTGATGGTCTTGTTCTGCTGGCGGAGTCGCTCGCGTTCGGTTTTGTTGGTGGCGGCGGTTTCGCTCTGGATAAAAGCCTTTTTCCAGCCGGCGATCTGCTCAGGGTAAAGCCCCTTGCGCCGGCAGTATTCACCCAGTTCTACCTCGCTCAGCGGGGCGGTCTCGACGATGACGGCCAGTTTGTCCTCATTGCTGAATTGGCCACTGGACCGACCAGAACCGGTCAGAGTGCCTTGTTTGTTACGATATTTGCTCCGCCAGGTGTAGAGAGTGTCCTTGGGAATCCCTGTCTCCCGAACCAGGTCGGGCACACTGACATTCTCCGGGGGCAACATCCTGGCGATAATGCTTTCTTTGAATTCTTTTGAATACTTAGTGCTCATATTTCCAGTCGCTCTCCTTCGCCCCCGAGCTTAACACAAACTCTCTCACGGAGAGGCGACATCTATCCTGACACGGGGGGTTTTCATCAACCTCCAGGGCTCGCCGTCGCACGTCCCCCAAGGATTTTAAAATCATTCAAATTTTCCAAATTGCACGGTTCATGATTGCCGTCATCCGCAACGATTATTTGCGGGTCCACCCCCCGCCGGGCTGCTCCAGGTACCAGCCGCCCCGGGCCTTCTCGCGCCAGGTGCGGGCGAAGATCTCCTGCACCTCGCCGACTTTCTCCGGGAACCCGTTGGCGCGGGCGATCTCTTCGTAGAGGCGACGGCGGTCGGCGTTTTCCGCGTTGACCAGGCGGTTGACTTCGGCCCGCTCCTTGAGCCCGAGGCCGTCGGCGGTGCGCACTGCGAGCAGGCCGTCGGTGCCGATGCCGACCTGGCCGCCGTCGAGAAACGGAAGCAGCGCCTGGTTGCGCGCCTTCATCGAATCGCGAATGGCGCGAATCTCGGGCGTGCTGATGTTGACATCCTGCTCCTGGGCAAAGGCCGTGGCCGGCCCGAACAGTTGCCGCAGGTAGCTGCCGGGGCCCGGCTGCTCGGTGGCGGGAGGCGTGGGCGGGGTCGGCTGGCCGGCGCGCTCGCCGTAAACCTCGCTCACGATCTTGTCGGCGGCGCTGCGCACCTCTTCCGCCGGAAAATAGATGTTGATGGTCACGCAGGCCACCACCAGGGCCGTCATCAACGACAGGGTGCCGATCAGCCTTTTCATGTCAACCTCCAGGAAATGTTTGCGAAAGAAAGGTTTTCACCACGTAACTATTCGGCACAGGGGCTCGCGGTGTCCATGGCGAAGGTGTCCGGCGCCCGGATGGCGTCGGTCAAGCCCCAGGGAAGGGTTCATGCGACCTTCACCATGGATGCCGCGAGCCCCCTTTCGGACCAGGGTGAATAGCTACACCCAAACAAAGGTTTTAC
>NPIF01020206.1_pt1 | contig 29921 bp, 26 predicted proteins | sample 8637461 | NCBI WGS metagenome assembly NPIF01 (sample SAMN07420641, study PRJNA396082) | bioreactor metagenome | isolation source: sample BR12 brine-fed electro-methanogenic bioreactor BR | place: Japan: Kochi | collected 2016-12-09
TTCGACTCCGGGCTCAGCCTCCATTTTATCCACTAAAAAATCCTCTGCCCGGGTGGCGAAATTGGTAGACGCAGCGGACTTAAAATCCGCCGGTCATTGCGACCGTGCCGGTTCAAGTCCGGCCCCGGGCACCATTTAAAATCAATAACTTACCATAAACCCCTTTCCTAATTCCTAAGCCCGATTTGATGTCCATGGGACACATATGGGACACTTGGAAACAATAAGCTATAATAAAAGGCAATAAACCACGTCAAAAAGACGGCCCCCAAGGTGCGCGAACACCAAGGAGGCCTGACCACCACCAACCTGAATAGGAGGTTCGGCAATGGCTTATCGATATAGTACCAACTATCACCACATCCCATCTATATGGGGGGTGCTCTGATGGCTTCTATTGAAAAGCGAGTTAGCAAAGACGGCAAAGTCACGTACCGGGTGAAGGTCCGCATGCGTGGACGCAGCGTTAGCGAGTCCTTCAGCAGAAAGACCGACGCGAAGGCTTGGGCGACCCAGACAGAGGCGGCTATCAGCGAGCAGAGACTAGCCGGCACACAGGCCAGAAAGCACACCCTGGGGGATCTGGTGGACAGGTTCATAAAATATGAACTGGAGGGTAAGAAGAGCGCCAGAGACACCAAACGGCACTTGCTGTGGTGGAAGGAGGAAATAGGGGGGTACAAACTCGCAGATATCACCCCTGAACTATTGCGCGAACACAGGGACAAGCTGAAAAAGGACCGAACACCAGCGACGGCGAATCGATACCAAGCCGCCCTTTCGTGCGCCTTCACCATTGCGGTGAAGGAATGGGGGTGGATGGACTTTAACATCATGGGGAAGGTAAAGAAGTCCAAAGAACCCCGGGGGAGGGTTCGCTTTCTTTCAGATAAGGAGCGTATTGCCTTACTGAAGTCTTGCAAGGAATCAGATAGCAGAAACCTTTACATTATCGTTGTCTTGGCCCTATCAACGGGCATGCGGCAAGGTGAAATCCTGGGGCTAACCTGGGATGTTGTGAATCTCAAAAAAGGGCAGCTAACCCTCCACGACACAAAAAACAGTGAAACAAGGAGCGTACCTGTAACAGGTGTTGCTCTTCAGTTGCTCAAAGAGCATGCCAAGGTCAGGCGACTTGATACAAATCTCGTTTTCCCCGCAAGAAAGGAAGATAAACCCGCCGATATCAGATCAGCTTGGCTATGGGCCTTAGATAGGGCAGGAATAGAGGATTTTCGGTTCCATGACCTACGCCATACGGCGGCCTCATACCTCGCCATGAGCGGGGCCACACTGGCCGAGATAGCCGAGATACTGGGCCACAAGACGCTGGCCATGGTGAAGCGGTATAGCCACTTCAGCACGGACCATGTAAGCGGTGTTATATCAAAGCTTGATGATAGGATGTTTGGGGGGGAATAATGGACGCACAGATAACAGTCTACTATTCAGGACGATGGGAAAACCTCATTATCTATTCTGACGAACTTAAACGGGAGTATGGTGATCAGGTAGTGAGCGGTTTCAATTCGCAGTACTACTCATTGAGCCAGGTTGCGGAGATTCTAGAAATCTCAACAAACGATCTTTTAAAAGACATCGAGTACAGAAGATTCACTGCACATGAAAGAGTCAAGGTTGTTGATGATGTGACAGAGATATTTTCTTATGTGCCTGTTCCAGAATCATATATCACAAGGATATTAGCGGAACCAGGTAATCCGTTTGAATATGTTATCAGCGATGATGATTCCTATGATGCTTGGCTTAAGAGCGGTTTTATCTGGAGTTATCCATCTAAACAGCAGCAAGTCCACAGCGAACCAAAAACCCTCATTGAAAAACGGATTGATCATATTCTTAGCTGTGCGCGAGACCTGGGGATAGACTTGCTGAATATGCAGCGTGGTCAAAAGCGTGAATTAGAAGACAAGTGTGTTCATCCAAAAGTGATGACCAAAGAAAACTTCAAAAGAGCTTGGCAGGAAGCGAGAAACAGAGGCCTTATTGGGTAGATAACAATTACCCAATTCGCCCATATTCCACTACAGCCCGCATTCCAGCGGGCTTTTTTATGGGCAAGTCAATTGCCCAACTCTTACCCAAGACAGCCTAAGTAACTGTTGAATAGAATTTTCAGCAAGTGGCAACACTTCAAAATTACTTACGGCAACAGGGGGTTCCCAATGAATATAGACAATACAAGATTGATCCCGGTTTCAAAGTGGGGTGAGTATCACGATTGGCCATCACAAGGTGGACTGCGGCACTTGATTTTTCATGCAGAGAACAACGGTTTCAAAACGGCATTTAAGCGGGTAGGGAGGCGTGTGCTTATTGATGAGGCGGAATTTTTTCGCTGCGTTGAAAGAAAAAACAGGGTGGCGTAATCCATGTTTTATATCTCGCTGGATATGGGTGTTTGTAGGTAACTTAGGGATGCAGAACAACAATGATTGACAATATTCGATCAACTATAAAATGCCCAACATGTAGATCCATTTTGTTCGATGGAAGCATTATAAAAAGTCGTGTCGTACGACTTACATCGAATGGTGGTGAAGCAAAATGCCGATGCAAACGATGGGTGCCAGTGCCAATAGCCTATTCACCCATTAGAAGCCAAAATTCAAAACTGGAAATTCTGCATTGGAATGGCAAATGAGTAATATTACAGAGTCCATAGAAATGCCAGAATACGACCATCGAAAACCAGTAATCGAACGGCAAATTGAACAGGCTTTAGCTGCTTGTATAAATGGAAATGGTGAGAATAAACATCACCAAAAAAACGCAACCCCTGGCGATTCCTACGGCTGGCCCATGCCGCAACCGTTAACCGCCAAGATCGAGCCAGTACCTTACCCGCTGGATGCCCTGCCAGACACCATTCGGGCGGCGGTGGATGAGGTGGTTGGTTTTGTGAAGGCGCCCTTACCGTTGGTTGCATCGTCGGCGCTGGCGGCGCTATCGCTATCGATCCAAGCCCATGTTGATGTGAAGCGGGCGGAAAAATTGCACGGCCCTGTTGGATTGTTCCTGCTGACTATTGCCGATTCTGGCGAGCGAAAATCCACCTGTGACGGTTTCTTTACCAAGGCTATCCGTGACTATGAAGAGGAGCAGGCGGAAGCGTTGAAGCCTGACCTGAAGACATACAAGGCGGATATTGAATCATGGGAGGCCAAGCGATCCGGTATCAAGGACAAAATACGCCAGCTGGCCAAAACAGGAAAGATTACCCGTGAACAGGAGATGGCCTTACGCGATCTTGAGCAGGATAAGCCAACACCGCCAAGAGCCCCCCGGCTGCTGTACGCGGACGCAACCCCCGAGGCGCTGGCTTATGGACTGGCGAAGCAATGGCCGGCGGGCGGCGTGGTCTCTTCAGAGGCTGGAATTGTTTTTGGCTCGCATGGCATGGGCAAGGATTCAGTCATGCGAAATCTTGGCTTGCTGAACCAGCTATGGGATGGGACAAGCTTATCTATCGACCGGCGATCAACCGAATCATTAACCGTGCGCGGTGCGCGGCTGACCGTGGCCTTGCAGGTTCAGGAACCGACCTTGCGTGAATTCTTCAGCCGATCAGGGGCTCTGGCTCGTGGCACTGGATTCCTAGCCAGGTTCCTTGTCGCATGGCCTGAATCAACCCAAGGGCAACGGCCATTTACCGAATCCCCCGAGAACTGGCAGCACCTGGACGCGTTTAATCGGCGCATTGCCGAGATTCTAGAACTTGACGCTCCCATTGATGAAGATGGCGCACTGACCCCGCTCATGCTTTCCATGACTCCGGAAGCCAAAGCGGCATGGGTGGAATATCACAATGAAATCGAGAGTGAGCTATCCAGCGGCGGCGAGCTTTACGACGTGCGGGACGTGGCGAGCAAATCCGCCGATAATGCGGCACGGCTGGCGGGACTGTTCCAGGTATTCAAGGGAGTTGGTGGCGCAATCGGTATCGAGGCGTTCGAGGGCGCAAGCCGTATTGCGGAATGGCATCTGCACGAAGCACGGCGCTTTTTTGGCGAGCTTGCGCTACCGGCAGAACTGGTAGATGCGGCACGGCTTGATACCTGGTTGATCGACTATAGCCTGCGTGAGCGGACGCATAGCATCGGGAAAAATCACGTTCGCCAGCATGGGCCATTGCGCGATGGGGGACGACTCGATGCGGCAATCAAGGAGCTTGCCGAGCTTGACCGCCTGCGACTTGTAAAGGAGGGGAGGCGGCTGGACATCAACCTGAATCCTGCCATTTATGGGGTGACATTATGACCCTCGATTCACTGATCAGAAAACGCGCAACAGCAAAGGTTGCTACTGCTATTCTTGCTATTTTTGCTACTCAAGGGGTGGGAGAAGCAGGAATAGTAGCAGAAATAGCAACTGTAGCAGTAGCAAACCATACTGAGCATGTTCCCGCACCAATGAGCGACAGGGAGCGGAATGCTATCCTCGCCTGGTTGGATTACATCGGGGAACATGACCCAGTAGCAATTGCCGAGATTCTGGATAAAAGTGGTGCCGTCCTGGATTCCCGCCGGTATTTCCTCGAAATGTCGAAGAAGGTTCCTCGTGCTAATACTTGATAGTGAACTGACCGTATGTGGTGCAGATATTGGGCTGGTCGAATTGATCCACTAAGATAACACCTACCCGGCACGGGTAGCGGCGAAGCGCCACGGTCGGTGCGGTGGCACTGTCCAGGCCCACTTTTAACGCCTTCAGATCTTCGGCACGGGTCAGCAGGCCATGTAGCACCAGTTCGCTTTCAGTGCCAGGGTAATCCAGCTCCGCGATTATGTCGCCGGCCTTTTCGGCGCCGTCATAGTCGCCCTGGCTGCAGGGTTACTTCGACGAATCGCTGAGAACGTAGCCGGAGCTTTACGTTACACTTCATGTTTGGCGCAAGATCGATCCGGATGGATTGCCAGAGCTCTGCTGAGCTTCGCGATTACCAAAGCCGTTCAGAAAAATGCGCAGTTCGTTATGAGCAGAACCTTTTCTTGTAATCTTATAAGCATTACAAAACAACAGCTTACAGCTTTAAAAGCAATCGATTACTTTTGTCATTCTTTTTCATCCACCAAGTGATTCAGCAAGCCAACCGCTGCCAGCCTCCAGTGATTCGGTAAAATTCCATGTTCGAAATACAAACGTCGCTCACTTTATGGTTGTTGGCTTGTCTTGCCTCGGAAACACGTTGTTTTGTAGCTGGTCCGATATCGCCAGAGATAAGTTCTGTCGAGTGGGATTGGATCCACTTGCCTTGCACCTCATCCATGGTTGGAACAGAGGTCTGCACGCAAAATTTGCCATCCTCCGTGACGATCAAGTAGATGGTTGAGATTTCTGCGAGCAGTTCATCAAGAAATTCTGCGGCGCTGTCATCGTCAAAATAATTGACCGGATAGGGTGAGCCTGTGCCCTCCAAAATCCATGATGGACTGAGGCCGCATATCCGCGCCGCCTTGGCGATGAAGTAACCATCTGGATAGTAGCCGTCACCTACCTGTTTAATTGTCGACTCAACCAGTCCTGTGGGCTCCAGGGCAGCTAGCGTGCCGTCTTTGGTCAGTAGCTGGATGCGGGAAAGGATGTCATTGGAAAAGCTATGAGCATGGAGCATTTTTGCGCCCTCGATAGAGGACTATGCATGGAGCGGACGTCCACGACACCTTGACCATTGCCTCGGTGGGTGTCTAGAATCTGTAGTGCGTTCACTATGTCTTGCATAGTCTCATGGTCAGAATTGTGGCGGCACACCCATATTGAGCGTTATGCCTTAGAAATAGGGTCCCTTGTTGGTCCAAGGGACCCGCTTTAAGGCAAGTTCAGCGTTCCTCATTCCTCTAGTACCGAATCTCACCTTAAGCCCTAGTTTCGCTTTTTTTCGACAAATTACAAGGGCTTACAAGTCATCATATTGCTTGCAGGTTCGTGAAACTAAGAAAAAATAGTTTCCAGCATCCGGGCAATGACTGCGAATCAATAACTTAGTGGCTCTCCAGGTACCAGAAACAGCGGGAAAATTTTTTTACATGAATACATCAAAACCGATAGAAGGTGGGCTTTATAGGGATCCAGTTGCCGGCAAGTTCAAAGTGTTGGCCATTGGCGAGGTGCACAATAAGGCCGGTTTTGTCCTGAAAATTGAAGATGAGCTGTGTATCTTCAATGCAAAAGCCTGGCCCCTGATGTTCGCCGCGGCAGAACAGGTCAGCCGGGATGAACGCTCCGGCCAATATAAAGGTACCGGCATTCACTACGGGGTTTCGTGCCAAGTATTCCGGCGCGGGAATTCCATCTTGCTATTGGATGATGGAATTACTCAATCGTGAATGATAACCAAGACCAGGGCCTGATAGACGCTTTCCTGATTTTTCTTGAGATGGGCAAAGGCCGGACTGTTGGAACGGTAGATGGTTACAGGCGCCACCTTATCAGGCGGGTGGATTTTCTGTCCCAGTCTGGACAACGCCTGTTAACCGCAAGTCGGGGTGATCTGGAACGGTTCACCGGTTTATACCTTCACCAGCAGGGTATCTTGCCTCGATCACGAAAACCGGCCATTGCGGCGGTGAAAGGTTTTTATCGGTGGGTGCTCGCCCAGGGCCTTGTGAGTGAAGATCCCGCCGAGACCATCTTTTACCCAAGTGTGGGCAGGAAGATTCCCGATTTCATATCACTGCAGCATGTGGAGCGCCTCTTTGCGCAGATAAACCTTGATGACTTCAAAGGCGTGCGCGATGCGGCCTTGATTGCCTGCCTGGCTGGCTGCGGTCTTCGTGTGTCAGGGTTGACCGGACTCAACCAGGGCGATTTGATTTTCGGCGCTGATGATGTCGGCCGCCAGATAGTCTTTCTGAAGGTCAAAGAAAAAGGGGGGCATGAGCGCCTGGTCCCGGCACCACCCGAGACGCTGTTGCTTATCAGGGCCTATCTTGGCCATCCGGAGCTCGCGGACATTGATCGAACGCTCTCTGATGGTGACCAGGTACTGTTTGTGAACACCAGGAACCCCACGGTGAAGAACTTTAACAACTGTGGAGAACACCGCCGGCTTTCATCCCGAAGCGTTCGCCGCATGATTGTGGCCTATGGGGCCAAGGCTGGCATTCCTCTGAAGTTATGTCATCCCCATGCACTACGGCATCTGTACGGGACGGAATTGGTTGAGTCAGATACCGACCTGACAACGGTTCAGCAACTGATGGGGCATGCCACACTGGAGTCGACAAAGCTCTACATCCACACGGCAACAAAACGGCTTCAAGATGCGGTGCGAAAGGGCAACCCGCTTGCCAAGATCAATACGCCTGTCAGTGGCCTGACCCATGTCTTGGATAAATGACCGTCCGAAAACTCATATTGCAGGGCGCTGGGGTTGGTGGTGATTGCAGTATTAGCGGGTGTTGCGGGACGTAGCCGGGGGTGGCGGAAAATGACCCAAAAAACAGGCAATAGCAAAATAAGAATAAAACATCACAAAACGGCAATTCTCAGGGGCGTTTAAAAAATGCTTTTTTCAATGGGGGGTGCCGCTCTCTCTGAGGCATTCCGTTGCCTCTTCTAGGGTGGCTTTCATCTCGGTAATTTGTTCCAGGTCCCGGGGTTCTGCTATCCAGTCCTGGATGTTGTTCGCCAATAGCCTTGTGGATCTGCTTGAACAGCCTGGGCTCATCTTTGCAGGCAATAGGCTGTAGGGTATCCCTGCCGTTTTTTAATCGCTTCACGGCAACCTGCTGGCTTTACTTCCGGTGAATCAATCAGGTGGTAAATGGGTATCAGCAGAGGCGGGCTTGGTGCAGGCCTCCACAATCTCTTCTTTGAATAACGTAGCAAAGAGTTTGGCCGGGGCTCGTACCTGGTGGCCTTCAGGTATGTTATCTGTAAGTTTGGTGATTCCCCGCTTGGTCAGAAAGTCGGGGATTTCAACCTTTACATCATCATCGTTGCTCATTTTCAATTCCTTATTCAAGATTACCAAGACACCTTATCGAATTGTCTAGCGCTTTCGTGGAGATATACAACAGTGTTCTGAATGTTCCTATGACCCAGTAGTGATTGAACCAGTCTTATGTCATGCCCCTGGTTGATCAACTCAGTTCCACAAGCATGGCGCAGGGCGTGGGGGTTCCACCTGATCCCTGTGGCCATCATCGAAAACTTACCGAACATCTTCCGGAATCCATCGGTACTTACTGGATGGCCACGCTCATTAAGAAAAACAAATCCGCTGGTTGGTTTGCCAATAGCCTTGTGGATCCGCTTGAACAGCATGAGCTCACGTTTGCAGGCTATAGGCTGCTGGGTATTGTTACCGTTTTTTAAACGCTTCACGGCAATCTGCTGGCTTTGAAGAATGACATCCTGCCACTTAAGATTGACCAGCTCCGATGCCCTGAAGCCATGGTGAAACGCGGTCAATACCATGAGTTCATCCCTGTCGGCATATCTCGAATGTTTACGTATGGTTTTGCAGATGCAATCGATCTCCAGTTTTATTAAATGCCGCCTCCCTCTGAGTTGATCATTCTTCGCTCTGGAGTTTCCTACTTTCCGTAAAACAGTGGATTTTGCTTTCTTGGAATCGGCTTGTATCCCTTGTTGTTTCATCTATCTATCCCTCTTACAGTCCGGCTTACAGTTATTTTATGGAAAGTCTAGACCACCATCGAAGCACACACAAGCACGCTGAGGGGGTGGGGGGTCGGCACAGTTGCAAGGCCCCTCCAGGCCGGGGGGGTGGGTACCTGGACGTCTGCACTATTTTGTTGTTTTGCCTATTGGCCCCGCGTTGCACACCACGTGAATATAGGAGTAAACTGTGCGTGTGCAAAAGGCATAACGTGAAGTTTCAGAAATTATCATTTAGCTTCTGAAGCAAATAGATTTAGCGAAAAGCCGGCACTCCAATTTCATGGAGTGCCGGCTTTTTTTTTATTTTGAGGAATTAATATGAAAACGATTGGATACCAGTTACAGGAAATGGTTGACGTAAATCTCTCCCGTACCTGTGGCTCTTACCTGACCAAGAGAACACCCAACGAGTTTACCCGGCGCGTGCTGGCGTTCTTCGATCACCAGATGGATCACCGGATAAGGGATGAGGTAAAAGTCTTGTCTGGTGGCGAAACCGGTATCGCTGATTCTAATCTACCGGTAAGTTTTCAGCGGACCGTTATTCGTGAAGCCTTGTCTGATTTGCGTATCCTGGATCTCGTGCAGACGCTGACCGACTTTTCAGCCGGAGCCACCACGATGATTCCCTATGAAACACGGGACATAGCGGCCATTTTAAACGATGGCATTGTTTATGAGGGCAACGCGATACCCCGTGCTAGCATCGGCCAGGCCAGTGAAATGGCTTACCTTCTACCGATGAAGGTGGCATTTGTAATCACCAATGAAGTGATGCATTTCTCTCAGGCCAGCGCGCTGAACTGGGATGCCTATGCACGCAATGTGGAGTCGAACGCCCGTGTTATCCGGGAGTGTGTGGCCAGGCGGATATGTAATGAGCTGCAGCGCTCATCCGATGCCTATCAGGCCACTGATATCGCGGGCGAAGCCTTCGATACGCAACTGGATGGATCGACCAGCATTATTAAAACCGTGCACTTTCCCATTGTCAGACCGTTCCAGGTTTATGACCTGAAAGGGACTGCAATTAACGCCCCGGAAAATCCAATCACGATGGTACTTAATAGCACCACGCTGGATGCCTTTGACGGATCAGGCAATCAGGCCCCAGGTTCATATTATCGTGTCATCAACTACAACCTTGGATATATCCAAATTGTTGATGAAACCGGTACACCACTGACGCCTGCTGATACGGGAACCAATACCATCGGCTACAGCTATTCTACAAATGTGGTAAAGGTCGATACCGATCTTGGGACTGCAACGACAGGTGAGCGGATGAACGATATCATCCGTGCCGTTGGATCCAGAAAAGCAATGATGTCTACTGACAGATTCATTAACCCTGACTTTTTGCTGATGAGTCCGGTCATGAACGACCAGGCCACAAATGCCGACATGTTTGCGGCTAGCCTCAAGCGAAATGGCACTGATACCACCAGTCAAGGCGACCTGGAGGCGATAAAATCCACCCCGGCCTGGAGTACCAATGCTCCCGGGGTAGATCTTGGCGATGAACGCATCATCATGGGCCTCAGAAACACACTGACCTATACCATAGCCAAGCCATTTGTAACTGGTGCACCGTTCGAGGCTGTAGATAGCAATGGCCGCGCTATTGGCAAAAAACAGGCCTACGGTGAAGAGTACAGCACCATTAAGGTTCCCGCCGCGATACGCGGTCGCTTGACGTCAGTATTGGCCTATTCGTTTACTGGCCGGTAAGGGTTTGTTTACATGATCCAGTTCCGTGTGTTCCGGACTGGGGGCATAACTCGGTGAGTGGCCCAGTAAAACCCCGAGCGCCTGTGGTCTAAGACCTCATTAATCGAGACGCGACAGGCACCGGCAGACTGTGAATACAGCCTGCCGGTACTAATTGCACACTGCGCTCCTACGTGAAATCTGAGCGGGTGATAGGGGGTCAGTCGGCTGGATTGTGATCTGATGAAGGCTAGGGATTGACTTGTGGTAATACCACAAGTATATAATAGTGGTACTACCACTACTGGTGCAGAAGTATGGTTGAGAATAGAAAAGAAGACCGGACGGCCCGATACCGGGACCGGAAGAAAGCCGAGGGGCTTCGAAAGGTTTGTGTATGGGTGCCAGAAGAGCTTGCAGGAAAAGTGAAAGACTATGCGGCCAGGCTTAGGAAAGGGGCCGTGAAGAAGCAAACCCCCACCAGGTAGCCGCCTGGTGGGGGTTCTGACCACAATAGACTGATAGGAGTCAATCATGGGTATTTCTATTATTTCAAAAAAATCGGCGGATAACACGGGTAGTCGTATTATGGCGAATGATGCAAACTCACTGTTACATGAGGCACGTGAGGAATTACGGGGTATTGCAAATCTTGCTTGTGACCATTCAACCCTCGATATGATTAGCGGGTCGCAGCTGTATTTTTTATTACAGCCAATTACCGAAAAGATCACCGCTGCACTCGAACAGTGTGGAGGCGATGCGGAGCAAACCCACGCACCGGTAGTGAATTCACAAGTTGGATAGTTAATTAAGGCACTAACGCGCTGACTCCATAGGTCAGCATCATAAGCGAAAAGCCGGCATCTCCTAACAGGAGTGTCGGCTTTTTTTGTGAGGCATCAAAAAATGGATCATGTAGAAATATTAAAAGCGATTACTCACTTCGACCAGGAAATAGAAAATGTACATAGATTATTGGTCGCGCGTAAACAAGGGAAGGATGTAAGCGATATAACCGTCAGAAAGATTGCGTCAAGGTTGCATGAAAAAATTGCCATGGTCCAAGAGATGCTGATTCTGTCCGCAGAATCCAACCATACAGATTTTATTGCTGAGTTATCTGCAATTGAAGATCAGCTGATGGAGTCACTGCGTCTTGTATATGGTGCTGAAAATACTGAGACGCGCTTTCACTGAACATAAAGATATACGGATTGAGGAAAATAGTATGGGTGCAACAGATAAAGAATTACTGATCCGTGTCAGGGCTGATATCCAGCAGGCGATAAAGCAGTTAAATGCTATTGAATCTGGAATTAAAGGGGTCGCTGGCGCTGCCAATAAACCAATCAATGATCCCACTAAAGATCTAAGCAGTGGATTAGATAGGACAAAATCCAAGGCCGTAGATTTGCGCCGTGAGCTAACCGCTCTGTTTTCCTTGGCTGCTATTTATCGAGGTGTGAAGGCGGCTATTGATGAAACCCGAAAGATGCAGAGTGCTTTGCTTGGGTTGAGGGCTGTTTCAGAGAATGCGGGTATTGGTATTCAGCAGGCCTGGGCTACCGTTACTGGTTTGACTAAGGACGGCCTGCTATCTGTTTCTGATGCGGCAAAATCGCTGCAAAACTTACTGGCACGTGGGTACAGTCTTGATCAATCTGTTTCTACCATAGAACGACTAAAGGATGCGGCGGCATTTAATCGTGCGGCCCATTTGTCCATGTCTGAAGCGGTGCTTACCGCTACCGAGGGTTTGAAGAACGAGAACTCCATATTAGTTGATAACGCAGGTGTTACAAAAAACGTCAGTGTTATGTGGAAAGAGTACGCCAAACAAATAGGCAAAACAGTTGACCAGCTTACGCAACAGGAGAAAGTGCAGGCAGAGGTTAATGGCATCTTAAGCGAAACGACTGCGCAGGCCGGTAATGCGGCATTGGCGGCAGAAGGTGTCGAGGGGAAGGTAGCAACATTCAATAAAACCCTCAGTGATTTAAAGAATGTTGCGGGTGATTCACTATTGCCAGCGCTCACACAATTAGCATCCTGGGGCACTTCGTTTATACAAGATGTGGTGCAGCCTTTAGTCGGTTATCTCAAGGCATACGCTGTATGGGTCGGATTCCTGGTTAAATCGGCGGGTGATATTTCAAGCGGTGACTTTGGACAGATAAAAAATAATTTTAAAGTTGCCGAAGATATGATGCGTGAACACATAGAAAATGCAAAAAAAGGCAGTACTGATCTCACCAAAGAAATTGTAAAAATGGGAAATGCAGTCACTGATTCAAGTAATCAATCGGCTAAAGCATTAGACACCCAGACGGATGCGGCCATTGACTACGAAAAAGCGTTGAAGGATATAAACCTGCAGTTGAAAAGCGCCATCACCCTGCAGAACGAGCAGGCCAAAGCGGCCGAGGCCGCCCGCCAGGCAACCAAAGACTTGGCCAAATCCTTCGAAGATGTCCGCGGCGGACTGGGCGATCAGGGCGGCACGCCGGATATCGTTGGCATCTCCAGCCAGACCCTGAAGTCAGAACAGCTGTTCAGCCAGGGCGACTATGAGGGCGCCGTGAAGGCCGCGGAAAAGGCCCGCGACATGATCGCGGAGCTGGGTGATGCGGGCACCGAGAGCGAACTGGTGCTGCGGGGCCTGCTGACCCGGGCCGAACAGGCCGGTATGCAGGCGGCCCAGTCGATCCAGGCCGAAAAGGAGGCCGCCCTGCAACAGACCAACCAGGTGATTACCGACCTGCTGACCCGCGCCGAAGAGCTGAAGGCGCTAAAAGTGGGCCTGGATGCCGACGCCGCCCAGGCGCAAGCCAATTCCCTGATGACCGCCTTACAAGCCCAGTTTTCCGCCAACCCGCTGGTGATTCCGGTGGTGTTGAGCCAGGGCGGTGATATCAACGTACCAAGCGAACAGGCGGTGGCTGGGGTGGTCGAGCCCATGCCAATCAAACGCGCCGGCGGCGGGCAGATTGTTGGCCCGGGTACCGGAACCAGCGACAGCGTGTTGATGTGGGGCTCAAACGGTGAGTTCATGCAGCCGGCCGCAAGCGTGCAGTATTACGGCCGTGGATTCATGGAGCTGATCCGCCGCCGGCAACTGCCGCGTTTTGCCGATGGTGGACTGATCGGCGCACCGGCCCTCTCCAGCGCTTCGCTACCGGCGCCCGGTGGCGCCGCTGGAGGTACGCCCATCAATCTCTATCTGAATGGTAAGCAGTATCCTGTCAGCGCCTCCAGCGACGTGGCGGCCGACATGCAGCGCGAGTTTCACCGTGAATCCATGAAACGAGGTGACCGATGATAGTCATGGTCCTGAGTGGCTAGGGGGAGGGGCTGGCCGGCCTGAAGGTTTGGCAGGACTATTTGGCCTGGATCATATTACCCCGCGTGGTTCATCACCAGGATTCACGAAGATCTGGGAAAGAATGGACCTGTATCCAAGCGCTAGAGGGCCAGTTTTATCGGTATTGACGCCATCGATGCCAGCGTATTGGCCAATTCGCCCAGTGTGTGTTTCGTTGGGAATTGTATTTCTCTAACAAGAAAGTAAGATAGCGAAAAATAAACCAATGAGGGGACCCATGGACAGTAAGCAGATCAGCAGAGCGGTTCAGGAACATGAAGCAGCAGAGGCCGGAGTGGCCGATAGGCTGAGAGAACTCAGAACCGCCAAGGGCCTAACACAGACACAACTTGCCGAGTTGGCTGGAACAAATCAGGCTGCGCTCCAGAAGATCGAAAATGGCAAGTCTCGCAGGCCGCGATGTATTGCATCCTTGGCTGTAGTACTCGGGGTTAATCCGGCTTGGCTCGCGTGGGGGGATCGGTACGCCTTGCCGATTGCTCCAGAGGATTTTGAATAAGCTAGCCACGTGATCTAGGAACTGAACGACTCCGCCACTTAGGCCGCCCCGCAACCCAACTTTTCAGCCAACCATCTGGTAATACCGGCCGCTCTGAGCCAGAGCGGCAATTAAGGACTTGGTCAGTGTGGCCTTGGCATATGTAACAACCCAGTGTGATTGACCAAGCGGGCTTTTTTGTGGGGCACTCATGGGACACTGAGGACGATTACTCACAACAATACACAATTATCAAAATACTGTAAGGTATTGAAAAAACAGTTGTTATTTGTTGTGTTTAGTTGTGATTAATCGGTTAATTCGGTCTTAAAATCCGCCGGTCATTGCGACCGTGCCGGTTCAAGTCCGGCCCCGGGCACCACTTAACTCATCCCGTCTTCCGTATCTGTTAGCCTTCACGTTATTTTGTTGTAGTCCCCAGATCCAGTTCGTATTCGGTCTGTGGAATATAAAAATCCTGGTAATACATCGGCTCTCCATTCAGGCCGTAGGCAACCACATTAAACACCGTGGCAGGAGCGCCGGCCGGACAGTCACCATGTTTCACCACCTCTGCTGGCGCTGTGACGTAACGGAGCTTCTGTCTTACCTTGTGCACCGGGACATGATAACGACGGGCGATAAAGGTTTTCAGGTTTTTCCCACCCAGTGCAGCGGTCAGTGTGCCGGTCCGGGCGGCCTTTGCCACGGGTCGACCGGTCCACCAGATCAGCTACTGGGATAACGCCACACCCTATGATGGCAGAGAGGTGTCCTGGCACCATACCCTGCGCCAGCAGAGATACCAGGTGTTCTCCATTGGTAAGCTTCATTTCAGCGGTGAAGGACAGGATCACGGCTTCAGTGAAGAGCAGATCCCCCTGCATGTACTTGATGGCAAGGGTGATCTGATGGGTCTGGTGCGTGACGATCTGCCGGTGCGCGGTAATGCCTGGAAGATGGCCAGGATGGCTGGCCCCGGTGAGTCCTCCTACACGCTGTATGATCGGGAGATCGCCGCGCGGGCGCAGATATGGTTGCAGGAGGCGGCAAACCGGGATCATGAAAAACCGTGGTGCCTGTTTGTCTCTTTTGTCGCGCCCCATTTTCCCCTGACTGCACCACCGGAATACTATTATCGTTACTACAATGATCCGGATCTTCCCATGCCAAAGCAGTATGGCCAGATTCCCGATCATCCGTTCCACCAGGATTACGCCCGTTCCTTCTGTTACGACGACCATTTTGAAGATGCGGACAATGTTCGGCGGGCGGTGGCCGGCTATTTCGGATTATGTACCTTTCTGGATGAGCAGATCGGGAAGGTGCTGGGGGCGCTGGACAGCACCGGATTGTCTGATTCAACCCGGGTTCTCTATCTTTCAGATCATGGCGATTCGCTGGGTGCCCGGGGGCTGTGGGGAAAATCCAATATGTATGAGGAGGCCGTTGCCGTCCCCCTGATTGCAAAAGGCCCCCATATTCCCGCGGGCCAACGGCTAACGGCACCCTGTTCACTACTGGATGTGTACCCCTTTATTCTGGAGACCGTGAGAGCCGAGGCCGATGGTACGGCACGCCCTGGTGTCTCGCTGACACAGCAATGGGAGCAGCCTGACAGTAACCGGGCAATACTCAGTGAATACCATGGCATGGGATCACGAACGGCTGCTTACATGGTGCGCAGGGGAGCGTGGAAATATATCCACTACGCGGACCCCGATTATCCACCACAGTTGTTCAACCTGGTATTGGATCCTGAAGAACTGATCGATCTGGCGAAGGCGCCGGACTGCCAGATGGTCCTTGGAGAACTGCTGGCGTTGCTGGAACAGCAACTGGATCCGCTGGCGACAGACCAGCGGGTGAAGGCTTTCCAGGCCGCACTGCTGAAGCAGCATGGTGGGCGCGAAGCGGTGATTGCCCGGGGTGACCTGGGTTTTTCACCCACGCCGGGTTCAGGCGCTGATCTGCGCTGATTTCGATCATCAGTCTCCGGCAAGGTCTCTCTGCCGGCCGGCTGTTGGTTGGAATCCCCCAGTCGGCCTGGTGGCATACAACCACAAGCGGCGTACCGGCACCGCTGACGCTCCCTAAGCCGTTGAAACCCTTCGTGGTTGAACTGGCACAGTGGATGCATTAAGCCTGTTAAAGCCAATGGGACGAAGCAGGAAAACAGGGTGTATCCCGACATGCCTGAACGGAACCGGATTGCACCCTCTCTGCATAATTCGCCATATATTGGCCGGCGGGAGACCGGCCGCGCTGACACGCTGATGCCGGGACCCTCCTGAATCGAAAAGTCGGATGGAGCGCTGCAAGGAGCAGGCGTTCCGGGTGAGTAGCACGGCGCTTGTGATCTCCGCCTGTTCGGCGGAACCCGGAGATTGCCAGTCAGCCCGATGGATATAAAGGAGATCGATCATGAATAAACCAATCTTACAACGTACCCTGATTGCTATCGGTGTGCTGGCCCTGGTGGGAACCGCCGGTGCACAGGCCTATTACGCCCATGAGTTGGCCGAACAGGTGGCGATGCAGGCGGCAGCGCCCCGGGCCGGGGTGACTTCGACCCAGGTTATTCAGCAAGCCGATCCCTGGCAGGCCATGCACGCCGAGATGATGCGCCTGCAGACGCAGATGGCGCAGATGTTCAACGCTGTATCGGGTGGTGATGCCGCCGCCGTGGCGGCTGATCAACCGGTTGTTGATCAGTTCGCCCTGCAGGATGAAGGTGACAACTATGTGGTGACCGCCAACCTGCCGGGATCCAGTCAGGACAGCATCAATGTCAATCTGGATGGACGACTGTTGCGCATCTCCTCGGTCTCCCAGGGGCAGGAAAAACAGACCGCTGATAACGGACAGCTGATCAGCCAGGAGCACTATGCCAGTAACATACAGCAGGCGTTCACCCTGCCGGGGCCGGTAGAGGCGGCGGGCATGAAAACAGAGTTCCACGACGGCATCCTCACCGTCACTGTGCCGAAGGCGGCGTCCTGATCGGCCAAAAAGTATAAGGGCAGGTGGGTATCAGATTCGGGTTGTCGTACGGTCATCCGGGCCGGAACGAACCTCCGCCAAAATCCGATGGGTATCCATCTCCCTTCCTTCCGCACAGCAATGCACCTCCCTGATCGTTTGCCGACCCTGGCCAGTGCCTGAATAGTCTGGTTCATAACAACCAGGGCATGGTTATAATGAACCAGATCCCATACCGCCCGGCGATGCAACCGCCGTCCCAAAGGCGTTCAGGAAAAGGCACATGAATTGCTTTTATTGAATCAGCAGGTTGCGGCGGCGCCCGCTGGACGGGTGGGTGAGTCGCAGCATGACTCGGAATACGGCCTCAATGACGACGGGTTGGAGCAGGACAGGTGGTGGAATCTTCGCTAACAGAAAAGTCTATTGACGGCCTCTCCGTGCAGCGCTTTTTCTGGTTCCCGCTGGGGGTCTCCGGCGTACTGGTTCTGCTGGTGCTGGTGGGACTGGTGGTCATGTCGTGGCGCAGTCTGGACCGGCTGCTGCCGGTGCAGCAACATCTGGCCGATATCACCCGCATACAGGATGTGGGGTTGAGCATGGAGGCGGTCCTGCTGAAGGGGCTGCAGGGCGTGCCGATCAACCCGGAGGCACTCGACAGTCTCGGGGAGCGGGTGGGGGCGCTCGCTGCACTGGAAGGGATGATTGGTCCCGATACCTCGCCGCGGCTCGATCAGATCGCCAGCACAATCCAGGCGACGTCATCCGCGACCGGAGACCTCGCCACGCTGTTTGACTCCCTGGCACAGATAAGGTCGATACTCAGCGATGAACGGGCCCAACATGACGCCCTGTTAATGGACATGGCGGACAATGCCCGCGTGGAGCTGCGTCTGGCCGTGGGACTCTTGCTGGTACTGCCCGTTGTGGGAGGCCTGGGCCTGTGGCTGTTGCAGCGGCGCACTGAACAGCCGCTGAAGGATCTGCAGGGCCTGCTCAACAACCTGTCCGGACGTGATTTCCATACGGTGCCGGATGCGGTGTTACAACAGACCACGCGGCTGGCCCGGCCGGCGTTTGACAGCTACAACACCCTGGTGACCCGGCTGCAGGAGCTGGAGGCTGAGCACCAGGATCGGGAGCGTCTGCTGGAACAGCGGGTAAGGGAAGCCACCGGGGCGCTGCTGGAGCAGAGTCGCGAACTCTCCCGGGCCGAGCGACTGGCTGCAGTGGGCGCGGTCTCTGCCGGTCTGACCCATGAGTTACGCAATCCGCTGGCAGGTGTTTTACTGGCCTGCAACAAGCTGCAGGAGAAACTCGCCAATGGGGATCAGTCCAGGCGCATCGACGCCGTGATTACCGAACTCAAACGTATCGACCATCTGCTGACTGCCCAACTCGATGCGACGCACCACGCCCCCGAGGCGGCGGTCCCGACGCGGGTGGCTGGCGTGGTGAATGATCTGCTGGGGCTGTTACGTTATCAGGTGAGTGCCGATTTCGTGCTGCAGTCGGATGTGGACCCGGCCCTGTACTGCCTGTTGCCGGTGGCGGGATTGCGCCAGGCGCTGCTCAACCTGGTACTCAACGCGGTTCAGATCCAGGGGCAGCGGGGGCGGGTAGGGATTTCCGGGCGGCTGGAAAATGGTCAGGTGGTGCTGCGGGTCAGTGACGACGGGCCGGGCTTTCCGGATACCATCCTGCGGGCCGGCATTCGTCCCTTTGCAACCGGGCGCACCGGGGGAACCGGACTGGGGCTGGCGATGGTCCGCCGCTTTGTCCGGGATCTGGATGGTGAGCTCAAACTGGAGAACCGTTCCCCCGGGGGCGCCCGGGTGGTTCTCTATCTGCCCTACCGGCCGGCACCGGACGCGGGAGTGGAAAACAGTGCCTGATACCCTGTTGATCATAGAGGATGAAGCCCTGCTCGGTAGCGAGTTGTGCGACGAGTTTACCGAGGCCGGCTGGGATGCCGTGCTGGCCACCGATATCGCCGAGGCCGAGCGGCTGCTGTTTGAACGCAATATAGAACCGCTGGTGGTGTTGTCGGATATGAACCTGCCGGATGGCAATGCCCTGGATCTGCTGGAAAAGGCCCGCTTGAAGGGGCAGTCGGGCGAGTGGATTTTTCTTACCGCTTACGGGGGTGTGCCCGAATCGGTACGGGCACTCAAGCTGGGGGCGTTCGACTTCCTGGAAAAGCCCTGCGATCAGGAGCGACTGCGGATCGTGGTGGCGGGGGCGGCGCGCAGTTCCCGTGCCCAGCGACGCCTGCAGGATGAAGAGCGCTCCCGCAGCCGGCGCTATCTGCCGACCTCATTCGTCGGCCATGGCAGCCTGGCCCAGGAGGTTCGTGAGATGCTGGCGCGCCTCTCCCGGATCCCGTTCTCGGCCTTGCTGATCTGCGGCGAAACGGGTACGGGAAAAGGGCTGGCGGCCCGCATACTGCACCATGCCGGACCGCGCGCCGCCGGGCCGCTGGTGGAAGTGAACTGCGCCGCACTGCCGCGGGAACTGCTGGAGTCGGAGCTGTTCGGTCACGAAGCGGGGGCTTTCACCGGCGCCAAGGGGCGCCGACGGGGACTGATTGAGCAGGCCGCCGGGGGCACGCTGTTTCTGGATGAACTGGCTGAACTGGAACTGGACCTGCAAGCCAAGCTGTTAAAGGCGATTGAAGACCGGCGAATCCGCCGGGTCGGTGGTGACCGGGAACTGGATATTGATGTGCAGCTGGTGGCTGCGACCAACCAGGATCTGGAAGCGCGTGTTGCCCGGGGCGAGTTCCGGGCCGACCTCTACCATCGGCTGGCGGTGTTTCAGCTGGAAGTACCGCCCCTGCGCAAGCGAAAGGAGGATCTGGAAGATCTGCTGCCGGTATTTATCGACGAGTTCAACGCGCGCTCCGGTCAACGGGTAGAGACCGTTTCCGACCGGGTCTGGCAACGACTCAGGGCCTATGACTGGCCGGGCAATGTGCGTGAACTGCGTAATCTTGTGGAACGCTGCGTGCTGCTCGCCGACGGCCCTGACTTTCCCGAGCGCTGGCTGCATCTGGCCAGCCATACCGGGGCCGACAGCGGGGCATCATCCGGTACCTGGATCGAGGGTGACCGGGTCTGTTTCCCACTGGATGGCAGCGTCAGCCTGGATGCCATGGAGCGCACCATTCTGACCGAGGCGCTGAGGCGTAATGACGATAACGTGAGCCGCACCGCAAGGGTTCTGGGCACCACCCGGGAGAAGCTGCGCTACCGGGTGCAGAAGTATGGACTCAAAACCAGCGACTGATTGGCAGATTTTGAACTGGTCAGAATAACCCCGGCGCAAGTCAGTCGGCAGAGGGCTGCCATTCTTACATCAGCCACTGACCTGCCCGGTTTCAGAGATCGATTGGTTGAGCAGGCTATGAATCACTCTTCAATGAAAGCACAGATTGCCGCAAAACAGCTTTATACCGGCCATAACAAGCAGCTCATACTGCGTGATGAACTGGCGATTGACCGCACGCGCCTGGCCAATGAACGCACGCTGTTATCCTGGTTGCGCACCGCTTTGATGATACTGGTGTCGGGGATTACCTTGTTGAAGCTGTTTCCAGGAGTCATCACCCTCGAGATAACCGGCGGCGTGCTGATCCCGGTCAGTTTCCTGGTGGCGGGCCTGGGGGTGCATCGCTACTGGCGCACCTGTGCATCGATCAGGTCGGCGTTGAACCACTGAGTTTACCCGGCCGGTTTACCTTAGCGCCGCCGCGGGGTTACAGCGGAACGGACGGGGGCTTGTCAACGACAGGGTTACCTGGTCTGGGATGGACTGTCCAGCCGATCAATCAGGGCGCTGATCCGGCTGCCGATCTCCTGATACGCCTGGTGCAGTTGTTCAGGACTGGTCCGGTTCAGGTAGTCGGCATCTTCCAGTCGGCGCAGTTGCATGCGCAGGGCCTCCAGATCCTGGCGGTAACCGGCATGGATGGCCGCCTGATCCAGTGCGCCGATGGCCGCTTCAAGCTCCCTGCGGGTGCTTTTCAGTTGTCGGGTCAATTCCACTTCACCGCTGAATGAGGCGTCCAGTCGTTCCCGGGCGGTGATCAGGGCGGTACGGGCTGGCTGGTAGTAGTCCGGTTCCGCCTGGCGAAATTTCAGACCCAGATAGATCAGACCCGCCAGGCCAAGCACCGCGACGGTGATCAGGGTGGCATGGACCAGGAGTTTGCGTGTTGTCTGTGCCGGTCTCTCCCCGTCAGCCATCCAGGAGACTCCTGACCAACCGCAGCAGTCCAGGACGGCGAACCATGCTGTGCCCATGGCCGATATCCGATTGGGTCAAGCCGCTGGAGAGGGGGTTGAGATGCTTGTTTGATCTTCCGGGATGTCTCATCGGGCGGTCTGTGCTCCTGTACAGGATAACGGAAGCGAATCCATGGGATTACAAAGCATCTCCCGTGCCAACCTGATAAGGCGTGTCCTACCGGGGCTCCGGGAGCAGGACCGGTTGATCTGCACCAGGAGACTGGTTGATGGGAACCAGACGGGGCATGGTGGGGTGGCCCGGTGTCGCGTTGGAAATCCTCGTCTGTGCATTTCCTGCCGCCTGCGGCTGGGACATAATAAAAGGGTGACGACGCCACTGCCCACCGCTGCCTCTCTGGATGATCCGCTCTACTATCTGGCGAATTTCCGCAGTGTGCTGGCCTGGATTCTGGCCCATCACCGGGATCTCCTCACCCAGGCCGAAACGGATCGTTTAGAGCAGTTTGACCGGCTTCCCCGGGCTGCCCAGGCCCTGCTGGTACGCCTGGTGATGCGCAAGGGGGCATTGTTCCGGCTGGATAAGCTCAATTACCCGGAACTGGGTGTGCCACTGGTTCAGGCGCTGGAGCCGCTGCTGGCGGCCGCGTGGCTGGACCCGGAGCCGGCACTGGATCTGGACGCCCTGTTTGGACTGCTTACCCGGGCTGAACTGGCACTGCTGTTCACTCCGGAAATTGAACAGGCCGGACTGCCGGGCAACCCGACCAAGGGTCGGATGTTTGAACTGCTGGCGACCCAATCCTTCCCCACGGCAACCCTGCAGGCCTGGTGGCCCGGCACATCCATACAACTGGTGCAGGTGTCGGATAGCGCGCTGTTCGAGCGGGTCCGGTTGCTGTTCTTCGGTAACCTGCGACAGGACTGGCGCGAGTTCGTCCTGACGGAACTGGGCCATCAACGTTATGAGACCGTGGTATTCAATCGAACCTCCCGGGCGTTCCAGAGCCGGGCAGAGGTTGATGCCTATATTCATCTGCAACGCTGTCGTGAGGCTCTGGAGCAGGAGGCGTCGCTGGCCGGGGTACTGGCGGCGATTCCTCCGCCGGTGGAGGATAACCCCTGGCTGGAGAGTCGCCGTGGCCGCCTGCTCTATGCCCTGGGACACAAGGCGGAACGATCCGGTGAACTGACGCTGGCCCTGCAGGCTTACGCCGAGAGCAGTTATGGCGAGGCCCGGGTTCGCTGGCTGCGGGTACTGGAGCGTCAGGGGCAGATAGGGGAGGCGTTTGAGCTGGCCAGGCGTACCCTGGAGTCACCCATCCCGGCAGCTCAGCGTGAGGCGGTAGGGCGGGTTTTGAAGCGCGTTGCCAAAAAGCTGGGCAGGTCCGCACCGGCCGGAGAAGCAGGGCCGGCCATACCGGTGATGAAACTGGGTCTGACGCCTCCAGAGGATGTGAGCGTCGAACAGGCGGTGGCCCGCTCCCTGACTGAGCCGGATACGGTACTTTTTTATGTGGAGAATACCCTGATCAACGGACTGTTCGGCCTGCTCTGCTGGCCGGCTATTTACGCTCCGCTGCCGGGCGCCTTTTTCCACTCCTTCCACGCCGGTCCGGCAGATCTCTATCGGGACGACTTTGTAACCCGCCGTCAGGCGCTGTTCGATCGCTGTCTGGCGGCCCTGGATTCGGACCAGTACCGGCAGCGTATTGTGCAGACCTATGAACAGAAACAGGGTATCGCCTCTCCCTTTGTGCACTGGCCGAGCCTGGATGACAGGCTGCTGGAACTTGCCCTGCAGTGCATTCCTGCCGGGCATCTCAAGCAACTGTTCCAGCGGTTGCTGGAGGATCCTGCGCAACATCGCTCCGGTTTGCCCGACCTGGTTCAGTTCTGGCCCGGGGAGGGGCGTTACCGGCTCATCGAGGTAAAGGGGCCGGGGGATCGACTGCAGGATAACCAGCGGCGCTGGTTTAACTACTGTCTGGCCCGGGCTATTCCTGTGCTGCTGTGCCAGGTGCATTGGCTGGGGTCCACCTGATGCGGGTCGCGGTTAAATCCCTGTGCGAGTTTGCGGCGCGACGGGGTGACCTCGATCACCGCTACACCCCGTCACCCACAGCCCGGGAGGGCATTGCGGGGCACGGGCGGGTGCGGAAAGGGCGTGGTCCGGGGTATCAGTCGGAATATCCCCTGACCGGTACGTGTGAAGGGCTCCAACTGGTGGGGCGGGCGGATGGATATGATGCCAGCGAGGGTTATATCGAGGAGATCAAAACCCACCGTGGGGCGCTTGAACGGCTGCCCGAGGCCCAGCGGGCGCTGCACTGGGCCCAGTTGAAGGTCTATGGCGCGCTGCTGTGCGCCGCCCGGTCGCTGAATGCCATTGAATTGCGTCTGACCTATTTCGATCTGGACCGGGAGCGGGAGACCACCCTGACCGAACAGGCCTCCGCGGAACAGCTCCGGCAGACCCTGCGGTCGCTGTGCCGGATCTACGCGGCCTGGGCCGTTCGGGAGCAGGCCCATCGGGAGCGGCGTGACCGGGCGCTGGCCGGATTGCGGTTTCCGTTTGATGACTTCCGGCCCGGGCAGCGCCGGTTGGCGGAGCAGGCTTACCGGTCGGTCTGCACCGGCCAGCGTCTTATGTTGCAGGCGCCGACCGGGATCGGCAAAACCCTGGGCACCCTGTTTCCGGCCCTGATGGCCATGGCCCGGCGCCCACTGGATCGACTGTTCTACCTGACACCCCGCAACACCGGACGCCAGTTGGCGGTGGAGGGCGTGTTGCGGATCGGCCGACGGCAGGCCGGGCCGCTGCCACTGCGGGTACTGGTGCTGGCCTCCCGGGACCAGACCTGTGAGCATCCGCAACTGGCCTGCCATGGTGAATCCTGTCCGCTGGCCCGGGGCTTTTTCGACAAGCTGGTGGCGGCCCGGGAAACGGCGGTTGCCGAGAACGCCATACTGGATGAAGCGCGGTTGCGTGTCATCGCCCTGGCGCATGAAATCTGTCCCTACTACCTGGCACAGGAGATGGCCCGCTGGTGCGATCTGGTGATTGGGGATGTGAACCGCTATTTCGATCAACAGGCGATTCTGCATGCCCTCACCCGGCAGAACAGTTGGCGCGTCGGCCTGCTGCTGGACGAGGCCCACAACCTGGTCGATCGGGCCCGCGGCATGTACAGCGCAACCCTGCAACAGCAGCGGTTGCTGGCCCTGAAGCGTCATGCCCACCCGGTGTTGAAACGTCCCTTCAACCGCCTGGCGCGGGCCTGGCGTGATACGTTGGCGAAACAGGACCTGAACCGGATCGACGCGGCCAGCCGGGAGGGGGAACGGCATCTGGCGGAGCTGCCGGCCGAGTTACTCAATGCGGCCCACGGGGCAGTGGCGGCGATTACCGATTTTCTCAGTGAACATCCTGCTGATGCAGAACTGCAACAGCTGCTTTTTGAGCTGCTGGGATTTCTCCGGCTCAGTGAACTGTTTGCCGATCACTCCCTGTGCAGCCTGAGCCTGCCACGCCGGGGGCGTGGATGCCTGCGCATCAGCAACATGATTCCGGCCGACTTTCTGGCACCACGGTTTCACAGTGCCGACAGTTGCCTGCTCTTTTCCGCCACCCTGCGTCCGGCTGTTTATCACCAGCAGTTGCTGGGACTGCCGGACAGTCTGCGCTGGCTGGAGGTGGACAGTCCCTTCCAGCAGAGGCAGCTTGAGGTCAGGCTGGAGACCGGCATCAGCACCCGGCTGCAACACCGTCAGACCTCCATCGAACCCATCGTGCAACTGATTGCCGGGCAGTTTCAGCGCAAACCGGGCAACTACCTGGCCTATTTCAGCAGCTTTGCCTACCTGGGTGCGATCCATGAGCGGTTTCAGGCGGCATTCCCCGATATTCCCAGCTGGCGTCAGCAACCGGGCATGTCTGACCAGGCCCGTAGCGACTTTATCGAACGGTTCAGTGAGGAGGGCGCGGGGGTCGGCTTTGCCGTGTTGGGCGGTGCCTTTGCAGAGGGTATTGATCTGCCGGGCCGTCGCCTGATCGGGGTGTTTATCGCTACCCTGGGACTGCCTCCGTTTGATCCCTGGCACCGGGAACTGAGTGAACGGTTGCAACAACGTTATGGCAAGGGCTACGACTATACCTATCTCTATCCGGGCCTGCAGAAAGTATCCCAGGCGGCCGGGCGGGTGATTCGCAGCGCCAGCGATACCGGGGTGGTGGTGTTGATAGATGACCGATACGCCGATCCCCGGGTTCAGCAACTGCTGCCGGGCTGGTGGGCATTGCCGGCCCCGGATCGTGCCCCAAACCCCTGACCGATCGGGTTTGGATGGATAGGCGGCTCTGCCGTTTAAACAAGCGTGGACGCCACAGGGTGTTTATATTGCTAGGATAGGGTTATGGATATGATCGAACTGGAAACCGGCGATACCGTTGATGCGGTGATTATCTGGCTGCACGGCCTCGGGGCCAGCGGGGATGACTTTGTCCCGCTGGTGCCGGAACTGCGGCTTCCGGACAGCGCCGGGATACGCTTCCTGTTTCCCAATGCGCCGGAGCTGCCGGTAACGGTAAACGGTGGTTACATCATGCCTGCCTGGTATGACATCCTGGAAATGGCGATTGATCGCCAGATTGACCAGGCCCAGTTGCTGGCCTCATCCCGGGCCATAGCCGGACTGATCGATGAGCAGGTGGCGCAGGGGATCGATTCCCGACGCATTCTGGTCGCGGGCTTCTCCCAGGGCGGGGCGGTGAGTTACCAGGTGGCGCTGACCTATCCCCTACCACTCGCCGGTCTGATCGGCATGTCCACCTATTTCGCCACCGCTGACTCCATTGTTCCCCATAGCGCCAACGCGGAAATCGCCATCCAGCTGCACCACGGCAGCCAGGATCCGGTGGTGCCGGAACTGCTGGGACAAAAGGCCCGGGACCAACTGCTCGCCATGGGTTACCAGCCGGAGTATCTGACCTACCCGATGGAGCACACTATCTGCCTGGAAGAGATAGTCAGCATGGCCGGATTTATTCGGCGTCGACTGTCTCTCTAGTCACGCAACAGGCAATCGGCTGCCAGGCCATTGGCGTCAACCGCGTCGGTCGATGGCCGGAAATGGCTGTTGTCTTGCGGATTTGTTTCCCCCTGTAACACCCTTCATCCATATTGCGCTGATCGCAACGCGCTGGCGGTCAAGGAAAAAACCACTACACTCTACTGAACGGTCTGCCGGCTTTCTACAGGGATTGGAGTGGATTGCTGGGGCGTGATTTCAAAAAAATAGAATGGATAAAAAAATCTTTGGCATTCCATAACATTACTCAGTTGTACAGTGCCTGTTCTAGAAAACATAATGAACTGTTTTTATTAAAAAATTAAACATTTTTCGGGAAATTTCACAAAGCTGAATGTTATGAAGATTGGGGTTCCAAAAGAGACACGGCAAGGGGAGACACGGGTAGCTTCCACACCCGATGTGGTCAAGAAGCTGGTTGCCAAGGGTTTCTCCGTGCTGCTGGAGCAGGGTGCCGGGGCCGGCGCCCATTTCACTGATGCCGAGTATGAGCAGGCCGGGGCCACGCTGGTGGATCAGGCGACTGCGCTGGCGGCGGATATCGTACTTAAAGTACGCAAGCCCAACCTGGACGAGATCGCCTTGATGTCGGAAGGTTCGGTGCTGGTCGGCTTTATGGAGACGTGTGAACAGGATGAGACGCTGCGTGCCCTGTTCGAAAAGAACATCCGTCCGATAGCGCTGGAGCGGGTGCCCCGTATTTCGCGTGCCCAGTCCATGGACGCACTCTCCTCCCAGAGCAATATTGCCGGTTATCGTGCGGTCATTGAGGCGGCCACCCGCTTCGGCCGGTTCTTTCCGCTCATGATGACCTCGGCCGGTTCTGCCAAGCCCGCCCGGGTGGTGGTGCTGGGTGTGGGTGTTGCCGGTCTGCAGGCGATTGCCACGGCGCGCCGCCTGGGTGCGGATGTGTATGCGTATGATATCCGGCCGGAGACCCGGGAGCAGATACTCTCGCTGGGTGCCAAACCGATCGACCTGGATATCGGCGAGAGCGGTTCTGGCGAGGGGGGCTACGCCAAGGAGTTGTCGGAAGAAGCCAAGGCGAAACAGCAGCAACTGCTGGCGGATGAGCTGAGCAAGGCCCATATCCTGATTACCACGGCACTGATTCCCTGCCGTCCGGCACCTGTTCTGGTCACCGAAGAGGTGGTCAAGCGGCTGCGTGAAGGCTCGGTGATTGTGGACCTCGCCGCCGAGAGTGGTGGTAACTGCCCCCTGACGGAAAAAGACAAGGTGGTCAACAAGGATGGTGTGATCCTGGTGGGGCACACCAACTATCCGGCCATGATGCCGTCGGATGCCAGCGCCTTCTACGCCAAGAATATCGCCAATCTGCTCGATATCATGGTGAGCGTGGAGGAGGGCAAACCGGTGCTGAAGGATTTCGAACAGGATGAGATCACCCAGGCGGCACTGGTCAGGGCCGAGACCGGCACCGAATCCTAGTTATCGCCGATCCCTGTTTTGGGGTCCAACGCATCACAGTTTCAGGTTTTCAGGGCCGTTCGGGATGGCATGGGGCAGTCCCCATGGATAACCGGATGGCACCATTGGAATTAGACAGGAGGGCAGTCAAATGCCTGATACATTGGTAGCACTTTACGTTTTTGTGCTTGCTTGTTTTATCGGTTATTACGTGATCTGGGGTGTCACCCCGTCGCTGCATACACCCCTGGTATCCCTTACCAACGCCATTTCGGGAATTATCATTGTGGGTGCGCTGTTGGTGACCGGGCTTGAGGAGGCGAGTGTCGCTGCGGAGATCATGGGTTTCTTCGCGGTGCTGCTGGCCTCGATCAATGTGTTTGGTGGCTTTCTGGTGACCAATCGCATGCTCGCCATGTTTAAGAAGAAGAAATAGGGGAGCCGGATAGTCATGCAGATCTCAGCTAATTACCAGGCGGTCGCCTATCTGGTTTCCGCCATCCTGTTTATTTTTGCCCTCAAGGGATTGACCCACCCGGCAACCGCGCGGCGTGGCAACTACTACGGCATGGCCGGTATGGTGCTGGCTATTGTGGCCACCCTGCTGGGCGCCGAAGTGCAGTCATATGGCTTCATCGTGGCCGGCGTGATTGCCGGTGCAGCCATCGGCGCGCTACTGGCCTCGAAAGTGAAAATGACCGCCATGCCCCAGCTGGTGGCGGCATTGCACAGTTTTGTCGGTATGGCCGCCGTACTGGTGGCGATCGGCACCTATATCAACCGGGCCGCCGCCGGCACCCTGAATCCGGTACTGATGACCGAGCTGTCGGTCGGTATCGTGATCGGTGCCATTACTTTCAGTGGTTCAGTGATCGCCTTCGGCAAGTTGCAGGGCATCATCAGCGGCAAACCGGTGATCTTCAAGGGGCAGCATATCCTGAATGCGGTGTTGGCCCTGGTCATCGTCGCCTTCGGTGTGCACTTCGGTATGACCGAAAGCGTGGTGTCGCTGGTGCTGATGACCCTGCTGGCCTTTGTGCTCGGCTTCACCCTGATTATCCCCATCGGTGGGGCTGACATGCCGGTGATCATCTCCATGCTCAACAGCTACTCCGGCTGGGCAGCGGCGGCCACCGGTTTCACCCTGCAGAATAATCTACTGATTATCGTCGGTGCCCTGGTGGGTTTCTCCGGCGCCATCCTCTCCTACATCATGTGCCGGGCGATGAACCGCTCCATTATCAACGTGGTGTTCGGCGGATTTGGTAGTGACTCCTCCGGTGGTGTCTCCAGTGCAGCGGCCCAGGCGGTGGAGAAGGGCGTGCGGTCGGCGTCCGTGGACGATGCCATCTACTGGATGGAGGATGCCAACAAGGTGATCATCATTCCGGGTTACGGCATGGCGGTGGCCCAGGCACAACACGCCCTGAAAGAGTTTATGGATCTGTTGCTGGCGCGTGGTGTGGAGGTGAAGTTTGCCATCCATCCGGTGGCCGGTCGTATGCCGGGACATATGAATGTGCTGCTGGCAGAAGCGGATATTCCCTATGATCATGTGCTGGAGATGGATGAGATCAACCCGGAATTCCCGACCGCCGATGTGGCTCTGGTGGTGGGTGCCAACGACGTAACCAACCCGGCGGCCAAGACCGATCCGTCCAGCCCGATCCACGGTATGCCGATCCTGGATGTCTCCAAGGCAAAACAGATCTATGTGATCAAGCGCTCCATGAATCCAGGCTATGCGGGTGTGGATAATCTGCTCTACTACCAGGACAACTGTTCGCTGATCTTTGGTGATGCCAAGGATGTATGCGAGGGCCTGGCCAATGCGCTGAAAGGTGGGGGGCACTGAATCCCGCTTGAGTAACTCGAAGGGGAAAGATCTTTTCAGGTGAGGGGGAAGAAGGGATTGACCTGCCAAAGGCATTTCGCCCGGCCTGACGGCCTT